>WNGM01008339.1_pt1 | contig 11604 bp, 9 predicted proteins | sample 5400571 | NCBI WGS metagenome assembly WNGM01 (sample SAMN13153378, study PRJNA577476) | soil metagenome | isolation source: 100 cm soil or saprolite under Garry oak tree replicate 2 | place: USA:California | collected 2016-06-15 | reverse complement strand
CCTATACCTATGCGGTCGACGCCTTCGACACCGCGAACGATCACTCGGCGCAGTCGGCACCCCTCGCCGTCACCACGCCGGCCGTGTCGCCCGAGTTCGTCCAGGGAGCGGCAGCCTCGCCCTCCCAGCCCTCCACGTCGGAAACCCTCACCCTGACCCAGCCGGTTGCGGCCGGCGACCTGCTGGTCGGGTGGTTCAGCCAGTTCGGCGCGTCGGGCCAGGTGCAGGTCTCGGACAGCGTCAATGGTCCCTGGACGCGCTCGGTCTCGTCGACGTGGGGCGGATCGGGCGACATCGCGCTCTTCTACCGGCAGCCTTCCGCCCCCGCGCCATCGGGCCTCGTGATCACGGTGTCGGCGTCCGCTCCCGCCTATCTGCAGGAGGCGGTCGCAGACTATCGACACGTGGGAGCGCTCGACCAGGCGGTGGTATCGCAAGGCACGGGAACCTACCCCACCGCGGGTCCGACCGCCCCGGTGCCCGCCGGCGAGCTGGTCGTCGCGGCCGTCCTCACCGGCGGCCAACCAGGGTCCGCGGCCGCCGGAAGCAGCCAGAGGGTGCCGTACCTCATCGACGCGCAGAACGGCAGCGCCTCCTCCGACCTCGAGGACATCCTGTCCAGCGCCGCCGGCCCGCAGGAGGGGAACCTGACCTTGGGCTCGGCCTCCAACTGGGTCATGGTGCTGGCTACCTTCCAGTCCACCGCAGGGTCCACGACGACGACGAGCACCACGACGCCGCCGATCACCACATCGACGTCCACCACCACGACCACGATCCGCGGGACGACGACGAGCACCACGACGACGCGGCCGCCGACGACCACCACCCCGACGTCCACCACCACGACCACGACCCGCACGACGACGACGGTCACCGTACCACCCACCACGACCACCGCACGGCCGACGACGACGACGCAGACCACGACCACGCAGCCGGCGACCAGCACCACGTCGAGGTCCACGACGACCACGACGCCGGTGCAGACAACGACGACGACCACCACGCCGTTGCTTGCGTGCGGCGGGCTGTATCCCCTCTGCCTCGGAAGCTGCCCGCCCGGGTTGACGTGCACGGGCAGCGGCCTCCTGGGGACGTGCGCCTGTCAGTGAGGGGGCCGCTCGGCCGGTAGACGTCGTCTCATCGCCGCTCCCCGGGACCTGAACCCCCGGGGAGCGGCCGACGCCCGCGCGTCCCGCACCCCCGCGCCCGAGCCGCACGCCCCGGCCGGGCTGCTCGCCGTCCTGCTCTCATGGCCCCGACGGCGGAGCGGTGGCCGCGACGCGACGGCGGACGGATCCAACCGGGCGGCCCGTGCGTCGACACTCCGTGCTGCACGGGGGCGTGTACGGACGGCGTTTGTCCGTAGTCTCGGTCGGCCGTCAGCGCGCCAGCAAGAGGTCGACGAGCCGCTCGGCGTCGTCGACCTCGAGCGAGACGCGTACCGCGCGCAGGCCCGGAATGCGGCCCAGCTTCACCAGGTCCTTCTCGGTGGTGACGACGAAGCCGTCGCCGGCCGCGGCCGCGATGCGGGCGGCGTCCGCCGCGCGATAAGCGTGGTGGTCCGGGAAGCGCAGCATGCGCTCCACCCGGGCTCCGGCCTCTGCGAGCGTGGCGAGAAAGCGCTCCGGGCGGGCCACGCCCGCCACTGCGACGACGCGCGCCCCGCGCAGCGCCGCGAGCGGCTCTTCCTGCCAGGCTCGATCGGCGACCACGTGCACGAGCGCCGTGGCGACGAGCCTCCCGCGAAACAGCGGGCGGCTGCGCGGGGCCCCCGCGGGGCCGTCGAGCGCGAGCAGCGCGCGCGCCCGGGCGAGTCCCTCGAGCGGCTCGCGCAGCGGACCGGCGGGCAGCGGCCAGGCGCCGACGGTCTCCCCGCTCACCAGCACGAGGTCGGCATCGCGCACGAGCGCGCGGTGCTGGAAGCCGTCGTCGAGCACCAGCGCGTCGAGGGCGAAGCGCGCGCAGGCGACGGCCGCCGCCTCGGCCCGGCGCTCCCCGGTCACCACCGGGCCGGCGAAGCGCCGCGCGAGCAGCACGGCCTCGTCGCCGCCCTCCTCGGGGTCGACCAGCGGCCGGCCGTCCTCGCCGACGATCACCACCCCGCGGCGTCGCTTGCGATAGCCGCGCGCGACGATGCCGGTGCGGAGCCCGCGCGCCGCCAGCCGCTCGGCGAGCCAGAGCGCGGTCGGGGTCTTGCCGGTCCCGCCGACGGCCAGGTTGCCGACGCTCACCACGTGCGCGGGCACGCGCGCGGCGTCGAGCCAGCCGGCATCGTAGAGACGGTTGCGCAGCGCCGCGACCGCGCCGTAGGCGAGCGCCGCGGGCGCCAGCGCCGCGCGCAGCGCGCGCGCGCTCGGCGTGCGGCCCGTCCAGGCATGCCACGCCGCGCGCTCGAGCGCGCCGGTCATCCGGTCGCGCGCGCGAAGCGCGTCATGGAGAGGCGCGCCGCGATGATCTTCAAGTGGCGCTCGACGGCCCCCTGCCCGCCCTCGACCAGCGCACGCGCCCGCCGTCCCATGTCGGCCATGCGCACCGGCTCGTCGAGCAGGCCGGCCAGCGCCCAGACGAGGCTCTCGGCCGAGCTCACGCGCAGCGCCGCGCCACCCGCGATCAGCCGCTCCACCGTGTCCGCCGCGTGCTCGGTGTGCGGCCCGACCAGCACGGGCCGGCCGGCGCGCGCCGGCTCGAGCACGTTGTGCCCGCCGACCGGCACCAGGCTCCCCCCGACGAAGGCGATCACCCCGAGCGCGTAGCAGTGCGCCAGCGGTCCGACCACGTCGAGGAGGATGACCGCGGGCGCCTGTCCCTTCTCGAGCGTCGCGAGCTCGCTGTAGCGCGCGAGCGGGAACCCGGCGGCGCGCACCAGATCGGCCACCGCGGCCAGGCGCTCGGGGTGCCGCGGGGCGAGGAGGAGCGTCAGATCGGCGCGTCCCGCCAGCACGCGCCGGAAGGCCTCGAGCACCATCTCGTCCTCGCCCGCGTGCGTGCTGCCGGCCACGATCATGCGCCGCGCGCCGAGCGCGGCGTCGAGGCGGAGCACGTCGGGCGGCGGGTCGGCGGCGGCGCCGTCGAACTTGAGGCTGCCCGCGACCTGGACCCGCCGCGGGTCGGCGCCCAGGGCGAGGATGCGCTGCGCGTCCTCCTCGCTCTGCATGCAGCAGTCCACGCCGGCGAGCGCGTGGCGGTAGAGCGGGCGGAGCCAGCGCGCGTGCCGCATCGTCCCGGAACCCACCCGCCCGCTCACCATGAAGGTCGGCACGCCCCGCGCCGCGAGCTCGGCGAGCAGGGTCGGCCAGATCTCGGTCTCGGTGAAGAAGAACGCCTCGAGCTGGAAGGGGGCGAGGAGCCGGCGCACCGTGCCGGGCGCGTCGAGGGGCAGGAGGAGCGCCAGGTGCGCCTCCGGGGTCGAGCGCGCGAGCTCGAGGCCCGTCAGCGAGAGCGTGGAGACGACGCACAGCCGCTCCGCGAAGCGCTCGCGCAGGCGGCGCAGCAGCAGGCGCGCGGCGTTGAGCTCGCCCACCGACGCCGCGTGCAGCCAGACCGCGGGAGCGCCCGAGGCGAGTGTGCGCTGGTCGTCGGTGAGCCGCCCGAGCCGCTCCCCGAGCGCCCGCCAGCGCGCCGGCGCCCCGGGGAGGCGGCTCGGCGTTCGCCTCGCCGAGCGCGGCCTCGAGCGCCGCCCGCGCCGCCGCCCTGTCCGCCGGCAAGGCCAGCGGAGCACTCAGCACGAGGGCCGCGCGCGCGAACGGCCGCGGCACCACCATCCGGTCCCAGCTCCCCAACCGCCGCGCGGGCCAGGCCGCCGCGCCCACCACCACGAGCGGCAGCCCGGTGGCGCGCGCGAGCTGCAGCGCGCCGTCCTTCGCCTGGTGGCGCGGGCCGCGCGGGCCGTCGGGCACGATGACGATGTCCTCGCCGCGCGCGCGCGCCGCGAGCAGCCCGCGCAGCCCGCCGAGCCAGCCGCGCGTCGCCGAGCCGCGCACGGCCCGGATACCGAGGCGGCGCATCGCCTGCGCGGCGATCTCCGCGTCGCGGTGCCAGCTGAGCATGACGTTCACCGTCCCCGGCCAGCGAAGGCGCGTCACCACCAGCGGGAGGAGCACGATGCCGTCGTGCCAGAAGGCGGCCAGCACCTGCTCGCCGCGCCGGCGGCGCGCGAACACCTCGCCGCGGTCGAGCAGGCGGACGCGCAGCGTGAGATGGAGGAGGCGGAGCGCGGCGGCCAGCACCCAGCCCGCGATCACCACCCAGACCTGCGTGCGCCGGCTCCAGCGCCGGCGGAAGGGCGAGTCCGCGGGCCGTGCGCCGTCGCGCGCCACGCCCGCCGATGTCGCGCGCTGCACGCGGGGCTCCTAGCGCGCGGCCTTGCGCGCCGGGACGCCCTCGCCGCCCCCCTCCGTCCCGCCCTCCAGGGATTCCACGTCGCGGAACTGGAGCTCGTAGAGCTTGCGATACTCGGCGCCGCGGGTGAGCAACTCGTCGTGCGTGCCGCTCTCGACGATCGCGCCCCGCACCAGGACGACGATGCGATCGGCGCGCCGGATGGTGGAGAGCCGGTGCGCGACCACCAGCGTCGTCCGGTTCGCCATCAGGCGCTCGAGCGCCTCCTGCACCAGGCCCTCGGACTCCGTGTCGAGCGCGGAGGTCGCCTCGTCGAGGATCAGGATGGGCGCGTTCTTGAGCAGCGCACGCGCGATCGCGAGCCGCTGCCGCTGGCCGCCGGAGAGTCGCACGCCGAGGTCGCCGATCCCGGTCTCGTAGCCGCGCGGCATCTCGACGATGAAGTCGTGCGCGTTGGCGGCGCGCGCCGCGGCCACGATCTCGTCCACGGAGTGGTGCGGGTCGCCGTAGGCGATGTTGTTACGGATGGTGTCGTTGAAGAGGAAGGTGAACTGGGTGACGACCGCGATGTGCGCGCGCAGGCTCGCGAGCGTGAGGTCGCGGATGTCCCGCCCGTCGATCGTGATGCGCCCGGCGGTGACGTCGTAGAAGCGCGGGATCAGGTCGGCGAGCGTGCTCTTCCCGCCCCCGCTCATGCCGACCAGCGCCACCACCTGCCCGACCGGGATGCGCAGCTCGATGTCGCGCAGCACCGGCTCGCCGGGCTCGTAGGCGAAGTCGACGCCGTGGAACTCGATCCCCTCGCGCACGCCGCGCAGCTCGACCGCCCCCGGCCCATCCATCACCTGCGGCGCGGTGTCGAGCAGCTCGAACACGCGCTCCGCGCCGGCCAGGCCCTGCTGGATGGTGTAGTTGGTGCGCACCAGGCGCCGGAAGGGCTCGTAGAGCATGTAGAGGGCGATGATGAAGGCGACGAAGGACCCGAGCGCGCGCGGATCGTTCACCACCCGGAGCCCGCCGTAGTAGAGGATGCCGCCGACCGCCAGGCCGGCGAGCACCTCGGTCACGGGGAGCGAACGGAACAGGCTGGCGCGCATGAAGATGCGGAAGAGCCGCTCGTTGTGCTCGACGAAGCGGCGCTGCTCGTAGCGCTCCTGACCGAACGCCTTGACCACGCGGTTCCCCTGCACGTTCTCGTGCAGCAGGGCGTTCAGGCGGCCGATGCCTTCCTGCATGCGCCGGCTGGCCTGGCGCAGCTGCGACGAGAAATAGCGCAGGGGGAGGGCCGCCACCGGGAAGAGACAGACGGCCACCAGCGCCAGCACCCAGTCGAAGTACACGGCCATCGCCACCAGCCCGATCAGCCGCGCGAGGTCCTCGAAGATCGAGGTGACGGCGTCGGTGACGAGCCCGCGCACGAGCGCCACGTCGGCCGTGACGCGCGAGACGATCTGCCCGGCGCGCCGGCGGTTGAAGAAGGCCGAGTCGAGCCGCTGCATGTGCGCGGTGAGCTGGTTGCGGAGATCGGTCATCACCCGCTGCCCGATCCAGTCGGTGAGGTAGCTGGCGCCGAAGTCGAACCCGCCGCGCGCGAACGCGGCGACCAGCACGCCGACGACGGCGTACGGGAGCGCGCCGCGGAGGTGCTGGAGCTGCTCGGGCGAGATCGTGATCAGCTGCTGGAGCTGCTGCCAGGACATGTGCCGGAGGGCGGCGGGGTCGAGGACGCGGTCGAAGACGTAGTCGAAGGCGTACTTGATCAGCAGCGGGAGGGCGGTGTCGACCGCGCTGAAGCCGAGCATGCAGGCGACGGCCAGCGCGAAGCGCGGCCAGAGGTAGGGGCGGAGGTAGGTGAGCAGGCGCCAGTAACGCTTCATCCCCGCCCGCCCTCCAGCATCTCGAGCGCGATCGCGGCCGCCCGGCCCGCCGCGCCGCCGCGGCCGAGCCGCCGGCGCACGTCGCGCAGGTCCTCGATCATGGCCGCGTGCCGCGCCCGATCGTCGAGCAGCGCGCGCGCCGCCGCCGCGATGCGCGGCCCCGTCGCCTGGCGCTGCAGGAGCTCGGGCACGACCTCGCGCCCGGCCACGATGTTCGGCATGCCGATGTAGCGCACGCCGCGCACGAGGAGGCGGCCGAGGCCGTAGCTGAGCGGCCCGAGCCGGTAGACGATCACCATCGGGCGCTCGAGGAGCGCGCACTCGAGCGTGGCCGTGCCCGAGCTGACGAGCGCCAGGTCGGCGGCCGCGATCAGGTTGTAGGTGTCGTCCTCGATCACCGCGACGTCCAGGCCGGCCGCGCGCACGCGCCGCCGCACCTCGTCTGCCGGGAGCGTGTGCGCGAGCGCGAGCGGAAACTGCAGCCCCCCATCCTGCCCGAGCCGGCGCACGGCGTCGAGGAGCGGCGGCAGGAGATAGTCGATCTCGGAGAGCCGGCTGCCGGGCAGGAGGAGCACGGTGCGCCGCGCCGGGTCGAGGCCGTGCGCAGCCAGCGTCTCCGCGCGCCCGCGGGTCACGCGCACGCGGTCGAGGAGGGGGTGGCCGACGAACTCGACCTCCGCGAGGCGCGACGCGTAGAGCGCCGGCTCGAAGGGGAAGACGACGGCCAGGCGATCGACCCGGCGAGCGATCTTGCGCACGCGGCCGCGGCGCCACGCCCACACCTGCGGCCCGATGTAGTAGAGGACGGGCACCCCGGCGCGCTTGGCGACCCGCGCCAGGCGGAGGTTGAACTCGGGGAAGTCGATCAGCACGCACAGGTCGGGCGGGTCCGCACGCAGGCGGCGTGCGAGCGTGCGGTAGGCGTGCCAGAGGGCGCGCAGCCGTCCGGTCGCCTTGAGGCCCATGGTGGCCACCTGCCCCACGTCGGCCACCGTCTCCATGCCCGCCTCGCGCAGCCGCTCGCCGCCCACCCCGAACACCTCCAGGTCGGGGACCGAGGCGCGCAGCACGCGCACCAGGTCCGCGCCGTGGAGGTCGCCCGAGGCCTCGCCGGCGACCAGGAGGAGCCGGCGCGGGCGCGCCGGGACGCGCCAGGCACGGGAGGCGCCGCCGTCCGACATGGCTAGGAGTCCGTCCGGGTAGTCATGGTGAGCGAGGCGAACGAGCCGGGGAGCGAGAGCGGCAAGCGCAGCGACGACCAACGAGGTGCGGCGCGCGGGACGCGCGCCGGGGGTTGGTCGCCGCAGGAGGGAGGAGCGAGCAACCATCTGGCAGCGCGGCTACCGCCGCGCTCCCCCTGATCGTTCGCCGCAGCCGCCATGATCACCCGGGCGGCCTCCTAGGAGGCGGGCGCCGCCTGCACCGCGCGCACCTCGGTCTCGAGGCTCTCGCGGATCACGTGCGCGACCTCGAGGGCGCGGAGCCCGTCCCAGCCGCTCACCGCCGGCGCCTCGCGCGCCCGCACCGCGCGCAGGAAGGCGTCGATCTCGGCCTCGAGCGCGTCGCCCTCCGGCACCTCGCGCTCCTCGAGGGTGAGCGCCGCCTGCCCGTCGGCGTCGGGCTCGCGCCGGCAGATGCGCACGCGGCGCTCGCCGTAGTCGACCGCCAGGTAGGCGTCGGCCTGGAAGATGCGGAGCTTGCGCTCCCGCTTGAGGGAGACGCGGCTCGCGGTCACGTTGGCGATGCAGCCGTTGGCGAAGCGGAGGCGCGCATTCGCGATGTCGACCGAGGGGGTGAGGACCGGCACCCCCACCGCCTCGACCGAGCGGAGCGGCGACTGCACCATGGAGAGGATCACGTCGAGGTCGTGGATCATCAGGTCGAGCACGACGTCGACGTCCGTGCCGCGCTCGGTGAAGGGCGCCAGCCGGTGGCACTCGATGAAGCGCGGCTGGGTGACCAGCCCCTCGATCGCGAGCACCGCCGGGTTGAAGCGCTCGAGGTGGCCGACCTGGAGTACGCGCTCGCCGCGCACGGCGAACTCGACCAGCGCCTTCGCCTCCTCGACCGTGGTGGTGACCGGCTTCTCGACCAGCACGTCGACGCCCGCGGCGAGGAGGTCGCGCGCCACCTCGAAGTGGTGCTGGGTCGGGACCGCGACGCTCGCGCAGTCGACCCGCCCCGCGAGCGCGCGGTGATCGGTGAACGCCCGCACCCCGAGCGCGGCCGCGACTTCGCGCGCCCGCCCGGCATCCACGTCGACCACCCCGACCAGCTCCGCATCCGGGTGGGCCGCGTACTTCTCGGCGTGAAAGCGGCCCAGGTACCCCACACCCACCACCGCAGTGCGCAGCCTCATCGCTCGACCTCCGTCCCGTCGACCGCGACCACGGCGATGTCGGCCCGATCGGCCAGCGCGACCAGCTCGGCGCGGTCGAGCGTGACCGTCTTGCCGGCCTCGACGGCGAGCGCCCGCCCCTGCACCTGCGCGAGGGCCGCCACCGTGCCCGGCCCCACCGCGGGGAGGTCGAAGCGGGTGTCCTGCGTCGGCTTGCACACCTTGACGAGCACGATGTCGCCGCCCGCGAGCTGGCCCGCGCGGCGGATGGTCGCGTCCGTGCCCTCGATGCCCTCCACGGCGATCACGGCGCCGCCGCGCACCACCACGCTCTGCCCGATGTCGAACTGTCCGATCACCTTGGCCGCCCGGAAGCCGAAGCGGATGTCGCGCCACTCCTCCGCGCTCGGCGGCCGGGCGCCCAGCACGCCGGCGCACGGCACGATCTCCTGCAGATACAACGTCGACTCGACCACCGCGATCCCCTCCGACTCGAGCTCGCTCGCCACCGCGCGCAGCACCAGATCGTCGCGCAGCTTGCCGACGCGTGCAATCACCGCGAGCGCGCGGGCATCGGGCCGGAACTCGCGGAAGAGCCGCGGCTTGGCGATGCCGCCGACCATCACCGTACGCCGCACCCCGGCGCGCTTGAGCGCGTCGATCATGGCCGCCAGCTCGCCGGGGTAGATCCAGCTGATGCCGGCCACGGCTTGCTCCAGCTCCGGGTCGGTCTCGCCCCGGTGCGCGACCGCGAACACCTCCACGCCGCGACGGCGCGCCGTCTCCGCGAACAGGACCGGGAAGCGGCCGCTCCCGGCGATCAGCCCGATGCGCTCCCGGCTCACCGGCACACGCCTCGCTGCGAAGCGGCGACGAAGTCGACCAGGCGCGCCACCTCGGGCACCTGACCGAGCGCCGCGCGCGCGCGCGCCAGCGCCTCGCGCCGGCCGCCGCCCCGGCCACCGCCGTGGAAAAGGACCCGGTAGGCGCGCTTCAAGGCGGTGATCGCCCCGGCCGTGAAGCCGCGCCGGCGGAGCCCCACCAGGTTGAGGCCGTGCAGGCGGGCCCGATCGCCCGCCACCATGCAGAAGGGGGGCACGTCCATCGACACCATCGCACCGGCCGCGCACAGGGCCGACTCGCCGATGCGCACGTGCTGGTGCACGCCCGCGAGGCCGCCCACGATCGCGTAGTCGTGGGCCTCGACGTGGCCGCCGAGGGCCGCTCCGTTGGCGAGGATCACCCGGTCGCCGACCCGGCAGTCGTGCGCCACGTGCGCGGAGACCATCAAGAGGCAGCCGTTGCCGATCCGCGTCCGCATGCTGCCGCCCGCCGTGCCCGGGCTGATGGACACGAACTCGCGCACGATGTTCCCGTCCCCCATCTCGAGGGTGCTCGGCTCGCCGCGGTACTTGAGATCCTGCGGCGGCGCGCCCACGCTCGCGAACTGGAAGATGCGGCAGTCGGCGCCGATCGTGGTGCGCCCGGTCACCACCGCATGCGGTCCGATCCACGAGTCGCGCCCCACACGCACGTGCGGCCCGACCACGGCGTAGGCCTCCACCACCACCCCCGTGTCCAGCTCGGCGCCCGGGGCCACCACGGCCGTCGGATGGATGCGCGCGCCCGCCGGCGGCGCGGCCGCGAACTCGACCTCCGCCACCAGCGCCGGCCCCGCCGTCGCCACCCCGCGCAGCCGCCAGGGCGGCCCCGCGGCGGTGCAGGTCACCTCCAGCCGCAGCGTGTCGCCGGGCAGCACCGGGCGGCGAAAGCGCGCCTTGTCGACCGCGACCAGGCGGAGATCCTCGTCCGCGGCGAGCCGGCCGCCGAGCTGCACCAGGGCCTCGCACAGTATGACGCCGGGCAGGACGGGCGCGCCCGGGAAGTGCCCCGCGAAGTACGGCTCGTTGGCGCTCACGTGCTTCACGCCGACCGCGCGCTTCCCCGGCTCGACCTCGAGCACGCGGTCGACGAGAAGGTACGGGAACGCCCGCCCCCCGCGCGCGCCTCGCTCGGGCTGGTTCGTGATGGGACCGCTACTCCTTGCTCGAGCTGCGCTTCGACCCCTCCTTGTGGGGCGAGGCGTTGTGCAGCTTCACGATCTCGTCGGTCACGTCGACCGTCTTGTCATTGTAGAGGAGCGCGCCGCTGGAGGCCTCGAGCACGAGCGTATAGCCGTGCTTCTCGCCGTAGTCGCGCACCAGCCCGTAGAGCTCCTCGACGATGCTCTTGGTGAGCTCGGCGTCGGTCTCCTTGAGATCGCGCTGGAAGTCCTCGTACTTGCGCTTGAACTCCAGGCCGCGGCTCTCGAGGTCCTTCTCCAGGTTGCGCCGCTCCTCGTCCTTCAGCACCGTCGCCTTGCGCTCGTAGTCCTCCTTCAGCCGGTCCAGGTCCTCGCGCTGCTTCTTCAGCTGGTTCTGCGAGCGCTCGAACTTCGCCTTCACCTGGTCCTTGGCCTTCTTGCCGGCGTCGCACTCGTTGAGCGCGCGCTGCATGTCGACCACGGCGATCTTCTGCTCCGCCGCCGCGAGCGGAGCCGCCGCGAACGCGACCACGACCGCGACCAGCCCGAGCGCCATGCGGGCCATCCGGCCGCACTCGACTCTTCTCACCCGATCTCCCATGTGTCTGCGTCACCCTCCTCGCTTCAATACTGGAACGGCGCCCCGAACGAGAACAGCACGAGGCTCTTCTGATCGTGGGGCTTGGTGTGGAACGGCTTCCCGAGCTCGATGCGCAGCGGGCCGATGGGCGAGAGCCAGCGCACCCCGGCCCCCGCCGAGAGGCGGGTCTCGTCCCACGTGAAGCCCTGGTCCGCGCTGTAAGCGTTGCCGGCGTCGACGAACAGCACGCCCTTGAGTCCGATGCCCTGCACGATCGGGAAGATGACCTCGTTGTTGACGATCGCCTGCTCGCTGCCGCCGATCGGCGTGGTCGAGATGACGCGCCCGAAGATGTCCTTGCGCGCCTCGCGCGGCCCGAGGGTGCGCGTCTTGAAGCCGCGGATCGAGCTGATGCCGCCCGGGAAGTAGCGCTCGAAGAGCG
>WNGM01015025.1_pt1 | contig 11606 bp, 9 predicted proteins | sample 5400571 | NCBI WGS metagenome assembly WNGM01 (sample SAMN13153378, study PRJNA577476) | soil metagenome | isolation source: 100 cm soil or saprolite under Garry oak tree replicate 2 | place: USA:California | collected 2016-06-15 | reverse complement strand
CTAGCCGATCGGCCCAGACCACTCAGACCAAACGTCCTAACCACAGCAGCGACGCGGCCGCCGCCGCGAGCGTGAACAGCAGCCCAATCGCCAGGAATCGCCAGGCGATCACCTTGCGCGCAGTTGTGAACCCGATCTGCGAGCCGATATTCGAGTAGACGGAGCGCAGCTCCGCGGCCGAGTGCGCGGTGTGGAACGTGCCGCCCGTGTCCGCGGCCACTTCGCGCAGGGTCGTGGCGTCGGCCGGCACCGGCTGCGGGCCGTAGCCCGGGATGTCGACCGTGCCCTCGTCCGTGCCGAACGCGATCGTCGAGATCGCGACGCCTGCCTGCTTCGCTGCGCTGGCGCCCTGCTGCGGCGAGCGGCCCTTGTTCGACGTGCCGTCGCTCATCAGCACGATGCGCGCCGGGGCGGGCTTGTCGTCCTTGGCCGTCGTGGCCCGGCTGAAGACGCTCACCGCATCGAGACAGGTGAATATCGCCTCGCCGATCGCCGTCGAGTCCTGTAGCTGAAGTTGGTTGTCGATGGCCACCTTGAGCGAGTCGCGGTCGATCGTCGGCGGTACGACCACGCTCGCATTGCCGCCGAACTTCACCAGGCCGACGTTGATGCGCGGGGGCAGCAGCTCGACGAAGTCCTTGGCTGCCTTCTTCGCCGCGTTGATGCGATCGGGCAGGACATCGGTGGCCTTCATCGACAACGAGACGTCGACGGCCAGCATCACGGTGGCCCGATCCCGCGGCACCCTGACCGACGCGGTCGGCTGCGCAACCCCGATCGTGAGCACAGACATGCCGACGAGCAGCAGCGCGAACGTCAGGTGCCGCCGCCAGCCCGGGCGCCTCGGTGCGACCGAGGCGAGCAGCTCGACATTGCTGAACCGCGCGACGTACTTCTTGCGGCGGATCTGCAGGACGGCGTACCAGCCGGCGACGCCGAACACGACGACCAGCAAAAGCAGCCAGCCGGGGGCCAGGAAATGCATCAGCGCACCACTCCCGAACCGGACAGTGTCTTGCGACGCGCGATCACGAACTTGACGACGTCGATGAGCCAGTCGCGGTCAGTGCGCAGCTGCAGGTGACCGGCGCCCGCGTGGCGCAGCATCGTGGCGATCTGCGCCCGCTGCTTCGCGGCCGCGGCTGCATAGCGCTGGCGCAGGTCCGCGCTGGACGTCTGCACCTCGAGCTGATCGCCGCTCTCCGGGTCGACGAACGTCATCAGTCCGGCCGCGGGCAACTCCAACTCGCGCGGATCGATGATCTCGGCGGCGATCAGCTGATGGCGTCCGGACAGCCCGCGCAACGGCCGCTCCCAGTCGGCGTCGCCGAGAAAGTCCGAGACGATCGCGACGAGCCCCCGCTTGCGTGGTGGCCGGCGCAGTTGCTCCAGCATGGCCGCGAGGTCGCCGCGCTGGCCCTCGGCAGCACGCGGCAGTTGCGCGACGGCGCGCATCAGGTAGCGGGCATGCGCCGTACCGCCGCGGGCCGGGATGCGCACCGTCTTCTCCCCGGTGCTGACGATCGCCCCGACCCGGTTGCCGCCGCGCACCGTCAGGTGCACGAACGCCGTGATCGCGGCGAGGACGAGCTCACGCTTCTCGGTCAGCGCCGTGCCGAAGTCGAGGCTCGGCGACAGATCCACGACCAGCCAGGTCTCCAGCTCGCGATCGGCAACCGTCTGCCGGACGTGCGGGGTGAGCGTCCGGGCGGTGACCGGCCAGTCCATGCGCCGCACGTCATCGCCGGGCACGTAGAGCCGCGAGTCGCCGGTCTCGCTGCCCGGACCGGGCACCAGGCCCAGGTAGTTGCCCTGCAGCAGGCCGTCCAGCTTGTTGCGGACGGTGAGCTCGAGGCGCCGCAGCAGCGGCTCGGCCGGGGCCAGGTCCAGCGCCGGGGGCGCGTCCTGGGCCTCGCTCACGCGGTTCGCTCCCAGCCGGTCGGCTGGCCGCCTGATTGCGACTGGCTGCCGTAGCTGACCGGCCCGCCCGCACGCTGCCGGGGCGCGACCTGCGGCAGCGGCACGGTCTGCAGCACCCGGCGCACGGCGTGCATTGCGGGGATGCCGTCGGCGATGGCGTCGTAGGACAGCACCATGCGGTGCGGCAGCACGTCCGAGGCCACGTCGAGGATGTCCTGCGGCAGCACGTAGTCGCGCCCACGCAGCAACGCGAGGGCCCGGCCGGCCGCGATCAGGCCGAGGCTGGCGCGCGGGCTGGCGCCGTAGGAGATCCACTGCGCGACGTCCGGCATGCCGTGCTGCGACGGGTTACGGGTAGCGACGACCAGCCGCACCACGTAGTCGACGATCGCGTGGTGCACGAACACGCGTCCGGTGACCGACTGCAGGCGAGCCAGTTCGTCGGTGCTCAGCACGGCGTTCGCCACGGGGGGCTCGGCGCCCATCCGGTAGACGATCTCGCGCTCCTCGGCCGACGTCGGGTAGTCGACGTTGATCTTCATCAGGAAGCGGTCGCGCTGAGCTTCGGGCAGCGGGTAGACGCCCTCGCTCTCGATCGGGTTCTGCGTTGCCAGCACGAGGAACGGATTCGGCACCGGGTAGCGCTGCCCGCCGAGGGAGACCTGCCGTTCGGCCATCACCTCGAGCAGCGCGGACTGCACCTTCGCCGGCGCCCGGTTGATCTCGTCGGCCAGTACGAAGTTCGCGAAGACCGGCCCGAGCTCGGTGTCGAACCGCTCCGAGCCCGGCCGGTAGATGCGCGTCCCGACGATGTCGGACGGCACCAGGTCGGGGGTGAACTGGAGGCGCGCGAACGTGCCGCTGACCGTCCGCGCGAGCGTCTCGACGGCGAGGGTCTTGGCGACGCCGGGCACGCCCTCGAGCAGGCAGTGGCCGCGCGCGAGCAGGCCGACCATCATCCGCTCGACGAGGCGTTCCTGGCCGACGATGACGCGCTTGACCTCGAACATGACCCGCTCCAGCGCAGTGGCGTCGGCGGCGGGCGTGCGAGTTGGTTCGGTCACGGGGTCTCCGACTCTCTGGCGCGGCAGGTCAAATTCGCAATATCAAGGTACGGGACGAACCTGTACGTTGCCCGAGATGCTCCGACCCGCCGACGTCCCGGACGACACGCCACGGTGCTCGGCCAAGGGCTGCCGCAAGCCCGCTACCGAGGATCTGACCTGGCGCAATCCGCGGCTGCACGACGCGGCACGGGTCAAGCACTGGCTGGCCTGTGACGAGCACGCCGACGGGCTGGCCGACTTCCTCGCCCGGCGTGATTTCCTGATCAACCGAGAGAAACTAGGTTGATCCGGTGCGGATCACCGTTCTCGGCGGATGCGGTGCCTGGCCGGCGGCCGGTCAGGCGTGCAGCGGCTACCTGGTCGAGCACGACGGCTATCACCTGCTGATCGACCCGGGCTACGCCACGCTGCCGCGCCTACTCGAGCACGTCGACGCCGCCGACATCGACGCGGTCCTGGTCACGCACGGCCACCCGGACCACTGCGCCGACCTCAACCCGCTACTGCGCGCCCGGGTACTGAGCGACCACCCACCCGCGCCCCTTCCGGCCTACGCGCTACCCGGCGCCCTCGACGCCGTCCTCGCGCTAGACACGAGGATGTTCGCGCGCACGCGTCCGGTCGCGGTCAACGACATCGAGCCCGGCCACCGGTTCGACATCGGTCCGTTGACGGTCGACACCCGCCTGCTGCCGCATTACATCCCCAACGCCGGGGTTCGGCTGTCCGCCGGTGGCGCGACCCTTGCCTACACCGGCGACTGCGGCGCCGATCCCGGTGTCGTCGAGCTGGCCAGCGGCAGCGACCTACTGATTGCCGACGCGACCTACGTCGACGAGGTGAGCGACCCGGACGTCGTCGGTGTACTCGGCACCGCGCGAGAAGCCGGGCTACAGGCCGATGCCGCCGGCACCGGCCGGTTGGTCCTCACGCATCTGTGGCCGGGCACCGATCCGGAGTCGTCCCTCGCCGCGGCGCGTGCCGGCTACGCGGGCCCGATCGACGTCGCGCGCGGCGGGCTGACGGTGGCGATCTAGCCGCCGATCGCCGACATCGGCCGGACGGGCTGCAGGAATCCGGACGAGCCGATGCTGTGCCCGGCCTGCTTGCCGGCAACCGCGTCGCGGATCAGCGCGCCGAGCTCCACGTCGCCGGCGCCGTCGCGCAGCGGACCGCGGAGGTCCGTCTCGGTGCGGGCGAACAGGCAGGTCCGCAACTGCCCGTCCGCGGTCAGCCGGAGCCGGTCGCACTCGCGGCAGAACGGCCGGGTCACCGACGCGATGATGCCGACGCGTCCGGGCCGCGAGGCCCACTGGCCGGCATCGGGACCGTCGAGCACCTCGAAGTCCTCGGCCGGCGCCGAGCCGTCGTGGCCGTGCCCTATCGGGCGAAGCGTGTACCACTCGCCGAGTAGGGCCAGCATCTCGTCGGCGGTGACCATCGCCTCGCGCGACCACTCGTGCTGGGCGTCGAGGGGCATGTGCTCGATGAAGCGCATCTGGTAGCCGGACCGCAGCGCCCAGGCGAGCAGATCTGGCGCCTCGGCCAGGTTGCTTCCCCGCATCAGCACGGCGTTCACCTTCACCGGGCTCAAGCCGGCCGCCGCCGCGGACGCGACGCCCGCGAGCACGTCAGCCAGCCGGTCGCGCCTGGTGAGCTCGCGGAACCGCGCCGGGTCGAGCGTGTCGACCGAGACGTTCACCCGGTCGAGTCCGGCGCGGACGAGCTGGTCGGCGACCCGGACCAGCCCGACGCCGTTCGTCGTCAGCGACAGCTCGGGACGAGGCGCCAGCCCGGCCAGCCGCGCGACGACGCCGGGCAGCGTCGGGTGCAGCAGCGGCTCGCCGCCGGTCAGCCGGATGCTCGTCACGCCGTGCGACACGAACACCGCGGCCAAGCGCACGATCTCGTCGTCGGTCAGCAGCTCGGCCTTGCGCAGCCACGGCAGGCCCTCGGCCGGCATGCAGTACGTGCACCGCAGCGAGCACTTGTCGGTGAGCGAGATCCGCAGATCGCTCGCGACGCGTCCGAACGAATCGATCAGTGCATCGTGGACGGTCTCGAGCGGGAGCATCTATCCAGGTTAGACACCGGATCAGGTCAGCGGGCGAGTCGCTCCGAAGTAGCCGCTGTCGACCGAGCCCAGCGGCGTGACGCGGACGATGTCGCCGCTCTGGGGTGCCTGGATGACATTGCCGCCGCCTATGTACATCGCGACGTGGTGAATGCCCGCCCGGCTGCCGTTCGAGCTCCAGAAGACGAGGTCGCCCGGCATGAGATTCGACGTGCTCGGGTGGTACGAGCCGGCCTGTCCGTACTGCGTGGCCGCGTAGTGGTCCATATGCAGGTACGGCGCCCACCCGTAGAGCGTCAGCCCGGAGCAGTCGAAGCCGTAGACGTGGCAGTCGTTCCACGCGTCGCCTGAAACGCAGACGCCATAGGTCGGGCCGCTGTAGTTGCCGGCCGCGAACGCGTACGGCATGCCGAGGTACTGCATGGCCCGGTTGACGGCAGTCTGGCCGGCCGCGGCGCTCCAGTTCCCGCCGGTGGGCGCGATCGGCACCGGGCCGGGATTGCCGCTGTCCTGCTCCTTCTTCCACGCGATGTACTTCGTGCGCTGGTGGTTGAGCGTCGCGAGCCGAACGCGTGCCGAGTCGAGCTTCGCCTGGCTGTCCGCGAGGGTGGCCTTGAGTTGCTCCTTCTGGGCCTTCGCCGCGTCCAGTGCGGCCGCGGCAGCCTGTTGGGCCTTCTGCGCCGCGTCGGCCGCAGCGGCCTGCCGCTGCACGGCGGCGCGCGCGGCGGCATCGGCGTTCGACTTCGTGACGGTCGCGCGGGTCAGGTTGCTGATCGCGTCAGTCTTGTGCGCTGCGCTGTACTGGAGGTAGTCGGTTCGCGCCAGCACAGCGTTCGGATCGCGTGCGGTGAGCAAGCTGCCAGCGGTGCCGTTGATCGGACTGCCCATGTAGCTCGCGCGAACGAAGTCGCTGAACTGCTGGGTCGCCTTCTGTACCTCGGCCTGGGCGGCGGCGACGCGTGCCTTCGCTCTGGATGATCCGACCCTGCAAGGTGGCGACCTTCGCCGAGAGCGCCCCGACCTCGCCGGCGAGCGCGTCCTTCTTCGCCTGCGCGGCGTCGAGTTGGGCTCGAGTCGGATGCGGTGGTGGCTTGGCGCTCGCGCTGCCGGTCAGCACGGTGAGCAGTCCGGCGCCGACGGTGAGGACGACGAGCACGACCGCAACGGCGCGGAACGCCCGAACGTCGCGGCGGCGTGAATGGATCAGCCGTCGGTACCAGGGCGGCCGTCCTTGACGGCTTGCGTTCACGGTCCTGCTCTCCTCCCGAGCGCTAGCAGATCAAGATTGCCACCTGAGTCCCAGGAGCGCCAGCAGTCTCGCGAGAAACACGGGCACCAACAAAGCCGATATCGGCATAAATGCTGGCTTAGTGGCTGGAACGCAGCACTCGATCTTGCCGCCGCTCCCACGCGCCTACCCCGAAATGGACCGCGACGGCGTAGCCGACGCCGGCCACGAGGTCGATCACGTAGTGCTCGCCGAGGTAGACCAGAGCCAGTCCCATGACGGCCGGATAGGCCAGCACGACCTGCCGCCACCGGCTGTGCAGCCGAGACATGACGAACAGCGCGATCAGGGTGGCGAACGCCGTGTGCAGCGACGGCATCGCCGCGACCGGGTTCGACGCCAGCTGGCCCTCGCTGAGCAGGTTCCCGGCGTGGTTGACGTGCAGCCACAGCCAGCCGCGCGCGGATGCGCGGATGACGGGCTCGATGACCCCCTCCCGCGCGGCGTACCACGGCGGCGCGGCGGGGAACAGCACGTAGGTGACCAGACCGGCGACTGACAGCACGATGACACGCGTGATGAACGCCTTCCACGCGTCGCGGCTGCGCAGCCACAGCACGGCGGCGACCACCGGCGTCGCGAGGAAGTGCGTCGTGTAGACGAGCGTCGCCACGGCGTCGTACCAGTGCGGCGAACCGGGGTCGAGAAGACGCTGCTGCATCCAGACGGTCGGCACCGTGCCGAATACGCCCCGGTCGGCCGCCGCGATGTCGGAGACGTGCAGCGGCATGCCGAGCCCGTCGGCGATCCCCCGTGAGACGTCGTAGAGCACAAGCACCGCGGTGAACGGCAGCCAGTCCACCAGCGCCTTGCCGAAGGCGCGCCAGCCCCGGCCCAGACACCGGATGCCGAGACCGGCCAGGATGATCAGCAGCAGGCTGCCCCGATCGGTCGGCACCCCGACCAGTGCGACCAGTGCGACCAGTAATCCCAAGTAGGCCCACGCGGCCCACCGCCGGATCCGGCGCCACCGCAGCGCGTCCGCCGCGAGCGTCACCGCCGTGCTCGGCTCGGCTGCCGCCGTCGACTCCACGCCGACAGCCTACGAATCGGACGCGGTCACGTCGCCGAGCGCCAGCAGCCGCGGCAGCGTCTCGCCGATCGGATCGCGGACGAGCGCCGCCGCGACCTCGTCGTAGGGAGTCGCCGTGTTGTTCACGATGACGACCGGGATGCCCTCGCGAGCGGCCATCCCGACGAGACTCGCGACCGGTTGCACCGACAGTGACGTGCCGACCGCCAGGAACAGGTCGCAGTCGCACGCGGCCTCGACTGCGCGTCCCAGGATCTGCGTATCCAGTGGCTGGCCGAAGAAGACGGTGGCCGACTTCAGGATGCCCCCACAGCGCACGCAGCGCGGATCGTCGTCACCTGCCAGCACACGGGCAAGGGCCTCGGCCATCGGCCGGCGCTCACGACAGCCGAGGCACTCGGTCTGGCCGATCGAACCGTGCAGTTGCACGACGTGATCGTCCGGGACGCCGGCCCGTTGATGCAGGCCGTCGACGTTCTGGGTCAGCAGCGCGCGCAGCCGGCCCTGCTGATGCAGCGAAGCCAGCGCGCGGTGCGCGGCGTTGGGTACGGCGGTCAACGCCGGATGTACCGCACGGCGCCGCCACGACTCCCGGCGCAGCGCGTCGTCGTGTCGGTAGAGCTCCAAGTCGACGAATCGCTGCGCGCCGGGCTCGCGGGTCCACAAACCGTTCGGCCCGCGGTAGTCGGGGATGCCCGAGTCGGTCGAGACCCCGGCTCCTGTGAGCACGGTGATGCGGCGCGCTGGGACGAGCAACGCCCTCGCATCAGCGGTCACACCACGATTGTGCCGTTCGACATGTGCAAGGCTGGCCAGGCGGGTCGACTGGTAATATCTTGACGTCAAGAGAATTTGCTAGCACGAGTGTATCGAGGGAGCCTGCGATGCCCGCGGAGAGCAAGAACAGCTTCGGATCCCGAGACCGGCTCGACGCCGCCGAACGGTCCTACGACTACTTCCGCATCGACCGCGTCGACGGTTCGGCGCGCATGCCGTTCAGCCTGAAGGTGCTGCTGGAGAACCTGCTGCGCACCGAGGACGGCAAGAACGTCACCAGCGCGCAGATCGAGGCCCTCGCAAACTGGGAACCGAGCGCTGAGCCAAGTACAGAGGTTCAGTTCACCCCGTCGCGGGTAGTCATGCAGGACTTCACCGGCGTACCGGCGGTGGTCGACCTCGCCACCATGCGCGAGGCGATGCGCGACCTGGGCGGCGACCCCGCACGTATCAACCCGCTCTCGCCCGCCGAACTGGTCATCGACCACTCGGTGATCGCCGACCTGTTCGGAGCGCCCGACTCGTTCGCCCGCAACGTCGAACTGGAGTACCGCCGAAACCGCGAGCGCTACCAGTTCCTGCGCTGGGGCCAGACCGCGTTCGACCAGTTCAAGGTGGTGCCACCCGGCACCGGCATCGTGCACCAGGTCAACCTCGAGTACCTGGCCCGGGTCGTCTTCGCCCGCGACGGGCTGGCTTATCCCGACACCGTGGTGGGCACCGACTCGCACACCACCATGGTCAACGGACTAGGTGTGCTCGGCTGGGGCGTCGGCGGCATCGAGGCCGAGGCCGCGATGCTCGGCCAGCCGGTCAGCATGCTGATCCCCCGCGTCGTCGGCTTCAAGCTCACCGGCGAACTGCCCGAGGGTGCCACCGCGACCGACCTGGTCCTCACGATCACCGAGACGCTGCGCAAGCACGGCGTCGTCGGCAAGTTCGTCGAGTTCTACGGCCCCGGCGTCGCCGCCGTGCCGCTCGCCAACCGGGCGACGATCGGGAACATGAGCCCCGAGTACGGCTCGACCTGCGCGATCTTCCCCATCGACGACGAGACGCTGCGCTACCTGCGCTTCACCGGCCGCGCCGACGACCAGGTCAACCTCGTCGAGGCGTACGCCAAGACCAACGGCCTGTGGCACGACTCGTCCGTCGAGCCGCCACAGGACCGGGTTCCGCTGGCGTCGGCGAAGCCGATGTTCCGCGCCGCGCTCGGCGCGTACACGTCCTCGGTGCAGGACGCCCACGACGAGGCCGAGGACGAGTCGTTCCCCGCGTCGGACGTCCCGAGTTTCAGCGAAGCGGCGACGGTGCCCTCAGCGGCGAACGGAGCACACGGCCGCACCTCGAACCCGACGCCGATCACGCTGGCCGACGGGACGTCCTGCGTGCTCGACCACGGCGCGGTGGTCATCGCCGCGATCACGTCGTGCACGAACACGTCCAACCCCTCGGTGATGGTTGCCGCGGCGCTCCTCGCGAAGAACGCCGTCGAGCGCGGCCTGACCAGCAAGCCCTGGGTGAAGACGACACTCGCGCCGGGCTCGAAGGTGGTCATGGACTACTACGAGCGCGCGGGGCTCACGCCGTACCTCGACAAGCTCGGCTTCAACCTGGTCGGCTACGGCTGCACGACATGCATCGGCAACTCCGGCCCGCTCGCCGACGAGATCTCCGCGGCGGTCAACGAGTCCGACCTCGCCGCAGTCAGCGTTCTCTCCGGCAACCGCAACTTCGAGGGCCGGATCAACCCCGACGTGAAGATGAACTACCTGACCTCTCCCCCGCTGGTGGTCGCGTACGCGCTGGCCGGCTCCATGGACGTCGACATCACGACCGAACCGCTCGGCGCCGGCAGCGACGGCGCGCCGGTGTATCTGCACGACATCTGGCCATCGGCCGCCGACGTGCAGCAAGTCGTCGATGAAGCCATCGCGAGTGAGATGTTCGTCCGCGACTATGCCGACGTGTTCGCCGGCGACGACGCGTGGCGCAACCTGCCCACGCCGCAGGGCAAGACGTTCGACTGGGACGCCGACTCGACCTACGTCCGCAAGCCTCCGTACTTCGACGGCATGCAGCGCGAGCCGTCGCCGGTGACCGACATCCACGACGCGCGAGTGCTGGCCAAGCTCGGCGACTCAGTGACGACCGACCACATCAGCCCGGCCGGTTCGATCAAGGCCGACTCGCCTGCCGGCAAGTACCTCGGCGAACACGGCGTCGATCGCAAGGACTTCAACTCCTACGGTTCGCGGCGCGGCAACCACGAGGTGATGATTCGTGGCACGTTCGCGAACATCCGGCTGCGCAACCAGCTCGCGCCGGAAACCGAGGGCGGCTTCACCCGCGACTTCACCGTCGACGGCGGGCCGGTCACCACGATCTACGAGGCGGCGGAGCGCTACGCCGCAAGCGACACGCCGCTCGTCGTCCTCGCCGGCAAGGAGTACGGCTCGGGCTCGTCACGCGACTGGGCGGCCAAGGGCACGGCACTGCTGGGCGTGCGGGCGGTGATCGCCGAGTCCTACGAACGCATCCACCGGTCGAATCTGATCGGCATGGGCGTGCTGCCGCTGCAGTTCGCCGACGGCGACTCCGCGCAGTCGCTGGGCCTGACCGGCGAGGAGACGTTCACGATCACCGGCGTCGAGGAGCTGAACTCCGGCACGACGCCGCGGACGGTCAAGGTGCGGGCCGGCGATGTCGAGTTCGACGCGGCGCTGCGCATCGATACCCCGGGCGAGGCGGAGTATTACCGGCACGGCGGAATCATGCAGTACGTCCTGCGCGCGTTGGCCTGAGCCCGCTCGGAACGCCCGCAAAACCCGCTCCCGGTGGCAGACCGCCACATCTTCCGCGACCGAATGGCCCGCACGTGCCGTTGCGGTAACGAATAGGTCTCGATCACGCCACTGTTACTGACTGGCCGATGTGACCTCCCGATATGTTGACGCGCACAACATTCATCGACCGGGTTACGGACTTGCCCGGTCAATCGCCCGCGAAAGGCGGTAGAGCCCATGCGCAAGAGCGCAGTCGGCCTGATCGTCGTAGGGGTCGCGGCCTCACTCGCCATGAGCGCCTGCTCCTCTAGCAAGAAGAACACCCCGACTACTCCCGCCGGAGGGGCGACGAGCGCGAGCAGCTCGGCGGCTGGCGGCGCCATCGACGGCAAGGGAGCGAAGGTCGGCGCGATCATGCCCGACACCCAGTCCTCCAACCGCTGGATCACGTCCGATCCAGAGGCGATCAAGGCGCAGTGCCAGAAGGACAACCTCCAGTGCGACGTCGAGAACGCCAACAACGACGCGGGCCAGATGGCGACCATCGCGCAGACAATGATCCAGAACGGGGCGAAGGTGCTCCTGATCGTCAACCTCGACTCGGCGTCTGCCGCCAAGATCGAGAGTGACGCGAAGGCCAAGGGCGTCATCACGATCGACT
>WNGM01004063.1_pt1 | contig 11609 bp, 11 predicted proteins | sample 5400571 | NCBI WGS metagenome assembly WNGM01 (sample SAMN13153378, study PRJNA577476) | soil metagenome | isolation source: 100 cm soil or saprolite under Garry oak tree replicate 2 | place: USA:California | collected 2016-06-15 | reverse complement strand
CGTGAGCGTGATGAACCGCGCGTGCCACCGTGGCTATCAATTTCGCGGCCCGGCGTGGCTGCGTGCGAAAATCGGCGACGCATTCCCGCAAACTGCCTCCGCTCGCGAGGCGCATACTGTAAAAAGGCGTCGCGTCTATCTCCCCGGTTTCGTAGATGGGAAGAATATGCGGATGATCCAGGCTGGCGATCGCCTCGCCTTCGGCGCGAAATCTTTCCAGCATTCCCGGCGTCGCAGCCTGCTCGGCCAAAATCATTTTCACGGCCACCTGACGTTGCGATCCGTGCTGCATCGCGCGATAGACCACGCCCATTCCCCCACGTCCGATCTCCTCGATCAGATCATATCGAAAGCCACCGTTGCCTGGCGGCGCTTGTTCCGGCAACGCCGTGTCGATCAAACAAACCGGACAAAGACCGGTGACTGTTCCGCCTGTCAATTCGGCGTCACAACGAGCACAGCGCATAATCGATCGTTAGCCGTCAGTACCGGCGAGTACTTTGCGAAGATAACGCAGTTCGTCCTCGATCTCGTCGGGCGTGGAAACAGTCCTGCCGATTTCTTCCCGCAGTTTCGTCCTATAATCCTGTCGAAGGCGGTGCACCGTCGTTTTAATTGCGCTCAAGGGCAGCCTGAGCCGCGTGGCGGCTTGTTGATATGAATCCCCCGGCTCATCCGCAGTCAGAAATGATGCAAGCCCGTCGAACAGACGCTCTTTGCCCCTCGCGACGAAATCGACGCGCAAGCCGGCCAGAGTTTCTTCGAGGACCGCGTGCGCCCAGCGCATCTCGAAGATCGCCTCCGGTGTGAGGTGGTGGGCCGGCTCAAGGCGGTAGCGCGCGCGAGCGTCCTCGGCATCAAGAAAGATCATCTCGTGCCCGCCGCCGCGTTTTTGGGCGTGGGCACGTGCTTTTTCGTTGGCCAGAAAATTTTGCAGTGAGCTGAGGAGGAAAGTACGGAACTTTCCGCGTTGCGGATCGGCTTTCGCCAGTGCGTGCTTCTCCTGCAGACGAGCGCAAAATTCCTGAATGAGATCCTCAGCATCGTGCTCACCGTATCCGCGACGCCTAACGTACGCATAAAGCGGGTACCAATAAGTTTGAAAGAGTTTTGCTAAAGCTTCTTGCGCCTGAGGGCTGTTTTCGTCATCACTCACGCAGGCGAGCACGATTGACCAATGCGTCGTGCGGAAGCGGTCCTTGGGGAGATCCTCCGTGTTGATCGGCACTGCCCCCAGTTTAGGAAAAGCAGCAGGCAAGGCAAGGTAGGCAAATCGCAGTGGCCGGGGAGACCGAAATTACACGGCGATTTAGTGCTCGGGGCGGGACTTGAACCCGCATGCCTTTCGGCATACGCCCCTCAAACGTACGTGTCTGCCATTCCACCACCCGAGCTTTGAGGTGAATAGTGATCAGTGAATAGTAGATGGCGTAACGTGCCTCGCAAGTGATTGAGTTGATGCTCATGCTCCTAATCGTAATCGAATAAGGGAGCAAAGCAGCAGATCCGCTTTAGCAAGGCGAAAGTGAAATCCGCACGATATGCGGCTAATCTTGATGGTCGAGCATGAGCACGGGTAGGAACCAGGAGGAAGATTGGATCAAAATTGATCTGCACATTCACACTCTCGATGATCCCAAGGACGCCGTGGATTTTTCGGCGCATCAATTACTGGAACGCGCACGCGCTTTGGGATTTCGCGTGCTCGCGATTACCCTGCACGATGCGGTGTTTAACCGAAAGGAAGTATTCGCAGATGCCGCCGCGATGGGGATTCTCCTCATTCCGGCGGCCGAAGTGCGTTTGCTCGGCGCGGACGTGATCGTGTTGAATGTGACCGCGGAAGAAGTAGAGGAACTGAAGAATTTCAAAGATCTGCGGCGGCTCCGAGCGCGGCGCGGCAATTCCATTTTCACTATCGCGCCACACCCGTTTTACATTTTCGGCGGCTCAATCGGATCGCGGCTGTTTGCCGAAATAGATTGTTTTGACGCCATTGAGTACTGCCACTTCCACTTTGGATTATTTAATCCAAATCGCCGCGCAAAAAGAGTGGCAGCTCGGTTTGGCAAACCAATGATTGCCACTTCCGACGCGCATCGGCTGCACGCTTTCGGCAGGCATTACACCAGTATGACAATGCCGCCCGCCCTCACGCTCGAGAGTGTCTTTGCAGGGTTGCGCAGTGGCCCTTTGCGCCTGACGAGTCCGGCTTGCAGTTTCACCGATTTTGTGAGCGCCGTCTATTTTGTTTTCCTCACGCATCCGTTTCGGGTACGGCGAAAGCTCGCTGAAGCGTAAAACTTCTTTACTCGCCGAAGCCCGGGTCGCCCCTTAGTGCTGAGGGGCTGGCACTGCGAGATCGTAAATCGCGCCCCAGTCTCCGGACGCGACGAGGAAGGCAGTCGTTTCCCACGGCCGAGTGCTCGCCTGGTAATTAGCCTTCTCGTCTTGACCCCAGAAAATATAACGGACTCCCAAACTCTGGGCCGCTTCGCGCCAATTTGGGGCGCCATTCATCAACGCGTTGAGCCGATTGTTCAGGTCGTTGTAATCAAATCCTTCCGTCCACAAATGACCGGGATACCCCATGACAGCTTTGTGTCCTTGTAGCAAAATCGGATCGTTAAATGTTGGCCAGGCGGCGAACCGAGCTTCCACCGGCAAAGGCCGAACGGCCGTGCCAACGCGGTCCAGTCTCGCGCGTTCAATGAGTCCAAAACCTGGGTGTCCAGCAGACAGCCCGCCCAGCAAGGTGATAAATCCTGAACCGAAGAGTGCAACGCACATCGCTGCCCGCTCCGGAAACGCCCAACGCCCGAGGATATCGCTCCATAGAAACGGCAGAATAATAAAGTAACCCCAGACCATGAGCTTCAGATTGTCCCATTCCCATGGCGCGGTTTGCACAAAATAGCCAACACCGAAGATCATGACTGCGGCTAGCACGAACGCAATATCCGCTGGGGGCCTGTCGCCCCATCGCCACTTACGTTTCCAAATACGCCAGCCGACCATTCCGACAAGCCCCATCGCCAACGGAACCCACAACCCGAAGTTTGGCAGCCAGAATTGGAAAAATGGAGCGATCACGCCGTTCCATGTTTTTTGTAACATCTGACCAAACATCGTTGAAGAGCCAAAATCCTTTGGTCCCAGCCGGAAATATGGCGCTCCCAACTCCGACGAATCCTGTGCCCAACCGGGATGCCATTTGAGCACCGACGCCGCGTGAAATTGATCGGTAGTCAGCCACACAAAAAACGTTGCTGGGATGAAAGCCGCGATCAGCATTGCAGCAGCATGTCTCCGAATCGGCGCGCCGCGAAAAATCTCCGGCCACATCTTCGGATGCGAAACGAGCCTGCCGATTCCGGCGATCCCACTATTGCGAACCAAGTTGATGATGAATGTGAGTTCGCTTGCCCGCTCGAAAAACATCCCGACAATCAACACGATCGTCAGCGCGAGGAAGGTGTGCATGTGGAATAACGGCATTGATGCGTAAATGGAAAGCTCAACCCAGAAGGGCAGGGGGCCGCGCGAACAAGGAGCGGCGGGCTCTAGTCCGCTGTGCTCTGGCGATGCGGCCGGCGGTTCGGAAACCGCCGCTCCTTGGCTAAAGAATTTCTCGCGCCAGTGCCAGAGCAACACGAGGCCTGCCGGGATAGCGTAAAGCCAGCCCCGCTGCGTCACGAGCATGGATAACACGATGCTTTTCCAAGCGATCTGCCTATGGGCGATATCTGCCGCAGTACCCTGGTAATCCAAAAATTGAAAGGTCTTGAAGAATTGAAAGCCGGCTATACCGCCGTTAAACAAAAAACCTGCAATCGCGAAGGTGCCGCCCCAGCGGTAGAACCCATAAAAGATCGCGAGTGAAGAAAGCAATCCGACCCAAACCAGCCCGATTATTAAATCGACGTGGACAAGGGAAAGCAGCGAATTAAAGAAATCAATGCCTGCCGGATACCTCAGTTTGCTAAATACGTAGATAGGGCTGTCCGGCCAAATCGCGACGCCGTTCGCAAAGTTTTTGATTAATGTCAGATGCAGCGAGAGATCGCCGAGATTATTTGGCGATTGGATCTTGTAATCGCTGCCGTCGATGTAGAACAACCAACAGAATGACCGAATGGCAAATGCCGCGAAGCACACTGCCATTGCCCAGAACCAAACGCGGCGGTACCGCATGAGGGCCGACCAAGTGCGTGTGTGCTTCGTGCTTTCCGGTTCCGAATCGTCCCGAGACTTACGTGGCAATTCCGGACCATTCGCAGCTTCTTGGCGTACGGCCTTATCAGAGGTTACAAGATAAGCCGCGACTGCAAATGCAATGCCGCATATCAATGCGAGAGCCGCACTCAGCGTGTTTAATCCTCTTCCAGCCAGCCCCAGAAGAACACCGGAAACGACCGAAAGATTAACAAGTGTGACTAAAGCAGTGATCCACTTCATGGAGTCTTGGCAGGTGTCGTCGCAGCAGGTGTCGTCGCAGCAGGCGTCGTCGCAGCAGGTGTTGGAGCGGGTGTCGGATTCTGTGTGCCGCCGACAAACTCCGGTTTTCTGCCAGGGAACAAGTCCTTAAACACTTGTGCGCTAAAGAAAATCTTCGAGGGCTCCTGGTAATTCCGCAGCGTCATCATGTCAGTGTAGTACGTGCCCTTCAACTTTGATTCGACGTCTTTGATTTTGTCTTGCTGCACCAAGAGAAAATCGCCGTCAACATTGGGCGGCATGTTGCCTCCTTCATAATAACCCACTCGATCGAAATCTCCCAGTACCCATGGAAGTGGGTAAACGCTTGACCGAATCAGGTGCCCGGTCAGGTGGTAGTACACGGGGTCCCGTTTCGCCAATTTCAGGAGTGGCCTGGTTAGCTTGAACATGTCGTTGTAAGTCTGCACGTATGCGTACGTCTCAGTGGGTGACGAGCACCGGAAGTAGTTCAGCCAAATGGATCGCCCCAGCGAGAGGCACAAAAGAACAATTATCACCCCGTTCACCTTCTCAATCGTCGGGGTGAACAAACGCAACAAGGATGGTTTGCGCTTTGGCGGTTTTGGACGGGCCAACAACACCGCCGCGCCAAACACAAACAGAAGTGGCCATCCGAAACTAATGACACACCACGGCGTCTTGTATTTGACGTAGCTGTAGGCAACCAGGCCGCCCACTCCATAGATGGCGAGATAACGCAGGCTGAGGTTCTTAAATTTTTGGCAAAACACGCAAAGAATTAATCCGGCCAGCATCGGCAATTCGTAGCCCGTAAAATTGTTCCCTCCGGTCTCCCAGGATGGCCCCATTATTTTCAACCAGTAATCCCACGCTTTTTCATGGCCGTGACCGGCAGCACCGGTTTCAGTCCACGCCTTGAACGCCAGATACAGACCTTTGACGCCATCCCAGTTAAAGAAAGTTCCCGAATAGAAAAATATGATCGCGGCTGCGCCGACAAGTATGATCATTCCCAAGTCGATCCAGCTCCAGGTTTGCCTGGCGCACTTGGAATCCGGAACGCGGCTTAGCGCGCAAGAAACCGCCAGGACCGGAACCGCGAGGAGCGCGCAGGCGACGTGGATTGCGTAGGTCTCCTTGGTCAGAATCATCCCGGTTAGTCCCATGCCGGCATACCAAAGGTCTTTGAGCCTACCAAATCTCCACAGGCTGAGCAGTCCCAGGATGAACATGGTCGAGAAGAATTGCAGCCACACCTCGTGGATGGCATAGCGCCCATAGAAGACAAATCCAGGTGAGATCGCCATGGCCAGTGCTGCAATTCGGGTGACGGTGCGCCCGACCAGTGGCTCGAATTTCAGTATCAGCCATACACCAGCGATGCTTACGAGCACGACAGGCAACCGCAAAGCCCAGATGTTTCGGCCAAATAGATTCTCCGACAGGAGCAGAACGTAAAAGTGAAGCGGCCCATGGTAGTTCGTCGGGTCGTACCGGTAAAACCCGTTATGCACCACCTGATCGACAAACCATCCGTTGATGCCCTCATCAAAATGCGCCGGCTTGATGCCGAGCAGGAAAAATCGCAAAACAGCTGCCAATCCCAGGATCGCCCACGGGACCCAGTCCGTCGCCGCCAATTGCGTTCGCCATTGTTCCACGCGGCTGCGCAGCCCTGCGATTGCGGGAGAATATTCTGCTGGCGCGCTCTGCTTAGCGCTGCTAGTACGCGCTGCCATGCGCATCCTTGTAACAGGTGGCTGCGGATTCATCGGGAGCAATTTTATTCGGTATATTTTGCAACATTACAAGCCCGCGTTTGTGACCAACGTGGATGTGCTCACTTACGCGGGCAATCTCGCCAATCTCAATGGCGTGGTCGAAGAACATGGCGAGCGTTACGAATTTTTCAAAGCCGATATCGCAAATGCCGACCAAATGGATGCCCTGATGACCGAGCATCGGTTTTATGCGGTCATTAATTTCGCAGCAGAATCGCATGTGGACCGCAGCATCAATGATCCGCTCAATTTCATTCATACAAACGTCATCGGGACGAGCGTGCTATTGGACTGCGCGCGCCGCCACGGTGTTCAGCGTTTCGTCCAAATCTCGACAGACGAAGTCTATGGCTCGCTCGGACCGGCCGGGAGATTCACCGAGCAATCGCCACTTGACCCCAGTTCGCCGTATTCGGCGAGCAAAGCGAGCGCCGATCTTCTCGTGCTCGCCTCATTTAAGACGTATGGCCAGGAAGTACTCGTTACCCGCTGTTCTAACAATTATGGACCATACCAGTTCCCGGAAAAATTGATCCCGCTCATGATCATCAAGGCGCTCCGCGACGAGCCGCTGCCGGTCTATGGTGACGGGATGAATGTGCGCGACTGGATCCATGTGAGCGATCATTGCGCCGCCATTGTCGCGGCGCTTTTCGAAGGAAAACTGGGACAGATTTACAATTTCGGTGGCGACAGCGAGATGGCGAACATCGATCTCGTAAAGCTGATTCTCGACATATTGGGCAAACCCCACAGCCTCATTTCGTTTGTGCCCGACCGGCTTGGACACGATCGCCGGTACGCGATCGACTCTTCATTCGCTCAACGGGAATTAAACTGGAAACCGCGCCGAAATTTCAAGGAAGGCCTGGAGGAAACGATTCAGTGGTACGTTGATAATCCTTCGTGGTGGCAACCACTGTTAGAACGGGCCGGCAGATACTAAAGGCCATCGCGCGTCAGTCTCAGATAATCGTCAACGCTCAGGCCTTTTGGAAGACTACCCCGGCCGCGCCATTTTTTGAACACGTAATGAGGAACTTTCTTCCGCCCGACGAGTTTTCCATTTGGCGGCGAACTCCAGTACCGCGCCAGGCAAAAGCCCGAGCTTCTCGCGAACAGGTTTTGCGATGGTGACCTGGCCTTTCTCAGACAAGACGGCATTCAGCGGAGAATTGTCTCCGCTTTTTTCCTCCTCGCTATTAGACGCGCGTCTGAGGGACATTGAGGTTAATTTATTTTGATTGTTCTGCCGTCTTGACGACGGACGGCTGACACTGACGACTGATGAAAATTGTCATTCTTGGCACAGGCGGGCGGCTTGGTGCTGCGCTCGTGTGCGAATATGGAGACGAATATGATGTTACCGGCTTCAATCACGCGCAGCTTGATCTTTCGAATTTGGATGACGTGCGCGGAAAGCTGCGTGCCTTGAGCTTTGATGTGCTGATCAATGCTGCCGCATTCACGAATGTCGATCTTAGCGAGACTGAGCGCGATCGCGCTTTCATGATCAACGGCGAAGCGCCAGGCGTTCTTGCGGAAATTTGCCGCGAGAAAGGCGCGAAGCTGATTCACTTCAGCACCGATTACGTCTTCGACGGGGAGAAACGCGCGCCGTACACGGAAGAGGACGAAGCGAAGCCGATCAGTGTTTACGGCGCATCGAAGCTGGCCGGAGAAAAGAATGTGCTGGCGGCGGACGGTGGGCATCTCGTTGTGCGCGTCTCATGGGTATTTGGCCCTGATCGGCCGAGCTTCGTCGATTCGATGATCAAGCGCGCACAGGAACATGAGAAAGTAGATTCGATCGCGGACAAATTTTCCGCGCCCACGTACACGCTCGACATTGCTGAAATGCTCCCGCGATTTTTCAATCGCGAATCCGCAGGCGGCGTCCTGCATTTTGCTAATGCGGGGGAATGCAGCTGGCAGGAATACGCGCAGTGGGCAGTGGATTGTTGTGAGCAGGGCGGCCTTCCCCTGAAAACGAAGAAGATTGTCGGATCCAAGCTGAAGGATATGTCTAATTGGGTCGCGCGCCGCCCGGTTTATTCCGTGCTCTCGACCGAAAAATATGCTCAACTGGGGGGCACTTCACCTCGCACTTGGCGAGACGCGGTTGCTGATTATATTACGCGCTTCTACTCCAAAAAATGAAAACACCAATCCTTGCTTTTACCCTGTCGATCATCATTAGCTTTGGCGCACGCGCCGAATTGAAATGGGACAAGACTGAAATCGAGCTGCATCCGTCGCCCGCCGACAAACAGGCCGTTGGCCATTTCAAATATCAGAATTCCGGCAAGACACCGGTGCACTTCAAGTCTGTTCACGCGTCATGCGGTTGCACCACCGCACAAACGCAGAAGGACGAAGTGCCGCCTGGTGACAAAGGCGAGATTACGGCCACATTCAACATTGGCGACCGCACCGGCACGCAGATTAAAACTGTGACGGTGGAAACTGACGAGGCCGCGAATCAAAAGACCGTGCTGACTCTCAAGACGGTCATTCCGCAGCAATTGGAGATCAACCCGACATTTCTTTTCTGGAAGCAGGGTGACAAGCCGGACCAGAAAACGATCACAGTGAAGGTGGGCAAGGAGTTTACGGTGAAGCATATCAAGGTGACGTCATCGAGTCCCGATTTCCAAACCAAAGTCGAAGAAAAGGGCAACGGCGAGTTCCAAATCGATGTCCAACCTCAGGAGACGAAGAACCTTATTGCTTCGACGCTGACGATTCAGCCGGACGACTCACAGAAGGTATTTTACGCGACGGCGCGCATCACAAATGCGCCGACCGTTCAATAACGAGCGACATTTTGATTCCGCAATCGGCCGTTTGGAGTGTGCGGACATGTCCGTGCTTTGAACGCGGTGATATGTCACCGCACTTCCCAAGTCGTCGCCCGTGAAATTCTCACTGACACGTCAAGCGATTACGCTGGCGGTGCTGGCGCTTCTCCCGGCGGCTGGCGAGGCGATTTATTTTCAGGACAAAATCTCATGGCGTTCGCCCATTCCGCCGTCGGAATCGGTTAACGTCGATCAGGCGCGAGCCTGGGGTAAAAACGCTATCTGGGTCGATGCCCGGCCGAATGGGGAGTTCGCGCAGGATCACGTTCCCGGAGCGCTATCGTTAAACGAAGACCGGTGGAATGAATTGCTGCCGCAATTTTTGGCGGCTTGGTCGCCTGGCAAAAAGGTGGTGGTTTATTGCAGCAGTCTAAGTTGTAATGCCAGCCGCGAAGTTGCCCGGCGCTTGCGCAAAGAAGCGCAGCTTCCTGACGTTTTCGTACTCGAAGGCGGATGGGAGGCCTGGCTCAAACAGAAATGAACAAAACGCCCAACGTTCAACTCGCAACGCCGAACACCGAACGGACGGAAGATTCAACACTGGCCGTTGGGCGTTCAGCGTTGGACGTTTGGCGTTTGCTCTGGCGAATTCTCGACTTCGTCGTCGCCGGAATTTTCATTTACGCTGGTTCGATCAAAGCACTCGATCCGGTTCGGTTCGCGAACGACATTGATAATTACAAAATTCTACCATGGCCCATCAGTGTCGCACTGGCTTTCTATTTGCCGTGGCTGGAGATTTTCTGCGGTCTCGCGCTAATTGTTCGCTACTTCTATCGCGGCGCACTCTCCATCCTTATGGCTCTGATTCTGGTCTTCACGCTCGCGACTACCGCGGCAAAAGTTCGCGGGCTCGACATCACGTGTGGCTGTTTTGGTCATGCCAGCCAGCACTGGAGCTTCCCTGCACACCTGGCGACGAATCTCGCAATTATCGCTGCGCTGGTGGTGCTTTGGGTCTCGAATCGTTTGACCAAGCCTTTGTAGGGCAGGCGCTCCGCCTGGCTCTCTTAATTCGGCAACCGAAGCGGTCGCTCTACAATTCAACCCGCAGGGTCCGTTTCATCTGCGAATACTCGATAGAGATGATCAGGAAACTCAAATCCGGGAAGTACCGGTTGTATTCGCGAAAGAAAAATCCAAAAACGGGCAGACGAAGAAATCTCGGCACGTTCACGACAAAGTCACAGGCAAAGAAACACGAACAAGCCATTCAGTACTTCAAGCGGCGGTAAAAATTTTGCGTGCTGCTCGATTTGCCGGCTTGATTAAACTGTGATTTTTGTCCGACACTGCTTTGGCGTGATTTCCAAATTGAAGCAGTTTCGGCTAAGTCTTCGATGCGCACTTTGGCTGGCGTTCCTCCTGACTTTGGCATGCGAGAAAAGATCGAGCGGCCAAACTGCTCCTGAACCACCCGGGCAGCAGTCGCGCGGCGGGAGGTCGCCGACGACAACGGTACGTCAATCGCCGACTCCCTTGCCTTCCACGAGTGCTTCGCCCGGCGCCGAAGCTGGCGGAACTCCGTCGTCCGATTTAGCGAACCTCGAAGGCAGGGTCAGGCCGGCTGTGATCTGGGTGACGGTGTTTGATTCAAAGGGAAACTTGTTGCGAACTGCGAGCGGTTTTTTTATTTCGGCAGACGGCAGATTCGTTACGACAGCGCGTGCAATTGAAGGCGGAGTCAATGCTGTCGCAAAAACAGCGGACGGCGGAATCTACAACGTCAGCGGGATTCTCCGGGCTTCCAAAGAATTGGATCTCGCGGTTCTGCAGGCCGAGGTGAAGCCCACAAAGCTTTTGAGGTTTCTCGATCTCAACAAAAATGACAATCCGCCGGTGGGCGTAGGCGTTGTAGTGATCGGCAGCGCACTGGCTGGAAATGAGGGCAACGCTCGTCAGATGACGATTGCTGCACAGGCGTCCGACCGTTTGGAGATTACGGGAGCGACGCCTGGGAGTTCGGTCGGATCTCCTGTTGTAACTGAGAACGGCGAAGTAGTTGGCGTTGTCACAGCAGCTGGTGAGAAGACCACCGCTCATTCTACCGCCGCACTCGAATCGTTTTTGTCTCGCGCCCCGACTGATGTCCGGCCGCGTTGGCCGGCTACGGCTGAAGCGACCGCGACTCCGAGGTCAACACCGAAACCGCGATTGATCTTTGCGCCTCCGCCCTCCTTTCCGCCGGGGCAGTCTCTGCCGGGCGCTTCGGGGACAGGTCGCTTCCGTTTAACTTTCGATCCAAACGGAAACGTAACCAATATCCAAGTGGTTAAATCCACCGGCAACCCGTACTTTGATCAGGCTGCGATGAAAACGCTTCGGACTTGGAAATCGGCCCCCAGCCACGGATGGGAAGCGACAGTACCTGTGACATTTCAGACGCGATGACGAAGCCGCGGGCTGCCGCTCTCGGCCTCCGAGTAAAATCCGGCTGGGCGGCTGCGGTCCTGCTTACGGGCACAGCTCGGTCGCCTCGGCTCTGCGATGTTCGGCGGATCGAGTT
>WNGM01004048.1_pt1 | contig 11624 bp, 16 predicted proteins | sample 5400571 | NCBI WGS metagenome assembly WNGM01 (sample SAMN13153378, study PRJNA577476) | soil metagenome | isolation source: 100 cm soil or saprolite under Garry oak tree replicate 2 | place: USA:California | collected 2016-06-15 | reverse complement strand
GACCTGCTCGGCGAGCCGGGCGAGGTCCGCCGAGAGGACGCTGGGTGCGATGCGGATGCCCCCTCCGTTCGTCATTGCGGGCTCCGGGCCACGACGATGTCGACGACCGTGCCGGGCGCGGCGAGCGTGCCTGCCGCCGGCTTTTGCGCCACCACGGTGCCGGGGTTCGCGTCCCCTGTGCGCCGCCGCGTCACGGTGCCGAGCTCGAGGCCGTCGAGCTCGAGCCGCGTGCGGGCGTCCGCCTGCGACATGCCGAGCAGGTCGGGGACGGGAATCGTCGGCGCGCCGCGGCTCACCACGACCGTCACCGGGGCGCCGGGCGAGAGCACGCTGGTCGCGGGCGGTCGCGTCAGCATGGCGAGGCCCCGCGGCGCCGCGGCCGGGACCGACTCCACCGGGCTCACCGTGAGGCCCGCGGCTGCGATCAGGCGCTCGGCGAGGTCGCCATCCAGCCCCGCCACGTCCGGTACCGGAATCTTGGGCGGGCCTTCGCTCGACACCAGGGTCACCCGGAGCTCCGCGGGGGCGCTGACCCCGGGCGGCGGGTCCTGCCAGATGATCGTGCCCTGCGGCGCCGTGGGATGCGGCTCCGCCCCCCCGTCCTGCACCTGGAGGCCCGCCTTCTGGATCTGGAGCGACGCCTCCTGCAACGAGAGCCCGAGCACGCGGGGCACGACCTGATGCCCGTGGAGGATCGGCGCCGGGAACAGGATGAGATACGCTGTGAGGTAGCCTCCGAGCGCGGCGCCGAGCAGCGCGAGCCCCCAGCGCCGGGCCTGGGGCGCGGCGAGCTGCACCTTCCACTCGCCGAGCGGCGGCAGGTGGCGGCGGATCCGCATCACCGGCTCCGCACGAGTCGCGCCGCGTAGGCGCCATCGATCCCGTGGCGCTGAGGGAGCGTCTGGAAATCGCCGTCCGTTGTGAGCAGCTCGGCCGGAACCCCGCCGCCGGTCCGTGGCGGCGGCTCGCGCGAGAAGTCCGGGTGACCCGCCAGGAACTCGTTCACGATCTCGCTGTTCTCCTCCGGCTCGAGCGAGCAGGTGGCGTAGATGAGCAGGCCGCCGGGCCTCACCAGCCGCGCGGCCGCGGCCATCAGCGCCCGCTGGCGCTCGGCGGCGCGCCCGATCGTCCGCGCGGTCACGCGCCAGCGGGCGTCCGGGTGTCGCGCCATCGTCCCCGTGCCGGAGCAGGAGGCGTCCACCAGGACGGCGTCCAACGCTCCCGCCCCGAACGGGGACGACAGAAGATCGGCGACGACGACCCGAATTGCCACTCCAGCCCGGCGCGCCGTCTCGACGAGCCGCTCGCCGCGGTGGCGGCGCCCGTCGCCCGCCACGACCCGGGCTCCCAGGCGCTCGAGCATCACGGCCTTGCCGCCCGGCGCGGCGCAGGCATCGTACACCAGCGCGCCCGGCGGGATCGCGGCGAAGCGGCACACGAGCGCGTGGGCCGGGTCTTGGACGATGAACGCACCTTCTGGATACCCGGGAAGGCGGGCAGGGAGCAGGGAGCTGGGAGCAGTCACCTGCAGACCCGCTCCGAATGGCGCCTCTCGTACCCCGTAACCTGCGTCCTTGAGCCGGCCTGACAACGACGTGGCGTCCCAGAGCGCCGGCTGGAGTGTGAGCGGCGGCTTCGAGTCGTTCCAGGCGATCAAGCGGTCGGTTGCTGCGTTGCCGAAGTTTTTCCGCCAGCGCCCGACGAGCCATGGCGCGTGGGTGTTGCCTGCTCCCTGCTCCCCGCTCCCTCCTCTTGCAAGGCGCCGGAGGACCTGATTGACGAAGCGGGCAGCCGGCTCGCCGGCGAGCTCCCGTGCCAGCTCCACGCTCGTCGACACGGCGGCGTATGCCGGCACGCGCGCCAGCGCGCGGAGCTGGTAGGCGCCCAGGCGCAGGATGTCGTGGAGGCGGGGGTCGGCGGTCGCGAGCTCGAGGGCGCGATCGAGGCGGGCCTGCTGCCGCAGCACGCCCGCCGCGAGCTCGTAGGCGAGGCGGCGGTCCCGTTCGGCGAGTGGTCCGAGCGTGCGGTCGCGCGCCGCCTGGAAGGTGGCGCCGGAGCGCACCGCCTGGAGCGTCCGCAACGCCGCGCGCCGGGCGGCGGTGGCGTCCCTAATCCAGCATCCCCTCGAGCGGGGAAGAGGGCACGGCGACCTCGCGCCGCGGCATCCGCCCGGCGAGGTACGCGGCGCGCCCCGCCTCGACCGCGAGCCGCATCGCGTGCGCCATGGCCACGGGGTCCCGGGCGGCCGCGAGCGCGGTGTTCATCAGGATGCCGTCCACACCCTGCTCCATCGTGACGCACGCGTCCGACGCGGTCCCCACACCGGCATCCACGACCACGGGCACCTGCAAGCGGCGCTTGATCGTGCGGACGCCATAGGGGTTCAAGAGACCGAGCCCGCTTCCGATCGGCGAGGCGAGCGGCATCACCGCCGCGCAGCCCGCAGCTTCGAGCCGCAACGCGGTGACCAGATCCTCGTTCGTGTAGGCGAGCACCTTGAAGCCGTCCTTCACCAGCGTCTGCGCCGCCGCGAGCAACCCCTGGACGTCGGGGAGCAGCGTTTCCTGATCCCCGATCACCTCGAGCTTGACGAACTCGTTGAACCCCGCCTCGCGCGCGAGCCGCGCGTAGCGTACGGCGTCCTCGGCCGTGTAGCACCCGGCGGTGTTCGCGAGCAGGAAGTACTTCTTGGGATCGAGGTGGTGGAGGATCCCGGCTTCCTTGGTCCGGTCCAGGTCCACGCGCCGCACCGCGACGGTCACAATTTCGGTGCCGGACGCCTCGATCGCGTGAACCATCGTCTCGTTGTCACGGTACTTGCCCGTGCCCACCATGAGGCGCGAGTGGAACGTGCGCCCGCCGATGGTGAACGGCGTGTCCCGAATCGTCTCAACGGCCGTCGTCATCTTCAACCCCCTCCGACGAAATGCACCAGCTCGATCGCGTCGCCCGGGGCGACCGTCACGTCGCCGAGCTTCGGGCGGCGCACGATCGCCCGGTTGTGCTCCACGACGACGGCGCGCGGATCGAGCGCGAGCGACCGGAGCAGCTCGAGCAGCGTGGCGCCCCGCGCCACCGCGCGGCGCTCCCCGTTCACCGTGACGTCGATGGTCTCGCTCATCGGTTCAACTCCCGCACCAGGCGCCGCGCCGCTGCCGCCGGATCGCCGGCGTCCCATAGGGCCCGGATGGCGGCCGCCCCGTAGGCCCCGGCCCTCGTGAGCTCCGGGATCCGCTCCAGCGTCACCCCGCCGATGGCGATCACGGGCAGTCCCAGCTGCACGATCTCCGCCAGGCACGCGACCCCGAGCGGCGCGCGGTCCGGGTGGGTGGCCGTCGCGAACACCGGTCCTACTACAAGATACTCAGCACCCGCCGCTTGCGCGGCGCGCGCCTGCTCCAAGTCGTGGACCGACAGTCCGATCCACCACTCGGGATTGAGCCGGCGCGCGTCGGCCGGGGAGAGGCTGTCCGTCCTGAGTTGAACCCCCTGGGCGTCGGTCGCCAGCGCGACGTCGAGGCGGTCGTTCACGAACAGGCGGGTAGGCGGGTAGGCGGATAGACGGGTAGCAAGGTCGTAGTGCTCGAGGCCCGAGAGGGTGTGCCCGCGCGCATGGAACGCCAGGTCCGCTCCGCCGCCTGCCGCGAGCTCGCGGGCCACGTCGTCCAGGTCCGCCCGGCGCGCGATCCGCTCGTCCGTGATGGCGTGCAGCGACGGCAGCGGCGGCTTCACGCGAGTCGCTGACCCGCCCGCACCCCGCGCCCGCGGATCCAGTCGCCGGCGGTCATGCGCGACTTGCCGGCGGGCTGGACTTCGTCTACCGCCACGGCGCCCCGCCCCGTCGTTATCCGCAAGCTGTCATCCGTCGTCCGTATTTCACCCGGTGCTCTGTCGCCCTCCACCACATGCGCGCCGAACAGTTTCACCTCGCGTCCGTCGAGCTCGGTCCACGCGCCCGGCTTGGGATCGAGCCCGCGGATCAGCCGGGCGATGCGCTCGGCGGGCTCGTCCCAGTGAATGCGGGCGGTCTCGCGCGTCAACTTGGGCGCGTACGTGGCGCGGGCGTCATCCTGCGGCCGGGGCTTGAGCCTGCCGTCTTGCCCCAGCAGCGCCAAGGCTTCGACCAGGGCCTGCGCGCCCAGCTCCGACAGATGCTCCGACAGCTCGCCGGCCGTGATGTCCGGGTCGATGTCGTCCGGGATCTGGAGCAGAATCGGACCGCTGTCCATCCCGGCGTCCATCCGCATGATCGTGACGCCGGTCTTCTCGAGGCCGTTGATGATCGCCCACTCGATCGGTGCCGCGCCGCGCAGCTCGGGCAGGAGCGACGGGTGCACGTTGAGCATCCCGTGCTTCGGGATGGCGAGCAGCTCCGGCTTGAGGATGTGCCCGTACGCCACCACGACGCCGACGTCGGGCGCGAGCGCGCGGATCCGCTCGAGAAACGGCGGCTCGCTGGGGCGCGCCGGCTGCAGCACGGGGACGCCTTCCGCCTCCGCCGCGACCTTCACGGGGGCCGGCACGGCGGTCGAGCGGGAACGACCCTGCGGCTTGTCGGGTGGGGTGACGGCGGCTACCACGTCGAAGCCTTCGCCCAGCAGCGCTGCGAGGGAAGGCACGGCGAACTCCGGCGTCCCGAAGAAGACGACGCGCACCTAGAGCTCGCCCGCCGGCTCCGGCGTCACGTCCTTGAGATAGCCGGACTGGCCCTTGCGGGCCTTCTTCCACTTTGCCACGAGGAGGCCGCGCTTCACGGCGCTCAGGTGGTCGAGGAACAGCACGCCGTCCAGGTGGTCGATCTCGTGCTGGATCGCGCGCGCCTTGAATCCCGAGACCTGGGTGCGGTAGGGCTGCCCGTCGCGGTCGAGCGCCTCGAGAGTCACTGAGAGCGGGCGCTCGACTTCCCCGAAGATCTCGGGAATCGAGAGACAGCCTTCCTCGGCCGTTTCGGTGATCTCGCTCGCCTCGACGATGCGCGGGTTGATGAGGACGAGCGGCGGCGGGCTATCCGCTCCCACGTCCACCACGGCTACCCGGCGTGCGACCCCGACCTGGTTCGCGGCGAGCCCCACGCCCTTGGCGGCGTGCATCGTCTCGAACAGGTCGTCCACCAGGCGGCGCACCTCGTCATCCACGGCCACGACGGGGGTCGCGCGCTGCCGCAGGACGGGGGAGCCGAGCAGGTGGAGCTTGCGGATCGTCACGGCGACTTGGCTTCGACCGAGCGGTTGACGATGTTCGCGATGTTCGCCCGCAGCACGATGAAGCGCGACTCGCCGCTCTTCACGGTGACCTCGTCGTCCTTCAGGTGCACGACCTCGCCGACGATGCCGCCCGAGGTGACCACGCGGTCGCCCCGCTGCAGCGAGGCGAGCAGCTGGCGGTGCCGCTCCTGCTGCCGGCGCTGCGGCCGGATCAGCATGAAGTAGAAGATCGCGATCAGCGCCGCGATCTGGATGACGAAGACACTGAGCCCGCCTCCGGCGCCCTGGCCGGTCGGGGCGAAGAGCATGGCGTACAGTCCGTGCGCGGTCATGCGGATCTCGGTTCCGGGTAGCGGCGGCGCCACTCCTCGGCCCACGCGCCGAAGGCGTTCCGCCGGATGGCGGCTCGCATCGCTGCGGCGAGCCGGATCAAGTATCGGACGTTGTGCAGCGACAGGAGGCGCAGCCCGAGCAGCTCGCCCGTCACGAACAGGTGGCGCAGGTAGCCGCGCGAGAACGTGGTGCACGTCTCGCAGTCGCAGGTCTCGTCGAGCGGCCGCGCATCCTCACGATGCTCGGCGTTCCGGATGTTCACCGGGCCGTCGGGCGTGAAGGCGGAGCCATTGCGGCCATTGCGGGTCGGTGCGACGCAGTCGAACAGATCCACCCCCCGCTCCACCGCCGCGACGAGGTCCCCGGGAAACCCCACGCCCATAAGATAACGCGGCAGGGGAGGCGGCAGTCCGGGCTCGAGGCCCTCGAGCATCTCGTACATCGCGGGCTTCGGCTCGCCGACCGAGAGACCCCCGATGGCGAGACCGGTCCAGGAGCCCATGTCGAGAATCCGGCGCAGCCCTTCCTCCCGGAGCGCGAGGTGGGTGCCGCCCTGGAGGATGGGCCATAACGTCTGTCGGATAGTCGGATAGTCGGATTGCGGGATGGTGTGCGCTTTTCCATCCGACGATCCGACCATCCGACAATCCGACAATTCTCGATGCCTCTTGGCGCAGCGCTCTAACCAGCGAAGCGTACGGTCCATGGCGTCCCTGGCGGTCGCCAAGTCCGCGCCACCCGGCACCACGTGATCGAACGCCATGGCGACGTCGGCGCCCAGGGCCCACTGGATCTCGGTGGCGCGCTCGGGGGTGAGGGTGCGGCGACTCCCGTCCACGTGGCTCTGGAACTCGACGCCGTCCTCGTCCACGCGGCGGAAACCCGCGAGCGAGAACACCTGGAAGCCGCCCGAGTCGGTGAGCAGCGGACGGTCCCAGCCCATGAAGCGGTGGAGGCCACCGAGTTTGCCGACCACCTCCTCGCCCGGGCGCACGTGCAGGTGGTAGGTGTTGGCGAGCAGCAGCGTCGCCCCTACGCTCCGGAGATCGTTGGGCGAGAGCGCCCGCACCGTCCCCTGCGTGCCGACCGGCATGAACAGGGGCGTCTCCACCGGGCCGTGGGGGAGGGTGAGGGTGCCGGTGCGCGCGGCGCCGGAGGTGGCCTCGATCCGGAATTCGAACATGTGTCAGCCGCGCTCAACGCGGAACGCGGAAGTCGAAACGCGGAACAGGGGCTCGTCCTTCCGTTCCGCGTTCCGCGTTCGCACTTCCGCGTTCACATGATCACCATCGCGTCGCCATAGCTGTAAAATCGGTACCCCTGCTCGATTGCCTCCCGATACGCTCCCATCACGTTCTCGTAGCCCCCGAACGCGCACGCCAACATTAGCAGGGTCGAGCGTGGCAGGTGGAAGTTGGTGAGCAGGCGATCGACGGCGCGGCAGGCGTACGGAGGATAGATGAACGCACGCGTCTCTCCCGCGCCCGCGCGGACGCGGCCGTGCTCGTCGGCGCAGGTCTCGAGCGTCCGCACCACGGTGGTGCCCACGGCCCAGACGCGCCCTCCCGCCTCCCGCCGCCCGTTGATCAGCGCCGCCGCCCGCTCGCTCACGGTGTAGGCCTCGGCGTGCATCGGGTGGCGCGCGAGATCGTCCACCTCTACCGGCTTGAAGGTGCCGGGGCCGACGTGCAGATCGAGCTCCGCCGTCGCGACGCCCTTGGCCCGCAGGCGGGCAAGCAGCTCGGGGGTGAAGTGCAGCCCGGCGGTCGGCGCGGCGACGCTGCCGTCGTGGGCCGCGTAGACGGTCTGGTAGCGCTCGCGGTCCTCGGGCCGCGCGGGCCGGCGGATATAGGGGGGCAGCGGCACCGCCCCGTACTGCGCGAGCGTCGCCTGCGCGTCGAGCGCGCCTACGAACCTCACCCGCCGCAGCCCACCGCCGAGCATCTCGACGATCTCGACCACGCTGTCCGGCCCGAACGCGACCCGCCGCCCCGGCTTGAGCTTGCCGCCGGGATGCCCCAGCGCGAGCCACGTCCCATCCGGGAGCTCCCGCACCAGCAGCAGCTCCGCGGCGCCTCCCTTTTCCCGTTTTCCGCGCAGTCTCGCCGGAATCACCCGCGACAGGTTGAGGACGAGCACGTCCTCCGGTGCCACGAGGTCCACGAGGTCGGGGAACCGGGCGTGGCGAATGGCTCCGCCGGCCCGCTCGAGCACGAGCAAGCGGCTCGCGGCGCGGTCGGGGAGGGGATCTTGGGCGATCTGCTCCCTCGGGAGCGCGTAGTCGAAGTCGCTTGCCCGGAACATCTAGTGCGGAATGCGGAATGCGGAGTGCGGAGTGCGGAATTGATGCCCAGGCCGCCGAGCGAAGAGCGACCATCAACTCCGCACTTTCGGTTCAGCCGTCAAACATCGTCGGCTGGTCGGCGGTTGCGCGCGGCGGCGTGAAGCCGAAATGCTTGTACGCGCCGGACGTCGCGCAGCGGCCGCGCGCGGTGCGGGCGAGGAAGCCCTGCTGCATCAGGAACGGCTCGTACACCTCTTCGAGCGTCCCCGGGTCCTCGCCCACGGCGGCGGCGATCGTGCTGAGTCCTACGGGGCCGCCGTCGAACTGCTCGATGATCGTCTTGAGGATCCGCCCGTCCATGTCGTCGAGCCCGAACTCGTCGACGTCGAGCCGCTTCAGCGCCTCGGCGGCGATGGCGGCCGTGATACTCCCGCCGGCGCGCACCTGCGCGTAGTCGCGCACGCGCTTGAGCAGCCGGTTGGCGACGCGCGGCGTGCCGCGGCTGCGCCGCGCGAGCTCGGCGATCCCGGCTGCGTCGGCCGGCACGCCGAGGATCCCCGCCGAGCGCGCGATGATCTGCGCGAGGTCGTCGGGCGGGTAGTACGAGAGCCGCTCCACGAGACCGAAGCGCGCGCGCAGCGGCGGCGTGAGCAGGCCGAAGCGGGTGGTCGCGCCGATCAGCGTGAAGCGCTCGAGCGCCATCGGGATCGTCTGGGCGTGCGGGCCGTCGGCGATGCGCACGTCCACGCGGTACTCCTCCATCGCGGGATAGAGGAACTCCTCGAGCGCCGGCCGCAGGCGGTGTACCTCGTCGATGAAGAGGATGTCGCCGGCCTTGAGGGACGTGAGCAGGCCCACCAGGTCGCCGGGGCGCTCGAGCACGGGCCCCGAGGTGGTGCGGATGCCGACGCCGAGCTCTTTGGCCATCAGCAGGGCGAGCGTGGTCTTGCCGAGACCCGGGGGTCCGAAGAACAGCACGTGGTCGATCGGCTCCTCGCGCTGCTTCGCCGCGTCGATCGCGATCTGGAGCGACTCCTTCACCTTCGCCTGGCCGACGAACTCGTCGAGCCGGGACGGGCGCAGCGCCGCGTCGGCGCTGCGCTCTTCGGGCAGCGCTTCGGGTGTGGTGATCTGGGCGCGGGCGCGACTGTTCATGCGGCCCGCCTCTTGCCCAGCGGCCGCGCCCGCCACCGCACCGGCCGGGCGTCGGCCTCGAGCGCGTGCCGCGTGTGGCAGGTGACGCACACGTCCACGGCGCGTGTCGCGCCGTCCGGGACCAGCATCCGATTGGTCGAGCCGCAGCGCGTGCAGCTCCACTCCGCCGTCGTCATCGTCATCCGTGGGTGAGCAGTTGCAGGGCGCGGCGCACCAGGGTCTCGGCGTCTCCGGTTCCCCCGCCGTCCGCCGCGAGCGCCTGGCGCAACGCGCGATCCGCCTCGCTGGTCGTGTATCCCAGCCGCTCCAGCGCCCGGAGCGCCGCCTCCGCCGTCCCCCCGCCCCCCCCGCCCGCCACCGCCGGGCCCGCCGCTTCCTCAAGCTCGCCCAGCTTGTCGGCCAGTTCAAGCGCCAGCCGCTCGGCTGTCTTCTTGCCGATGCCGTTCACTGACGCGAGCAGTCCGATGTTGCGCTCCCGCACGGCCCGCACGCCGCGCTCCACGCCGAGCGCCGACATGAGCGCGATCGCGATCTTCGGGCCGACCCCCGACACGCCGATCAGCCGCTGGAAGAACCGGCGCGCGCCGTCGTCATGGAACCCGTAGAGCGACCACCCGTCCTCGCGCACGACGAGCTCGGTGGCGAGGCTCACCGCTTCGCCGACCGGCGGCAGCCGCTCCATCACTCCCAAGGGCACCACGATCTCGTACCCGAGGCCGCCGGCGGTTTGGATCATCACCCGATCGGCCTGCTTCGCCGCGAGGCGGCCCGAGACCTGGGCGATCACGTGCGGAGGATGTAGGTGAGCGCCACGGCGACGCCGTCGGCGGCGTCGGCGGGCGCCGGGGCGTGGCGCAGCTTGAGGAGACGCGCGACCACGGCGCCCACCTGCGCCTTGGGGGCGCCGCCGGCCCCGGCGACCGTCTTCTTCACGGTCGCCGGTGGATATTCCGCGATCTCGAGCCCCGCCTGCTCGGCGGCGAGGAGCACGACGCCGCGCGCGTGGCCCAGTACCAGCGTGGAGCGCACGTTCTTCTGATAGAAGGCGTTTTCCAGGGCGAGCGCACGGGGGCGGTGGCGGGCGATGAGATCGGCGATGTGGGCGTGCAGCTCGTGCAGGCGCTGGGGGAGCGAGCAGTTGCGCTGGAACCGGATGACGCCGCACTCGACCAGCCGGCCCAGCCCGGGCGGCCCCACCCCGTTGGCGGTCTCGATCACACCGTAGCCGGTGACCGCCGTGCCCGGGTCGACGCCCAGCACCCTCACGTCACAGCCGTCGCCGCCGCCATCGCCTCGGCGTCGATATCGAAGTTCGAGGACACGCGCGCCACGTCGTCCATCTCTTCCAGCGCTTCCATCAACTCGAGCAGCTGCTTCGCGTCCTTGCCGTCGACCTTCACCGTGCGCTTTGGGAGCATCGTGATCTCGGCGGCCTGCACCGCGATGGTGCGTTGCTTCAGCTTCTCGGTGATCGCGTGCAGCTGGCTCACCGGTCCCGTGATGAGGAACGCGTCGCCGTCGCGCACCATGTCCTCGGCGCCGGCGTCGAGCGCCGCTTCCATGGTGGCGTCCTCGTCGGCCTTGGTGGCGTCAACCGTGATCTGCGCCTTGCGGTCGAACATCCATGCCACCGAGTTGGTGGCGCCGAGGTTGCCGCCGTGGCGCTGGAACACGTGGCGGATCTCCGCGACGGTGCGGTTCGGGTTGTCGGTGGTCGCCTCGATGAAGATGGCCGCCCCGCCCGGGCCGTAGCCCTCGTAGCTGACCTCTTGGTACTGGACCCCCTCGAGCTCGCCCGTGCCCTTCTTGAGGGCCCGCTCGATGTTGTCGAGCGGCATGTTCTCGGCCTTGGCCGCGTCGATCGCCGTGCGGAGGCGGGGGTTGCCGCCGGGGTCGCCGCCCCCCTGCTTCGCGGCGATGGTAATCTCGCGGATCAGCCGGGTGAACAGCGCGCCGCGCCGGGCGTCGGCGACGGCCTTCTTGCGCTTGATCTGCTTCCATTTGCTGTGGCCGGCCATCTGGTGCCTCCACGTCCGCTGCAACTTACAACTTGACCCGCGCGGCGCGCCACAGCTAGGATACCGCCCCATGGTGCGATCACTCTGCGTCGTCGTCGCCGCCGCCTTGCTCGGGGCGTGCGACCGTCCTCCGGACATGGCCCAGCGGGAGAAAGCGGCCGCCGCGCTCCAGGGCGTGCTCGCCTACCCGGGATCCACACCCCTCACGGTCACCGCCGGTGAGGACGCGGGCCAGGTGTCGCTCACGACGCCCGCGGCTGTGCGAGACGTCGCGGCGTGGTACCGGCTCACCCTGACGTTGAACGCGTGGGAGCTGCGGAGCGACGCCGTGACGGGGGACGGCACCATCTCGATTTACGCGGTGCGGGGCCAGCAGCCCCTGTGGATCCTGCTCAAGCCGAACGTCGGCGGCCCGGGGACGACCTACACGCTCATCGGCGCCGTCCCCGGCGCCGACTCGAGCGCCGCTCAGCGGTCGGGGTCCAGCATGTCCTCGAAGCGCATCCAGCGGCGGTAGAAGTACAGGTCGACGAATCCCGTCGGCCCGTTGCGGTTCTTCAGGACGATCAGCTCGGTCGCGCCCTCCACCCCATAGCCGGGGTTGTACATCTCCTCGCGGTAGATCCCGAG
>WNGM01010480.1_pt1 | contig 11627 bp, 11 predicted proteins | sample 5400571 | NCBI WGS metagenome assembly WNGM01 (sample SAMN13153378, study PRJNA577476) | soil metagenome | isolation source: 100 cm soil or saprolite under Garry oak tree replicate 2 | place: USA:California | collected 2016-06-15 | reverse complement strand
GGTCTTGCGCCCCGCGGGCACACCTGATGCTCTCGTCGAGCAATCCGAGAGCCGAAGCACGGTCTCCCTGGTCGGTCGCGAGCCACGCCGCGCCGTTCAGCGCGTCCACCCGCTCCGGATCGTCGGATGGGACCCGGTCGAGCAGCTCGCCCAGCCGCCGCCTGCCCTCCGAGAAATGACCGCGCACGGACCAGAACCCAGTGAGCCTGTTGGCCAGGCGCAGCGCCATGGCCGGGTCCGTCGCGCCGTACCAGTCCAGCGCCGCACGGAAATTGTCATGCTCGAGCTCGAGGAGGTCGAGGCCGGCCTGGCCGGGGGAGGACGGCGGGCGACCGAGACCCCTGGCCAGGTCCCAGAACACCGACGCGTGGGCGTCTCGCACCCCGTCGCACTCCGGTAGACCGCCGAGTTGTTCAACGGCGAACTCGCGGACGGTCTCCAGCATCGCGTAGCGCGGCGCGGCCGCGGATGAGCTTCCCAGCCGCAGCAGGCTCTGGTCGGCCAGTTCCTGGAGCGCGTCGAGTACCGGCACGCCGATGTGCAGCCCTCTGGCGCAGACGGCCTCGATGTGATCCAGGCCGATGCCGCCTCGGAACACCGAGCACGCCGCCAGCAGCCGCCGGGCCGGCTCGCTCAGCAGATCGTGGCTCCAGGCGATCGTGGCGCGCAGCGTCCGCTGCCGGTCCGGCACGTCGCGGCTGCCGCTCACCAGCAGCCCGAGCGAGTCCGTGAGCCGCGCGAGGATCGCTTCCGGCGGCAACAGCTTCAACCGCGCCGCCGCCAGCTCGATCGCCAGCGGCAGCCCGTCGAGTCGTTGCACGATTCCCGCGATGGCCTCGGCGTTCTCGCCCGTGACGGTGAAGCCGGGCACCGAGGCTGCCGCGCGTGCCCCGAACAGTTGCGCCGACTCGCACTCGGCGAGGGACGCCGGGGAGACCGGTGAGGCCGGTTCCGGAAGGTGCAAAGGCGGAACCGGGAACTCCTGCTCGCCTGACACGTGCAGCGGCGAGCGGCTCGTCACGAGGATCCGCAGATCGCTGCTGGCGCCGAGCAGCTCGGCCACGAACTCGCCGGCGGGCAGGACATGCTCGAAGTTGTCCAGGATCAGCAGGACCTCGCGGTCCGCCAGGTAGCTGGTCATGTGCTCGAGCAGTGACTGCCCCCTGGCGTCCTGCAGGCCGATGCTCTGCGCGATCGACGCCGGCACCAGCGACGGATCCCTGACCGCGGCGAGCGGCGCGAACTGGACGCCGTCGCGGAACTCAGCCTCGACGCGGGCGGCGAGGGCGATGGACAGCCTGGTCTTGCCCGAGCCGCCGGGTCCGGTCAGCGTCAGCAGCCTGGTGCAGTCCAGGAGCCGATGGGCCGCGCCGAGTTCACTGTCCCTGCCGACGAAGCTCGTCCGCGGCCGTGGCACGCGGCCGGCTGCCTCGCGGGTACCCGTGGCTCCCAGACGCATCAGCTGTCTCTCTCCCCCCGCGGTGACGCACGGCCGCGGGCGTGGTGCGCCGACGCCCGCGGGTTCGATCTTCTCACCGATTCCTGGACACGACGCGCCCGAAGCATGCGCAGAGTCGGCCTGACCGGAGCGCCGCCACGTGCAGCTATGGTGCGGGCGTTTGGGCGGTTAGTGGCTCGGCCTATCCGACCGGACAGTCGGCTCACACCGCCGCGGCGCAGCGCGTAACGGAGCATGAACACGTTGCCGCCGCGCAGCCAGGCCAGGGACACCCGGCGCAGGCGCTGCTCCTGGCCGAAATACTCGCGTAGATCCAGCTCGACCGCATCAACGCCCAGGCCGACCACGGCGGCCAGTTCCCGCTCGGCCCCTGCCCGGCGCACATGGCCCGACGCATCGTCCAGGGCGCTGGCGATGATCACCGCCCGTCGGCCATCCTCGCCAACCGGAGCCGTCAGGTGCTCGGGATGGCCGCCCACCCGGAACGACCACAGGTACAGCCGCACAGCAGTCCGCCCAACCCCCTGCCGCAGGCCAACCTATGTTCACGTCGCTCGCCGACGCGACCCCACACCGCGTCGCGGACACCGCCCTACAGGCGCTCGCAGCGGCGCATTCGCTGGGACATGCTGCCATGTCGAGCAACCAGAACGATCATGCTTGTTTGCTCGTTGTTTGCTCGGCTGCCCCGGTACGAGCCGTCAGCGGCTGGCACAACCCGGCACCGTGACTCGGCCCGTCTCGGCCCCGGCGTGCACGGACCGGCAGCACGTGATAGCCTCCGGTATAGTCCGATACCTCGCAGAGTGGTAAAAATCGGACTCTTAATCCGCGGGTTCGGGGTTCAAGTCCCTGGCGGCGCACCCGTGCATGCCCTGTGACCTGCGAGAACGTGTGCGTTGCCCGCTGCCAGGTTCGGGGCGCGTCAACTCTTCCGTCAGCAAAGTCAACACGCTGCCGCCTGCTCGCGGCCGGTTTCCGCCGGGGTGAGGGCGTCGTCGATGGCGTCGCGCGTGGCCTGGCCGTCTCCGGGGTCGGGATAGGGGTGCCGGTACCAGCGGATCTCGCCGGGGTGGGCGTGGCCGAGGCGGAGCTGGATGTCGTGGTCGGGCAGGCGCGCGTCGCCCAGCAGCGAGGCATAGGCGTGACGGAGCCGGTGGAAGGTGGTGCCGGCCGGGATGCCGGGCGCGGTCCGGATCAGGGGTCGCCAGGTCCGCTGCCGCCAGTTCGCCGGGTTGAGCACGTTCCCCGCGGGGGTGGTGAACAGCAGCCCGGCCGGGCCGGGCGGGTAACAGCGCAGGTGGGCGCGCAGCGCCGCGGTCACGGTGGCGGGCAGCGGGACGACGCGGCACGACGCGCTGGTCATGGGCGGGGCGAACAAGAGCCGTGACGCAGTATCGGGGCCGTGGCGTGTGCTGGCGGGCCGGTAGCCGAGCTGCCGGTCGATGGTGACCTGGGCCCGGGCGCCGAGGTGGATCCGGTCGCGGGTCAGGCCGGCGGCTTCGGACCAGCGCAGCCCGCATCCGGCGGCCAGCAGCACCATCGCCCGGTACCGCGGATCGATGAGGCTCGCGAGGGTCAGGATCTGGGCTGGGGTCAGCGGCTCGATCGAGCGCAGCACGGCCCCGGGCAGCTCGATGCGGTGACACGGCGAGCGGGCCAGCAGCCCGTCATCGATCGCGTCGTTCAGCACCGACTTGAACACCGCCCGGTAAGCGTGGCGCACGGTGGCCGGCGCCAGCCCGGACGCCGCCAGCGCATTAACCCACTCCTGCACGTCACGACGGGTGATATGGGCAGCGGCACGCCCGCGAACACGGGCAGCACGTGGCTCCGCAGCTCGGTGGCATACAGATCCGCCGTGCTGGGCCGCTTGGTGGCCTGCTTGGTCGCCAGCCACCGCGCCGCTACCGTGCCGAACGTCACCGCGGCCCGTCGGCCCGCCGCGTCCCGCGGCAGCTTCCCGGCTTTGATCGCGGCGTCGAACTCGGCGGCCTCCTCCCAGGTGGTGAAGGTGCGGCCGTGCTGGATCGCGTGGCTGTCCCGCCACTGCACGAGGAAATGGCACCTCGGCTCACCCGTGACCGCCGGGGCAAGCACCCGGATCGTCACTGACATGTCTGCCTCCACATGGCCAGCGGGCGGCCCGCCACGGCCTGGTGGAAGCCGGCCGCCGATGATCCGCCGCCAGTGCTGAGGTACAGGCTGGTCGTGCCGTCCGCCAAGGGCACCAGGGTCGCGGTTCCGCGCGGGTTCCCGGTTTCCATCATCGCGCCCCACCCGACCTGGCGCGGTGATCCTTGCTGCAGGCCGGCCGAGGCGGGATCGAGGCTGAGGATCTGCGCGCGCAGGCCCTGGTAGACCCGCTCTCCGGAAGCTGCCGGGCCGCGCGGCCCGGCACCGGACACCTGCCCGCTACCCATCGTCGTCTGCTTCCTCTTCAACTGGATACCGGTCGGTCGGCGGAGGCAGACCGAGGACGAACACGTCGTGCAGGTCGTCGGCGACCTGGCTGATGACGTCGCGGCCCTCCAGGTCCGCGAGCAGGTCGTTGTGGATCGCGGCCGCGCCGAGCGCGGCTCCGAGCAGGTTGCCGCAGATCGCGCGGGTGCTGTCGCTGTCGCCGTCGTGGTTGACCGCGTGCAGCACACCGGAGCGGAAGCTGCCGGCGGTGAGCGCGCAGTGGACAGCGATGGCAAGGGCTTCCTGTGGTCCAGCCCTGGCCGAGGAGCCCGATCGCCTCAGCGCTCAGCGGGCCGAGCTCGGCGGCGCGCATTGCGGCGACCAGTGCTGCTGCAGCCTCTTCGCCGCCATCGGCCTGCTGGAGCCTACCGACCGCGGCGGCGGCCGCGTCGTGCAGATCACGCCCGCGCACCAGTTCGCTGACCATCAGCGCGAGCGCCCCGGCGGCCAGGTAACCGCTGGGATGGCCGTGGGTGAGCGCGGCAGCCTGGCAGCCGAGGGCGAATGGGTCGTCGGCGGGCCAGCCCGGCAGGCGCGACGCGCATCACGCCGCCGCAGCCCTTGCTGTCGTTCACTGGCTGGCTGACGCTGCCGGGGTGCCCGGCGTGCAGGGCGCTCAGGCAGGTCATGCCGGGAGCCCGCGCTCCTCGCACAGGAACTGCTGGCTGCTCAGCCAGCCGCCGCAGACGGCTGGCTGGCCGTACTGAGTGTTCAGCCAGCGCTGGTACGCGCGCCAGATGGCCGCAGCCGGGCCGCGGTTGCCGGCGGGCTGCTGCTGGTCGCGGAGCAGTCCCTCGGCGGTGAACAGGGTCATCTGCGTGTCGTCGGTGATTGCGCCGGCCCGGCCGTAGGCGGGCACGTACCCGGTGACACCAGCCGGCCCGTAGCGGTGGCGGATCTCGGCCAGGGAGAGGAACTCGATGCCGGCGCCGAGGGCGTCGCCGGCCGCGCCGCCGAGCAGGCAGCCGCGGTAGCGGTCGCGCAGCGTGATCATTTCCCGCCATCCGGGGCGTGCGCTGGTGCCGGGTTGCCGGGTTCAGCGCCGATCCGCCATGCGAGCGCCGGGCTAATCGGGTACTCCCGCTCCGAAGGGAGGTCTGGCGCGGTGTCGGTGATCCGGCCGGCGCGGACCAGTTCCGCGGTCTCGTGCACTCTTGCGGTGATGTCGGCGATCGACCGGATCCACTCGTCGCAGTAGCGGTGCACGGCCTTGCCGGACAGGCCGATCTGGATGGCCCGCCGAGCGAGGCGTTCGCCGGTCAGGGACCGGTCGGGGTCCCATTGCACGCGGACCGGGGAGGCATCCCGCAGGGCTGCCCAGGCTTGCGGGCTGTCATGCGTGCGGGGCTCGAAGTGGCTCAGGCACGAGTGCGCCAGCGCCCATTCGAACCCGGCGCGGGTGATCTCGACCGCCAGCACGCGTTCCTGGCCGGGCTTGGCAGCTCAGCCGGACCGGTGCATCATCCAGCCGAAGGACGGCTTGATCCAGGTCATCCGGCCCCGGCTGAACGGCGGGACGAACCCGCCGGCCCGCACGGCAGCGTCTGCGATCTGCGGAGCGTACGCCCGGTACACGATGAGCGTGCCGGCTGTGTAGGCGGCGCGGACCAGCCGCGTGGCCTCGTCACTCATGGCGGGTCTCCTCCTGCGGCCGGAGCATGGGCGGGTACATGATGACGGCCTCGCCGCGCCTGTACAGCAGCGGCGGCCGGCCTCCGGCCGGGCCCGCTGCGGCCAGCGGGGACCGCTGCGCCTCGACCACGAAACCCGCTGTGCCGAGCACCTTGCGCCGAAAGTTCCCCAGGTCCGGCGCCGTGCCCCAGACCGCCGCGTACACGCGGCGCAGGTCGGCGAGGGTGAACGGCTCTTCGACGAAACTGGCCGCCAGGGTGGTGTACTCCAGCTTGGACCGGACCCGCTCCACCGCGTCGGCAAGGATGAGCGCGTGCTCGAAGGCCAGCGGCGGGGCGTCCGGTCCGCCGTCCTCCAGTCCGAGGTCACCCGCCGGCCACCAGCGGGCGGCGATCGCGTCGCCGCCGGGCCGCGGGTCCGGCAGCCCGGGCGCGAGGGCGACGTGGGCGACCGACACCACCCGCATCCGCGGGTCCCGGCCGGGGTCAGAGTAAGTGCGCAACTGCTCCAGGTGGCCGGTGAACGTGGTGACGCCGGTCTCCTCGGCCAGTTCCCGCAGCGCCGCGTCGCCGGCGCTCTCACTGGCCCGCACGAACCCGCCCGGCAGCGCCCAGTAGCCCTTATACGGATGGTCACGGCGCTGCACCAGCAGCACCGCCAGCAGCCCGGCGCGGATCGTGAACACCGCCAGATCGACGGTCACCGCGAACGGCGGGAACTCCCCCGGGTCGTAGCCGCGCAGGAACTCCCGCTCGCCCCTTCTCTCTTCAGCCGGGCTCATCGCGCTGCCCGCCCGCTGGTTAGCGCACCATCGGTGATGGCCGGGCCGAAGGCGGCCCGGCGGGCCCGCACCGCGTCGGTGACCCGCACCGCCAGCGCGAGCCGCTCGGCGATGCTGCCGGTCAGCAGCACCCACGAGTGCCCGGCCGCGGTCAGCGCCTGCTCGAACCACCCGGTCATCGCGGCGCGCACCGCGAGGTCTCCCTCGCGCAGCCCGTCGTCCTGCCACGGCACGCCCGCATGACTGGTGAGCAGGTACACGTCGCGGCCGGGGAGGTCTGCCGTCGCCCATGGCTGCAGGCCGCGGGCCCGCTCTGATAGGTACCGGCGCTCCCACACCGAGGTGGCGAACGCGTCGGTGTCGCAGACCAGCAGCGGCGACCCGGCCGCCGCCGCCTGGTTCTCCCGATGGGTCTGCCCGGCCGCGCGACCGCGTCGAAGTCCGCCGCCGTCCACTCCAACTCCTCCAGCGGCGGGTCCGGGCCCCGCGCTGGCGAGAGCAGGTCATCCCAGCAGCCGGCCAGGTCAGCGCGGATCTGGCTGGCCGACACCGGCACCGCCGTCCGGCCAGGGTCGATGCAGGCATGCTTCGCTCCGAACCGGGCCGCCAGCTCATCCCCGTACGGCTCGCTGCTGACCACGGCATCGACCGGCCGCCGCCCGTTCCCGTCCAATGCGGCGCGCATGACTGCGACCTGCGCGGCCCAGATCACCTCGCTCCCGAAGTCAACCGGAACATCACAGCGCATCCCGGCCACCGTCACTCCCTGCAGATCCGCGCAGCTCGTCTGCAGCAATGCCACCCGGTCAGCCAGGGCCAGCGTCTCCGACCCGGCCGCCATCACCAGCACCGTCACTTCGGCGCACACGGCGGCAGCCTGCTCGATGAGGTACTGGTGGCCGCGGTGCGGCGGGTAGAACTTCCCGACAACCAGGCCATGACCGAACGGGGCCGTCATCGCGCGCTCCCCTCGGACACCGCGACCGGCGGCGCGCCCGCTGGGGCTCCTCCGGCTGATCGCAGCACATGCCGCCAGGCGCGCGCGCCCGCGACGCACAATGCCAGGAACAGCACGTACACGATCGCGGTCAGGTCGAGCCGCTTCACCACGTACAGCGGGATGTACACCACGTCGGCCGCGATCCAGAACGCCCAGTTCTCGATCCTCTTGCAGTTCAGCAGGAACTGCGCAGCCAGCGACACCGCAGTCGTCAGCGCGTCCCAGAACGGCGCGATGTCATGCGCAGCGTCCAGCAGCACCGTCAGCCCCCACGTCGCCAGCGCCGCGAACGCCACCACGCAGGAAGCCAGCAGCAGCCAGCCCGACCGGGCCACCGTCAGCCGGGACCGCTCGGGACCGCCGTGCAGCCACTGCCACCACCCGGCGAAACCGAGCATGATGTACACCACCTGCAGGCCCGAATCGGCGAACAGCCGCGCCGAGGCGAACAGCACCAGGAAGAACGCGCTGTTCGCGATCCCGACCGGGAAGTTGCTGATCCGCGCCAGCACCGTCAGCCACACGCTCGCCGCACCGGTCACGAACCCCAGCAGCTCGGCCACGCTCACGTGATCGTTGCCCAGCGTGAACAGCGCCACGTTCAGCGGCGCCAGAAGATGAGCCAGTCCTGTCAACCCGGCCTCCAGCTTATAGTCATATCGACCATAAGCTAGCGGACGGGCCCTGTCTACCTGTCGGGCGACGTGATCAACGTCCACCAGCTGCGCCGATAATGGGAGCCCAGATGACATCGCTCACGCCGCCGCCCGAGTCCGCGGTCACCTTGTACCGGCCGACCGGCCCGGAAGAACTCGCCCTCGTCAGGGACTCCGGATGGCGGGCATGGCCGCCCCGACTTTCAGGCCAGCCCAATCTTCTACCCGGTCCTCACCGAGGACTACGCAACCAAGATCGCCCGCGACTCGAACGTCCCGCAGTCCGGGGTCGGATACGTGACGCGATTCAAGGTCCGCAAGGCATTCCTCGACAACTACGAGGTCCACCAGGTCGGTGGCCAGTCCATCCTGGAGTACTGGATCCCGCCGAAGACCTCGACCAGTTCAACGCCAACATCATCGGCACCATCCAAGTCATCGCGGCCTACAGCGCGCCAGCCAGCGGCGACCAGCAACGACGGCACGGCTGAGGCCAGCGCCGACAATGCCACGAGCCGGAACGGCTCCTCGGGCGGCGACGAGCGGGCGCGAAAATCTCCCCATTCGACATGTGCTGACGTCCCTCAGTGGTGATGCGCACGGCGAGGTCACCGTTGACTTCCACCTCCGACGTGCACCGGGCTCAGCGCTTCCACCAGGCGATCTCGAACACGGCCTCAATCCGCGCCGGAACGGCAGACCGCTGTTATCAGCCATCACAGCCGGCCGCCGCCGCGCGCATCGATGCGATGACCCTGGCCCTGGCTTCAGGTCCTGTCTCCTCATCCAGCGCGTTGATGAGGCGGACGATCTCACGCTGAGACTCGTCCTGGTCCTCCCAGCGCGGCACGGCGCCGATGAACGCGGTGAAGAATTCCCCGTAGTCCAGTCCGCCGTTCGCGAAACCGCGGATCATGAAACCGAGGCGCTCGTCATCCGTGGCATCTTCGCCAGGCAGGGGAATTCCCTGCTCGGTAAGCATGTCGCGGATGAGGGGCCCGGCATCCCGAAGAGTCGTCCCGTAGCTCAGCGCCGCCACGCTGACGGCCGCCGGCGTATCGAGACCCCGGACTATGAGATCGCACGCCAGCCGGATTGCCTGGTCCGGGTCGGGACCCAGGCCAGGGCGGACCAATCTCGCAGCCAGCCTCCACATCTGAACGCGCAAGTCATCCCCGCTGTCGGCTGGAGGCACCCACGCATTGTCCTGGCTGGGACCAGCCGCCGGCAACCAGGTAAGCCGCCAGCACCAGATGCGCCGCGTCACCGACACCACGGAGGCAACCGGGCGTTCTGTACCATCGGGCCATGCCCGGCTGTGATGAGACGGCGCACACCCGCATTCACCGCTTCGCCGCGCGCGACGAGGACGCCGCTCTGGCGCTGGTCGGCGCCCTGGTGGCATTCGGTTTCGCCGAGGTCGGCGCCCGGCCCGCAACACGCCCCGGCCCGCGAGACGGCGGCATGCTCTGGGAAGTCATCGCCGTCGATCTGGGTCCTTATCCGCGCGGCATGCTGGGGGTCCGGCAGTCGGATGCCGTCGAGCGGCAGGCTCGTGCCATCGCGCGGGCTCACGGCAGTTTCTGGTGCGGAGGGATGACCGGCGGCGGGGGCCGCCTGCCGTCCTTGCAGCGTTCGGCTCCCCCGGTCCTGCAGCTGAATCCCGGCGCGCGGCCAGCGGTCCCGCCGGTGCCAGTGATTCCAGCGCCACCTCTGGGCGATATGGCGCTTGCCCCTGACCGCGCCCCGATCAGGCCCGCCCGCCTGGAGGGACTGGCAGCGATCCCTGGGATAGCCTCACCCACGCCTACGGGCCCGCCGGCGACATCCCCGCCCGGATCACCGCGCTGGCCGGTCCGGGCAGCGAATGGGCCGAGCCGTTCGGCGATCTGGCCAACTTGCTGCTGCACCAGGGAAGCTTCTACCCGGCGACCGGCCCTGCGCTCACAATGCTCGCCAGGCTGATCACCCAAGACGCGCTGACCGCGGGACGGCGCCGCGACGTGTACATCACGTTGCTGTCGGCCGCGGACCAGTACGGCTTCGACATCATCCTCGACGCCGACCTAGCTGCCGCGCTCGGCCGCCCGCCGCAGCCCGGCCCGTGGACAGCGGACGTCCGGGACACGGTTGGCGCCGTCGTCCCCGGCCTGCTGCGCAGGTGGGCCGTCGAGCCGCCAGCCAACCAGCTGGCGCTGGCCGCGCTCGCTGCTGCCTTCCCCGATCACGGCCAGGCACTGCACGGCCTGATCGCCGAACTCGCCGCGGGACAGGCCGGGACACAGGCTGGCGCCTATGGCAACCTCGCCCTGCTGCTCCTCGCCTGCGATGCGGGCGGGGCGCTCGACGCCGCCCGGGAGATCACCGCGTGGAATGACGAGCTGCCCGAGTTCGACATCGATGACCAGCTCGCTGAGCCCGGCCTGCGGGCGCTGCACGTCCTGGCCGACGCGGTGTGCGCAACAGTCGGGGCTTGCTGACGCCGTATGGAGCACCTCGCAGCATTGTTGCCGCCGAGGCATCCGGCAGGCAGGCTCGCTGGCGCGGGACCAACTTGCCCGGCCTCGCCTTGACATACCGCCGAACCAGCGCTGGCGCCACAGTCCTGGTGCCTAGCTGGTTCGGTTGGAGGTCATTTAGAGTGATTGCCGGGCGGGCTGGGCGTTATCATGCCAGCTGCAGCATGGAGTAGATCAGCGGCAGATCGCCCGGCTCTGGACCGGGAGGGCGCAGGTTCGAGTCCTGCCTCCATGTCGACGCGCTTGCTCGTCTTGGAGTAGCTCAGCTGGCAGAGCGCCCGGCTGCTAACCGGGAGGGCGCAGGTTCGAACCCTGCCTCCAAGTCTGCGCCTGTAGTTGCCGAACAAGGGGGTGCCGGTGCCTGACGAGCCTCGGGCCAGCGCGTCGCCGTTGTATGCGATGGGCCAGATGCAGCGCGCCATTGACGGTGCTGCGGCGGCGCGGAATCCGCAGGACAGGATCAGGCTCGAGGCGAAGGTGGCCCGATGGCGCGCGGTCCTGGACGGCATGGCTGGCGGGACGCTGGCAGTCGGGTCGCGAACACCGGTCTTGAACACGCCTGCGTGGGTGACGCTGGAAGTCGCGCACGGCGGATTCGCAACCGGCCAGTTCCTCGCCGAGACATCGCTAAGTGCGGAGGAACAGGCCATTGCAGACCGGCTGAGTGACCCCGTGCCCAGGGTTAACAGCCGCGAGCGGCTCAACCTGTGGTACCTCACCGACGATGGCCAGGCGGAGCTGAGGCGGGCGCTGGCCGACGGACGGTACCGGGTCGAGGTTCCCGAGGACGCCGCGCTGCTGGTCGTCGCATGGCTGCTCGACCATGAGCACTACGAGACCGCTCTCGATCTGGTCAGCGAACTGCGGCCTTGGATGCACCGTCTGCGCCTCGCCGCCCTTACCAGGGAAGCTGCGCCATCACAGGAAGCCTTGGTCCACGTCCAGGCTGCGGGCCAGGCCGCAGCCGCGTTGCGGAAGCGTGAGCAGCGGCCGCAGGTCGCCGTCATGGCCGAGACGCTGCGGGTGTGGCAGCCGTTGTTCGACCGGCTGCTTACCTTGTGGTGCGACACCGTCGACGGCGAGCTTCCCCGCGTGGAGGTGCGGCAGCTTGACGGCG
>WNGM01013924.1_pt1 | contig 11630 bp, 7 predicted proteins | sample 5400571 | NCBI WGS metagenome assembly WNGM01 (sample SAMN13153378, study PRJNA577476) | soil metagenome | isolation source: 100 cm soil or saprolite under Garry oak tree replicate 2 | place: USA:California | collected 2016-06-15 | reverse complement strand
AACCCGGTCTGATGGGATGCCCGGCGTGCCGAGCATCGGCCGACCCAGCGCGCCCGATGCAAGAACCACCGTCGCGAGCCGCCGGCTGGTCTCGGGAGTCTTGTAGCGGTCCATAAGTTCCCAGATCGTCGGGGTTTCAGGCAACTTCGGATCCCTCTTTTTCCCCGTCTGAATGATGTTGCGCACGAACCCTTTCTTGCGCCACGTGTGGTAAGGCTCCCGCGACAGGAACGCCTCGATGGTAAAGGCGCGACAGTGGATCTCCCCGCGCTCCACAGCGAGATCGATCTCCGGTCCCCCCGGATAGCCCTGCACGAGATTGAATTTTGTTCCGAGCGTTTCCTCAAAAAGCTTCGGTAGATAATAGGCCGAATCGGATGTCCCCTGAGCTCCGCAGCGCGGCGGCTCCTTGGCATTGCGCACATCGTCTATGGTTTTGTACGGCGTGTCGGCGCGCATGTACATCTGGGATTCACCCTGCACGGGAGAACCGATCCAGACAAATTTGCTCCAATCGTATTGGACCTCTTTTCGCCCGATCAATTGATCGAAGTATAGAGAAGGCACGATCGAGCCGATAAGACTCAAGCCGTCCGGCTTAGTCTTGGCATAGACGTAGTTCGCCGCGATCTTATGTCCGGCACCGGGCATGTTCTGAACGATCATGTCGGGCTTCCCCGGAATATGCTTGCCCATGTGCATCGCGAGAATACGCGACCACTGATCGTACAGCGCCCCTGGCGTCGTGCCAGCATAAACTGTAATCGTCTTACCCTTGTAGAAGTCAGCCTGGGCCGAAGCAGACGCGATCCAGCCTAAACTGAAAATCACCAAGCCCATAACGGAAGACAAAACGGAATTCCTAATCTTAATTTTCATAAGGCCTCCCAAAAATGGTTCCTTCGGTGGTTCGTACGTTAGCATGGACAAGCTGTCAGTCAAGCTTCGTTCTTATACAAGAGCGAAGCCGCTCGCACCGGTTACGCCTCTCTTGACGCGGCTCCCATCGGTGTACTAATCGTTCGGTTAGATTAGAACAGCAGTGTTCTTCCTTCACGAGTAAGTAATCAACGTTTAGCCCTGAGAAGACATTCGACTCTCTTCTAGGGAACTGCGATCGCCACAAAAATAGTAAAGGACGTAAGGCTATGCAAATTATCGACGCTGACGGACACATCAACGACCACGCTTGCGGCGAGGAAATCGCCCAGTACATGCCCAAAGGAAATCAGATGGCGCAACTCTTTCCAGAGCTCGACCATTTGCACTTCCGCTATCTCAAACAGAACCGCCGCAGCACGGGTAACCCGACACCGGACGATTGGATAAAATTCCTGGACAAAACCGGCATCAGTTGGACGGTGCTCTACCCTACTGCCGGCTTGGCGGTCGGCCGCATTATGGCCGAGGATTGGGCGGTGATCGCGTGCCGGGCCTACAACAACTGGCTTTACGAACGATTTCTAAACAGGAGTCCAAGACTCAAAGGCGTTGCCTTGATTCCGTTCCAGAATGTCGACCTCGGCATTGCGGAGCTCCGCCGCGCGGTTGGCGAGCTTGGGATGCTCGGCGGAATGCTGCCGTCGAACGGCGAAGCGATACAATGCCATCTAGGAAACGAGATCTACTGGCCGCTTTACGGGGAGGCGGAGAAACTCGGCTGCTCTCTGGCCGTACACGTGGGCTGTCTCCATCACATGGGACTCGATTCCTTCAGCACCTACTACCCTGCTCATGCCCTGGGCCATCCCTTCAGTCTGATGATCCAGGCGGCGGGCATGTTGGCACATGGTGTATTCGAACGCTTTCCGAAGCTTCGTGTCGCTTTCCTCGAAGGTGGCGCAACCTGGGTTCCTTTCATGATGGATCGGCTCGACCGCTCCTATCACGACGGCCACATTCAGTTGGACCTTGAAGGCAATCTTCTCGGCGGGCCGAAACCGGGTGAGAAGGCCAGCGACTATTTCAAACAGCATCTGCGCGAGGGAAGAGTCTTCGTCGGATTCGACTGCGACGATGACGGTCTCGGTACCGCGGTAAAAAAAGGCGGTCGTGAACCCTTTCTCTTCCCGCCATGAAATCGACGAGCTGCTCGGCCGCGAAGACTTATCGGATGACGACAAGACGGCGGCTTTGGGTGGAAACGCCCTTCGGTTTTACCGACCGCCGTTTTAGATTGTTCCCATCCGAGACGCAACTCGATTGACCGGTTCACGGCAGCGTTGTTTTTACTTTTGACGATCCTATTAAAGTTCGACTATGTAGGGTGCCGCTCTTCAGGCGGTTATCGATGACTCTTTACGTCCAGCCGGAAATCAGCCGCGCCTCAACACCCTTCCACGAGAAAGTTGAGACCCGGAAAAATGTAAAATTGAGATGCGGACTCACCTCCTGATACACTAATTTGACACCTTAAAAATATCCGGTATACGATCCCGCTGAATTTCTCGGCGAGACACAGGTGAATTAAGATCCGCAATCCCCTATGCCTAATCGCTATCCCGCTCAATCCTGGAGGAACCATGACTAAAATCTACGATCTAAGCGTTTCTCTGAGGCCGGATCATTTGGAGAACAGCGAGCTAAAACTCAACTCCATCTCACATCAAGAGGCAGCCAGAATATTTGCCAAGCGCTACCAGGTGAAGGTTTCTGATCTCCCTGATGGCGCTTTTTTCTCTACGGAACGGATCGAGCTACGCAGCCACTTAGGCACTCATCTGGATGCGCCGTATCACTTCTATCCTACCTCAGAGGGCCGCCCGGCAAAGTTTATTGAAGAGGTGCCGCTGGAGTGGTGCATGAGCGACGGCGTCGTGCTTGACTTCCGACACAAAAAGCCGACGGAACCGATCAGTGAATACGATATTGCCGCGGCATTAGAGAAGATCAACCACACACCAAAACAAGGCGACATTGTCGCTTTATGGACCGGCGGCACCGACCGCTACGACGACGACCCGGGCTTTGCCGAGTCGGCCGCGGGCCTGATTGGCGGCGCGCTGAATTACGTTTTTCGCTTCGGGGTTAGGGTTATGGCGACAGATTCCGCCACCATCGATATGCCGATTGCGTTGATGACGGAACGCTTCGTCAAAGGCGACAAGGCGGCCTACTTCCCCATACACCGCGCGGGACGCCTCACGGAGTGGACCCACGCGGAGAAGCTCACGAATCTTGGCAGTCTGCCTGGTCCGTTCGGCTATAAATTCATGTTCTTTCCAGTGAAGATCTTCCGCGGCACCGGCGCGTGGATCCGCGCCGTCGCCATCGAAGACGAGTGGTTGAATACGCATCGGATTCAAATCGTTGATCTCAGCTTGCCGATCATGAACCATAGCTTTGAGCCGGAAGAAAGCCGGATCATTACCATCGATCACGATCAAAACCAAAGGGCGAAAGCGAAGCGCCTGCGCATGCCCGTCTCCGAGATAGTCCATTTGGGCGCCATGGATATCGTGGAAACCCACACGCACGCCGGCACTCATGTCGACGCGCCTTCTCACTTCGGCTCAACCGCCAACGGAGGAAAGGCACGAACGGTGGACGAACTGCCGCTCGAGTGGTTTTACGGCGATGGCGTGTTGCTGGATTTCAGCGCGGCGAAACGGCCGGGAGAAGCGATATCGGCTGCCGACCTCATGGGAAAATTGGAGCGCATCGGATACAGACTCAAGAACCAAGACATCGTGCTCATTCGAACGGGAGCCGCTGAGCACTTTACTGACGATCCAAATTTCTCTGATCTTTCGATCCGCTTGGAACGAAATGCTCTTCTCTGGCTCTTAGACCAGGGAATTCGCGTCATAGGTTGCGACTGTGAATCACTCGATGGTCCCGTTACTCCGATGGTCGACGCACTGCGCGCAGGTAAGAAGGATCAGTTTTTCCCGATTCACTATACCGGCCGGGAGCGAGACTTCTGTCTGATTCACAAAATGGATCTGAGTTCACTCCCATGCACCCACGGTTTTAAAGTTGTAGCGTTCCCAATCAAGCTTGAGCGCTGCAGCGCAGGGTGGACACGCGCAGTCGCGCTTGTGCCCAGGTAAGCTTAACCGGAATGAAGACGGCAGAGCGTAGCCAGCCCTCGCAAGCGTCGCAGATACTCCGGTATGCACTGTCTATAGCGCTCTTCGAACCGCTTCGACGCTCTGCGGATTCTCCAGCGCCGACAGATCTCCGGGATCTTGATTCAAATAAGCGGCGCGAATGATGCGCCGCATGATCTTCGCGTTGCGCGTCTTCGGGAGATCTTCGAGAAATTTCAAGATTTCGGGTTTGAGAGGCTTACCCATCTGCTCGGCCACCATGCCACGTAATTCTTCACGCAGTTTTTCGCTCCCGTAGCTTTCCGGCTTGAGAACGCAGAAGCAAACCAGCGCTTCGCCCTTGATCGGGTCGGGAACCCCGATAGCAGCCGCCTCACTCACCGCGGGATGGCCTACGAGCACGGACTCGACTTCGGCGGGACCGAGCCGCTTTCCGGCGATCTTGATCGTGTCGTCGGAGCGGCCGAGAATGTACCAGAGACCATCCTCATCCACTGCAGCCCAATCCCCGTGGACCCAGACGTCGGGGAATCGGCTCCAGTAGGTTTGAAAATAACGGTCGGGATCTTTCCAGAAACCGCGCGTCATGCCGATCCAAGGCTTGCGGACCACAAGCTCGCCCACCTGTCCACGAATCGACGTTCCTTTTTCATCTACGACATCGGCCGCGATGCCCGGCACGGCTCCGGAAAAAGAGCAGGGCTTAAGCGGCGTCAGAACATTCCCGGTAACGAGGCCGCCCGAAGTCTCGGTGCCTCCAGAATAATTGATAATCGGCAGGCGGCCCCTTCCGGCGGTGTGAAAAAACCAGAGCCACGGATCAGGATTCCAGGGCTCTCCCGTGGAGCCGAGAATGCGCAGGGTCGAAAGGTCATGCTGCTCTGCGGGGGCGCTGCCGTGACGCATGAGACCGCGAATCAAAGTCGGCGAGACGCCGAGAACACTCACCCGATGGCGCTCGACGAGCGACCACAGACGATCCGGCCCCGGAAAATCCAAAGCTCCCTCGTAAAGAACCATCGTCGCGCCGAGAAGGGTTGCACCAAGAACTTCCCACGGCCCCATCATCCATCCCATGTCCGTCACCCAGTAAAGCACGTCCTCTTGTCTGATATCGAAGCCAAGCAGCATGTCTTGCGCGGCTTTGATCGAAAAACCGCAGTGCGTGTGAAGCGCTCCTTTGGGCCGTCCGGTCGTTCCCGACGTATAAATGATCATCAGGGGATCTTCAGCGTCGGTCCTCTCCGTTTCCGCCTCATCGTTCTGCTGCCCGACCTCTTCATGCCACCACCGGTCGCGACCCGGAGTCCAGGGAATCGAAGTCCCAAGCCGCCTAAGAACGAGCACGTGCTCGACGGATGAAGAAGAGCTCAAAGCCTCATCAGCGCCTGGTTTCAGAAGGACACTTTGTCCACGCCGATAAAAGCCATCTGCGGTCAAAAGAAACTTCGCCTCGCTGTCACGCAGGCGTCCCGCTACCGCTGCGGCGCCATAACCGGAAAACAAAGGAAGAATTATCCCGCCGAGCTTGATCACGGCAAAAAACGCCGCAACCGTCTCCGGCATCATGGGCATGAACAGTGCAGCCACGTCGCCCTTTTTCATGCCGAGCGCGCGAAGCGCATTCGCTAACCGGCAGACGTCGCGATGCAGTTCTTCATACGTGAGGACACGGACGGCGCCCTCTTCTCCTTCCCAACGAACCGCCTCGCGGCGCCCAACTGGTGTGCCGCGCCATTTGTCCAGGCAGTTGTGGACGATGTTCATTACCCCGCCACAACACCACCGGGGCCATGCGATGCCCCGCGACGTATCGACAATTCGCTCGTACGGCACGTAGAATTCGATTCCGAGTTCTTCGAGCACCGCGCTCCAGAACCATTCGATCTCCTCCGTGGAGCGGCGCTGCAGCTCTTCGAGACTGCCGATGCCGTGGCGATCCATGAATTGTTTCAGCCGGCTCTGGGCAATGATTTCAGCGCTTGGCCGCCAAACGATATCGCCGCCAAATTGAAACTCAGCCATCGTTTTCTTCCCGTTGTTAATTGAAAGTCGAATTACTTAGCCAGAAAACCAACCCACTCGAATGAATCTCGCGTCCAAGTGATGCTACCATTGACAGGATTGAGTCAGCAAGCTAATCCTGCGCTTACATCCCCCATAAAAGCCACAGGAGGTGGGTCATGGCTAACGAATTCTCGGCAATGTCCCGGCGGGATTTTTTGTGCTTCACGGGAAAAACCGCTGCCGTTTCGACGGGAATCTTGTTATCGGGTTGCGCGCAAACAGCAACGCAGGCGACGGGAGACCCGGCCGCTGGTTTGGCGCGTGCCATTGACATTCACCATCACTATTTCCCTCCGGAGCTAGTCAACGAGATTAAACAGCACGCGAACGCGCTGGGGATCGAACATTTTGCGCCGAAGGATGGCGGAGAGAGCCCGCTCTCTATAAAGTTTCCGGGAGGCAACCGTCTCAATTTAGACCGTCGCCTGGCAGAGGTGGAAAACCGGTTACAAGTCATGAGCCAGGGAAAGGTCGCAATCGCAACGGTCGAAGTGCAAACCAGCGCGGTTGGTTACGAACTCGACGGCCACCGCGGAGAATCATGGTCGAAACTCTATAACGAAGCGATTCAAGCTCTAGTGAAGCGTCACCCGAATCGCTTCGTCGGCATCGCCACGGTGCCGCTCCAAGATCCGCCGCGGGCCGCTCGCGTCCTGGAGCACGCCATCCGCGACCTCAAACTCTCCGGCGTGACGATCGCCTCCAACGTCGTCGGCAAATATTACGACAGCAAAGATTTCGATCCTTTCTGGAAAAAGGCGGAGGAGCTGGATGTGCTAATGATCATGCACCCGGAATGGGTCGCGGGCAGTGATAAGATGGGTGGTTATGGGCTGCGCACCGTCTGCGGTAATCCGGCCGACACAACTTTGTCTGTCGGTTACATGATCTATAGCGGCGTGTTCGATCGCTTTCCAAAGCTCAAGCTCGCGCTGCTCCATGGCGGCGGGTTTTTTCCCTATCATCTGGGTCGCTTTGATCGCGGCTTGACCAGCGGCACCGGAGCCGGACCTTCTCGCGTCCCCGCTTCACAGCCTCCAAGCAAGTACTTAAAGAACCTTTACTTCGACAACCTCGTTTATCGCGTCGAAACTGTCGAATATCTGAAGCGCATGGTCGGAACAGAGCATGTCATGGTCGGAACCGATTATCCCTACGAGCTGGGCGACTGGATGGCGGCCGAAAAAATCGAACAGATGAATGCCACGGAGGCTGAGCGGGAAGCGATGCTGTATGGGAATGCGAAGGCTCTGTTGAAGATCCCGGCAAGCCAACGAGCATGACCTCTGGACGGCTAACCTCGTATCAAGTGGTTGGAAATTAGGCGGACACGCATATCCGAAGCCCGCTTTTGATATTTACGCAAAGATGAAGGACAAGGCTCCATACGACCATCCTGTTTATGAGGGAATGTCTGCTTAAATAGACGCGCGCATCGCGGCTGGTAAATTTTAGGAAAGATCTTTGAAGTTGCCTGTGGCACGCCCAAATGCAGCTCCTTACGGCTCCTGGAAATCGCCGATTACGGCTGACGTTGTCGCAGGTGGTGAGGTCGGACTTGAACAGGTGAGGCTCGACGGCGACGGTGTCTATTGGATCGAGCGGCGATCCCAAGAAGGCGGAAGAAAGGTCATTATTCGCCGTTCCCCAGATGGACGAGTGACGGACGTTACGCCTCCGCCACTCAACGCCCGCACCCGCGTGCACGAATATGGCGGCGGAGACTATGCGGTTTCGGACGGCACAATTGTCTTCGCGAATGATTTTTACTCCTCACCACGCCTCAGTCCGGACGGCTCGCAACTGGCCTGGCTGACATGGAATCACCCTAACATGCCGTGGGACGGTACTGAGCTTTGGGTGGGCAAACTGAACGAAGACAAATCGATAAGTGATAGGGTGCGAATCGTCGGTGGAATAAGTGAGTCTGTCGTCCAGCCGGAGTGGTCACCTGAGGGCACGTTGTACTTTGTTTCTGATCGTACCGGCTGGTGGAATCTTTACCGATGCCGCGGTCGCAAAGTGGAACCGATCTGTCCGATGGATGCTGAATTCGGTGAACCGCAGTGGGTTTTCGGTAACGCTCTGTACGGGTTCGACTCTGAAAGTCGGATCATCTGTAGCTATGCGAAGGATGGTAAATGGTACTTGGCGAGCATTGACACGGTGACCGGAGAACTGAATACGGTTGAAATACCCTATTCGGCAATTTCCCGAATTCAGACAGGTGGCGGTCGAGTCGTTCTCATTGCAGCCTCATCGACCGAACCTACATCTATTGTCTCTTTGGACCTGGCAACGCGCGATCTGGAAGTTTTGCGTCGCTCCAGAGAATTAACTGTCGATGCCGGATACCTCTCCGCGCCGCGAGCCATTGAGTTTCCGACGGAACAGAGTCTAACAGCCTACGGTATTTTCTATCCGCCGCAGAATCGAGATTACGTTGGGCCGGCAGATGAAAAGCCGCCACTTTTACTCATGAGTCATGGCGGGCCAACTTCGGCTACTTCCACGTCGCTGCGGTACACGGTTCAATACTGGACGAGTCGAGGCATCGCTGTTCTCGATGTCAACTATGGAGGAAGTTCGGGCTATGGCCGAGAGTACAGAGAACGGCTCAAGGGGCAGTGGGGAATTGTCGATGTGGATGATTGCGTCAATGGCGCCCGGTATCTTGTGGAAGCCGGAGCAGTCGATGGCAACCGACTCGCCATTAGAGGGGGAAGCGCCGGAGGATATACGACCCTCTGCGCGCTCACTTTCCGTGGCGCTTTCAGAGCCGGCGCAAGCCACTATGGCATCAGCGATTTAGAGGCGCTAGCAAAAGATACCCACAAGTTCGAGTCGCGCTATCTTGACGGACTGATCGGCCCCTATCCGGAAAGACGTGATCTTTACGTGGAACGATCGCCGATTCATTTCACCGACCGGCTGGCTTGTCCGATGATTCTCTTCCAGGGCTTGGAGGATAAGGTGGTTCCGCCCAAGCAAGCGGAGGAGATGTTTGAAGCAGTGCGCGCCAAGGGGCTACCAGTGGCATATCTTACTTTTGAAGGCGAGCAGCACGGTTTTAGAAAAGCTGAGAATATCAAGCGCGTGCTGGAGGCGGAGTTGTACTTCTATTCCAAAGTGTTCAAGTTCGAACTGGCCGATCCTGTGGAGCCGGTAAAAATCGAGAACCTTTGAGCCGAATCTTCCACGTCCGAGAGCCCAACGGTTATGATGAAATACGGTTGGTCTCTGAATCTCTATGAGAAAGAAATCTGATCACAGCAAACGAGATCGTCTCGCTCGTCGCAACACGATGAACGACCTCGATCGCGCACGCGAATACTACGCAGAAGAGCTCCGCGCCGTAGCCAATATTCAATCAGAAGCGGTCGTGAAAGCATTCGCCAAGGTTCCGCGCGAGCATTTTCTCGGGCCTGGACCCTGGAAAATATTGAGTCCTGGATTTGAGTATTGGACAACCAAGGATGCTGATCCGAAACATCTGTACCACAACGTTCTTGTGGCGATCGATGCGGAGCGGAAACTCAACAACGGGCACCCTAGCTTTCTTGCCTTTTTAATCGAGCAACTGGAACTGCAGGCGGGAGACCATGTGGTCCATGTTGGTTGTGGGACGGGATACTACACAGCCGTCATGGCCGAGGTCGTAGGATCTATCGGCAACGTCACGGCTTATGAGATTGATGCCGGACTCGCTTGAGCGCGCTCGCGGAAATCTTAGTTATCTGCCTCATGTTGAGGTCATTGCAGGCGACGGAGGTGAGATTGATCCGGGGCCGAGCGATGAAACACTGATTAATGCTGGCGCCACACATCTTCACCCGGTCTGGCTGGACGCTCTACGGCTGGGTGGAAGACTGCTTGTGCCACTCACGGCCGCTGAGGAGGCTAATGACCCTCAATGGGGCCGAGTACTTAAAGTTGCACGTCAGCCTCGCGGTTTTTTTGCCCATTTTATTTCCGAAGTCGGGATCTTCCCTTGCTCAGGCGCTCGTGATCCAGAGCTCAACGACAAGTTAAACGAGGTGTTTAAACGAGGTGACTGGAAATCGGTTCAGTCGCTCCGCCGGGAGCCGCACCAACCAACCGATACCTGCTGGCTTCACAGCAAGAGCTTTTGTCTGTCAAAGTTGCGGAATAATAGGTGCGCCGAGTGTCGAAATGAAAACCGTCCACGACCCCGTTGAGATTCTCCAAAGAGAAATCCAAACGTGGGGTACCCCTTTCGTCGAGCTGGACTGCTTCGGCACGGACAGGGCTGAACAGATTGTGCAGATGATGGATGAGTTCTGCCGAACGTATCTGCATAGCAAGCTCCGCGGCTACCTGTTCTACGGATCGAGTGTCGGGAGTGCGCATGGGGTCCAGCTCGAAGACGGTCGCGAGCTTGTCATCAAAGTTCGTCCGCCTCCGGAAACGAATCCCTATCTCAGTCATGATCGCACGACACTGGGAAGTGTCTGCCGGGTCATGAACTGGTTGGCCGACAGGAGCTATCCTTGTCCCAAGCCAATACTTGGGCCAACTCTATTAGCAAAAGGGCTTGCGACTGTCGAAGAGTTCTTGGATCGGGGCCGGCGGGGCAATGGTTTCGAGCCGGAGTGCCGAAAACTAATCGCTACAGGGTTCGCAGAGTTGATCGAACTTCTCAGATCTTTCCCAGGTGAAGTTTCGTGCTTGAAGCACTTTCAGCGCAGTGAATGTCTATACGCTCAGCCGCACAGCAAGTTGTTCGATTTCGAAAAAACAGCTAAAGGCGCGGAGTGGATTGACGCCTTCGCCGATCGAGCGCGTCGACTCGAATCCCATGAAGGCAAGCCGGTGCTCGGACATGCGGACTGGCGAGTCGAGCACTTGCGTTTTCGGGACGGACGAGTCGTTGCCACTTACGACTGGGATTCCTTGGCGTTCTGTCCAGAGACTGAATTGGTGGGTATCTCTGCTCACGGTTTCACGGCGGATTGGACGCTGGAAACCATCCGGCGCGTCCCGACTGCGGATGATATTCGCGCTTATGTTGCGGATTACGAGGAGGCGCGCGGCCGCCCATTTTCCAAGCGCGAGAGAAGATCATTGTTTGCCACTTGTGTTTATTGCATTGCCTATGGCGCGCGCTGCACGCACTCTCTCGAGCCTCAGAAAGTAGAATGGGAAGAAAACACTTGGCCGCATCTCTTGAAAACACAAGGTGAAGTGCTTTTACATGAGGGAGATAGGTAATAGGCTCATCAATACATGAATTACAGCGCGGTCATCTTCGATTTATTTGGGACATTGGTGGATGACTTTCCGTCGTCCGTCGGCGAAATGCATAAGGAGCTCGCCCTGGCCCTTGCCGTACCTTATGAACAGTTCATTCCCTTGTGGAGTCAAACGACGGAGATGCGAATAACCGGCGCCTTTGACACTGTGGAGGCCAACATAAAGTACGTTTGCGATATCATGAACGTGCATCCGCGAGCTGAACAAATTACGAAAGCAGTTGAGATCCGGATGAAA
>WNGM01004045.1_pt1 | contig 11631 bp, 14 predicted proteins | sample 5400571 | NCBI WGS metagenome assembly WNGM01 (sample SAMN13153378, study PRJNA577476) | soil metagenome | isolation source: 100 cm soil or saprolite under Garry oak tree replicate 2 | place: USA:California | collected 2016-06-15 | reverse complement strand
TTGGCCTGGATCTCCAGTACCCGGCGCTCCGCCAGATAGAAGGCGTACTCAAGATCCGGATCACCGGTATTCACCGGCGCGGCTCCTGGCATTCCAGCATCCTCCCTGCATGACTTGCTGGCCTCCTTCGCCATGCACGCGCCTCTCGCGCGCCCGGACTACTACGAGGCCTCCGCCCCGCCCACGGCCATCAGCCGGCATCGGGCCTGCCCGCCGCCGGGCTGGAGGCCCGGCGGGGAGGGCGGCCGCGGACGGTTCCCACGTTCACTGCGCATCGTTCGGCCAGGCCGGCGTCCAGCTATACCCCGGCAGCATCGCCACGCCTACGCCGCAGGCTTTCAGCGTGGCCTCCTCACCGTCTGCTAGAACCGGCTGCGGAGTTGACCCGTCTCCTCGAAGCAGGTCACGTACTGCATCCCGGCCCATATCTGCCAGATTGGAGCCGGAGGCACCGTTACGGGGCTTCACCCGCTGATTCACTCGCGTTACGCCTTCTGACCTTGCTAGCCGGACCCGGGCCATCTGGCAGTACCGGCCCGTCCCGACGTTGTTGAGGCTGCTCCCGCCCTCCCCGGCGATCCCCGGATCAGGCTGCCTCCAGCTTCACCCGACCGCTGCGACGGCCCGGCGGCGGAGCCCTTCCATCTCCACACGAATACACAGCGCCTCGTGGCGCACCAAGAAGCTGGTACCAGTCAGAGTTGCTGCGCGCCAGCCTGCTCGCCTCCAAGCCCATGACCAGCCCGGCCCGGCCGAGCGCGACCTCGGCGACCAGCTGCTGGAACCCCTCCCGGCCGGCCGCATCCGCGCCGGACAAGCCCAGGTCGGCGTCCACCACCCGGACCCGCTCCCGGTCCCACCCCAGCGCGACCGCCCGCCCGGCCAGCTCATACTGGCGTTCCAGGCTTTCGGTATTGGCCCGCGTCTGGGCCAGCGTGCTCTGCCGGACATAAACCAGGCACAGGCGCTCCCGGTGCGACGCCGTGATCTTCGAGGTGTCGGTCACGACGGCACCCCCCACGAACCGCCGGCCGCACCCGGGCCGAACACCGACCTGGCGATCATCCTGGCCAGCAGCGCCAGCACCCGCGCCCGGGCCTGCTCGGGCAGGCCATCCCACCGGCCCGCCGAGCCATCTTGGCCTGCGAACAAGGCCAGCTGCCGGGCAGGCGCTATCCTGACAACGCGCATGGGTTCACCTCTTCCAGTTCGTTTGCCGCGATCAGGAACGAGGTGAACCTATTGCCGTTTCCGGGGCCACACGGCCAGGACCGGCGAAACCACCAGCAGCCTCGCAGCTAGCCCGCAGCGCCACAGCCGCGGCCCGCGCCGCCTCGGTGAACGGCCTCCCGGCATCAAGCGCCCGCGCGTACTCCAGATCACAGCACACCCGCGGATCCGCCGGGCCCGTCCCCAGCCGCTGCTCAGCCCGCTCCCGGACCTCATCGGCCCACACGCCCCACGCACGGCAGGCTGCCTCCAGCTCGGCTACCGCCGCCGCCAGGTGACCGCGAGCGCGCTCCAGCCCGCCGCTCACCGGTCCCGGCCCTTCGCCGCCAGGCCAGCGGCCAGCTCACGCAGCCGCCGGATTCCCGGCACCGACAAGATCGCCGTCCCCGCCGCGGCCACGCAGGGACCACCCAGATCGGTGTCGCCTACCCGGACCGGCGCCGGGAAACCGTCCGGCAGCACCACCATCAGCCACACGCCGCCGTTACGGCGATACGCGGACATCACCGGCACCCGCCGGCCAGCCAGCGGATGCCGCGGATTCGTAAGCTCGACCTCGGCCGGAAGCCGGTCGAAGCCCCGTAGTGTGTGACCACCTCTAACAACCCCTTAGGCCGGGCGCGTGCCTCCGCGGGCCGCCGACCGGGCCGGTGATGCCCTGGAAGGGCAGCCGCAGCTACTCGCGGGCGAGCATGGCCGCGGCTTCGCGTTCCAGGTCGATGTAGGGGTCGCCGCTGACGTCGACGGCGACCCGCTTGATGGTGCCGCCGGTGAAGTGGTGCGGGTGAGCGCCCGGGTAGTCGGCGGTGACCGGTTCGCCGCTGTCGCGGCCGACGCACAGGCCCTCGCCCGCGATTGAGAACAGTCCGGGCTGGGTCTTGATCCGGCCTTCGCCGACCTTCTCATCCCCGTGGTAGAGGGACAGGATCCCGGTGGACACGCCGGGCGGGTCCTCGCCGTCCTTGTCGAACGACGCCGACAGGATCAGATTCTCGCCAGTGGGCACGTCTTCGGTACCGTCGATCTTCTGCTCGAACATGCCGACGAAGTTGTTGACATAGTGCAGCCGGTTGCCCTTCACATACAGGGCGTGCCCGCCGAACCGCGACCCGTGCGCGAACAGCACGCCCTGCGCGCCCGGCGCCGGGATGTCCACCAGCGTGCCGATCGTGTAGGACCGGTTGCGGACGTTCACCGCCTGCGCCTCGGGCACCTCGGCGGTGCCGGGGAAGTAGACGTACCGGTCCCGGGGACTGGCCAGCTGCGGCCGCGGCGTGGTGAAGATCTCCACCGCGGACCGGTCATCCAGCGGGAAGGCCCCGTTGTCGCCGGCCTCAGCGAACCACAGGTTGACCAGCTCGCGGACCTTCTCCGGGTGCTCGGCGGCCAGGTCGTGTACCTCGGACCGGTCCACATCGGTGTGGTACAGCTCCCAGGTGTCGTCGTTGAAATGGCTCCAGCCGCTGATCGTGGGGTGGGTGGTGATGGCCTTCCAGCCGTCGTGCCAGATCCCGCGCGAGCCCAGCATGGAGTAGAACTGCGTCCTGCGGGCCGAGGGCGCCGAGGCCATCTCGGCGCTGTAGCGCATGCTCACGCCGTCGAAGCGGCTCTGCACGTGGCCCTTGATCGTCTCCGGAGCTTCGACGCCGAGGGTGTCCAGGATCGTGGGCACAATGTCGATCGCGTGGTGGTACTGCTCGCGGATCTCGCCCTTGCCCGCTGTGGCCCCGGGCCAGCAGATGATGCACGGGTCGGCGGTGCCACCGTTGAACTCATACCGCTTCCACATCTTGAACGGCGTGTTGAACGCCATCGCCCACCCGTTGGGGTAATGGTTGTAGGTCCTCGTCCCGCCCAGCTCGTCGATCATCGCCAGGTTCGCGGCCAGGTCGTCGGGCACACCGTTGGCCATCTTCATCTCATTCACGGACCCGTTCGGGCCGCCCTCACCGCTGGCCCCGTTGTCCGACACCACGATCACCATGGTGTTCTCCCGCTGCCCGGACTCCTCCAGGTAGTCCAGCAGCCGGCCAATGTGGTGGTCGGCGTGCGCCAGGAACCCCGCATACACCTCCGCCATCCGGCAAAACAGCCGCTTCTCCTCCGCATTCAGCGAGTCCCACGGCCTGGTGACATCCAGCGGCGGGAACGGCTGCCCCTTGGGCCCCTGACGGGTTTCCGGGGTGCCGATCGGGTTGAGCGGCGGAAGCTCGGTGCCGCCCGGGACGATGCCCATCTGCTTCTGCCGGGCCAGGGTCTGCTCCCGCATCGCCTCATACCCCAGGTCGAACCGGCCCTTGAACTTGGCGATCCACTCCTTCGGCGCCTGGTGCGGCGCGTGCGCCGCGCCGGGGGCGTAGTACAGGAAGAACGGCTTGTCCGGCGCGAGCACCTTCGCATCCTTGATGAACTCCAGCGCCTTGCCGGTGATGTCGTCGGTGAAGTGGTAACCCTCGGCCGGGGACTTCGGCTGGTCCACCGGGTGGTTGTCATACACCAGATCCGGGTACCACTGGTTGGTCTCCGCGCCCAGGAACCCATACCAGCGCTCGAACCCCCGCCCCGACGGCCAGTTCCGCCGGGTCGAGGCGACGTTCATCTCGATGGTCGGGCACAGGTGCCACTTGCCCACCATGTAGGTGTTCCAGCCCCGCTCGCCCAAGATCTCGGGCAGCATGCCGTTCTCCGGCGGGATCGTCCCGCTCGCGTTGGGGAACCCGATCGCCGCCTCGGTGATGCACGCCATCGAGTTGCGGGTGTGGTTGCGCCCGGTCAGCAGGCACGACCGGGTCGGCGAGCACAGCGCCGTGGTATGCCACTGCGTGTACCGGATCCCGTCGGCGGCGATCCGGTCGATGTTCGGCGTCTCGATCGGCCCGCCGTAACAGCTCATCGCCGAAAAACCGACATCATCCAGCACGATGTACACCACATTCGGCGCCCCATCCGGGGCCCGCGGCGGCTCGAACGGCGACCAATCAGGCACCGAATCCCTGATATCGACGTTGACCGTGCCCTTAAACTGCTCGCTCACCTTCGCCGCTCCTTCCGCCCGAAGACGCGTGACTGGTCCGGCCTTGGACGTCCCCCCTGGAAAAAGCCGCCTCAGCGCCATCCACACGGCTCGCCCACGGCCCCCGCAGGTGCTTCCCGACGGTACGTGCCCTGCACGCCCAAGAACGCGGTGTGCCAATAACGCTGCCGTCATCAGCACCGACAGCCCGCCCAACCATCTGACAGCGGCCCGTCCCGCCGTGCATCACCCGCCAAGGGTGAGCACCCCGAACAACCTGCCGCCGCGGGCGCTGTTCACTGCCCGCGGCAGGCTCAGCGCAGGTCCCTGCAGTCCGCGGGCGTGCCTCCCGGCAGCCGCTGAGCGAGGCGGCCGCTCACGAATCTGCTGTCAGGACGGCGTCTTGGGCTCCAGCGCGCTAGCCGAGGCGCGGCGGATCGTCCCCGCACCGCCGATCATGGCCCGCCGCCAGGGCGCAACGCCCTCGATCTCAGTTTCCAGCGAGAAGCTCAGGAACGTCCTGATCGCCACGATCAGCCCGAGCACGAAGACATTGTCGAGCGTGGGCGCGACCGCGACGGTGCGCAGCAGGTCGGCGGCGACCAGGACCTCGAGCCCGAGCAGCAGGGTCCCGCCGAATGCCTGGCGCAGCACCAGGTAAGCCTTGGGCGACATGCCGGACCGCCGCACGGCCACCGCAGCGAGCACGAACGACCAGATCACACCGGCGACCAGGATCACCGCTCCCAGCGCCTCGAAACCCTGGGCAACGTGATCCATCAGCACGGTGAACGTCTCAGCCGACGCCTCGGCAGCAACCACAGCGAGGATCATGAGCCCCTGCCCCGCATGCCATCCCCTCAGCCAGCCCAGCGAGCCGTCAAGCAGTCTCTCACCCGTGCAGTTCCGGCGCACCTACCGGCTGAGGCGCTGCTGGCTGAAGCCCTTGGCGAGATTGCGGGCAGGACGAAGGTGAAGGCCGGAACCAGCGGGTTGTTCCTTTGTTGGGACGTTCGGCCCTGTCGGGGGCTTGAGCGCTCGGGAAGGGTTGCCGACAGCCACCAACGGTCACGATCGGATCACGCGGCAAGGCCCCGGCCGGGCAAGGCGGCGTGCGAGAGGAGCCACGATGAGTGAGGTCACCGAGCAGCAGCTTGAGGACATGGAGGCATTGTTCGTCCAGACCGCGGCGAGCATGACCAGCAATCCGGGAACCATCACGTTGCATGGCCTGTCGCCGTCGACGCTCTACTTCGCCGACCGTCCCCAGCGCGAGGTCGGGCACATGATGTCTGGTCACTTCGTCGCCAACTGGGCAGCAGGGGACAACAGCTTCGCGGACAACCCCCCGAACGCCGTCCTGTCGTTCGCGCAGCCGGGCGACCGGCTTCCCGAGGACGCGGTCGTGGTCATCCAAGATCCGCACCTGGACGGAGACGCGCTCACCTACAGCATCAAGCTCCTCGACGGCACCGTACCGGCCGCCACCGGGCCATGCGCGCTGTTCATCGACCCCTTCGGGCGCCCGTTGTCACCGGTCTCCGCAGCCGGGATGCACCGGCGGGCGCGTCGCCGGCGGCGCTGAGGGCCGTTGCTAGCAGCCCGCCCCCGCCTGGCTGCTAGCAGATCCTTCCCATGAGCCGGCCATTGCGGCGGTTAGGCTGGCCTGTCACCCACACCGTGGGTGGTCCTCGCCAGGTGTGCCTCATACGCTGCGACGCCCTCGTGCAACGGGTAAGGCCCGCGGAGCCGCTGAAGCCGGGGCGCGGCCTCGGAGTAGCCCAGATTGGGATTGTCGCCGCAGTCGCAGCAGATGACCTCGAACGCGCTGGCGTAGCCGCCTTCGGTTCTGCCCGCAACGATGCGAACCGGCTGGCGGCGGAGGAACGATCGGCCGGGCTCCCCGTGGGGATCAGCAAGAGCGAGCGGCATCCCTGTCAGTTCCGCCACAGCCCGCAAAACCGATTCCACGTCCGCCAGATCAGGCCGTACCACATCAGTGCCCGCCGGTTCCAGCTCATCCTGAAGGGTGACCCCAGGCGGTACCGGCACACTGCTCGCACGGTCACCCGGACGACCGCCGGTGACGTCGTGCACATCCGCGCTGCTCATGCAACTCACCTGCTCGTGGTTCTGACCACTGCCGGGGTCCGGAGCAGCGCGCCTGTTGGCCTCCTGCAACTATCTCACCGCCATTCCTGCCCAGCAACGCTGACCGCCGGGCATTCACCTAACGGCTACCTCCGCGTGGCTGCCCGTTCGCTGGTAGGTGGGTCAGTTTGGGCCGGGCTCAATCTTCCAGGCTGAGACCTTCTCGCCATCGTGTTCGGCCCGCTCATGCTCCTTCTGCCACATCTCCACCTCGACCGCGACCTCCCAGTCGGTGCCACGGAGGACCCGCCGGGCGTCGCACTTGACGCAGGTGATGGCTGCTTCCGCCATAGGCGCAGGATGTCACAGCGATCTTGCCGAAACTCGGCCCAGCAAAGACCGCATGTGAGCGTGCCGGCGGGCGTCGTGCTCGTTCCCCATCTGCGGCCTTACCGTCGCGTGGCCCGCCGCCCGCCGCCAGTTCCCGCCCCGCAGCCCCCGGCCAAACCGGCATCAGCCCCACACCAGCCCAACGGACCAGCGCACGCGAACGGTGCGGCATAACGCCCCGATCTGGACCGCCAGCGCCTTGACCGGAACCAGCCGACCTCCGCGCAAAGGCGGTTCTAGGCGCGTGTCAAAATGATCGACCGCGTCGCGTGACCGTCGACCTTGATCGTCACTGGCTTCTGATGTCTTGGCTGAACTCTTGCCACGCTTCCCGGCTCACCCTTAGCACCGCACTGTCGGGGTCCTTGGAATCCCTGATCGCTACCACTGATTGGGTGGCCGCTACCTCAACGCAGTTGCCCGTGTTGCCGGAGTAGCTGCTCTTCTTCCACTGGGCGCGGGACAGGTCGTCACCAGTCATGGTCTCCCGCACTTCCTCTCACCTTGCTATAGCTCACGGGCGATGGCCTGGATGAGTGAGACGGATGCGTCGGGTGGCAGGGCCAGGGCACGCAGGTGCTCGAAGATCGCGCTGAAGCGGCTCAGGTCGGTCTCGCTCTCCAGGAAGAGATCACCCGCCTGGCTCTCAATGTAGACGACGTCGCTGGTAGCCGGTTCGCCGAAGCGGAGGATGACGAACGAGCCGGCCATGCCCGGGTGACCGCCTACGTCGTAAGGCAGGGCTTGCACGGTGACCTGCGGGAGGCCGGCAGCCTCGGCCAGGCAGTTGAGCTGGGCTTTCATGACTTCCCGGCCGCCCACTGGCCGGTGCAGGGCTGCCTCGTCCACGATGGCCCACAACCGGAGCGGCGGGTCTTTGGTGAGCACGGCCTGCCGGCCCAGGCGGGCTTCCAGCAGGCGGTCTATCTCCTCCTTGGTGGCGTTGGCGTTGCCGCGCTGGAGGGCGGCTCGCGCGTAGTCCTGGGTCTGGAGCAGCCCTGGTACGAACAGGCACTCGTAGTTGAGCAGGGACCTGGCTTCGCCCTCGAAGCTAATGTACGTGGGGTAGGGCTCGGGTAGCTCGGTGGGGAAGGACTGGAGCCAGCTTTGCTCGCCTGACTGCCGGGACAGCGCAACCAGTTCGTCACGGAACTCCTCGCTCACGCCGTACAGGTCCAGCAGCGCCAGGAGGGTGCGGGTCTGTGGCCGGGCCCTGGCGGCCTCGATGCGGTAGAGCGTGGCTTCGTTGATGCGGGTGCGCTCGGCTACCTCTTCCCTGGTCAGCCCGGCCTCGCTGCGCAGGCGTTTCAGCTCGGCGGCGACTCTGCGCAAACGCAGGGTAGGCGTTGGCCTTCTCGGCGGCATGGCGCTGATCTTAGCGAGGCAGTCAACTTTCGCTGTCTAGTCATTCGCCTACCTTGCATTCTCATAGGCAGCGGGAGCAGACTAGGCGTGCGCAAGATAGACGCCAATGGAAGCCGGGACCCACGCAGGAGCAGGGCATGAGCCGCAGGGCCGACGTTGTACCAGGATCACGCCAGGTCGTCAGTGGTCCTGAGCTTCGCTCCGGCGTCGGCCCTGCTTCCACGGACGAGCCGGCGATCACAGGCGCTTGGCCGCTGCGAAGTCACCTGGAACTGGGCGCACTGCCCGGCGCGGTGCCATCCGCCCGGCTACACGCCCGGCTGGTCGTCACCGAATGGGGACTGTCTGAGCTGGCGGAGGTTGTCGAGCTGGTCGTCAGCGAACTGGTCACCAACAGCGTGCAGGCGTCTGAGGAGTTAACCGGTAGCCGGTACCACAAACTGTGGCGGCCAGGAAGGCCGCCCGTGCGTCTTTGGGTGCAGTCAGATCAACGGTGGGTGCTCATCCAGGTGTGGGACGGCAACGACCGTGTGCCCGTCCGCCAGGATGCGGGCCCAGAGGCAGAGGGTGGCAGAGGGCTGCTGCTGGTCGAGACACTGAGCGAAGCCTGCGGTGTCTACAAGCCACACTGCAGCAGCGGGAAGATCGTGTGGGCGATGGTGACAGCAAGCGGCTGGTAAGCGCCTATCGACGGTGCATATCCCGGGTTTACGCCAAATATTTTCGGCCGTTTCCGCGTACTCAGGCGAACACATGCGAACTGTCGTGAACTGTCCGGTACTCAACGGTTATCTTCGTCAGCATTTCGATCTTTCCCGTGCATTTGACAGTTATGCAGATGATTGGCGTAACTTGGGAAACGATCCCGTTGCACCAGGTGAGAACAGGAGTCTCGCTGGTGCCGAGCCATTTCAAGACGTGCCGGAGTGTGATCAGCAATGGCGGGTGGACTTTATACTGCTGCAGAGGCTGCGGGGATACTCAAAGTCCGCGAGTCGTGGCTCAAGACTAAAGCTGCTGCCCGCCTGATCCCCTGCACGTTCATCGGCAAGCATCTGCGGTTCAGCGACGATGACATCGCCGAGATCATGCGGGCCGGAGCACGTCAGCCGGTCGTGTTACGGCAGTCCAGACTTCGGGGCGGCACGGGCTGATGGCTTACGCGGAGAAGCGCGGGCGGGGACCGAAGCCGTGGGCGGGTGAAGTACAAGCTGCCCAGCGGCCTGGAGGTCAGCGAGTCCGGGTTCGAGACGAAGGCCTCGGCGCTCGCCTGGGGACGCGACCAGGAAACCAGGATCCGCGACGGCCGATGGACCGACCCGAACGCTGGAAGGATCACGGTCAGCGAATGGATCGATCGCTGGCTGCCGCTCCAGGACGTCGGCATCAGCACCGAGGAGAACCGCGAGTACCTGATCCGCCGGTTCATCCGCCCGGCCTGGGGTGCCAGCGAACTCGGCTCGCTGAGCACCGAGGAGATCACCAAGTGGGAGAACGCCCTGCCCGCCCGGACCGGCATCTCCCGCCGCGTTGCCGGTGACGCCCGCAGCCTGCTCGGCACGATCCTCGGTGACGCGGCCGCCACGAAACCGCCGCTGATCCCGTACAACCCCGCGCTCCGGCCGCGCAACCGCGGTCGCCGCACCGGGCGCCGCCTCGCCCTCGCTCCGCAGCGAGTCTGGGCCACGCCGCTGCAGGTGTTACTCGTCGCCGAGCGGGCCGCGCTGCTGACCGGCCGCGACGACGACTTCACCATGGTCATCACGATCGCCTACACCGGGCTGCGCTGGGGCGAGGTGATCGGCTTGGAAACCGAGTACGCGCAGCCCGGCGAGATCCACGTCGAGTGGCAGCTCCGCGAGATCCGGGGCACGTTCCACAGGCTCCCGCCCAAGGATGACTCTTACCGCAGTCCGGCCTGGGAACCGTGCCTGCCGGTCGATCTCCCGCCGTTTCTGGCCCGGCTGCTCGCGCGCCAAGTCCAAGGCCAGCCACGAGATCCGTGCGCTTGCGTCGCCCAGCACGGCGGGACCGGCCGGTATGTGTTCCTCGGCCCGGACGGCGGGCACTACCGGCGCAGCAACTACGCCCGCCGCGTGTTCCGGCCCGCCTGCGACGGGCGGTTCGAACCGGCACCCAGCCGCCCGGCACGGCTGGTCATCGCTGACACCACGGTCTGGCCTGGCGTACCGGTTGCCATGTGGCCGCCAGCCCAGCCAGACGCTGCCCAGTACGTCCCACCACGCGGAAGAGGCATCCAGGCCATCCCCGCAGGCACCGCGCTCGCTTGCTGGCTCCCGGTCAAGTCCGGCCTGACCCCGCACGGGCTCAGGCACAGTCACAAGACCTGGATGGCCGAGGACGGCATCCCCGAGATCCTCGCCGAGCAGCGTCTCGGCCATGAGGTACCGGGTATGCGCGGTCTCTACGCGCACGCCTCGGACCGCATGCGCGACGACCTCAAGGCCGCGCTCCAGACCCGCTGGGACGATTCCCTCCGGGCCCGGGCTGCGATCTACCCGCGCTCACCCGTCCCGCTGTTCGACGAACTCCTTGCGCCGCACCGCAAAACGGCCCGCCGAGCCCAGCCACCGGCACTATTAGTCACCCAGCAAGACGCACCGGCACTGGGGGACAGGGAGAAGATGATCTCCCAAATTCCTCCCAACCAGCTAGAAAGCCCCACCCTGCCAAGTAGGGTGGGGCCTGTCCGAGGAGCTTCTGACCTGGTCAAACACGAGAACCAGCGGGTGGAGCTGAGGGGATTTGAACCCCTGACCCCCTCGATGCGAATGCGGGTTTGCCGTTCAAATGGATTCGAGCCTATCTCGCATTTTCGTATAAAATGCCAGGTAGAGTGCCAGATGACAGTGTCAAACCGTGTCGCTTAATGACGTCGCTTAACCACCAGTGCCAGTGACAAATGAGTGACACGCGATCATGAACAGGGGATCGTGATCATGGGATTCACCCGGCCCCGCACAGGCCGCAACGGCGTCGTCCGCTACCAGGCCCTGTACGACGACGTCAAGGGACACCGCAGGTCGGCAGGCACCTTCGCCGCCCAGGATGCCGCCGGCAAGGCGTGGCAGCGTGCCGAGCTGCGGATGGCCGAGGGCCGGATGGGCAACCCCTCGCGCAGCCGCCAGCGATTCCGCGGGTACGTCCTCGAAGAATGGTTACCCAACCATCAGATGGAAGCCCGCACACGCGAGAACTACACCTACTACCTCGACAGCCGCATCCTGCCCTGGTTCGGCCACATGCGGATGATCGAAGTCATGCCCGCAGACGTCCGGGAGTGGATCACCCACCTCAAGCGCGAAAACGTCTCGCCCCATGTGATCCGGTACTGCATGACAATTCTCAGCGCAGTATTCACCACGGCACTCAATGACGTAATCCGGCTCTTCGAAGTTAGCCGGGATCGGGTGGCCGTCCGGTTACCGGACGTGATCTGCGTTTGACCCGGGAACGTACCCTGCTGTGGCCGCGGGTGCAGGCGGTGCGGACCCGGCGGCGCTGGTTTGCCGGGTTGCGGA
>WNGM01005614.1_pt1 | contig 11632 bp, 7 predicted proteins | sample 5400571 | NCBI WGS metagenome assembly WNGM01 (sample SAMN13153378, study PRJNA577476) | soil metagenome | isolation source: 100 cm soil or saprolite under Garry oak tree replicate 2 | place: USA:California | collected 2016-06-15 | reverse complement strand
ACCACAACCTTGCCTGTACCAACCATAGGACTGCCAAGGCGCGCAAAAATGGCATCGACCGTTGATGCAGGTAACGTAGGTGGACCAACCACGCTTCCTCCGCTGGCATGACTTGAAGGCTGGGTCTGCAAGAGCAGCGCAACTCCACCACCAACCAGGATTACTATCAGGCTGAACAGCAAAAGTTGGAATATCCGCTTATGCATAGGTCGTTGAGAAAGTATTACCAGGGTGTATCGTTGCATGCTCATCATGAGTCGGTTTCGCTCTCACTCCTAGCGTTTCTATAATAAACTTTGTACTTCGTCTATTATGTATATAGAATAATCATCTTGGCTGTGGACATAATGTGATTGTACCATGCCAATGTGATTTTGCAGCACGCGGGACGTTTACTATAGGTAGTAACTCCCATTAGTCGTATGCTATGCTATACTATGATGCACACTTTTGAGACATGGGGAGGTTTTATCATTAGCCCGCTCAATAGCAAAGCAAATACACAGACAGGGCGCTTGACCTCACGCACCCTGTTGCATAAACGTTATGTGGTTATGCGCACCATTGGACACGGAGGGATGGCCGCCGTCTACCAGGCGAAGGATTTGAAGCATGATTCGACCTGCGCGATCAAAGAAATGAGCCTCTCATCGGTCCCTCCATATGAGCACGCACAAGCTATTCAAAATTTCTTGGCAGAGGCTACGATCTTATCCCGTTTGAATCATCTTAACCTTCCTGCCTTCACCGACTTTTTTACCGAAGACTCACGCCATTTCCTGGTAATGGAGTACATCGAGGGAGACACGCTTGAGGACCTGCTTGAGCACAACGATGGGCCCTTTTCTGAGCGTCGTGTCCTGGGCTGGGCGCGGCAGCTATGTGATGTACTTGAGTATCTTCACAGCCAGCAACCACCAGTTATTTTCCGCGATATGAAGCCGGGCAATATCATGCTCAGGCGCGATGGCCGTATTAAGCTGATCGATTTCGGCATTGCACGAATTTTCCGGCACAGTGGATCACGTGATACACAAATGCTTGGTACACCTGGCTTTGCCCCGCCAGAGCAATACGGTAGCTCACAAACGGATGAACGCTCAGATATTTACTCTCTGGCTATGACGCTGTTTCAATTGATGACCAATGTGGTGGTAGAAGATGGATTCGGCTTGCAGGACATCCATGCTGCCTATCCCTTCATCTCACCTGCTGTGGCATATGCATTGGAGAAAGCGACTGCTCCAGAGTCCGAGGATCGTTACCAGAGCGTCGCCGTGTTCCGCCGAGCGCTGCTTGGCGTGGGAACCTTCGCATTCGAGCAAGGCAACCCTGCTACAACGCCAGAAGAACTGGCTGAGCTCTGCGCACATTACCCGGAAGAGGCAGCGGACTACCTGTTTGCAGGCGAGATCGAGTTCTGGCTGTATGAGATTGGCGCACCCGAACTGGCAAGAGCGACCAAGCGTATTCGCATAACAACGGGCAATCCGGCAGTAGGGGTAGAGAGGTTCTTGCAGGTGGTGATAGGATCGAACACCCAGGTTTACTCCACCGGGCAGGGTCGCAGAAGCACGGCTCCGGGTATGCGCTCAACTGGCGCGCGTGCTAGCCGGGTAGGAGGCCTGCGCCCGGTGCAGCAGCCGACCATCGTCGTTCGACCGGAAATAATCGACTTTGGTCAGATCTATTCCGGTATTTCGGCTCCTATGCTGCTGTATATCACCGGCAATCAGGGAACATCAGTGCGCGGGACTATTGAACCGGTCGAGCCATGGATCATCGTCAATACAACAACTTTTGATGGCATGAGCTCACTCGTGCGGGTGCGAGTTGACAGCACCAATTTACAGGTTATCGGTGGCTCAAGTGAGGCTGTTTCAACGCATTATGAGGGCTCAATTCTAGTAAGACCTGCAGGAGAGGTCGGTATGTATACCGTTACCATAGCGCTAGATGTGCTCAGTTACAGTGCTATGAGCAGCAGCGGTCCGAACAATCCTTCTCGTCAAACCGCATCGCAGGATGTAAGCCCCCGATTTATGGTGGGGCGTTCCTTGGATGAAGGAGATATAGTGGTGGACGGCGCTATCATGATGGCACATCTTACCAATGCTCAGGTCGGCCAATCATATTATGATACCCGGCATAGTGAGTACAGGGTAAAGTATGGCAAGCCGGGCAGCAGCTCTCTCTCTAGCAGTTGGAACCCTTTGCACGCCTCACCCCAGCAGTATCCATGGTTAAAACGAGGGCTGACTTTTACCGCTGCCTTTATGACAGCCAGTATCTCATACCTTTTGCTCGCTCATCTACCTCCTCTGGCAAACACACCTCTATCGCTCTTTTCTTCAAATCAATGGTCTATTGTTGTGTTTCTGGGCATGGTACCCCTGGCAACCCTGGGCGCATTGCTTGCCGATTGGGATAGCACATCAAGTACGCGAGATAGAATTAATCGCTTCTGTACAGGTTTGAGCGTGACGTTGAGTACATTAGGGATTGGTACGCTTGTGTGGCATGTTTTTTTGCACATTAATTTCCCATCACTTCAGTTGTGTGCAATGCTACTCCTGACTGCCGCTGGAGCCGCCATCGGCACACACCCTATTGTGAGCGAATGGATAATAGACAGAGGTATTTGGGCTATGAAGCTTGTGCGCCCACTCGTCATCATTATGGCAGTGTTACTAGGTGGCACCATGGGCCTATTGTTGACATCGGGGGCAGCCCTGGGCTGTTTTACTCCTTTCGGTGTATTGCTGGGGATGGGGATCGCAGTGGCACTCGTATCGCGCGTAGAACGTCTGATAAAACATCCATGACAGCCGCAAAGCCGCCTTTAGTCGTCATACTCGGCCCGACCGCCTCGGGGAAAAGTGCATTGGCCATTGCACTGGCGCAGCATTTTCACGGGGAGATTGTCTCGGCAGACTCGCGCCAGACCTATCGGGGTATGGATATTGGCACGGCTAAGGTGACGCCGCAGGAGCGCCTGCTCGTCCCTCATCACTTGCTGGATATTGCCGACCCACAGCAGATCTACACTGTCTCCCAGTACCAGCAGCAAGCTGTTGAGGCGATTGATGATATCCTGGCTCGCGGCTATCTACCGTTCCTGGTTGGCGGGTCACCTCACTACATCCAGGCAGTGGTAGATCACCTGGATCTTCCCCGTGTTCCTCCTGATTATTCTCTGCGCGCGCAGCTTGAAACTCGACCACTAGCAGAGCTGGTTGCGCAACTTGAGGAGATAGATCCACACAGCGCGGCAACAATTGATCGCAACAATCCTCGTCGCGTGATTCGTGCACTGGAGGTCTACTTAATCTCCGGTAAACCTTTCTCCCAACAACGAGGCATAGCAGCGCCCCTCTACCGCTGCCTTTTACTGGGCATCGCCTGGCCTCGCAATGTACTTTACCAGCGCATTGATGCGCGAGTCGAAGAACGCATACAGCAAGGAATGGTGCAAGAAGTACGTGACCTGCTTGAACATGGCATCAGCCACGAACGGATGGAGTCCTTTGGGTTAGAGTATCGTTTTATCAGTCGCTGGCTGAGAGGCGAGTTTGCGAGCGAGGCCGAAATGGTTACGCGGCTTAAATACGCTATTCACGATTTCACACGACGCCAGTTAACCTGGTTCCGCAAAGACAAGCGCATCGTGTGGTTGGAAGGTAATGACATAGAACAGGCCACGAGAGAGGTGGAGAGGTTTATTCTTGCATAATTGAAACAGGCACAGGCTCTCGCACCGCGCTCCCGCTGTTGCCATTTGTCCCCGCAGCAGGCGGGGTTGGCAGATTGCTCTCCACCACCATACCGCTGTCCATATAGACGTGGTAAGGGAACATAGCGGGCTCAAACTCACTGTTATGTGACATGAGCAGCACCTGTTCAAAATGCTGGCCGAGCATTTCACCCGCGATAACATCCACCAGTGCATGGCTATGAGCGCGATCGAGCGAGCTTAACGGCTCATCTAGCAGTATGAAACCAGGTGTAAGTACCAGCTCGCGTGGAAGTGCTGCAATTGTGAAGGCCAGGCGCAATGCCAACGAAAGCTGGTCAGCAGTTCCACCCGAAAGAGCTGATAGCGGCAGATATTCACCGGCGGAGGATTCCCACACGCGCAGTTGCAATACTCCTCCACTGGCGCTTCCTTCCTCCAGATCAGCCGTCAGGCGAACGTCGCGGTAGCGTCCACAGGTGAGCAGTGGAACAAGCTGGTGCATATAATACTCAGTACGTGGGAGCACCTTCTGTATCAGGCGCTCGTTCAAAACCTTCACCATCAAGCCGCCACGTGTCTTCGTTTGGTAGCTGCGCTCCTGCAGTTCCATACGTTTACGCGCCTGTTCAAGATCGAGCCTGTCATCACCTACCTGCAGTCTTGTGCTGAGTTCCAGTTCTCGTTGTTCAAGCTGGTGCAGTTCCTGTTCTTTGGCCTCGTGCTCTTCCTGCAGCCGGCTGCGATCTTGCGTAGAGTATTCACCTACTAATGGCCAGACAACGACGATATCGGCAATAGTATATCCTTTCGCAGGAGGGCGATTGCGCTGCGCCAGCATGGCGGCGATGCGTTCCTGCGCCTCTTCTATCTCCTGGCGACATAGCTCTATTTTTGCTTGCGAAGCGCCTTCCTGGAGCTGCAGCTCTTCAAGTTTCTGCAGGATGCCCTCCTCGTGGGCTTCTTGCAATTCATGCTGGCAGCGTGTACGTAACCCTACAAGCGCATCAGCAAAGGGGTTTAAAGGCACAATCCAACTGCCGAGAGAGCTGCTGAACTTCGCCAACTGCCGGTATAGTTCGGATAATGACTCTTGGTGCTGTCTCAAACTGGAAACATATCTTAGGTGCCGGCTCTGAAGTTCTATACGGTTCCCCAGGGTGATCTGCAAAGCCTCCAGTTGCTTGCGTGCGGCTATCTCAGCATTATGAGCTGCTGTCTGGCCATAAGGAATTCCCAGTGGCTGCACACGCTGGCGCAAGGAGTTCTGTAAACCGCTTAGAGCATCATATAGTGCTGCCTTTTGTTCGCGGGCGCGCTCGATCTGCTGCGTAGGATTGTATGTCTGGAAGCGTTCATGGCGTTCCTCTATAATCCGTTTACGAGTGAAGAGGGTATTGAGCGCGTCCCGGCATACACGGATTTCCCTGCTTATATCTGGTACGACTTCCATCTTTGCACTGATGGCCACCAGCGCACGCTCGGTATCCTTGAGAGCAGCTTCGATAAGCGTATCCAGTTCCAGACCGCTTTCCTGCAGTAGTATACCTTCGTCGGCCCCAGGAGAGTCCGAGCGGTTTGTAGTTTCTGGGGTGGGCGTGACCACGAGCTTGTCAAAGTCCGGTATTGGCAGCCTTTCCTGGCTCGCAAGCGTCACAATCTCTTGATAGATTCGCTCTAGAGCTGCCCTGTTGGTGAATGCAGAAGGCATTGTACGAGAGGTATCACCGGTCTCATCCATGGTTTCCTGCCTGTATTGCTCCTCCAGGCGTGCGCATTCCTTGCGCAGTGCTGCCACTGCCTCGATCGTCACATTTACTTGATTGCGAGCAGTCAGCGCCTCTGTGTGTAGCTTGGTCATTTGCTGCTGAATGTCAGCCAGGCTCTCTCCCTGGTCAGGCAGGCGCTCGAGGAGAAGCCGCGCTTCTTCAACGGATCTAGGGATCGTACCACCGAGCGAATGAATCTCACGCTCGACCTGCACAAGCGCATCCTGCTTTCCTCCCATGCGCCCCGCAGCCTCGCGCGCAGCCACCATCATGCCAATCTGGCCGATGGCTTGCTGCATGAGCTGGTCAGCTTCCTGTTCATTCTCGCGTGCTTTGAGATAATTTTGCAGGCAGAATCCGGCGCCCGCAACTGATAGCAGGGCAAGTGCACCCATAATAGGGGCGATTGGATACGATCGGTTGAAAAATGCAAAACTGGCAGCGATAACGAATAACGCTATAAACACACAGCAAACGATCACAAAACCCAACCTTAGCCTGGCAGCATTATGGGCATCCTGTACTTCACGGGTTAGTTGCTCCTGCTGCTGGTGAGCAAACATAACGTGTTGTCCTGCTTCCTTCAGCCCTTGTGATAGACCTTTTACACGCTGCCACTCCTCAAGCTGGCGGCGCATGCTGAGCTGGCGCCAGTGCTTCTCCATTTCATCTGCACGCTGCTGGACCTGTTGTGCCTCAGCCTCGACCAGCACCAGTTCCTGTTCGGTCTCGTGCAATTCCTTCTGCACGCTTACGAGTTGTACGCTATGCTCCTCTGCCAGTCCCGCCTGCATAACGCGTTTTGTGTACTGTGCTTTTGCCTTGCGAAATGCCGCTACTTGCTCGGACAGGCGCTTTAAGCGCGGTAGGCGCGTTTCCAGGCGTGGACGCTCCGCTTGCTGTTCTTCCAGTTCGCGCTGAGTTTGCTGGATCTGATCTATTTGCGCTTGCGCGTGAGCAATCTGCTCTTCGAGTTCCTTCAGTTCATCAATAGTGGGCTTTTGTTCTTTTAGTTCTTGCTCAAGCTGCCTGATCATTCTGTCAATATTGATTAAGTCTTCGCTCATGCGTAAAAGAGTAGCAAAGGAACCAGTCAGGTCTTGCAGGTCATGTACACGATGCTCCAGTGCAGGCAAATCTTCGCGTTCGCGCCGGTCTAGTTCGGCTATTTGTCGCTCAAGTTCGGGAATTTCACGCTGCGCCTCCGCCATCGCATCGTACGCTGCAATGATCTCACCAAGGATCGCATCCGCTTTCTTCAGTTGCTGGATGCGCCCCTGGTCGCCTTTAAGTTCATTGCGCCTTGTCTGAAGCTCTTCAAGCGATTGCTCTTGTTCAGCGATCTCCGCTTCCTGCTGGCTTATCTCTGCCAGACCTTCAGATACGGTCACGGTATCAAGGATTGTCTCAATGTGACCAAGCTCTTTGCTCAATTCAGGAATGCGAGCCTGTATTTCAGCCAACTGCAGGCGCTCGACGCTCTCACCAAGAAGCTGCTCGTCATGTTCCGTTACCCTGAACTGCTCAGCCAGGCGTGTCAGCTTTTCAAGCCCCAATAGCTTATGCACGGTGGCTTCTCGCTCACTACCGCTCAGCCTCTCCAGGCGGTTCAGATCCCTTTGTTCAACAAGACAGGTATTACGCAGCGTCTCACCATCGATACTTCCTATCTCAGCGGCAATACGGCTGTTGGCCGAACTGACATCGGTGATTGCTGCCTCTTCAGGCATGCCTATTCTTTGAACATACAGTATCACCTGTTGTCCTTGTCCGCGTTCGATACTGCGTGTGATCGTCATATCTGTGACGCCAATCGACAGCGTCAACCTCACTTCGGCACGCGTTGCGCCATAGGATATCAGGTCATCCAGGGTGCGCCTTCTCTGTTCAGAAACAAGAGGCTCACCATAGAGGGCAAAGTAGATACTTTCAAAAAGTGTTGACTTGCCGGCTTCGTTTGGACCTTGAATGAGAATACTGCCACGCTCTGGGAAGTGCAGGTTGATCTCTCGCAAGAGCCTGAAATTTTCGACTGCCAGATGCTTAAGGATAATCATGCGCTCACTCCATTCATAGCAACCTTACCTTCTACCTTTTTCTTCATCCAGGGCCGCCAGCAACTCTTCTCTAGTCGCCTGCAAGGCTTTCTTTTCTTGCTCGTCCTGTGCAGCATCAATCCATTCTTCCGCTAAAGCCTCGAGTTCCTCGCGCAGAGAGAGACGTTCCCCGATTTCAGTAGGAGCGCCTTCCCGCTCGGGCAGGAGCGACAGAGCACTATCATCGATAATCAAAGCGAAACAATGTTCCTCGCCGTAGCGCCTTACCTGGTTGAAATCTAATTGATGGTATTGTCCACGCGTAAGTGCACCTTCCAGCCGGACCTGCACCAGCGCCTGCGGATCGCATAGTGGACGCAGTTGCTCAATTACACGCTCGGTGCCATCCGGCCACAATTCGCTTGTGTTCACCACCAGACGTCGCAACGGCAAAGAGTCTACGGGAATATGGTTACACCAACGGATACCGTCAGCGGCTAACCCTAAAAAAACGAAGCCTGGATTATCATCAAGATCACTGAAGTCGAAATGTTGAGTAGCTCCAGCAACAACTACATTACAATTACCAATACGGAGTTGGCGATGGGCGTGATGGTAGCCAGCTAGTATATGCTGAAACTTTGTCTGGTTTGCGATACTGGCACGGCCAACCTGCGCTCGTATTTCCAGTGAGGATGAACCTGTCGTCAGATCCTCGATCGGCGCATGTAAAACAAGTAGTGAAATAGCAGCGCCCTCGATGTCGTCTTGCACTCGCAGGTGAGCAAGTGGATCACCTTCTTGATCGCCAATTACGCTCAAGCCGCAGATGCCAATACGTACACCATGTACATCAATAATGACAGGTTCCATTAGGATCTTGGCCTTTGCAGTTCCTCTATTATTCTGTGGAGCAAAATAATGGAGTGCACCCAGGCGTTCAAAACTGATCTGCGGGGCAGGAGGAACCTTATCTGGCACAGAGTGAGAATTTACCGGGGTATCATGAACCCCGCCCAGGGCAAAAGCGCGAATACCTTTCTTTCGTAGCTGCGCCAGGCGCTCCGCTACAAAGCTGCGATCCCGCTCATCCGGATTGGGTGTATCAAACAGATCGCCCGCCTGAATGAAAAGATCAACGCCCTGATTCACGGCAAAATCAGTCGCCATCTGAAAAGCATGGCGCAGCCGCCGCCGGCACTCCTCGCGTTTACGAGGTCGTTGACTCAATCCAGCATAGCCGAGATGGTTATCGGCCGTTAGCACAACAGTGACAACGCCTTCCATTTGTTGCGGTTCACTAGGCTCGGAAACCGGTCTCTGCTCCAGGTTCTCCTTTGCATCATTCTCTGCCATGTTTCATCACTTCTGCTCTCTGTTACCGAAGTAATTCCCAAAACCAGTCCATTTCTACATTGTAACGTTTGAGCCGCAGCAATCATAGAAAAAGGGACTATTTGGGGGATAATATAGATGATTGAAGAGCAAGTGCATATAAAAGGACAGATATATACAAAAGTACTTGATTAGACTGCGATCATAGACTCAGATTAATGAGAAAATGTAATATGTATGGACAGTGTTGGAAGATGGGCATCGTGACCAGCTAAACGTTTTAGAGAGCGGAGAAGAGTGGTGGGAGCAATACATATTGAACGAGAAAGCGAAAATAGAAGGCTTCTCCTATCCTTTGTGAAGAGCATTCAAGAGCGTGACCTTGTGACCTATGAGCATTCGCGCAGGGTAGCGACCTACGCTTACAGACTGGCTCGCCAGTTGGGTTGGAGCAGGCGAGAAGCGAGCAACCTGGCATTGGCTGCACTGGTACATGACCTGGGCAAGACGTGGATTGCCAATAATATCCTTAATAAGTCGGCGGCATTGTCCGCTGAGGAACGTCGCACGATAGAACGCCATCCGGTGATAGGTGCTACTATCCTGATAGGTTGCGATGTCGATCCCTTCTACGTGGAGACCGTGCTCCATCACCACGAGGCATGGGATGGAGGTGGCTATCCTGCAGGATTGCAAGGCGAAGACATCCCACTTGGCGCACGGATTCTGGCTGTGGCGGATGTCTATGCTGCGGCACGCGAAAGGCTCCTGCTGGGCTCCACAACTAAATTCGATCCAACGGTGGTACAGGCCTTTCTGATGCTGCTCGACTCACACCCCAATTTCACCCTCGGTAGCCTGTCGATGAAACTCGCGCGTCGCCCACCGCACCTGGCAGGCATCTAACAGGATTGACTAAGGCCTGCTTTACAATATTGACCTCAAGAAACCACGCGTACGCTCATTCTCGGCATTGTCAAAAATTTGCTCTGCTGATCCTTCCTCTACGATAACACCCTTATCCATAAAGATCACGCGATCGGCCACCTCTCGGGCAAAGCCCATCTCATGTGTCACTACCACCATCGTCATACCTTCCTCGGCAAGCTGGCGCATTACCTTGAGCACTTCGCCGACTAGTTCTGGATCAAGCGCTGAAGTAGCTTCGTCGAAAAGCATCAATTTTGGATTCATAGCGAGGGCGCGGGCGATGGCAACGCGCTGCTGTTGCCCGCCAGAGAGCTTGTGTGGATAGGCCCTTGCCTTCTCGGTGAGGCCGACCTTTTCTAGCAAACCCATCGCGCGTTCAGTTACCTCAGCTCTCGGCTGGTGCAGCACATGAATGGGAGCCTCAATAATATTGTCTAGCGCCGTCATGTGAGCAAACAGGTTAAAGCGCTGAAAAACAAAGCCTACCTGGGAGCGCATACGAGCAATACTTGCCTCGTTATCTTCCACCAATCGGCCGGCCTGCTCGCGATATCCTACCAATTGACCTTCTATATATATGCGCCCCCCATCGATCTTCTCCAGGTGGTTAATGCAGCGCAGCATTGTTGTTTTTCCGGAGCCGCTCGGGCCAATAATCACCACGACCTGCCTACGCTTCACAGAGAGATCAATACCGTTCAACACCGTCAAGCTGCCAAAGCGCTTAACTACATTCTCGGCACGTACCATTTCACTGCCGTTCGTTGCTGGAAGCTCAACCCGTTCCATACTCATAACGCCTTCCTTTCCTAACGCCCGCTCACCAGCGTACCGCCAGAACGCGAACCGCCGAATCCTACCAGGCGTTGTGCAAAGCTCTTTTTGTCCTCCAGCTCGATCCTCGTCTGCACGCGGTCGGGATCCAGTCGATTCTCAATCCAACCCTGGATATAGCCCCACACAGTCGTCAGCAGCAGGTAATAAAAGGTGGCAACAATCAACAGCTCAAAGATTACGAACGCCTGTGAACCGTAGACCTCCGCGCTGCCAGTGAGCTCCTGCAAACCAATGACCGAAGCGATGGAGGTCGTCTTGAGCATATTGTTGAATTCGTTGCCTAATGGTGGTATGATGACACGCGCCGCCTGTGGCAGTACAACGCGGCGCATAGCAAGCGGGTAGCGCATACCCAGCGATTTTGCCGCCTCCATCTGGCCGGGGTCTACTGAGGTAATAGCCGCGCGAATAATCTCTGCCATGTATGCGCCTTCATTCAGCGAGAAGGCAACAATGATACAGGCCCAGTCAGCCAGAAGTAAAGAAGGGAAGATTTTCGGCAGGCCGTCCCATAGCAGCAGCACCTGGACTAGCAGAGGGCTACCTCGAAAGAACCAGATGTATGCGCCAGCTACCCTTGAAAGCAGCGGAAAGCGCGACATGCGCATCAGCGCCAGAAAAAGGCCCAGTATCACACCACTGGTTTGGGAGACAACTGACAACCATAGGGTTATCCAGGCCGCATTCAGGAAGATTAAATTAGGGTCCTGGAAGAGAAAATGCCAGACAACATCCCAGCGAAACACGAGACACCTCCTGACAGACGGGCACTGTCGAATGTCGCCCATCAGCATGAATTAAAAGGCTTCCAGACCTATTCTAACATACCTGATCTGTGTGGGCTATAACAAGCTGATACTCTTAGCTCCACCCAGCAGCCTCAAATGAGAGAACGGTTCCTGGAAACCTCCATGTTCCTTTGCCCCGTGCTTCGTTACGATGCAAAGGTTTATGTGTTCCTCCCTAATAGCACGCTAACGGGCAAATCTCTT
>WNGM01012633.1_pt1 | contig 11633 bp, 16 predicted proteins | sample 5400571 | NCBI WGS metagenome assembly WNGM01 (sample SAMN13153378, study PRJNA577476) | soil metagenome | isolation source: 100 cm soil or saprolite under Garry oak tree replicate 2 | place: USA:California | collected 2016-06-15 | reverse complement strand
GTTCTTTGTTGAACTGGCAATAAGTGCAATATATGAGTGCAGTTTACCTCTAAATCCTAAGCAGCTTATTGATATGATAGTGACTTCTCCCAACAATAAGATCACAAAATATGATATCATGGAGTACATGGGGGATACATACGGGTGGAACGATAGCTTTTATATTGAACCCATGTACAGCCACGCAACCAGCCTGTAAATTTACGGTGAGGTAGCAATATCTCACCAATATTTTTGAAGTATTGACATATACATGATCGTATGTTATGCTTCACACATCGAATACAGCAAAGGAGAAAACGCAATGAACGAAATACAATGGACTCACAACGCTCTTACATCTGACTGGTCGGCGACCACAACACAAGGGGTATGGACAATCAAGGCGACTATTGACGTTGACTTTGATCACCGTTGGGAAGATGGGCGCGGTAAGCTCCTACATGAATACGAGTCACCGGCTAAGGTTTTACCGGCAAAATTGCGATGGGAGAGCGGCGGCGCAGTTGCGTTCATGCCTGACGAGCCCCGCGCTAGCCGTGTACAAGCGTTGGTTGAAGCAGGAGAGAACGCGGTAGAAGCCGGTAAAAAAGTTGATGCTGAGATACAGAAAGACATAGAAATTGTCATTAATCCTGAGTCCCATAATCTATCAGCATACGGGGTTTCTGTTGGCGTTTATCTGTCCGGTGTACTCTTGGGGGCCGATTCCCTGTGGGGTATTGAGAGTGACAGCGTACCGACAGAGGATGAATACATATGCTCTGTTGTCGAGGAATGCATACAAGAAGCTATCAATGTTGCCACGAAAAAACTGGAAGAACTGAAAGAAATCAGCATACAAAAATTGACTTGAAAAAGCTTGACATATACACGTAAGTATGTTATAGTTCAATCAACGAAGCGATATGAATAAAACAGAGGAGAAAACAACATGACATCCACTACTGCAATTAGCAAGGCCGTTTCAGTACGCAATAGCGATGGACTTTACGATGCACAAATTATTCGCGAATGTCCTTCAGTGTTTGCCGCCGCTGCTCACGAGTCGCGTTCTGACCGCTACAACTACATTGCAACAAAAGAAATCCTCGGTGCCTTGCGTCAAGCTGATTTCTGGCCTACAGAGGTGATGCAAAGCGGATCTCGCCTGGAAGGGATGGGCGGATTTACGAAGCATCTCATACGCATTCGCCATAAATCCGACCTCGGCAACATGAATCGTGGTGATGTATTCGAGATTGTGTTGATTAATTCGCACAACGGTACATCAACATATCAGCTCATGTCCGGTGTGTTTCGTATGATCTGCTCTAATGGGCTCATTAAAGGGGATGTAGCTAGCCGCATTCGCGTACAGCATTCTGGACGTAACGAGCTTGACGCTATCATCCAGGCGACGTACAAGATTGCCGAAGAAGGGCCAGCCCTTATGCAATCCATTCAGGAAATGAAACAGATTCAGCTACCACGTGAGGAGCAACTTTTACTCGCAAAGTATGCAATGTATGCCCGCTTCAATCTGGAAGACCCAACCACCGCCGAATCCAACGTGGTCGAATCTACCGGTTATACATTGCACCGTGAAACAGACATGTTGCCCGTTGCCTCTGCTACCATTCCATACGAGCCTGCAAACTTCTTGCGCCGCCGCCGCTCTGATGACGCCGGAAACGATCTGTACACCACATTGAATGTGGTGCAGGAAAATGTACTTAAACCAGGCGTACGCAAGTACGACAAGCAAGGCCACAAACACAGTGTACGTGGCGTAAATGGCATTGATCAAAATGTCAAGGTCAATTCCCTCATCTTCTCCTTTGCAGAGGAGTTGAAAAAACTGCATCAAAGTTAGCCTCTTGTATTGGTAGGGTGAAATATCCCTACCAATTTATTTTGAAGTATTGACATATACACGTAAGTATGTTATGCTTCACGCATCGAAACAGAATTGAAACGAAGGAGAAACCACAATGTATTATCCATTTGGAAATTTACAGGCATACAGAAGCCTGGATGTAAAGTTTACTTATGAGGGGATTAAAGCTCTACTCCTGTCCACCGACAAAAAGAACCGCCTGACAAAAGAAACACACACCTATACGATAAAGCCAGGAGATATCAGCATCTACCCCGTTGGCGCTGCAACAGTTACACATTATGATTTCATCTCTCGCAAGCTCGGAGAATATGACTACATCAGCTACGACAGAATCAAGGATCAGATCAGCATTATGTACCATACGACGGTGATAGCGCGGCTATATCCTGATGGAACCGTTGCATTTAACCCGCTTCAAGACTATAGACGCAACGAAACAAAAAAGCGCGTGAATCACATCGCACAAGCCAATGGGGGCGCGGTCTACTGTAAAGATTTTATATGGTACATTTCATGTCAAAACATCACCGTTACATACGGCGAAGCAAAATATAATTGTGATTCGCTCAACAATGGATTCTACGTCTTGCTACTCGAAAAGGGAAATTATCCAGATTTACCACTTCGCTAAAAAACACTTGACATACGATTGTGTATATGATATTATGTTGACAACGAAACGAACGAAGGAGAAAACAACATGAGAGTAGTAAGACGACGTACATTGCAGGAGCTTCAAGCATTGCCAACGTTGGAAGTTGGGGTATCTAGCGATTTGAAGATACGAACGAAGACACAGCGGGTATGGTTATCGCGCTTGCAAAAAGTTGACGGCGCTTCCTGTGATAACATGGTGTACGTTGATTTTTGCGACAGTAAAGGCAATTGGAATGATGTAGACAGCTATCAAGCCGTTGACGAAATGCATCTGCTTGAAATCACCATACGGCCTAAACCGGTAAACGCTGCACCTCTTATGTGGTCACAGATCGGAGCAATTGTTGACGCCTTTAATGGTGTAGAAACCTCTCTATTGAAGTCAAAGCACAACAGTTCCGACTTCAAAGGCACATTATTCAAGGCGTGGAGAATGACGCTGTTAAGTTGGCGCAAGCACACGGCATACTCTGATGATGTTAAAATCACGCTCGAAAGTTGCATTGATAATGCTGTGTATCTGGATACGTTCATTGCTGAAATGCTCAAGCACCTGTCAGGCTATATCGACCTGAAACCGTCCGATGTTTCTGACCAAATACACACATGGTCAGAAATTTTCTATGATGAACTGACTATGAAAGAGTTATACCGGTTCCTGTGGGAAGGGGACAACGTATGGTTTGAAACTGTCGGCCACATCTGGAATAAGACAGAGGGTTACACAAAAGACAAGACACGGTTTATGTGTGATGCAGAGGTAAACGACGCACACAGGCTGTATAAAAACCTTTCACTCTCTGTTGCTATAGCCTTAGATATGCGCTATGATGAAACCTCAAAATCTGTTGTACTTGGCTCGTACGGGCCGTACGATGTTTGGCGCAAAATCGGCGTACTGCTTTTCAACAACGGCAAAGCATTCGACATTTACGAACAGAATTAAATTCACGGTGAGATATTGCTATCTCACCAATATTTTTGAGTACTTGACATATACATGATCGTATGTTATATTAATATCAACGAAACGGAATTGAAATTAAGGAGAAAACCGCATGAATAAATTATCTGAAGTCATCAAAAAATCTGGACTTAGCATTCAAGAGGCACGACGCACCACAACACCACCAACCCGTTACCTTTTCGGGGAAGAGGATTATAAAAATATGTGGCACCTGACCATTGAAAAAGGCGACAAAGATATGACGGTGTACATGGTGTGTCACTCTGAGGTCACTATAGAAGACGTGATAGAGAATATACTAGGATGCATCCGTGTTGATCTGAATTATTCTTGTACAGCTTGGCTGCATGAGTTAGGCGTTACTCCTGAAGAATGGGAAGTACGATGGGAGCAGGAGAAAAGGGGACGCCGAATCACTCAGGATCACAAAGAAGGATTGATGAGACTCTTAGGACGTGGCGGTTACATGCGTCTTATGAGAGCAGAAGACGACATATAAGAAAGGAAATATCATGCCAGAAGAAAAAAGCATGCTTTGACTTTGTAGTGAACTACACAAACGAATACGGCGAAAAGCGCCTTACTTTTGTAAATGCTGAATCAGACACCGATGCAAGCAAGAAATTTATAGCCGCTAATCCTTCATGCATTGTCACAGAGGTACACAGCAAGGGATACGGCGCTATCACAGCCTGGAAAGCAGACAACAGATAAGCATGCTTTGGTGAGGTAGCAATATCTCACCAAATATTTTGAAGTGTTGACATATACACGTAAGTATGTTATGCTTTACCCAACGAAACGAAATAAAAGCGAGGAGCACAAAACCATGACAGAGGCAGAAATTGACTTCATATGCGCAACGTATATAACAGAGTGGGATGCAATGCAGGAGAATAAGGCAAGAGCCAACGAGCAGTACCAGAAAGGGCTAGAGCTGTCGGCGCGATGCAATCAAATAACAATTGCTATAAATGGTTGTTGGGGTGGTACTGAGCTTTCAACATCAGAAGACAGAGGCGATACGCACATATCATCATATGAGGCACTAGGTTATCATGCTAACACTGCATCTTTGTTGCGCGGTTTCCTGGTCGGTAGAGAGACTGGCGGCGCTTCTATCCATGACTACCGCTATCATTCTGACTTGTCGGTTAAATGTTTGCATTGCCGTAACTACAACAAGCATGAGGAGCATACACAGCTCGAAAAATGCGTACATTGTGGCGTAAGCTTTCCAGCGTTCATACAATAAGCATGCTTTGACAGAAGAATAAGCATGCTTTAATTAAATAAGCATGCTTTATTATAGGAGAAAACAGTTATGAGAGTGCATATCAGTGTCTATGGCACGCAAAACGAGATTAAAGACCTTGTAGCATGCTTATTCATCTACAAAGATGATTTGGTGAAGGACAGAACACATGGAGAAAACAAAGTGTTGAGGGTCGGTGAGTGGCAAGCATCACAACATTGGTATCTCTCGACACGGCACTATACAACGAAACTGATAGAGACAATTCGCGCTTTCTGCTTCTTGCATTCCCACGTCGCCTATCAGATAACAAACGTCGATGGTTTCAGCATGGAATCCAATTGGAAGAACCAGGAGCAGTTACACAACATGCACTATCTTGCGCAAGAACTGTCAATGCAAGATGTGCTCCTTCGCTTGCGTCAAGTTCTTACCTGCATTGATAGTATCATTGACAATCTGAAACATGCTGATTTTCCGCTAGCCTATGCGGGCAACGTGATTCGTGTCATTGTTGGAAACGATACTGAGGAGCAGTACACGCTTGAATCAGATGTGTAGGGAGTCACTGAAGAGGTAGTAAATTTTCCTTCGTCGCCCGTTATCGCATCCCTCGTTGTGTACGCTAGCGCGTGCGCTTCCAGGGATTTTAACTTGTGCGCGTATACGTGTGCATGTGCGTGCGTGCGTGCGTGCGTGCTTGCGTGCGCGTACATATGTGTGTACGGTGTTTACCGGATTTTTGCCAAGCTCATCCATTGAAGCTTGTACGTACATCTTATTAAATTAAAATGCCTTGTACGGTCAGCCTCATGTATTCAATGGACATGTACGAATGAATCAACGTACACATATATTGACATATGCAATGATATTGTACTGACATATCAACAAATATTATCATAACATACGTAGATCGGCCTATGGAGCCATTCTAGGGCGTAAAATAACAGATCTGTAACTATGTTATAACAGTGTCGATGTGCCATAGATCGGCCTATGGAGCCATTCTAAGCGATGCAGTATAACAAATAACAGAATTATAGCTCCTGGTTATGGACTTGTACGCCGAAAACAATACAAGTGTCAATAAAACGAGCTCGAATACAATACAAGTTTACATTTCACAAACATAGAAGGAAATGTCAGCATGCCAGTTTTGCCACTTCTAAGCCGATTCTGAGCGAGCATTGACTTGAGATGTAAAATGTATGCTTCGATGTCAGTAAGGGCATGCCACGTTAAAAATACGCACGCTAGAAACCAATAAAACCGTTATAAAATCATACACTAACTTGTATGGTATAAATTGCAATGTCTTTTTGCTTTATAGGTACACTTTTATTTCCCTGGTAACCAGGATGCAAAACAACGCTCCAATAAAACCAGTTTCAAGGCAATTTTTAAAACTGGTCAAAAAAGCTTGACAATCATATACATATAGGTTTATGATACGCAAGAACCAGGAAACAAAAATTGAAACAAAAGAAAAGGTCAAAAAGATGATTGATACTAAAACAGGAATGTACATCAGTGAAGAAAGAGTCTTGTCAGTATGGGAAGTATACGACAATGCAAGACAAGCAAGCTATGAACTGTACGTCAAACGATGTCAAGCGCAAGATGAATACGATAATACAGATTGGACTGTTATAGACCTAGCTGAAACCATTGAAGACAACCAGGATAAATACACACGTGCCTTGACTAGCCAACGTCAATACATCTCTAACGCGCTTGACACCATTGAAGAGAACCTGAACGAGCAAGAAAATTTGTCGGAGTACACAACCGATGAAATAGACGCAATGGACATCGTTACACGCGTTAGTGAGATAGCCTATTTTACTGGCAAGAAAGCAGAGTACAGCAAGAACCTAAACACAGCCATTCTTGCTGAGAATGACGAGCTCGTTACATATTATCACCGTCTACGCCTTATCTCGTCCGTTACTCTTGCTGCATTGAAACGTAGTTACAGCATTTACAACTAAGGGGAATAACGATATGATCGATGCAATTAAATACAATCAACTCCTGACAATGGCCTATCACTGCAATATGTTGTCTATCCGCTTCGAGCATCACAGCCATAACCTATGCAGTGAAGCATGGAAGAATCTGTCTAATGTTATTGAAAATGCGGCTACGATGGCACGTACTAGCGATAAATGGGATGCGGTACCATCTCTCATCATGGCACAATGGAAAATAGAGAAGTGTATTGTCAATTCTCCTGCTTATGACCACATGAGAGAAACAGGTGATATCTGTATAGCTATTTTAGTACGATAAATAAAAGTATCCTGGTTACAATTCCTGCATTGTAACCAGGAAGGAAGGGCCAAACATCATGAAATGGGAAATAATATACACTAATATGCGAACGTTAAGAGACATTGCAGTCATAGAAGCAATGTCCGACGAAGAAGCATTAAAAGTGTTTTACAAGAATTATCCTACAAGTACGCTATTATCTATCACTACTACGCCTTATTATGGTAGTGAGGTTATAGGGTATACCATGTCAGATGGTTATGCATTATGTTGCAAGCATGCCAAATACGGACAATTGCGCGATACTGGCAATGAAACCGGTTTCTGCTATCCGATTTTTGACACCGATGAATCGTTTGACTGTTGTTGTGATATATGCCTTGAGGTGATATCAGAGGAATGGCATGATGAGACAGAGCAAGAGACAGAAGACGATGATAGCGATATTGTTGATGGTTCTCTTGCTGAAATTATCGATACGGCTATTGCTGAGAAAGTAACAAACGAACTGGCAACCGGTTCACTGATTCCACTTGCTAAAATTATCGTTATTGAGTCCCCTAAAAATGAAATAGGAGAATAATACAATGAGCCTGAAAAATACACTCTCTATGGTTACTGCTATGGATAAAAACGTCAATTCACACGTCAAGTACCTCACTACTGAAACATATTTTCATGCATATGAATTGTGTGGAATACTGTACTCTATAGATCGAAGTTCGTACAATGATGCGGTTGACTATCTACATCAGCTCATCGAAGAGACTAGCCCGCTATACATGCGTGATATCCTGGTTAACTGTGCTGCTTTCCTGAAACGTGCCTTATATTCTGCTAACGAGCTCGAATCCATGAATATCATTTACAAGCACGTTAAGGCACTTCAAAAAGACCATGAAAACGTTCTATGTTCCATACGCACAAGTACCAACGTCAAACAATGTACACGGTTTTTTAATCAGTTATGGTGTGTTGAAAAAGCATTGTATTGTCTTGACTGTGTTAAATGGCAACCTTACAGCCAACGTGATTCGGACATGATACGGGCTAGTGTGCTAGGCAATGTAAAGACCGTGTACTCTGCTCTGTACTTGTACCTGAACGGGAATCAGCAAAGAAGATGGAGTATAGAAACAGGCGATACACTGACAAAAATTTCCAACCTGATGTACGAAGCAGGTAAAAATCAGGAAGGATTTAATATTCTTGGCCGTGATTTTTACCTCGAAAACTGGATGAAAAAACTGGATGAAAGCAAAGGGCATGATGTGCTAGGTATGTACAATGTAGACGTTGTAGCAAAAGTTTTTCTTGATATCCTCACTGAAAAATATGCCCCTAATCATGACCTACAACGAACAGCAAGAAAATGTTTAGACTTGCTGTTAGATATGCCAGTGATGTAACCAGCTAGCCCGCAAATAAAACAATGCTCCATATAGAAATGTGTGGAGCTTCTTTTTGTTTTCTTGCTGGTTAGCAATGTCAAGCTATGGAGCTTAAATCAGGTAGTCGCAAACAGTTTGCGATATGTCAGTATGCCAGTTTTGCCACTTCTAAGCCGATTCTGACAGAGCATGCCGTGTGGATGTAAAATGTATGCTTCGATGTCTCTAAGGCCATGCTACGCGAAAATAAGCACGAATTATAGACCATAAACGAGCATTATTTTAAACCAAGAATAACCGCGAATTGATCTTATTTGCTTGACAAAATAGTATGCTCCATACCAATATTTTGACTTTTTGAAAACTGGTTAAAAACACTTGACAATCATATACATATAGGTTTATGATACGCAAGAACCGACGAATTGAGAGAGAGGAAACCGCAATGATCGATGTAACTAGTAAAATATGGGATGTTACCAAATATCCTGAAAACTGGAAAATGTTGTCTCTAATGTGTCGCAATCGTGCAAATAACCGCTGTGAGATATGCAACGTGGTTAATGGAACCGACCGCGTTAGCCATGCAGGAAACATTTACAAAGTCAGGCTAGCGGGCTGTCACATCAACGTAGGGGATGAATGGAACCCGAATCCGGAATTGTTTGCTGGTTGTCAAACTTGTCATGCTCGTTATGATAGCGCATACAAAAGAATGATCATTGCACTCAACATACGGGCTTTAAAAGCTGTGTCGCCTGAGATAAGACAAGCACAATACGAACAAATTATTGCAACAGTCAAGGCAAGCATTCAGGTTCTTGATAGAGCAACATTTTTAAATCTGTACGGATATAAAGCAGCGTAGGAGCAAGACATGCAATTTAAACCACTCAAGAAAAAACAGTATACACCTGAACAATTGCAGGAATACAAGTTCACTGATTCAAGCTTGTTGGGCCTATTCCTTGACTCACTTGATAGTTTTATTAGAGACTACAACGGCAGTAAGATATTTAATGCTGACATCTCATATGATCTTTGTACGATTCGTGAATTATGCGATACAGCGTATAATAACAATGTATACGCTGATAACAGTATGGTTACATTGTCACACCTGAGAAATGATTCAGGTGAGGATATTATCAGAAATTATTGTAAAATGGCAATATTTGCATTAATGTCGATTAACTAGAATAAGGAGTAAACATCATGACATACGGAAAAATACACGCAATTCAGGTATTCAATGAAGAATTAAAAACTATCAATCTCTCCGATTTTTTCTGTATCTCTTGCTGCTTGAAACAATTCAATAGTGGTATCCTGGTTAGTTCTATGAGCCTGTCAAGTGCTTACAGCTATGATAGCGCGTGTGTGGAATATGACAATGTAACAGGCGTGTATACGGCTACAGAAGGTACTGTCTTGTTTTTCTTGAAATGGGGACATCTAGCCAGGAAAGATAATTCTGACTACCGTCCATTGCTAGAGGGTCAGTTTGGTCAACAGTACTTACTTGACCGTAAACGGTGTTCAGAATGTGCTGTCAAGCTTTGTAAATATTGTGTGGATTATGGAAACAATAGATTTAACGAGCATTATAGCGGTTCCTGCTATTATCACAATGCAAAGGGTGAGCTCGTTAGAAAAACACTCAAGACGGTATACGCTAACCGTACTGGACACTATACACGCTTATCCGGTAACATCGTCAATGTAGCAATGCAATGGGTGAGGTTTAACGGTGAGATAGAACGCGCTTATGTAACGTTGTCTGCTTATAAGGTTCTCTCACAGAACGCAATGGGAGTTACAGAGAAAGAGGTGAAAAATGCAAGATAGATTTTCGGCGATAATTGCTAAACGTGCGCTATATGGAGCATATTCTTATAGCGCACGTACGAAGCATCTGGTTACCGGTTATGGAAAAAGAGAATGGATAAATGGTGAGATACTTCACTTCGTCACCGTAGAACGTTTTAAATGGTATAACGATGACTTCGGGTATTATGAGACTATTCATCAATCGGCGTATAAATATCCGCGCTAACGCCGACCATACAGCTATGAAGCTGTGTAAGAAGTATGAACATGATATTAATGTGCGTGTGATGTATAACCAGACAACCATACAAGACACAAAGAACGGCTACAGATAGGCAATAACGGCATTTATTCAAGCTCCATAGCTGGTTACTATGGAGCTTCTTTTGTGCTCTTTTACTTGACATACTTGTACTATTTTATCCGTACAAGTCAATATGTGTAACCATACAAGTTTACAATGTGCTATCTATTTGTGAAATGTCAACATGCCAGTTTTGCCACTTCTAAGCCGATTCTGAGCGATTCGACATGCCAGACGTAAAATGTATGCTTCAATGTCTCTAAGGCCATGCTACGCTAAAATTAAGCTCCATAGAAACCAGTAAAACCAGCATATTTTAAACCAGCATAATCAGCACACTTGTATGGTGTCAATCCTAAAATAAGCTCATTTACTTGACATGAATATTTTATCCTGGTTAGAAATTGGTACTTTTAGGTATTGACACTATCATATACTATACTGTATGTTATCTCATGGGCCAAGGAAAAATACGAAAAGGAAAAGGTACAGCATGAATAAGGTTACTTACTGGCAACTCACCAATAGCAATTTTCAAATTATCCAAATAGGGGATAGATACGGCATACAGTACTTTAACCGTAAAACGGGCATGTGGTGTGTAGCGTATCACAAAACAGGGAAATACGCTTTCGTCAATATGGATTATTTACAGTGTATGATAGTTTGTAAAGTGTACTTTAATAGTGAAGTGAAAGTTCAGGCATAACATGAAACGTTTTACATCGGCTCTAATCTTTGCATTGTTTGTTGGCTTTATTGCGTGCTACTTTATCATGCATATGTCAGTAAACAGCTATGCAGCAACATGTACGCCTTATAAGAACGGTAACGGTTGCCATGAGAGAATCGGGGGAACCACCTACGCCTACTTAAAAGATACCTCGAAAACTGGTAACCTCAGTAAAAACGATGTGATTAGACCTTATAGTGATTTGTCAGGCACTAAACCAGCTAGCACGCCCGTTGTGCAAGTCACAAGCGTACAGAGTGAATACACTGGTTATGATCATTGCAAAAATAGCGATGTGGATTGTAACCAGGATAGAAGGGAACAACACAAAAAACAT
>WNGM01006337.1_pt1 | contig 11633 bp, 15 predicted proteins | sample 5400571 | NCBI WGS metagenome assembly WNGM01 (sample SAMN13153378, study PRJNA577476) | soil metagenome | isolation source: 100 cm soil or saprolite under Garry oak tree replicate 2 | place: USA:California | collected 2016-06-15 | reverse complement strand
GCAGCGCCGTCGCCACGCCGCCCGCGAAATCCTCCCTGGAAACCGCCACACCGGCATCGCCGACCACTTCCGGCAGCGCGCTACCTGCGCTCACCACCACGGGGGTACCGCATGCCAGCGCTTCCAGTGCGGCCAGCCCGAAGGTCTCCACGGGCCCCGGCGCCAGTACCACGTCCGCGGTGGCGAGCAGCGCGGCGAGCGCCACCCGGTCGTGCACGAACCCGGTGAACGCCACCGGCAGCCCTTCCGCCCGCCGGACCAGCCGGGTGCGCAACGGCCCGTCGCCCGCGACCACGAGCACCGCCGGTACCCCGCGCGCCCGCAACCCCGCCAGCGCCTCGATCGAGCGCTCCGGCTTCTTCTCGACCGACAGCCGTCCACAGTGGACGAGCAGTACCTCGTCCGGCGCGGTGAACCGGTCGCGCAGCGACACCGAGCGCCGGTCCGGCGAGAAGAGGTCCAGGTCGACCCCGAGCGGTACCCGCACCACGTTGGCCACGCCGAGCCGCTCGAACTCCGCCGCCGCCCAGTCCGTCGTGCAGACCACCCGGCCGTAGTGCCGTGCGGTCCGGAAGTTCAGCGTGTCGGCGAGCGCCGCGGCCGGCCCGGAAAGTACCCGCCCTGCGAGCCCCGACACCATCACCGCCGGTACCCCCTGCCGCCGCGCCCAGGCACCCGTCCAGCGCAGCGTCGTGCGGTCGGAGACCTCCAGCCGGTCCGGCGCCAACGACGTCAACAGCGCGGTCAACCGCCGCCGGTTGACCAGGACCCGGTACCCGCCGGAGCCCGGAACCACCGGGCCGGGCAGCGAAATCACCCGGCCCTGTGACGTGTGTTCGTCCACATAGGACGCTCCGGGCACGATCAGCACCGGCTCGTGCCCGGCGGCGCGGTACCCCTCGCCGAGCGCCCGCATCGCGGTCCGCAGGCCGCCCGAGCGCGGCGCCACGAAGTTGGCCAGGCGCACGATCCTCACGCGACGGCCACCGTGGGCGCCGATACCCCGCCGAGCACCGCGGAGTAGTGGTCGACGAGTTGGTCGCCGACCACGGACCAGCTCCGGCCCAGTACCATCGACCGCCCGGCCGTCCCGAACGCCCGGCGCAGGTCCGCCGCGGCGACCAGGGCAGCCACCGCATCGGTCAGCGCATCGGCCGACAGCGGCGGCACCAGGTACCCGGTCACCCCGTCCTCGACCAGGTCCAGCGGCCCGCCGACGGCCGGGGCGACCACCGGCAGCCCGCTGGCCGCGGCCTCCTGGATGGTCTGCCCGAACGTCTCGTACGGTCCACTGTGGACGAACACGTCGAGGCTCGCGTAGAGCCGGGCGAGCTGCGAACCCTGGCGCGGACCGAGGAATACTGCGCCCGGCAACGCCTTGCGCAGCACCGCCTCGGCCGGCCCGCCGCCGACGACGACCAGCCGGACCCCGGGGATCCCGGCGATCGGCGCCAGCAGATCGACGCGCTTCTCCGCCGCGAGCCGCCCCACGTACCCCACCAGGACTTCGCCGTTCGGCGCCAGCGCGCGGCGGACCGCGGCGCTGCGGTGCCGGGGATCGAAGCGCACCGTGTCCACGCCCCGGCGCCACAGCCAGACGCGCTCGATGCCGTGCGCGTGCAACGCGGTCGCGGAAGCCGTCGACGGCGCGAGCGTCCGGTCGGCCGCGTTGTGGATCCCGCGCAGCCACCGCCACGCCGCCGCTTCGCCGATGCCGCGCATCCGGTACGCCGCCACGTACGCCGGGATGTCCGTCTGGTACACGGCAAGGTGCGGCAGGTCCAGCCGCTGCGCCACGGCGCTACCCCGGGCGCCGAGGAAGAACGGGCTCGCCAGGTGCACCACATCGGTACCGTGTTCCAGTAGCGCCTCGGCGATCCGCCGGCTGGGCAGCCCGAGCCGGAACGTCGGGTACCCCGGCATCGGCACCGACGGCACCCGCACCACCGGGTACGGCAGGTGACCCGCCACCCGCGCGGTACCCGACGCCGGCTCCGGTGCGACGACCAGCACCCGGTGGCCCCGGGCCACGAGGTGCTCAGCTACCCGCACGACTGAATGGGCGACGCCGTTGATGTCGGGTGGGAACGACTCGGAAATGATCGCGACCCGCATAGCCATAAGGTGCGGCGCCCAGCGGTGCGGCAGGCCACATCGAACTGACGCGTTGGCGAAGAATACGTTATATCTCGTACGTGTCGCCCGGCCGGACCACGGTCACCGGGCCAGGGAAGGCCGCTGCAGCGGCCACATAAGTGATCGCCGGATCGCCCCACGCGCCGACCATATGGGTCAGCAGGAGCTGCCCGACGTCGGCCTTGGCCGCCAGCTCGCCCGCCTCCCGGCCGGTGAGGTGGATACCCGGCGGGTTGTCCGCACCGTCGACCCAGCTGGCTTCGCAGAGGAAGAGGTCGGCGCGCTGGGCCAGCCGGACGACCGCGTCGCACGGCGCGGTGTCGGCCGAGTACGCCAGCGACCGGCCGGCGTGGTCGATCCGGACCCCGAACGTCTCGACCGGGTGGTTGACCCGTTCCACGGTGACCGTGAAGGGACCGACCGGGAAGGTACCGGGCGTGAGGGTGTGGAACGCGTACACGTCGTCCAGCGGCCCCTCGTCCGGGCTGCCGTACGCCGCGGTCAGCCGCTCCTGCACCCCGCTCGGTCCGAAGACCGGGAGCCGCGGGTACGGCCCGTCCGGCGCGTACCGGCGCACCACCACGTAGGAGCAGGCGTCCAGCATGTGGTCACAGTGCAGATGCGACAGCATGATCGCGTCAATGCTGCGCAGTTCGGCGTAGCGCTGCAACGCCGACAGCGAACCGGTCCCGAAGTCCAGCAGCAGCCCGAAGCCCTCGGCCTCGACGAGGTACGCCGAGCACGCCGACTCCGCCGAGGGAAAGCTGCCCGCACAACCAAGGACGGTCAACTTCATGCGCCCGCCCGGGTAAGGACTCCCGCCGAGGCGGCCGCCTCGGGGCCGAGGAACCGGTACGCCAGCCGGCCGAACACCGCCGGGTCGCCGGTAGCCAGGAACCGGTGCGCGGGGGTCGGCGCGTCGTCGGGCCGGAAGAGGTCGCGCTCGTTGAGTACCCGGTACACGTCCTTGGCGGTCTCGTCCGCGCTGGACACCAGGGTGACCTCGTCGCCCATGACCAGGCCGATCACGCCGGCGAGCAGCGGGTAGTGCGTGCAGCCGAGCACCAGCGTGTCCACCGAGGCGCGCTGCAACGGCTCCAGGTATCCGCTGGCCAGGCCGAGCAGCGCCCGCCCGGAGGTGATTCCGCGCTCGACGAAGTCCACGAACTGGGGGCAGGCCACGGCGTGCACGGTAACCTGCGGCGCGGCGGCGAACGCATCGGTGTACGCCCCACTGGTGACAGTAGTGGCCGTACCGATCACCCCTACGTGTCCGTTCCGGGTGGCGGCCACCGCCCGCCGGACCGCCGGTCGGATCACCTCGACGACGGGTACCCGGTAGCGCTCGCGGGCATCGGACAGGCACGCCGCCGAAGCGCTGTTGCACGCGATGACCAGCAGTTTCACGCCGGATTCCACGAGCTGGTCCAGGCCGGCCAGCGCATACCGGCGCACGTCGGCGATCGGCTTCGGCCCGTACGGCTGGTGCGCGGTGTCCCCGAGATAGGTCACCTGCTCGTGCGGGAGCTGGTCGAGGATGGCACGGGCTACCGTAAGGCCGCCGACTCCGGAGTCGAAGATGCCGATCGGCGCGTCCGTCACGGTGCGCAGCCTACGCCGAGAATCACCCCCTCCCGCAGGCGTTCAGCCATAGATGTCGCTAACGTGACAGGCACACGGTCGGCTTCCCGGCGCGGCGTTACACGGCATGCAGCCGACCGTTGCACACCGTGTTAGCGCAAGCTCAAGAAACGGGTACAAACGTGTCTATGCAGGAAACCCAGCAACCCCAGGCCGGGGCCGATCCGGCCGGGCTGTCGTCGGTCACCGGCGCGTTCCGCCGGCCCGCTGTTCCGCGAGGCGGACCCAAGCTGCGTAGGCTGGCCGCGCTCGCCGGCTGGGCGGCGGCGATCGGGGTGGTCGGCCTGGCCGTGGGGGTACGCGGCCTGATCCTCATCCTGGTTACCAAGACCCCGGGCTGGTACGAGCCGACTCTGGTCACCATGGGGCTCGTCGGCATCGCCGCGACCGCCGCCGCCTTCCTCACCGTCCAGTACCGCTACGTGCCCTGGGCGCTGCTCGGCCTGAGCTCGGCGGACCTGCTGGCCTCGATCATCGCGACCGGAACGGTGTAGTCCTCAGCGCAGGTCGAACTCGCCGTCCTTCGCAGCCGCGACGAACGCCGCCCACGTGGCGGACCCGAACACGAGTACCGGCCCCGTCCGGTCCTTGCTGTCCCGCACGGCAACCGCGTCATCAAACTGGGCGACTTCGACGCACGCTCCATTGGTGCCGGAGCGGCTACTCTTCCGCCACACAACCTGGTCTCCCATCTTGCACCTCCTCCCACCTAGATAGTTTCGGTCAGGTCACCGATCAGGCGAACGGAATCGGCCGGGTTCAGCGCGGTTGCACGCAGGTGCTCGAAAATCCCCGTGTAGCGCCGCACCTCAGCCTCCCGCTCCAAGAACAGGTCGCCGGCCATGCTCTCGATATACACAAGCTCGGGGTCGGCGGCGTCCGGGAAATCCATGACACTGAACGACCCGTGCATCCCCGGATGTGCTCCTGCCGCATAAGGTAGGACTTGCACAGTGACGTGCGGTTCGTTGCTTGCCTCAACCAGGCGCCGCAACTGGGCCGCCATCACCTTCTGCCCGCCGACCAGCCGGTGCATCACTGCCTCGTCCATGACTGCCCACAGCTTGAGCGGCTTCTTCTTGGAGAGCACTGCCTGCCGTTGAAGTCGGGCCTCGACGCGGCGCCCAACCTCGTCCCTGGCGATCGGCAGACCGCCTTCCATCGTCGCCCGCGCGTAGTCCTCGGTCTGGAGCAGGCCCGGCACGAACGAACTCTCATACGCGCGCAGGCTTCGAGCCTCGGCCTCGAAGCTGATGTACGTCGTGTACCGCTCGGGCAGCTCGGACTCGTAGGCCTGCAACCAACCGGGTTCGTTCGACGGCTGAGACAGCGCAATCAACTCGACCCGCCGGCTCTCGTCCATCACCCCGTACTTGTCGAGCAGGGCCATCAGCGTCCGCCGCTGCGGGCGCACCTTCGCGGTCTCGATCCGGTACAGGGTCGCGCTGTTGATGGCCGTCTGCTCACTCACCTGCTCGCGGGTCAGACCGCCAGCCGCGCGCAGCCGGCGTAGTTCGGCGGCCAGCCGACGCAGGCGCACAGTGGGTGGCTGCCGTCGAGGCGACAAGTCCATGTCCTTTCGCTCCCGTCAGATCAGAGTCTCCCCGCCGTGCAGATGCACGGCGGAGGCGGGGTAGGCGCATGATGCCCGATACTATGCATTTCTTGCATCATATCTATTGCGAGAGCACGATAGGCGCATGGTGTTGTTCGCGTTGCTGAGCAGCGGTTTCGTGGGATTCGCCATCGGGCTGTTCTCGTTCCGGGTCAAGTCGCGGTGGTGTCCCGACCACGGCACGACGTTGACGTGCTCCGAGTGCCTGACCGGACCCGACCGGCGGTCCGCGGCCAAGCCGTCATGACCGCGCCCATCAAGTCCGGCGACGTCGTGAAGATCCCCGAGGCGGATTACCTGTACGGCATGGGCGACCTGGTCCTGCGCGTCACCGAGCCGCCGGATGTCCAGCGCCTTCCGGACGGCGACTGGCTCCGCCTCACCGGTATCCAACTGGCCTGGAACGGTACCGAGCTACACGAGCGTCAGGTCCTCGTCCGGCTGCAGGCCCTGACCAGGCGGCGAGCGCGGTGAAGGTCCGGACCATCCGGTTCGTCCTGCAGGACGAGGACGAGGAGGACTACTTCCGTGCTAGGCCCAGAGCTGCCCCTCCAGGTGCTCCTCGGCCTCGGCCAGGGTGCCGCCGTACGCACCAGTGGACAGGTACTTCCAGCCGGCGTCGGCCACCATGAACACCACGTCCGCGCGCTTGCCGGCCCGCAACGCCTCGTGCGCCACGTTGAGGGCGGCGTGCGCGACGGCGCCGGTCGAGAAGCCGACGAACAGCCCCTCGACCTCGACGAGCTGGCGGGTACGCAGGACGGCGTCGCGGGTACCCACGGAGAACCGGCGGGTCAGCACGGAGGGGTCGTACAGCTCCGGCACGTACCCCTCGTCGATGTTGCGCAGCCCGTAGACCAGTTCGCCGTACCGGGGCTCGGCCGCGATGATCTGGATCTCCGGATTCTTCTCGCGCAGGTACCGGCCGGTGCCCATGAGCGTCCCCGTGGTACCGAGCCCGGCCACGAAATGCGTCAGCGTGGGCAGGTCGCGGAGCAGTTCGGGGCCGGTGGTCTCGAAGTGGGCGCGCGCGTTGGCCTCGTTGCCGTACTGGTACAGCATCACCCAGTCCGGATGCTCGGCGGAGATCTGCTTGGCCTGCGCGACGGCCTGGTTCGAGCCGCCCGCAGCGGGCGAAAAAATGATCTCCGCCCCGTACATCCGGAGCAGTTGCACCCGTTCCGTCGAAACGTTCTCCGGCATCACGCAGACCAGCCGGTACCCCCGGAGTTTCGCCACCATGGCGAGTGAGATTCCGGTGTTGCCGCTGGTCGGCTCCAGGATGGTGTCCCCCGGCCGGAGCCGGCCCGCGGCCTCGGCGTCGCGCACCATGTAGAGCGCGGCGCGGTCCTTGACCGACCCGGTGGGGTTGCGGTCCTCCAGCTTGGCCCAGAGGCGCACTTCCGGGGACGGGGACAGCCGGGGCAGGCCGACCAGCGGCGTATTGCCGGTCGCGTCGAGCAGGCTCTCGTACCGGGCCATCTCAGCGGGTGTTGGCGAGCGCTGCCGCGGCGGCGAAGGCGAACGCGCCCCCGGCGACGGCCGGCAGGATGGTGACGCTGTCCCCGTCGTTGAGCTTGGCGTCCAGCGCGCCGAGGAAGCGGACGTCCTCGTCGTTGATGTAGACGTTGACGAAGCGGTGCAGGGTGCCCTGGTCGGTGATCAGCCGGCCGCGCAGCCCGGCGTACCGGCTGTCCAGGTCGGCGAGCAGGTCGGCCAGGGTGTCCCCGGCCCCCTCGACGGACTTCGCGCCGCCGGTGTGCGAGCGCAGGATGGTGGGGATACGAACCTCGATTGCCATGGCAGGACTCCTCAGATAGACGACTGTCGATTTGGATGACGGGCGGACGGCAGGTTCAGGCCGAACACTCGTAGTCGACGGTCGTCGGGCTCTGCCCGAACATGTATGTGGTGACCGCGGCCGGGTCCACGCTCGCGTCCACGATGCGTACCGGTTCCTCGGTGACCTTCCTGTCCACGATGCGGAACGAGCGGACCTCGGCGGTGTCCGGCTCGCGGGTCGACACCAGGAGGTAGTGGGCGTCCGGGTAACCGGCGATGTCGACGTCGGTCCGCGAGGGGTATGCCTCGGTCGCGGTGTGCGAGTGATAGATCACGATCGGTTCCTCATCACGATCGTCCATCTCCATCCACACCCGCAGCTGCTCCGTCGCGTCGAACCGGTAGAAGGTGGCAGACCGCTCGGCGTTGTCCATCGGTACGTGCCGGACCGGATGGTCCGAACCGATCGCGCCCGCGACGATGCCGCACGCCTCGTCGGGGTGGTCCCGGCGGGCGTGCGCGACGATCGCGTCGACGAGGTCGCGCCCGATGGCCAGCACGGCTCCCTAGCCTACCCGGCCGGGTGGCGACTCCGCCGGGTGGCGGCACTCACAGCGCTCAGCCGATGATCGCGTCGAGGAGGGACTCCTGGAGCACGCCGAGGTACTGGTACATGGTCAGCTGCCGGACCCGGGCCGAGGTCGGGTCGCGCATGACCGCCTCGTCCAGCTCCTCCAGCAGGTCGGTGTCGTCCTTCAAGTCCAGCCGGATGCCGAGCGCCAGCCGGACATCGTTGAGCGCCCGCAGCCACGCCTCGGCGGCCTCGGCGTCCAGCCGTACCACCGCGCCGCCGGTCGAGGGCAGGTTCGCCAGGATCGCCCCGGCCTGATCGATCTTGCCGGTCTTCAGGTCGCCCTCGGTGTACCGGCGGAACTCCGCGGCCTCCGCCGGATCGTCCTGGTACCCGTCCGGGAACAGCCGCTCCACCACCGGGTCGTCCCGGTCGAAGTTCTCGGTGAGCAGCCCGATGACCTCCGAGGCGACCTGGCGGAGGACGGCCACCTCGTCCGCGGCAAACCGCGCCACGCACTTATCGCGATGGCGCCGGAACATGCTCAACCGTGGCTCACCGTCGCCCAGAGTCCGTATGCGTGCAGGCGGGACGCGTCGTGCTCCATCTTCTCCCGGGTACCGGAGGAGACCACCGCCCGTCCCTTGTGGTGGACGTCGAGCATCAGCTTGTGCGCCTTGTTCTCGCTGTACCCGAAGAGGCGCTGGAACACCCAGGTGACGTAGGTCATCAGGTTGACGGGGTCGTTGTGCACGACGGTCACCCAGGGGAGGTCGCCGACCGGCACCTCCTCGATGTCCGGCGTCTCGGTGGGTGCGACCTGCGGAGCGGTCATACCCTCCATCGTGCCATGACCTCGGCCCCGGGCGCCCACGGGCGGGCTCGTAGGCTGGGGTCCGTGACCTCCGCCCTGCTGACCGACCACTACGAGTTGACCATGCTCAGCGCGGCGCTCAAAGACGGTACGGCCGACCGGCACTGCGTGTTCGAGGTGTTCGCCCGCCGCCTGCCCACCGGCCGCCGGTACGGCGTCGTGGCGGGGGCCGGCCGGCTGGTCGAACTGATCCGCGACTTCCGGTTCCACGACGCGGAACTGTCGTTCCTGCAGGAGAGCGGCGTCATCGACGAACAGACGGCCGGCTGGCTGGCGGACTACGCGTTCCGCGGCGACGTCACCGGGTACCCCGAGGGCGAGCTGTTCTTCCCCGGCTCCCCCATCCTCACCGTCGCCGGTACCTTCGCCGAGGCGGTGATCCTGGAGACGCTCGTGCTCTCCGTGCTCAACCACGACTGCGCGATCGCCGCCGCGGCCGCGCGGATGGTGACCGCCGCGCGCGGCCGGCCGGTCATTGAGATGGGCGCCCGCCGCACCCACGAACGCGGCGCGGTCGCCGCCGCCCGCGCGGCGTACCTCGCCGGCTTCGCCTACACGTCCAACCTGGAGGCCGGCCGGCGCTACGGCATCCCGACCACAGGTACCGCCGCGCATGCCTACACGCTCCTGCACGACGACGAGAGCGCGGCGTTCGCGTCGCAGATCGCCGCGCTGGGCAAGCAGACCACGCTGCTGGTCGACACGTACGACATCAGCCAGGGCATCCGCAACGCGATCGCGGTCGCCGGCCCGGAGCTGCGGGCGATCCGGCTGGACTCCGGTGACCTGTCCGTGCTCGCCGCGCAGTCCCGCCAGCTGCTCGACTCGCTCGGCGCGACCGAGACGAAGATCGTGGTGTCCGGCGACCTCGACGAGTACGCGATCGCCGCGCTGGCGGCCGAGCCGGTGGACAGCTACGGCGCGGGCACCGCGGTGGTCAGCGGGTCCGGCGCGCCGACGGCCGGGCTGGTGTACGGTGCGCCGGCACAAGCCGACCGGTACCGCCACCGAGGAGGTCGTCGTCTCCCAGGGGGTACCGGACTGGCAGCCGGGCGATCGCCTGCTGCAACAGGAGTTCATCGTCGGGGGTACCCCCGTCGCCGGCCTGCCCACCCTGGAGCAGAGCCGGGAGCGGCTGCGCGACGCCCTGATCTCGATTCCCTGGGAGGGCCTCAAGCTCTCCGCCGGCGACCCGGCGATACCCGTGACCGTCGTACCCGCGTCCTGAGGTGGCACCGTGCGCGCATTGATCATCGTTGACGTCCAGAACGACTTCTGCGAGGGCGGCTCGCTCGCGGTGGCCGGCGGCGCGGAGGTGGCCGCCGGGATCACCGTCGCACTGGCCAGCGCGAACCAGCGCTGGGACAGCGTGGTGGCCACCAAGGACTTCCACATCGACCCCGGCCCGCACTTCAGCGCCACACCGGACTATGTGGACAGTTGGCCGCCACACTGCCTCGTCGGTACCCCCGGTACCGACTTCCACCCCGACCTGGCGACCGGCCGGATCCAGGCGGTGTTCACGAAGGGCGAGCACGAGGCGGCGTACTCCGGTTTCCAGGGCCACTCCGGCGAGACCGGCCTGGCCGACTGGCTGCGCGCTGCGTGCGGGCGACCGCGCTCGACGCGGCCAAGGCCGGCTTCGCCACCACCGTCCTGCTCGACCTGACCGCCGGCGTCGCGCGGTCCACTGTGGACAGTGCGCTCGAGCAGCTGCGCGGAGCCGGGGTCGAGCTGATCGGCGAGCCGGTTGTGCGCAATCCCTAGTTGACCGATAAATCAAGATCGAGGAATTGCGTGCGAGTCGTGGCTTGTGGCCATCTTCCTCCACAGCGGACACTCGTGGGTCGATGTGTGGTCGCGTCCATACGCGGTTCGCCTCCCTTCTGGCGTTGACGATGACGAGCGGGTGTTAGCGGCGGCGATAACCGCAGCGCCTGGTGGCGGACGTGCCAGCACCTCAGCAGAAACGTTGGCACGTTCGTGCCGGCCCGTCCGCAGCGCCGGAACGGTTACGCGGTAACGGCTGGCAGCCGGCGTTACCGGGTTAGCGACTCCGCTACCGGTTATCGGAGGCGTTACTGGTAACGCCTGGTAACGGGTCGGCCGAGCCACTGGCCCGCAGCGTTACCACCCGCTATCGCAAGCCGGGATCTGTTCCGCGGCGCCGATTGCGCCTGTTCCACCGGAACGGCATGAAAGTGCAGGGAAGGACACGACGCAAGGCGCCGGACCATTCCGCCGACACGCCCGGAACGGGCGTCCGCTATTCCGGTACGACCCGTACGTTCCGCGCGGCCCGGGCAGCACGGCCCGGCACGGGCCGGAACGTTCGCCCTGCCGGAGTCGTCGGTCCGCGCCGGGCCTCCCGGGGACCAACGCCCCTTGCGTGCGGCGAGTGCAGCCGATAAGGCTGCATCTCGTGAGCGGGGCATCCAAGTACGCGCCGCTGGCGGACCTGCTCGCGGCCAGCGGTGCCGGCGTCATCGAAATGACCTTCGTTGATGTCGACGAGGTGGTACGGGGGCTTGCCGGAGTCGGCGTACCGGTACCGGACATGGTGGACGGTCCACGTGGGTAACAGCGCGCAGAGCCGTCACGGCTGGATCAGTGCCGGATACCGGGTGTCCTGGGTAGACCTCGCCAAACAGGTGGTGACCTTCGCTCGGGCAGCCGACGGGGACTGTCCGGTGACAGATATATCGGCCCGGCGCTGCGCCGCTGATGTCCGGTCTCAGAAATCATGTCAGTTGATCATGAGGTGACCTGGATGGTGCAAGGTAGATCGGGACACTGACCTGAGGATCTGTTCAGCTTTACCTTGCACATTTGTGGATCTTGAATCCGCCACGCGTGTGCCCTGTCGCCATTACGCGTGACGCGGGCGGTCCGGGGCCGTTGGGGCGGTCACTCGTGACGCTGCGGGGCGGATTGGCCTAACGGCCTGGCGTCGCTTTCGGGGATCAGAGCGGGCGCGGTCCGGATGGCGCAGTCTCGGCGTGTGCGTGGTGGTT
>WNGM01005924.1_pt1 | contig 11635 bp, 13 predicted proteins | sample 5400571 | NCBI WGS metagenome assembly WNGM01 (sample SAMN13153378, study PRJNA577476) | soil metagenome | isolation source: 100 cm soil or saprolite under Garry oak tree replicate 2 | place: USA:California | collected 2016-06-15 | reverse complement strand
TTGGGATTGCGCGCGTTTGCTCGGTAGAGATTGTCCCCCATATAGTAGCCTGCCTGCGAAAGGACACCCGCCGCCATGCTGGTACCGCTCCGGCCTGATCCGAGAATCAATAGATTACGCATAACCGAGAGGGATCGAGCTCCGATAGCTGCGAGTGTGCACAGCCGTCGTTTTCAGCTCCAACAACTCTGCCACGCTAATCGTCATACACCGCGGGGAGAGGTCATCTCCCATTCAGCATTCGAAAGGAACCAGCCTTGAGGTCCAGTCTTAGGTAGCTTGCCGGTCAGGAAATAATCAGATGCTTCGATGGTAATTATGGCAAGGTCATCCCAAACTCTGACCTTCTGGTTAGCGTCATACAAAGCAGCCATTAGCTTGTAAGTGCCAGGACAGAGCTTGCAGTCCCTCCAATGCACCCTCACTTGAGTTTCGCTGTCCAGCTTCCAACTATTCTTGAGCTGAAAATCTGTATGCAAGGTCGTTAGTCGCTCCGAGCAGCTGTTGAGAATGCCAAAGCCCAGGCGCGGATGATACAGGGGGTATGGCGGAGATAATATGGCGGAGATTGTTATGCTCTCACCTGCTCCGAACGAGATAGCCCGTTCGCCTCGTACGTTAAAAATCTCTAAGTTACTGATGATCTCATCGCCGTACAAACCGGAATGGTTGACGTTTTTGCCAATCAGGTACTCTTCGATTGCAGCATCCACTTGTCCCATAAAACTCACACGGCCCGCTTGCAATAATAACGCTCTACCGCAAAGGTTTCTGATTGCGGCCATGTTATGACTAACGAAAAGAATAGTTCGCCCTTCGCGATGGGAGACCTCGTCCATTTTCCCAAGACATTTCTTTTGAAATTCAGCGTCGCCGACGGCCAAGACCTCATCGACAAGTAAAATTTCAGGTTCAAGATGCGCAGCTACGGCAAAAGCGAGCCTCACATACATGCCGCTCGAGTATCGTTTTACCGGCGTATCCAAGAACTTTTCAATTTCAGCGAAGGCCACGATCTCGTCGAATTTCCGGCGAATCTCTGCGCGGCTCATCCCCAGGATGGCGCCGTTCATAAAAACGTTCTCGCGTCCGGTTAGGTCCGGATGAAACCCGGTGCCAACCTCGAGAAGCGCTCCCACTCTGCCGTAAATATCGGCAGCACCGGAGGTCGGCTTTGTGATGCGAGTCAAAATCTTCAGCAACGTACTCTTACCTGCTCCGTTAGGCCCGATGATTCCTACCACTTCTCCCTTCTCAATTTCGAACGAGACATCTTTAAGCGCCCAGAACGTCTCCGACGTAGATTTCTCGGTGCGCCTCAAACGCGCTACCAATCGTCGTGGCAAACTGACGAGATCGTCGTACAGCGTCCTATGGCCCACTAATCCGTTCCGCTCGTGGGCGATCTTAAAAGACTTGCTTAGATTCTCGGCAGAAAGGGCTATGTCGGACATTTTTAAAATCTACAGCGGAAAAATTAAATGATGTCTGCAAAGTCACGTTCGACGCGGCGAAAGAAGAAGGCGCCGCTGAACAATGCCAGCAAGGACATAATAATTGTAAGGCAAAGAACCGGTAAGGTCAAAGCGCCGCGACCGAGGACCGCCCATCGGAAACCTTCAATGAAGCCGACCGCTGGATTCAGGGCAAACAAGGGCTGCCACCGCGGGGATACGATGCTCATCGGATAGACAACCGGGCTGGCGTACATCCAAATCTGGGCAAAAAATGGCAAGGCATAATTGCAATCACGGTACCTCACGCTGAGCGCAGAGAACCAAAGCGCCACACCCGTGGCAGCCATGGCCATCAAGAAAAGAAAGCCAGGTAATGCAGCAAGCCGAAGTGTCGGAGGCACCCGATAAACCGCCATAAAGATAAACAGCATGATAAGCATCACCGAAAAATCGATCAGTGCCGCAAATATATGTGAGAGCGGAATAAGCATCCTCGGAAAGTACACTTTGGAAACGAGCTGGGCATTTTGCACGAGACTGTTGCTGGCCCGCTGCATTGCTTGGGAAAAGTAATTCCAGGCTGTCAGACCGCAGAAAACAAATAACAGGTACGGCGCGCCGTCGCTGGGAAGCCCTGCCACGCGGCCAAAACAGGTACGGCGCGCCGTCGCTGGGAAGCCCCGCCACGTGGCCAAAAATCACAGCCAGAATGATTGCCGCGATGAGCGGTTGTAGCGCGACCCAAGCCACCCCAAGCGCCGTCTGTTTGTGGGCAACCTTGATGTTGCGCTCAACCAGGATCCAAAGCAGATCGCGATATTGCCAAAGCTCGCGAAGGTTTAGTGCGACCCAGCCTTTGGTCGGCCGGATCCGAAGTGTTGGCACTAGATGTCGCCGTGGCGTAACAGCGGAAATCGATTCCGATTCCGCGTATGCGACGGCGGACGAAGATTCTGGGCTCACGAGGGCCAATATCGAGAAACTGCTCATTCAACGCAAGTGACGCGCGCTAGAACTCAAAATCCCATTTGCTTGCGCTTTGCGATGCGGGTTCTAGTTTGGCGCGGTGAAAAAAATCGAGGCGATCATCAAGCCGTTTAAAACGGAAGCGGTGAAAGACGCGCTCGCCGCGGTCGGCATCGAAGGAATGACGCTTAGTGAAGTCAGAGGTTTCGGCCGGCAAAAAGGTCATAGCGAAATTTATCGCGGGAGCGAGTACACGGTTGATTTTTTACCGAAAGTGAAATTTGAAATAGTCGTGGATGACGATCGCGCGCAACGCGTGGTCGAGGCGATTCTGCAATCCGCCAAGACCGGAAAGATCGGCGACGGGAAAGTTTTTGTAACGGAAGTGGAAGAAGCGATCCGGATTCGGACGGACGAACGCGGAGGAGAAGCGGTGTCGTGAAGCAGAACAAAAGCAAACGCCCAACGCCGAACGTCGAACGCCGAATATCGAACGAAGCGGTGTCATGAAGGAGAGCAAGAGCAAACGCTCAACGCCGAACGCTCAACCCCGAACGTCGAACATCGACCGGAACGGCGAAGGTTTACGACTCAAGGAGTCGCCAAATCGAGAGTACGGCAATCGCCGTCAGTATGACCTTGAGGACAGGCTGCTGGAGTTCGCAGCGAAGATTGTTCGGTTGGTAGAACTTTTACCCAATACGAAGGCTGGAAATCATATTGCGGGGCAACTTCTGCGTTGCGGGACGTCACCGCTTTCCAATCACGGCGAAGTTGAAGCCGCCGAATCGCGAAAGGATTTTCTTCATAAACTGCGCATCTGCCTTAAAGAATTACGCGAGACCAAACGATGGTTGCGTCTGGTCGGTCGATTGAATTTAATTGACGTGTCTGACCTGGGCGGCTGCCTCAATGAGACTGAAGAACTAATCAGGATCTTCGTTGCCAGCGTTGGGACCGCGGAAAAGAATACGAAATGATTTCGCGCTTCTCTGACTTTGACATTGGACGTTCGATGTTGGGCGTTCGACGTTTCCTTCCATTCACATGAACGATTTGTTGTTGTCGATCTTGCTTGGGATTGTCGAAGGCCTGACAGAATTTTTGCCGGTGAGCTCGACCGGACATCTCCGCATCGTTGAAGCGCTCTTCAAGCTGAATCTGCACGACAGCTTCTGGAAGATGTACACGATCGTGATCCAGCTCGGGGCGATCCTGGCGTTGCCGGTTTATTTTTGGAAACGAATCCTGGAATTTCTAGCGACATTCCCAAAAGGCGAGCGGGGCGATCGCAATTTTCTGACCCATCCGTTGAGTCTGACAATTGTCGCGTTCGTGGTGACCGCCTTGCCATCCTGGGCATTGACCAAAGTGATCGGTAAAAATCTGGAAAGCCTTTGGGTGATCAGCATCGCGTTACTGGTCGGCGGCATCGTGATGTGGATTGTCGATGCAACTTTTACGCGAGTGCGGGTGACGCACATGGAAGAAATGAATTTGTTCCAAGCGATTTGGATTGGCGCCTGCCAAATTCTTTCGGCGGTTTTTCCCGGAACATCGCGCTCAATGAGTACGATTGCGGCCGGACAAATCGTGGGCTTATCGCGTCCGGCTGCACTTGAGTTTTCGTTTTTTCTTTCGATGCCGACGATGACCGTTGCAACCCTGTACGATCTCTACAAGACGCTCAAACCGAGTCGAAACGCGATTGACGAAGGCAATCTCGCGCCGCTCACAGTCGATCCGCACCAATGGGTCGTACTCGCGATTGGGTTCGTCGTTTCATTTATCGTCGCGCTCGCCGTGGTCGCCTGGTTTATGCGCTGGGTGCGAACAAAAGGATTTGCGCCATTCGCGGTTTACCGAATCGTCCTTGCGATCGTTCTCTTGATTTTGCTAATGCGCGGTTCGATTTGAAACCAATGGAATCGGCCGAAGCGATCCTGCCCGACCTGCAAAGCTGCGTCCTGTGCGAAGACGTCCGTTGCGAATTCAACGGCATGAACACGCTGGTCGGCGTCCTCAACGTGATCGCCGCGCCGTCGTTGCCGATCAATTATTTGCGTCTCTGCATCTGGACACGGTGGTGCAGCGGCGCTGGGAAATTCCGGCAGAGATCGCGCATCATCGGGGTGGACGAACAAAATGTGCTGGCGGAGGCGGCAGTGGAATTTGAGCTCAAGGAAATGGAAGGGCACGCCACCAATGTTCATTACTTTGGTGGGGTCCAATTTCAGCAATTCGGTCTGCACCACGTGGAGATTTATTTGCAGGAGGAATTGCGATTACGTTTTCCGCTGCCGGTGGTGCGAATTCAGCGGAAATAGCGCGGACCGAGTTTTTCACCACGGTCTGTGAATAACTGCTTGCCACCCGAGCGTGCTTTGTTTATCACAATCGGCGTTCATGGTTGGGAAGGTCGTCATTGGAGGGTTGGTGGGTGTCTTGATCTCAGTCGGGACAAGCTCTGCCCAGCAGGTCGAAGTGCCTCGGGAGAAAGCCGACGCGGTTGTGCACTCACCAAAGCGTCCGACCGCTCAACCGGTGGTTGAAGTCCTGCCGCAAACTGTGGCCACTGTTGAGACGTCCCATTCTTCCCCACCCAAAGTGAGCATCGAGCAGATGCGGCAGGCTGGAGCGTTAGCCGCGCAAAAAGTCAGGGAAGAAAATCACGATATTGAAACCGATGCGAGCCCGCCGGATTCGCCCGCTCCGCAAGCGAAGAGGCAAATCAGTGCGAATGCGGTGCGCCCGATTGATCGACCGTCACATGAATCCGACTCGGCCGCCGCGCAACCAATCAGTTTTTCGGGACAGATGGCGTTCACGAAATTGGCGGACGGCTTCGACTTGCCGGTAGGTAAGCCTGACGGCCGCGGATATTACAAAGCTCGCGGAATGCGGGCTCACGGACATCTGGGCGACGATTGGGATGGAGTGGGTGGGGGTGATACCGATCTGGGCGATCCGGTGTATGCGATTGGCGACGGCGTGGTTGTTTTTGCCCGTGACTGTCACCAGGGTTGGGGAAACGTGATCATCATTCGGCATGCCTATCGCGATGGCTTGGGCGTGCGCAATGTCGATTCGCTTTACGGGCATCTGCAGAAAATTCTTGTTCATCGCGGCCAGGCGGTGAGACGCGGGCAGCAAATTGCCGCGATCGGCAACGCGCATGGTCTCTACGATGCGCATTTGCATCTCGAAGTGCGCAAGAACATCGCGATCGGAATGAGTCGCGACAAATTTGCGCAAGATTTTAGCAATTATTACGATCCCTCGGAGTTCATTGCCTCACATCGACATTTGCAAACCAGCGGCGCGAGTTACCGCATCGCGATGAACACGTTTACTTACGATTCCAGAATTCACTGGGACCAGCTCCGCAATTACTCGCACGCGCGCACCGGTGGCGGATCGAGCGAATCGGCCTATGCGCTGAAGAAAGCGGTCGCGTCGCAGAGCGCGACCGCTCACTAGACGATTTGATCTAGATCAAACTCGACGCACCAAGACGAGAATTATTACGATCAACAGGATCAATCCGAGCCCGCCGCTTGGATAGTAGCCCCAGCCGGCGCTGTACGGCCACGTTGGCAAAGCTCCGAGCAACAACAGAATCAGGATGAGGAGTAGAATAGTGCGCATCAACCTTCCTACGCAGGCGCCGCGGAGGTTGGTTGTTTCTTTTTGCGAAATCGCCCGGGCTTGAAAACCGCTTGCGCGGAGACGCGCGGTTCTTATCATTCGTGGGCAAGTCCCGACTGCGTCTTGCCGGATGCGTCGGGAAAATTTTTTGCCCGAGTTTTGAATTGAAATGGCAAACACAATTTTAGTTGGCGCGCAGTGGGGGGACGAAGGAAAAGGCAAGATCATCGACGTGCTTACGAGTAAGGCCGATGTGATTGTCCGCAGCCAGGGAGGTAACAATGCAGGGCACACCATCGTCCACGGCGGCGCGACTTATATTCTCCATCTCATTCCTTCGGGGATTTTGCGCCGCGGAAAAGTTTGCGTCATCGGGAACGGCGTGGTTGTCGATCCGATCGCGCTGGTGGCCGAGATCGGGCAGTTGCGCGGGCTCGGAGTAAAGATCGGTAAGAACCTTTTGGTCAGCAATTGCGCCCACTTGGTTATGCCTTATCACCGGTTGCTCGACGAACAGCGTGAATTACGAAAAGGCCGCGCGAAAATTGGAACGACCAAACGCGGAATCGGCCCGGCTTATGGCGATAAAGCGGCGCGCACCGGTCTGCGGGTTTCTGATTTGATGCAGCCGATCTTGTTCGCAAAGAAACTGCAAGCGAAGATCCGCGAGAACAACAGCATTCTCCAGGCGCTTGGGGCAAAGCCGATCAATTATCGCGAAGTCCACGAGGCTTATCTGGCCGCCGGCGAAAAGTTGCGGCCGTTTGTCACAAACACGGTCGTTTATCTGCATCGCGCGCTTGAGCGAGGGAAGGAGATTTTGTTCGAGGGCGCGCAAGGCACGTTTCTCGACATCGACCACGGCACTTATCCGTACGTGACTTCTTCCAATACCACTGCCGGTGGCGCGTGCACGGGGACCGGTGTGCCGCCGCATCGAATGGATCGCGTGGTTGGGGTAATGAAGGCTTACACGACGCGGGTAGGCGAGGGGCCGTTACCGACCGAAGATCGACATCTTGCGCAGAGGCTTCATTCCCTCGGCCGGGAGTTCGGCGCTACCACCGGCCGGGCCCGTCGCTGCGGATGGTTCGACGCCGTGGCGACCCGCTATGCCACGATGATCAACGGGATCGATGAGCTGGCGATCACGAATTTAGACGGGCTGGACGATGTCGATCCGATCAGGATTTGCATCAGATACCGGCTGAACGGGAAACGCCTCGAAGTTCCTCCGTGTGATGTGGTCCAACTCGATAATTGCGAGCCGATCTATGAAGAGATGCGGGGCTGGAAGCAATCTACGACTTCCGCGAAAAAACTTTCGCAACTGCCATTGCCCGCAAGAAATTACGTCAAGCGACTCGGCCAACTCACCGGCGCGAAGATTTCCATCGTCAGCGTCGGCCCCACCCGCGCCCAGACGATCTTTCGTTAACGATGCCTCCAAGTGCCAAATCCGTCCCGCGGCACATCGCGATCATTATGGATGGGAACGGTCGCTGGGCCAAAGCCCAAGGCCTGCCCCGGATCAGGGGTCACGAGGAAGGAGCGCGGGCCGCCCGCGAATGCGTCGAGGGCTGCGCCGAATTGAAGGTTGAATACCTGACTCTCTACGCTTTTTCGGCCGAAAACTGGCAGCGCCCGAAAAGCGAAGTTTTCGCCCTAATGAAGCTCTTGGAAAAGTTCCTCAAGGAAAAAACACCGGAACTGATCGAGAAAAATGTTCGATTGCAAGCGATCGGACGACTCACCGATTTGCCCGACATCTGCCAGCAACAGTTGCACAAGTCGATCGAAGTGACCGCCAAAAATACCGGCGTCACTTTAATCCTGGCCCTGAGTTACGGTGGACGACTCGAGATTATCGACGGGATCAAGAGTCTGCTCCGCGCGATTGAGCTCGGTCACATCGACAAGGCAATGATCGACGTCGAGATGTTCAGCAAACATCTTTACACCCGATATTATCCGGATCCCGATCTTCTCATTCGCACTTCAGGCGAGATGCGTTTGTCGAATTTTTTGCTTTGGCAACTTTCCTACACCGAAATGTACGTGACTCAGAAGATGTGGCCCGATTTTACGAAAAAGGATTTGTTTGCCGCGGTGGAAGAATACGGGCGACGTCAGCGGCGATACGGCGCGGTTGAGTAAATTAAACGAACGCCTCGGCCACGGAATCGGCGAGAGCTTTTCCCGCGCGCGTTAAAAGGAAATTGCCACCTGATCTCCGAAGTAAACCCAGTCTGATAAACTCGCGCGTTTCGTCTGGAAACGACTCCAGCAATTGCGCCGGGGCACCATCGGCTGTTCGCAATCCAAGCGCGACTCTCTCGGCGCGTTTCATGTCCGATGTGAGCTGCTCGACCGAGCTCACCGTCGATTTTCCGGAAAGAACAGCGTCCGCGTAACGGCGAAAGTCTGAAATGTTTTGCCATCGCGTCATACCAACCGTGGAAAAAGCGCTCGGCCCAATCCCCAAATAATCCGAGCCCGACCAATACGCGCGATTATGCGCCGATCGAAAACCCGGTCGCGCGTAATTCGAGATTTCGTAATGCTCGTAGCCGGCCGTCTCTAGGATCGACATCGTCATTTCGAAAAATTCGGAATCAGTATCGGGGTCCTGGCGAAACTCGCCGCGGGCCTGGCGTAGAAAAAATTCCGTGTCTTCCTCATAAGTCAGACAATAAGTCGAAACGTGTTCGGGCTTCAGCGACACGGTTCGCTCCAACGTGCTTTGCCATTGTTCAATCGTTTGTCCGGGCAGTCCGAACATCAGGTCGACGTTGATGTTGGAAAATCCGGCGTCGCGCAAAATTTGAAACGACTCTTCGCCTTGTTTTGTATTGTGCTCGCGCCCGAGCAATTTCAGCAAATCATCGTCCCAGGACTGAATGCCGAGACTGATTCGGGTGATCCCGAGCCGTTGCAACAGCGCCGCTTTACTCTGGAACACGCTTCCCGGATTTGCTTCCATCGTCCACTCGATCAGTTTCGATAAATCGAGCGCGTCCCGGAAACCGCCGAGAAGAAATTCCAATTGGGCCGTGGTCAGCGCGGTCGGTGTGCCGCCACCGAAATAAATTGTCGATGGAATAAGATGCCGATCCTTCGCCTCTTGCCGGAGCTCCCCGAGAAGCGCCTCACAAAATCGCGGCGTTTGCGAGCGATCGAGCAACTCTTTGTAAAATGCGCAGTACGGGCAAATCCGCGCACAAAAGGGAACGTGGACGTAGATATGGCGGATCGTGTCGGCAACGTTGGTGGAAATGTAATCCACGGGACTACTTAAAGATTCGCTAGTGTCTGTTGTCATTCCGAGCGGAGTCGAGGAATCTCTAGATGATTCCGACTGCACTTCAGCAACAGAAATAGTAAGAGATGTCTCGACTTCGCTCGACATGACAAACTGCCGAAACGTAGCTCTGGTTTGCTTCTGCGCCATTGGCAGCGCGTTTGCGCAAGTTCCGTCGCCTTCGCCGGAGAAGTCGATGGTCTACACGGTTCACGACGCTGCCGCGATTGTTGGTTACGAAACCAATTCGCGTGCAGTCCGAGCGATGGTGGATCGGCTGGTTCTAGCGGTGACGGGTCAACCGGACGTCGGCAAGGCCTGGGGGTCGCTGGTTGCGCCTAACGACAAAATTGGAATCAAAATTTCCGCCGCCGGCGGGGAACTGTTTACCACTCATCACGACGTCGTGACCGCAGTGGTAGAAGGTTTAGTGGCCGCGGGCCATCCGCGCAGCAGCATTATTGTTTGGGACCGTTCGCTCGAAGGAACAAAGGGCGCCGGTTACAAAAAGAGCGACGGTTTTGAATTAAAATCGATCCCGCCGCGGGATGGCTATGATCCAAAAGCAACTTTGACCGCGCCACTCCTCGGAAAATTGGTTTGGGGCGACGTCGACTATATCAGTGACGGGGGGAAGAGCGTGCCTTTGTCGGACACGGAAAATACAAGCAGCGTCAGCCATTTTTCGCGCATCCTTTCGACCCAGGTGACAAAAGTCATCAATATTCCGGTAATGAGCAACAGCACAACGAACGGCATCGCAGGCTGTCTCTACAACATGACCATCCCCAACATCGACAATTGGCGGCGCTTCGCGCTCGGCACCGGTTTTGGCGCGGAAAGCGTGGCCATCATTTACAGTAATCCGGTCATTTCGCAGAAAGTTGTTCTCAATGTAATGGACGGCCTGATGGCGCAATATGCCGGAGGTCCGGAATCGCAACCCAACTTCGCTCTTCATCATGCGACACTTTACGCGAGTAAAGATCCGGTGGCGCTGGATACGGTGGCGCTGAAGCGACTCGATGAATGGCGATCGAAAGAGAATTTCCAGCCCATCGGTCGATTGGCGAGTTACGTGCAAACGGCCACTACGGTTGGCCTCGGCAATTCAGAGATGAGCCGGATCGAGGTGAAAAATGCCGGCCGATGACGGTTCATTAGGCCAGGAAAGAGAGTCCGCCGTTTCTCCTCCGGATTTGCGGGGATCGATTTTGGCGTCGGTCTCACGCTCGTTTTATCTTTCGATCCGGCTCCTGCCCAAAAAACTGCGCGATCCGGTTTCGCTCGGCTATTTGCTCGCGCGCGCATCAGACACGATCGCCGATACAACCGAGCTGCCGATCGAATTGCGGACCGAAAAATTGCGTCTGCTCGCGCGCGGAATCCAGGGCAAGGCATTGGGCGATGCGATTGTCGATCTGAGCGCGTCGCTCGCGCCGTTGCAGAAAAACAAAGCCGAGCGCGCGCTGATTGAAGCGCTGCAGCCATGTCTGGATTGGCTCGAGCAAAGCGAAGTCCTGGATCGCGAAGAAGTCCGGGCTGTACTGGAGCAAATTAACCGTGGCCAAATCCTCGACCTCGAGCGTTTCCGAGATCCAAAGCGAATTGTTGCCTTGGAAACGTCGGCTCAGCTTGACGAATACACCTATCTCGTGGCCGGCAGCGCGGGAGAATTTTGGACCCGGCTTTGCTTTCGCCATCTGCGAAAGTTTGCCACGCGAAGTGAAGACGAGATGCTCGCGATGGGGAAGCGCTACGGCATGGGTCTGCAATTGATCAACATCTTGCGCGATGCCGGCACGGATCTTCGCACGGGCCGCTGTTATTTTCCGAACGATGAACTGGTGGTGGCCGCGATGGAGCCGTCCCAAATTTTGCGCGAACCGGAACGATTTCAGCCAATCTATCGCAAGTGGCGAGAGAAAGCAGAGCGGGAGATCGAGGCGGGACTACAATACGCCCGCGCGATTCGAAATCGCCGCGTTCGGACAGCGACAGTTCTTCCGGCGCTGATCGGGGCTCGCACTCTCGCGCTCTTGCGCGATGCCGCCGCAACCGTGCTCCGCCGACGCATTAAAGTTCCACGACGCGAAGTGCGCGCGATTGTTGCGTCGCTCGTTCTTGGATTCGGTGCGCGATCGCGCATCGAGTCGCTCTATCGCGACCTGTCGCGATAATCGCTCGCCTTACAAAAATAATTGCGCTGCTTTTCGCTGATCGGTTTCTCGAGCCGCTCCAGAACTTGCATCATATCTTCCCA
>WNGM01007003.1_pt1 | contig 11638 bp, 8 predicted proteins | sample 5400571 | NCBI WGS metagenome assembly WNGM01 (sample SAMN13153378, study PRJNA577476) | soil metagenome | isolation source: 100 cm soil or saprolite under Garry oak tree replicate 2 | place: USA:California | collected 2016-06-15 | reverse complement strand
CTCTGGATTCTATTAACGCCTATTCGCGCCAGAAACCAGTCAATCCGCAGGTATGGGAAAGCTTCGCCTCTGGCATTCACTACCTGCAATCGGATTTCCACCACCCAGAAGGTTACGAAAAACTCGCGAATCGGCTGAATACGATTGATCAAGAGCGTAAAACTTCGGGTAATCGCATCTTTTACCTCTCAACTCCACCTAGCCAGTATCCTGAAATCATTCAACGGCTCGGTGCTGCGGGCTTAAATAAACAGCGCAAAGGATGGGTACGCATCATTATCGAAAAGCCCTTTGGACACGATCTGGCCTCGGCTCGTGAGCTAAACCGCCAGATAGCCAAGGTTTTCCGCGAGGAGCAGGTGTACCGCATCGACCACTATCTGGGCAAGGAAACGGTACAGAATATTCTGGTCTTCCGTCTGGCAAACGGCATCTTTGAACCGGTCTGGAATCGTCGCTATGTTGACCATGTGCAGATTACGGTGGCGGAAAACCTCGGCTTAGAAGGTCGGGGTGGCTACTATGAAGAGTCGGGAGCCATTCGTGACATGATCCAAAACCACATGTTGCAGTTGTTGATGCTCGTTGCCATGGAGCCGCCGATCGCCTTCGATGCCAATGCAGTACGCGATGAAAAGGTCAAGGTGTTACATGCTCTGCAACATTTGGTTGGTCGAGATGTAGTGACCAACACCATCCGCGCTCAATATGGCCCAGGCTGGGTAGGTGGCAAACAGGTTCCTAGCTATACCGAAGAGAAAGGGGTCTCGCCAACTTCCACCACTGAAACGTATGTTGCCCTGAAGGTGTTCATTGACAACTGGCGGTGGGCCGGTGTGCCATTCTACCTCCGTACCGGTAAACACCTGCCCAAACGTTTGACCGAAATCGCTATCCAGTTCAAACAGCCGCCTCTGGTGATCTTCAAACACAGTGAAGCACACGGGCAGGTTGAGCCCAACGTCCTCACTATGCGCGTGCAACCTGATGAAGGCATTTCGCTCAAGTTCGCCGCCAAAGTTCCTGGCACGGAGATGCAGATTCGCTCCGTCAACATGGATTTCTACTATGGCTCCTCTTTTCAGCGTGCGCAGCCCGAAGCCTATGAACGTTTGCTTCTGGACTGTATGGTGGGTGACTCGACCCTGTTCACCCGTAGCGACGAAGCGGAAGCTGCATGGAGCTTCATCCAGAGCATTCTTGATGAATGGCGCAATCAACCACGCGAGGCGATCCATACCTATGAATCCGGCTCATGGGGACCAGCAGCTGCTGACGAACTTGTGTGGCACGATGGGCGCAGATGGCGTCGTCCGTAGCTACGACACAAGAGGCTGCTCATCACTACGTAGAGACCATGGGCACGCCTCAACAAAAATTGAGAATAAAGAAGATTGAGCGTTTACGGTAAAAACAATGTCGTTTGTAGCGTAGGACATCGCCGTTCTTGACGCTGAAGGGATAAACTATGACCAGGGAAGCCACCAATAGTTCACGGCCACGCTTACCTTGGGCCGGGAAACCAGTTCTCATGGAGAACGTCGAGCAAGAACTCGCCCTTCTCTGGAGAATATCTGCTGACAATATGCGTATCGGGCAAAATATCCAGTCGATCGCAGCGAGGATATACCCGCTAGCATCTCTACATGGATCACTTTGCGCTGTTTTTCGATGATTTCGGATTTGATGCGCCACTGCTTCGAGCAAACAACACTCTTGGTCACAGGAGATGCCATTGGTTCAATAGCCCATATCCTCCAGCCATTACTCAAACCACATTTGCCCACCTATCTCCGGTGGCTTGGTGACCCACCAGACGACAAGGCGATCTTCACTAATCTAGTCAAGCTCAGCAATCGGATGATCGTTGACTCAACCAGTTTCTTCCAGCCTGAACAGGATATACAGACGCTTGCCATGCTCTTAGAGGCCGTCCCTGACTGTGCTATGAGCGACCTCAATTGGGGACGCATCACTCCCTGGCGACAGTTGATCATCCAGTTCTTCGATGTGCCAGAATATCGTCCCTATTTGGATGGGATTACTTCTATCGAAATCGAGCATGCTGCTGCCCCGTTGGCAACCCCGACACAAACCGAGCAGGGAGAGGTCTCACCTAATCCAGCACAAGCCTTACTACTGGCCGGCTGGCTAAAGGCACGGCTGGGCTGGTCACTAGTTGCCGATAGTACACAGCACGAGCAAGATACCGCTAGTGGCACCTACCATTGGACATTGGAACGTAGTGTACCCGTAAAGACCACTCGTGCGCTCAGTTCAACACGTACAAAAACAGGTAAGCTTACGGGCGTAAAAACCGCAAACATCGACATTCGACCACAGATACTCTCAGATATGCGTCCTGGTTCCGTCTGTCTGGTACGCCTTACCAGTAACATTGAAGGTAGGCAAGCAGTCTTTACGGTCAACCGTGAAGACGACCCGAATAACGTGCTTACCTCCGTCAAACTACCACAAGAGACACGGCCACAACGTACTGTACGTCTGCTAGCCTCCCAGCAAGAGAGCCAGCTACTCTATGACGAGCTAGAAATCATGGGTCACGATACCCCCTTTGAGCAAACGCTCCAGGAGGTAGCTGAACTACTCAGCTAAAGCAACAGTAGCTCTTCTGGCAAGTATGAGAGAGCCACATGGAGTGACCTTTTGTGGTAGTGGAGTTCAGCACTGACAAGATTATCTATGATTCAGGAGTATCCCTATGCATATCGCTATTTATCCTGACATCCAGACCTTGAGTACCGAGGCTGCACAGTTTATTGTGCGCCTCGCCAACGAGGCCATTGTCTCGCACGGACGTTTCACCATTGCCCTCTCCGGTGGCTCAACACCCAAGGCCACATACTCCCTGTTGGGTAGTGAACCATATCGCAGCCAGATCGACTGGACACAAGTCGAAATATTCTGGTCAGACGAACGATGCGTGCCACCCGACGATAAAGAGAGCAACTATGCGCTGGCCCAACAGGTTCTCCTCAGCAACATACCTATACCAACCAACCAGATACACCGCATGCCTGCCGATACATCCGACCGAGATGCCGCCTCACAAGCCTACGAACGCGAGATGCAGCGTACCTTCAGTACGGATAGTATCCCCAATTTCGATCTGATCCAGCTCGGCATGGGACCCGAAGGCCATACAGCATCACTGTTCCCCCATCAGGAATCGTTGCACGAACAACAACGCCTTGTCATGCCCGTAAATGTTCCCAAGCCACCCCCACCGCGCCTGACATTCACACCTCCCTTGCTCAATGCCGCCAAACACGTCTTGTTTCTGGTTGCGGGCAGTGAGAAAGCCGATGCTTTGAAAGCCGTACTCGAAGGGGAATATGAGCCGGATGAGTACCCGGCACAGATTGTGCGACCCGTGAATGGGGATGGGACGTGGATGTTAGACACGTCCGCCGCGGGAAAACTAAGGAAGGCAGATTAGTATGATTGGACTCGTTCCCTCTATTCTCTCTGCCGACTTCACACGTCTGGGTGAGCAGGTGCGAGAGGCGGAGTTCGCAGGTGCGCAACGCATCCAAATCGACGTCATGGATGGGCACTTCGTTCCCAACATCACTATGGGGCCGATAATTGTCGAGGCTGTGCGCCGCACAACTAAACTCCCCCTCGAAGCGCATCTCATGATCACCAACCCGGAAGCCTACATCGATGATTTTGCTAAAGCCGGAGCTGATGTGATTATCGTCCATCAAGAAGCCTGCGTACACCTCAATCGCGTTATCCAACAAATTCGGAAGGCAAGCAAACAAGTTGGCGTAGCGATCAATCCTGCCACACCTGTCTTTCTTTTACAAGAGGTACTTTCATTGATCGACCTCGTCCTCGTCATGACCATCAACCCCGGTTTTGGAGGACAGGACCTCCTTCCTGAAACCCTGCCAAAAATCTCACAGGTGCGCCAGCTTGTCAACCAACACCACCTGCACTGCGACATCGAAGTTGATGGTGGAGTTCACGAAGCTACTGTTCCCCAGGTCGTCAAAGCAGGGGCTAACCTGCTCGTCGCCGGCTCCGCCGTATTTAACGAACATGAAAGCGTGGCTCAGACAATGGACAGGCTCCGCAGAGCTATCGAGAAAGCATAGTAAAGCACAAGTAGGAATTAACAGCATGCATGACGACATAACCGACATCCCCGGCATCCGTGTAGGACACGACACCAATCTGGAAGCTGGCACCGGCTGCACCGTCATCCTCTGTGAAACACCAGCTGTTGGCGGGGTCGATGTGCGTGGCGGCGCACCAGCAACCCGCGAGACCGACCTGCTCCATCCGCTCTATATGGTTCAAGAAGTGCATGCCGTTGTCCTCACCGGCGGCAGTGCATACGGTCTCGATGCAGCTAGCGGGGTAATGCGCTACCTCGAAGAACACAACGTTGGCTTGGATACCGGCGTAGCACGTGTGCCAATTGTGCCAGCCGCCGCCATTTTCGATCTGGGCTTTGGCTCTCCTCATGTGCGACCTGATGCAACGGCAGGCTACCATGCCTGTACCCAGGCTACAGCCGAAGCGACACCACAAGGCAATGTTGGGGCCGGTACGGGAGCTACTGTGGGTAAAATGCTCGGTCCGGCCTTTCTCATGAAAGGTGGATTAGGGTCAGCAAGCATGCGCATGGACGATGGCACCCTGGTCGGAGCTATCGTTGTCGTCAATGCCGTAGGAGACGTGATCGATCCACAGACTCAGCAGACTATCGCAGGCGCACGTAATCCCCTCGGTGGCTTTATTCTGCCCAATCCCTTCGGTAATACAACCATAGCTGTCGTTGCTACTGATACTTCTCTCTCTAAAGAAAACGTGAATAAAGTGGCACAAATGGCGCATAACGGTCTGGCACAGGCCATTCGTCCGGCACATACCATGTTTGACGGCGATACAGTGTTTGCCTTGGCACTGGGGCCCAGAGGACAAACACCACCAGACCCAGCAACAAGCGGGTCACGGGTAAGTAGCATCGGCGCAGCAGCAGCTATAACTCTCGCTCGTGCAATCGTCAAAGCGGTTCGTGCGGCTACAGATTTATATGGAGTACCAGCAGCGCATGGCTAATATTTTTAGTGAGATGACAAAACTCCCTTACGAACTATGGCTGCAACATGACAAATAAAACAATGCTTCCACTGATGAGCATAATCACCAGACAGACTAAAATGATCAACAAGAACAGATAGTTGCGCGGAACGCTAGCCGAATCCAGCGTATGCGTCGATTTCGGCAATTGTTGTTCAAGCAGAGAGGGCAGTTCACGTTTGGCAGTTAAGGTCTTCAAACCACCTGTGGCTAGGTTCCAAGAATGCGAGGCAAAATCAATTGCCCGATCATCATGATCAAGCTCATCAGAGAGTCCTATCGGAGATAGAGGGGATGGCGGCATCGTAAATTGAGGATTTCTGCAGAGTTGAGCAGGAATAAAGGAAGTAGGGATAGCAGCAGGAGTTGGCGGAACAGGCTGAAGTTGTCGCGTGGGGTGGCGCGGTAGGAGTCTCGAAGATTGGGCATCAGATGGTGGCAATGTCACAGCTTTCCTCCGCTAGGGCTTGGGTCAGACCAACCGCTTTCAAATACAAACAATATACTTTGCACGCGCTACGATGAGACGATTAACCGTATCTATTCCTAATTGTAGCTAACAAACGCAAAGAATCAAGGTCACAGGGACTAATGGGTAGCAGGGCAAGCTTCGTGATCACCCTACTGAAGTACCTCTAACAGTCCATTGAGTATACGGGCAGTGGCTCCCCAAATGCGATATTGCCCATAGTCGTAGAAATAGACGATGCGGGTAGGAGCATCGCGACTCCATCTCTCAGTATGAAAGTGAGTAACGCTTGGATCAGTTAGTCCTGGTAAAGAGGCAAGAATAATCTCGGTGACTTCAGCAGCTTGCAATTGGAGTGTCCCCAGACCCTGCGGCAGATAGGCAACCACAGGGATGATCAAGTAATTGCTTACCACTGTAAAGACGGGGTGCAGTAGCCCTAACACTTCTACCCTGTCCGGTTCCAGACCGATCTCCTCCTGGGCTTCTCGTAGAGCAGCCATGATGACTGAACTGTCAGTAGCATCAACGCCCCCTCCGGGAAAGGCGATTTCACCCCTATGCGCTCGCAATGTGCTGGCTCGCCGGATGAACAGAATCGTTGTCGCTCCCTCATATTCGAAAAGGATCAGCAAGACCGCTGCCTTGCGTGCATGAGGAAGCTGCCCCTCAAGGGCATCTATTAAGGTGTCAGCAGTTTCAATCGACTCTAACCGATTTTCCAGGGTTGTCACGACATCCGATATGTTTGCTAAATCCATGAACATATTGTAACACAAACAGTGACTTGCATCATTGTGATACAATGTGATAAATAAAAACATATCGGAGAAATCTGCAAAAAAGCCTTTGTATTGTCTTGCATTCAAGGAATGCTTTTGGTATAATTAGAGGAGCATCGAGTAGGGGTATGCAAAGTTTTAGGCTTTCATCGTGTTCGTACTAAGGTTTTCCTGTCTGCGAGCAGCGTTTCGTATGACGTCCTGTATGTTATGTAGGGCTAGACTAGTTGCTCAGAAATACTATTTTTATCTGAGATATCACTGACCGAGACGATCAACCGCCTAAGCAGCCTCTCCGATACGCCAATATCCAAAAACGCACTCCCCAGGCCATAGTCTCGGCGCAATGTCCTTCGTTATCTTCCAGCAAGGTTGCGGTTTGTAAAGAAGCAAAACATAGCAGAACTATGGTACACGCCCACATGGCGACAAGAGCGAGTCAGTTAGTGAATAGATAGGCAATAACCGTGGATCGAAGGGGGTACTATACCCATGCATGACGAACAGCACGGCGACCTTTCGACTAAGCCAGCGGCAAATTTCAACAGCGGGCGGGTACAGACGATGATCGAAGAACATGACCAGGAAGGTCAAAACAGCAGCAACTCTGAAGAGATGGGTGAAATCAATGAGATGGCAGCACTGCTTGAGCAGTCTTCCAATCCCATCAGCATCAAACGCGGCGATGTGGTCGAGGGCGTGATCGTGCGTATTGATCAGGATGAGATTCTGGTCGATATCGGCCTCAAATCCGAAGGCGTCCTCTCAACAAAGGAATTACCGGCCACTGGCTACGGCTCCTTCAATGAACTTCACCTTAATGATAAAGTTTTGGTGTATGTCATTCAGCCGGAAACGCAAGATGGACACGCGCTTCTCTCACTCAAACGCGCTAATGCCGAACGGCAGTGGCGCATAGCCGAAGAACAGTACAAGAATGGTGAACTCCTCAAAGCCAGAGTCATCGATTATAACAAAGGCGGCTTGATTGTCGATGTTTCTGGCATTCGTGGATTTGTCCCCATTTCCCAGATTCTCAATCTCAAACGGGAAGAAGTCGCCTCTGGCGGCGAGAATCAGGAAACAGCTGCCAAGCTGCAAAGTATGAAGGACAAGGAACTACAACTCAAAATTATCGAGATCAATCGGGCACGCAATCGCCTCATTCTCTCTGAACGCTTAGCTGTCCAGGAATGGCGTCAGCGTCGCCGCGAAGAATTGCTCGATGAGTTGAAGCCTGGCGAAGTGCGCCCAGGCGTGGTCAGCAACCTTGCCAATTTTGGGGCCTTCGTTGATCTCGGTGGGGCTGACGGACTGGTGCATATCAGTCAGCTCGCCTGGAGCCGGGTCAACCATCCCAGCGAAGTGCTTCATGTTGGTCAACACGTCGAGGTGCAGGTCCTCAGCGTGGACAAAGAGAAAAAGAAGATTGCACTCTCGATCAAACGTGCCGAGGTTGATCCCTGGACGACAGTGGAGCAACGCTACACTCCAGGCCAAGTAGTTACGGGTGTCATCACAAAAATTGCACCCTTCGGCGCCTTTGCTCGCATCGAAGATGGTATTGAGGGACTCATTCACCTTTCCGAACTGACTCCTGGTGTTGATCCCAAGCAGATTCTCCACGAGGGGACACCACTTCAGCTCCGCATCTTGCGCATCGATCCCGAACGCCGCCGCCTGGGTCTTAGCTTGCGACAGGCCGACGAACTGGATGCACCCTCAGTACCGGTAGAGCTATCACCAAGTGGGGCACAGCCAGAAGCAGACAGTGCGACAACTCCTGCATCTGCACTGGAAGAGCTTCCCTCACGTCAAGAGCCTGCTCCTCCTACGCCTGCTCCACCCTCTCTTGAGACGGCAAGCACAAGTGGCACACCCAGGCGTGGCGAAGGGAGAGGTGAGCGACAACGCCGCGAGACAGAGAATCCGTTGCTAAGTGGCCTACCACCTAGCGACAGTGGCGAGACAACCGCTATGGCTGAAGCCTTCCGTGCCGCCGCACGCCAACGCTCGAAAGAAGACAACGAGCAGAACGTCAACTGATTTGGAAAGGCTGTCATAGAGCGAAACGTGGCAAACAGGTTTCATTCCGTCATACGTTCGTGAAGAGCGGGAATGCCAAGCGTATTCCCGCCTTTTCTCTCCTCTTTAGCTTCCACAGGATACTCGTGAAAGCCCTGTGAAAAGTCCCTTCATGTTAAAATTTTCACCTTGACTACCGTGAATGGGTAGTGTAATATGATGAGCATAGATAGGTAGTTGACACCATTTACAAGTATGAGTTTTTTTCTCTCGACGACTATGACGACTATAAAGAATTATCTAGGCAGGCTGACAAGCAAGCAAAAAGCTCGACACTTCGGAGGTATCTCAAAGAAGAGAAAACATTCCTGGCTTACTGAATAGAACGCACTTGAACAAATGATCGTCTGACCTCCCTCCTGCGTATACCCCTGTGTAGAGCAGCAAGGAGGTCGACTGTTTCAAGGGAAGGAGTTCGTGAGCATATCGTGATAGACGGGAGGCAACGGTTGTATTCCTTGACGCTGCATACTGTGTGTTGTATCATGAAGTACGTGGTTTACCTGAGCGACACAGAGGGCTCGGTTCCACCCTCTGCCACTGAAAGGGGGGTGACAAACAGGTGAATGATAGAGATAGGTTTGATAAGTTTACAGAGCGGGCACGCAAAGTTTTAAGTCTCGCTCAAGAGGAAGCACAACGCTTCCAGCACAATTATATTGGTACAGAGCATCTGCTCCTCGGTCTTGTACGTGAGGGAGAAGGTGTTGCCGCCAAAGTCTTAAGTAACCTCGGCGTCGAACTGAACAAGGTTCGTAGTGCCGTTGAATTTATAATTGGTCGTGGAGATCGCATCGTCCTCGGCGAGATTGGCCTCACTCCGCGAGCCAAAAAAGTGATCGAGCTGGCCGTCGACGAGGCTCGTCGCTTGAATCATCATTATATCGGTACAGAACATCTTCTGCTCGGTCTTGTCCGTGAAGGTGAAGGGATCGCGGCAGGTGTGCTTGAGAGCCTGGGTGTTAACCTGGAGAAGGTACGTACACAAACCATTCAGGTACTCAGTCAATCCGGCACACCACATGAGCGCGATGCCAAGCATTCAAAAACGCCTACCATTGACCAGATGGGTATTGACCTGACCGCCGCCGCTCGTGCAGGCACCCTTGATCCAGTTATTGGGCGTCATCAAGAGATCGAACGTGTTATTCAGATTCTCTCGCGGCGCAACAAGAACAATCCTGCACTGATCGGCGAACCCGGCGTTGGTAAAACCGCCATTGTCGAAGGTCTAGCACAACGCCTCATCTCCGGTGAGGTCCCGGAAACCCTGGCAGGTAAACGCCTGTTAACACTTGATGTCGGCTCACTTGTGGCGGGCACCAAGTATCGTGGTGAGTTTGAAGAGCGACTGAAGAAGATTATCGAAGAGATTCGCAGTAGCCGAGACTGCATCATCTTTATCGATGAAGTGCATACACTGGTTGGTGCTGGTGCCGCAGAGGGTGCAGTCGATGCGGCCAATATTCTCAAGCCGGCTCTCTCCCGTGGCGAGTTGCAGTGTATTGGCGCCACCACTCTCGATGAATACCGCAAGTATATCGAACGTGATGCCGCACTTCAACGCCGCTTCCAAGAAGTCATCGTACGTGAGCCAACCGTTGAGGAGACGATCGAAATCCTCAAAGGTATTCGCGAACGCTATGAACAGCACCACCGTCTGATTATCAGCGATGAGGCACTCAAAGCCGCAACTGATATGGCAAGCCGCTATATCACCGACCGCTTCATGCCTGACAAAGCCATCGACCTGATCGATGAGGCAGCCGAATCGGGCTGGCATCGGGAGCGCGGGACGGACAAACCTGTCGTTGGTGAAGAGGAAATCGCCCAGATCGTTTCCATGTGGACGGGCATACCCGTCATGCGTATCGCTCAGGAAGAGTCACAACGCCTGCTCCAGATGGAAGACGCCCTGCACGCTCGTGTTATTGCCCAGAACGAAGCCATCGAAAAGATCGCCCGTGCTGTGCGCCGCGCTCGTGCCGGTCTGAAAGACCCCAAACGACCCATTGGTTCCTTCATCTTCATGGGGCCAACCGGTGTTGGTAAGTCCGAACTAGCGAAAACACTGGCCGAGTTCATGTTCGGTAGCGAAGATGCTCTCATCAAAATTGACATGTCCGAGTTTATGGAACGCCACGCGGCAGCTCGTCTGGTTGGTGCTCCTCCTGGTTATGTCGGCTATGAAGAGGGCGGTCAGCTTACCGAAGCTGTGCGCCGTAAGTCCTACAGCGTGATCCTGCTCGACGAAATCGAAAAGGCTCATCCCGATGTCTTCAACATGCTGCTCCAGATTCTGGAAGATGGTAAGTTGACCGATGCCAAGGGACGCACCGTGGACTTCCGCAACACCATCGTCATCATGACCTCCAACGTTGGTGCTGCCTTGTTGAACAAAGAAGCCAATATCGGCTTCAAACAGTCTAAGGACAAGGCCAAGGCCAACCAGAGCGAGTACGAGGCCATGAAGAGCAAAGTGCTGGGCGAGTTGAAGAATACCTTCAAACCGGAATTCCTCAACCGTATTGATGAGGTCATTGTCTTCCATTCCTTGAGAATAGAAGAAATGTACTCCATCGTCGATCTGCTCCTCAACCGTGTACGTAATCAGTTGACTGAGCAGCAAGTTGAACTGATAGTACCGCAAGCCTCGAAGGACTTCCTGATCGAGAAAGGCTTCGACGCGCAGTATGGCGCACGTCCACTCCGCCGCACCATTCAGCGTATGGTTGAAGACCCTCTCGCCGAAGGACTCCTGCAAGGCAAGTTCCACGCTGGTGACTTGGTAGAATCCGTTGTCGTTGACGATGATCTGGACCTCCAGGTACGCAACCGCATCGAGCAACTGCCTGCACCTGCCACACCCGAAGCCGCTCTACCAGCTGGCGGCGAAAGCAGTGCAAGTAGCGATGTTCTTCAAGGGTAAATAAAAATGTAGTAGTAAGGGCACCCCTGGTGGGTGCCCTGTTTTCCCATCTCACTTTTCTTCCCTTTTTTAGTGACAAGGTTGTTTCATGCCAAAAACACGCACAAAATACGTTTGTCAGCAATGCGGCGGCGAACAGAATAAATGGGTCGGCAAATGTCCCGATTGTGGCTCATGGAACACTATGGAAGAAGTGGCCGAAATAGCCCAGAACTCAGCCCAACAACGCAGCCAGATATTGCCTGAAAACTCCAGTAT
>WNGM01005816.1_pt1 | contig 11647 bp, 10 predicted proteins | sample 5400571 | NCBI WGS metagenome assembly WNGM01 (sample SAMN13153378, study PRJNA577476) | soil metagenome | isolation source: 100 cm soil or saprolite under Garry oak tree replicate 2 | place: USA:California | collected 2016-06-15 | reverse complement strand
CGATGCTTGGAACGCCGTGGCTCGCCGCCTCCAGGAACGAGATGCCGAACCCCTCCAGGCCGTCGTACCGCCCCGTCCGGCGACTGATCTGGGCGAAGAGGGTGGCGAGCGCGTAGTGCGCCGGGATCTCGGCGGCCGGGATCGTCCCGGCGAACCGGACGCTCCCCGCCACGCCTATCCGGCGCGCCAGGCTCTCGAGCGCCGCACGCTGCGGGCCGCCGCCGACCACGAGGTAGAGGAGATCGGGAAATCGAACGAGGAGCCGGGGAAGCGCCTCGATCACCACGTCGTGACCCTTCATCGCGACCAAGCGGGAAACCGAGAGGAGGACCGGGCCGCCCCCCAGGCCGTAGCGCGCGCGCAGGGCGGAGAGGTCCGACGGGGCGATGGCTGGAGGGGCGTCGACCCCCATCGGCAGGACGACGATCCTCCTGGCGGTGCCGGGGAGCAGCCGCTCGACCAGATCGGCGGTGAACCGGCTGTTGGCCACCACGGCGTCCGCGCCGGCGACGACCCAGCGCACCAGCCGGCCCCAGATCGGGCGGTCGTGGTAGTCGAGGAGATCGGCGCCATGGATGAAGACGGCGTACCGCACCCCGAAGCGGCGCGCGAGCAGTCGCGTCGGCGCGCCCAGGGACAGCAGCTGGCCACAGACGAGGTAGCGCACCGGACGTCTCAAGAGGATGCCGAACAGATGCAGGCCGGCGACGAGGGCGCGCAGCGAGCGGCTGAGGACTCCGTGATGCGCCGGGAGCCAGCGGCGCACCACCTCGACGCGCAGCGCCGCGTCGATCGCGGCCTCGCCCGAAGCCCGCGGCGCGAGGACGAGGGTCTCGCCCGGCGGCAGATGGCGGGCCAGACCGTGATACAGGGTTGATTCGCCGCCGAGCAGGGGCGGGAAGTCGTTGACCGCCAGGAGAAGGACGGCGCTCATTCGCGCCTCTCGCGGCCCTCGCTCACGGAGCGGTCGCGCCCGGCGGCCTCCTCCAGGACGGCGACCACCAGCAGGACGAGGGCGGCGTGGATCAGGAAGATCAGTGCCTGCCCCGGCGCGCCGCGGCGGAGACCGAGAGCGGAGAGGCCCAGGCCGAGCGCCAGCGTCAGGATGAGGACGAGAGCCGGCCGCGGCCCCCCGAGGAGGGCGGTGAAGCGGTGATGGATGTGGTCCCGGCCGACATAGTCGAGCCACCCTCGGAAACTGCGGACCCGGCCGGACACGATGCGCGTGACGGTGGTCCGGATCATGTCGTAGATCGGGACGCTGAAGATCAGGACCGGCGCGGCGAGCGCGACCAGCGGGTCCCCCTCCGCCCAGTCCTCCTTGATCGCCAGGGCGGCCAGGAGGAAGCCGACGCTGGCGCTGCCGGAGTCGCCCAGGAAGATGCTGGCCGGGCGCCCCTGCCTCAGGTTGTGCGGCAGGAATCCGAGGAGCGCGCCGGCGAGCGCCGCGCACACCGCGACGAGCGCCGGCTGTCCCGCGCCGCGCGCGAACAGGGCCAGGAGCAGGGCGATCAGGGCGCCGAGCGAGGCCGCCAGCCCGTCCATCCCGTCGATGAAGTTGTACGCGTTGGTGATGCCTACGATCCAGAGGATCGAGAGGGCGACGTTGGCGGCGGCGCCCGCCCGGCCAGGCACGAGGTTCAGGCTGACCCCCGCGACGATGACGGCGCACGCGCACACGAGCTGCAGTCCGAGCCTCAGGCCCGCGGAGAGGCCGCGCGTGTCGTCGACCGCGCCCGCCAGCATCAGCACGAGGGAGCACACGGCGATGGCCAGGAGCTCGTGATCGATGAGCGGACGCTGGCCGAGGGACAGGACGAAGGCCGCGATGACGGCGACGCCGCCTAGCTTGGGCGTCGGTGCCTCGTGCGTCTTGCGGGCGTCGGGATGATCCAGCGCGCCGGTCCGCAGGGCGATGAGGCGGACGAAGGGCGTCAGCCCGAAGGCGGCGAGCAGCGCCACCGCGGCGACCTGGGCCACGCCGGGGTTCGCCGGGCGGGCCAGGAACCAGATGGCGACCACGGTGAGGGCTAAGGCTGGCACCGCAGGACCTCGTCGATGACGCGGCCGAGCTCGGCGTCGCTCAGCGCCGGATGGATCGGGAGCGAGACCATCTCCTCCTGCGCCGCCTCCGACGCCGGGAAGGGCTGGTCGAGGCGCAGGAGCCGGTGCAGCGGCCGGAAGACCGGGCGGCGCGCCATCACCCCCCGCTCGTTCAGCCGCGCGAGCATGCGCGCCGCCCCCGGCGTGCGCACGACATACCGGTAGACGACCGGCCGCGTTCCCTCGGGAGGCCGCGGCCTCCGGAACGGGAGGGCGGCAAAGGCATCGTCGTAGAGCGCCGCGATCCTCGCCCGCCGGTCCACGAACTCCTTCAGCCGGCCGAGCTGGACCGACGCGATCGCCGCCTGCAGGTCGCCCATCAGCCCGTTGTGGCGGAGCCGATCGTCGGGCTTCTCGTCGTGACCGGCCAGGTCGCGGGCCGTCCTCACCACGCCCGCCTGGGGGGACGCCAGGCCGCCGCCCGGCCCTCCCGAAGTGATCATCTTGGTCGGCGCGAAGGAGAAGACCGCCGCGTCCCCGCGCGAGCCGACCGGCCTGCCGCGGTCGCTCGCCCCCAGCGCCTGCGCGCAGTCCTCCACCACCAGGAGGCCGCGCGCGCGGAACGGCTCGAGGAGGGCCGGGACTCCGAAGGGATGGACCAGGATGGCGGCGCGCAGGTTGTCGCACGCCCTCCGCGGCAGGTCCTCGGGATCGAGAGCCAGCGTCACCGGATCGACGTCGCACAGGAGTGGCGCGGCCCCGACCGCGCGCACCGCGTGCAGCAGCGCCGCGCAGGTGTAGCTCGGAATCGCCACGGCGTCGCGCGCGGCGACGCCGAGGGCACGCAGCGCCAGGGCCAGCGCCATGGTTCCCGACGACACCGCCACGGCATCGGCCCCACCGGCCAGGCGGGCCAGGAGGGCCTCGAGACGCGCCGCCTCCGTGCCGGGGGCGAGCCGTCCCGAGCGCAGGACCCGCAACGCGGCGTCCTCCTCGCCCCCTCCCAGGCAGGGGCGTGAGTGCGGAACCACGACGCGCCCGCCGGCCGCGTCGCGCGCCTCGGTTCTCACCGGCGCGCCCTCCTGCGCGCTCCAGGCGCCGGAGCGACGCGCGCCTCCGAGATGTTGATGAACAGGCGGAGCGGCGCAAACCCCTCCGCCCAGCGGACGCGACCCTGCACGCCGCGGAAGTGCGCCGAGGCCTGGGCGATCTCGCAGATCGGCATTCCCTCGATGCGCGTCCGCATCACCTGGCTCTCGTGCTTCTGCAAGGCGACGAGCTTGCGCTCCACCTCCGCCGCGATGTCGATGAAGACGGTCGGCGTGAAGTCGACCGTCGTCGGACCCTCGTAGAAGAGGACGTTGCGCGCGTAGCGCGTGGCCGAGACGGCGGCACGCGCAACCTGCCGGTGGTCCTGGTGCGTGTCCTCGGGGTAGTTGACGAAGATGAAGTCCGGCCGGACCTCCTTCAGGACACGCTCCATCCGGTCGATCAGGCGCCGGACGCTCGGCAGGAGCGTGTCGCGGTAGCCGCCCCAGTGGATCCGGCGCGCGCCGAGGACCGCCGCGGCGCGCGCCTGCTCGAGGCGCCTCATCCGGGGCGTGCCGCCCCGCGCACCGTCGGTCATGACCAGCAGATCGATGCGCGCGCCCTTGCCGGCGTACTTGATGAGCGTCCCGCCGCAGCCGAACTCGATATCGTCGGGGTGGGCGCCGATCGCCAGGATGTTCATGCCGCCACCTCGCGCGCCGCGCGCACGCGCACGATCGCGCCCGGGCCGCAGTTCATCAGGAGGTCGACCGCCGACAGGTCCGGCTCGAAGCCGGGATGCGCCTGGGGATAGACCGGATGGCGGAAGGCCTGGAACTCTACGCGGACCGCGGCGCGCCGGTACGCCTCGAGATCCATGTACGCCTGGCCCCCCGGGCCGGCGAGGTAGGTGGAGCAGCCGAATCGCCGGCATAGGGCGATCAGGCGGTCGTCCGCCCCCTCCGGGAGCCCTTCGATCGACGAGGCCAGCACGATCGGCGTGCGGACCCCGAGGAGGCCGGAGAGCAGCCGGACGGTGCGCTCGTTGAGGGCGGCGAGGTCGCTGAACGGCTCCTCCAGCACCGTCTCGAGGGCCGGCAGCACGGCCTGCCGGAAGGGGGCGCGCGCGTAAACGAGGCGGAGCGCCTCGCGATGCTTCCGGCGCCAGGCTCCGGATTCGTCGATTCTGACCTCCCGGATCATGGTCGGGAACCTGTGGCGCACCGGCACCGTCAGCCACTGCCATCCCTGCCCTGTCCGGACCCGGTTGCGGTTCTGCCACTCGTTCTTCTTGAACTGCACGGTGTCGAGGAGCACGAAGAGGTCGACCCGGTCCAGCTTGTCGAAGTAGCCGAGCCACGGCAGGTACTGGGGCTGATGCGCGGCGAGCCTCATGCCTTCGTCCTCCCCGGGAGGACGACGATCGGGTTGCCGATCAGCCGGTAGGGGTAGGTCCCCTCGACGTCGATCCGGTAGCAGGTGGGCCTGGGCGACGCGTCCTCGATCCTTGCGTCGATCGGCGGTGGCTGCCGCGCCGTCCAGATCACCTCGCCGCGCCGGATCAGGCGCGCGGTGACCGTCGTCCCGTCTCCTCCTTCGACGTGAAGATGGATCGCGACCGGTCCCGCGAAGGCCATCGATTGCCCGGCGAGCGCCGCGCGCCCCTGCGCCTCGACGCTGAAATCGACGAGACGCAGGGGCGTCCGCCCGCGAGGCGTCCAGCGGCCGTAGAGCCGGCCCGATCGCAGCGCCTCCAGCAGGCCGGCGTGGGTGAACTCGCGCACCAGGAGGACGCTCTGCAGCGCGCCGAAATCGATCTCCCGGGCGCTGCGGTGCTCGTCGACCTCGGCCAGGGCGACTGGAGACCCGGGGCGCGAGCCCGGGAGCGAGCGCTCCAGCGCGCGATCCCAGATCCCGCCCGGCGGCAGGAGCGTCTTGACCCCCTCGGGCAGCGCTCCGAACCCGTCGGCTCCGGTCCTCGCAGCCAGCTCGGGGTAGGGGGCCGTGCGCAGGCGGAACCCGCGGATCTCCTCCAGGTCGGCCGCCGCCTCCGGGTGGGCCCAGTAGGCGATTCCCCCGAGGGCGTGCACCCGATCGATGAGCTCCCTGTAGGGGGCGTCCCCCGGATCCGAGCCGACCGGGCTGTAGCGCTCCACGCGGAAGGGGAAGGCGACCACCATCAGCCCCGCGCAGAGGACGCCGAGCACCGCCTCCGGGACCGGCCGGCGGCTCCGGCGCAGGCGAAAGCCGCCGAGGCGAACCTCCTGCTCGGCCGGCCGGAGGATCCGCCGCGTCGTCCAGACGATCACCACGGCGGGAATCAGGGCGAGGAGCGACCAGCCGTTGTACGTCCCGCCCGCCCGGTTGCCGAGCACCGGAAGGCGCGCGATGGCCGGACCGTCCTCGAGGCCGATCACGAGGAGATGACGGTGCCATCCCTCGAGCTCCAGAGTACCGGAGAGGAGCGACCCGCTGAAGCGGGCATAGGGGGTCACCTCGACTCCGGGAAGGATCACGATTCCGGGGACCAGGCGCTCGGCGTCCGCCAGGATCCTCAGGTAGCGCTCGACGCCGAGCGCGAGGACCGAGGGACGCGAGAAGGAGACGCCGACGAAGTTGCCGATCGGCCACGGGGCGTAGGAGACCCTCTCCAGGAGGTGATCGGTCACTACGAGCGCGTCGATTCCCGCGGACCGCGCCGCTCGGGCGATCTCAAGCGGCGTGGAAGCGCCGTCCACCAAGCTGGTGTGCAGGTGCACGACCGCCACCATCTCGGCGAACGGCTCCCGGCCGTCCCCGGCCGATGCCGCCGCCGGCGCGGGGAGGGAGCACAGGCAGGCCGTCGCCGCCAGGACGGCGCACCCGCGGACCCGCCTCGCGATCATCGGGCCACCTCGCGATAGATCCGTTCGAGCGAACGAACCATGCGGCCCGCCCCGAAGGCGACGGCGCGGGCGCGCGCGCGCGCCCCGAGCGCCGCCCGGAGGGCCTGGTCGTCGGCCAGGCGGCCGATCGCCAGCGCGATCGCGTCCGGATCGCCGGGAGGGATCAGCAGGCCGTCCCGCCCCTCCTCGAGGACCTCGGGGATCCCTCCGACCGCGCAGGCCACGACCGGGAGGCCCGCGGCCATCGCCTCGATCAGGGCCCGGCCCATGCCTTCGTTGCGCGAGGCCAGGACGAAGAGATCGAGCGCGGGCAGGATCTCCTGCGCCGCGACCCAGGAATCGGCGATCGTGATCCGGCGCGCGGCGGCCGAGGTCCGCGCCCGCTCCAGCAGGGCGGAGCGGAGCGGTCCGCCGCCGCCCACGAAGAGGCGCAGCCGGGGGCGGGCGCGAGCCGCCTGCAGGAATCCGATCAGGAGCTCCTCCGCCCCTTTGATCGGCTCCAGCCGGCAGAGGCTGCCGACCACCAGATCGTCCGCGTCCAGCCCGAGACGGCGCCGGCACTCGGCGCGCCGGGCTCGGGGGTGCCGGTACGGACGAAAATCGATCCCGGAGCGCACGACCCGGAACTGCTCCGGCCGCCCGACCCCCCGGCTCAGGTGCTCCTCCACCCCGCGCCAGGAGAGCGCGATCTGGAACCGCGCCAGGCGGGCCAGGAGGCGTTCGGCCAGCACCAGGAGCGCGGTCGCCGCGGCGCCGTAGTACCCGTAGAAGAGGTGGCCGTGCGGCTGGTGCACCACGCTCCGGCGCCGTCCGGCGACCCACGCCGCGATCCGTCCCAGGGCCCCGGCCTTGGAGGTGTGGGTGTGGACCACGTCATAGGGCTCCTCGCGCAGCAGGCGGACGATCGCGGCGAGCGCGGCGAGATCCGTCACGGGGCGCAGGGGGCGGCCGAGCGCCGGGACGTCGACGAATCTCAGGCGCGGCTGCTGCCGCGCCCGGTCGAGGAGGGGCGTGGGCCGATCGGTCGGGCCGGAGGCGACGGTCACGCGATGGCCGCGCCGCGCCATGCCGATCGCCTGCAAGAGAGTGCAGTCGGAGGAGCCGCCTCTCTCGAGGCGCGTGATCAGGTGCAGGATCGAGAGCGGTCTCGCCGCCTCCCCCCGCTCGTCGCGCGGACGCGCCGCCGGTGGAGCGGCGAACGGGATGCCCCGGAGGGCGGCGGTGCTCATCGGGCCTCCTCGCGCCGCCGCAGGGAGACGAGGACCGCCTCGGCCTCGGACAGGAGCTCCGCGGGGTCGACCGATCGCAGGCAGGTGTGGTGCCAGCAGCGGCCGCGGTCGCAGGGGGAGCAGGGAAGGTCGTGGCGCACGATCCGGTCGGCGGGGCCCCGGGGCGAGAACCGGGCGGGGTCGGTCGGCCCCATCACCGACACCGTCGGGATGCCGAGCGCGCCCGCCACGTGCAGCGGGCCTGAGTTGTTGCCGACGAACAGCTCGCACGAGGCGATGAGCGCCATCAGGCCGCGCACCGACTGTGGCCCGGCGGCCAGGGCGTCCGGGGTGGACGCGCAGACCCGCGCCGCCAGCCGCTCCTCGCCGGGGCCGTGGACGACGACGCAGGCGGCGCCGGTGCGGCCGGTCAGGAGCGCGATCAGGTCGCCAAACTGCTCCGGAGACCAGCGCTGCGAGGGGTAGAAGCCTCCCGGATGGACCACCACGCGAGGCGAGGCGGCCCCGAGGGACGCCAGGAGGTTCTGCGCCGCACCCCTCTCCTCAGGGCTGACGAACAGGGACGTCCGCGATGCGCGAGGCGTCGCGCCGAGGCGGATCACGAGCTCACGGTTGAGGTCGAGGAGGTGGCGCCCGCCGGCCCGCGGTCCGCCCAGGTTGAAGAACGCCTCGCGTCCCGCGGCCGCGAAGCCGGCGCGGTAGGGAGCACCGGATCGGCGTGCCAGGAGGGCCCCACGCAGCCCCTCGTCGGGCGTGAAATCGATCGCCAGGTCGAAGCGCCCCACCAGATCGAGCGGGAGGCCGCCGTCGCCGAGAACGACGCGCCGATCGACGGCCGGGTGGCCCTGCAGCAGCTCCAGCGGCCCCGGCGGTGCAAGGACCGTGATCTCCGCGCTGCGGAAGTGATCCCGCAGATCCTGGAGCGCGGACGTGGTCAGCGCCATGTCCCCCAGGCGATCGGTGCGGATCGCCAGGATCCGCGCCACGCGCGCGGGGCTCGGCGCGCGCGCCTGCCGGCGCAGCAGGCCGAGGGCGAAGAGCGGAGGCCGCCGCGCAGCCAGGAGGAGACGGCGGCCGAGGGCGCGCAAGCGGTCGGGGATCATCCTGTCGCGCGGCAGGACGATCTCGATCCGCATCCGCCCGACTTCGAGACCGCTCATCGTGGCGCCCTCGCGAAGGCGACCATGGCATCGGTCAGGAGCCGGCCGGTCAGGCGCGAGAGGAGGGCCGCCGTCGCGTCGATTCCCCGCTTGGCAAGGGTGAGGGCGCAGCGATCCGCCACGACCTCGACCCGCGCGAACCCGCGACGCTCGAGCGCCAGGGTCAGGGTGCGCGGCTCGAAGTGGCCGAGGTGCGGCTCCCGTCCCCCCGGCTCGTACAGGGGAAGAGGGCGGTGGCGGGCCAGGCGGTAGGCGATCCGCATCGGCAGGTTGTGCAGGTTCGGCACCGCCACGACGATCAGACCGTCGGCCCGCAGGCGGGACCGCACCGCGTCGAGCATGGCGGCGGGCCGCGCGAGATGCTCCAGGACGTGCCACAGGGTCGCGACGTCGAACGGGCCCCGAAGCACCTTCTCGCGGGTGAGGTCGCCGACCGCCACCGGCCTGCCCAGCCGCAGCGCGGCCCGCCGCGCCCCTTCCGGGGAGAACTCGATCCCTTCCGCCGACCAGCCCGCCGCGCAGGCCACCTGGAGGAAGAGGCCGTCCCCGCAACCGACGTCGAGGAGCGAACCGATCGGCGCACGCTCCTCCACCTGCCGCAGACGGCGCCGCCAGAGCCTCCGTCGCGCCCTCTCTTCGCGTCCCTGCCATGGCTCGTAGTAGTCGCTCCCGTAAGCTTCGGGCGAGAGAGCGGCGGCGGGCAGAGGGTCGACGAAGACCATGTCGCAGCCGCCGCACCGAATCGGTCGGGGGAGATCCGCCCGTACGCCGCCCTCGCGCCGGGGCGGAGAGGGCACGCGGAGACCGCAGAGCGGGCAGGGCCTCGAGAGGAGGGCCTCCTGTCCCGTGCGCCCCGGGCGGCCGCTCACCGCAGAACCTCCCGCGCCTCGAGCGACGGTCGGGACCGGATCGCAACGAGCTCCTCATAGAGCGCGACGATGTCGCGCACCATCCTGTCGAGACCGAAACGCGCGTGCGCGTCACGCGACCCCGCCTCGGACAGGCGCCTGCGGAGCGCGGGATCGCGCGCCAGGGCGGCCGCGGCCGCGCCCAACCCGGCCGGGTCATGCGGGGGCACGAGGAGGCCGGTCCGACCCGGGTCGATCACCTCGGGGACCCCCCCGACTGCGGCCGCCACGAGCGCGCAGCCGGCAGGCGTGGACCCAGGATCCGTCTCGATCCGCGGCGCCGAGGAAGGCGAGGAGCGCGCCCGGCGCCGCCGCGCGCAGCGTGGCGAAGGCGGCGATGGCGTCCTCACCCCCCTTGTCGGGCTCCACCCGGCCGATCACGCCGGCGACGAAGGGGTCCGCGGGCAGGTTGAGGGCGAAGCGGGCCGCGCCGCGATCGAGGCAGGCGATCGGGGGGAGGCCGGTCACCACGACCCGTACCTTGCGGGAGGCGCGCAGGGCCGCGCTTCGCCGGGCCGCGGCTCCGGAGACGGCGACGACGGCGTCGCTCAGGCGCAGCAGAAGCCGGTCGCCGAACTCGGACGAGGCGCGCGAGGCCCGCAGGTGCCAGAGATGCGGTCGATGCGCCAGGAGCGCCGCCAGGCCGGCATACAGCGCGGTGCGCGGCGAGTCGCTGTGGAGGAGGTCGAGGCCGCGAGTCCGCGCCAGGCGGGCCAGGCGGAGCGTCGCGCTTCCGGCGGGCACGCCTCCCCGGCGCAGGATGGAAGGCAGGGGAAGGGCGGCCCATTCCACCTCGTCCTGCTGCAGCGCGGACGCAAGCGGACCGGGGCCGGGCAGGATCGCGAGCGGCTCGACGCCGCTTCCTCGCAGGCCGGCGGCCAGGTCGCGCAGGCTCCTCTGTCCACCGCCGTAGAAGTCGGCGCGCTCGGTCAGGAGACCGACCCGGATCCTAGGCCGCGCGGCGGGCATACAGCGCCTCCTCGTAAACCTTCTCCACCCGTCGCGCCATCGTGGCCGCACGGAACTCCGCTTCGACCCTCCATCGCCCCGCCTCCCCCAGGCCCCGCCCGCGGTCGGGACGCTCCAGCACCCTGCGGATCGCCGTGGCCAGGGCGACCGGGTCGTCCGGAGGGACAAGGAAGCCGGTCCGGCCGTCGTCGACCACCTCCGGGAGCCCGCCCACCCGGCTGGCCACGACGGGACAGGCGGCGTCCATCGCCTCCAGGGCCGCGAGCCCGAGCCCTTCGCGATCGACGGATGGAACGACGACCAGATCGAGCCCGGGGAGGAGGCTGCGGGCGTCGGAGCGCGCGCCGAGGAAGAGGACCCTGTCTCCGATCCTCTGCTCGTCGGCGATCCGGGCCAGGCTCTGCCGCTCGGGACCCTCGCCGATCAGGACGATCGTCCCGGGCACGAGGGCCGGCGGCAGGAGGGCGCAGGCGCGCAGGAGCACCCCCTGCCCTTTGTGGGGCGCGAGGCTGCCGAGGCAGCCGACGAGCGGAGGAGCCGGACGCCCGAGAAGATCCAGCGCGGCCTCGCGACCCGTGGGTGGTGCCGGATCGATCCCGTTGTGGATCGTCAGGAGGAGCGTCCGGGGCAGACGGACCACGTCGGCCGCGTGCCGCTCGACCGCGCGCGAGCAGCAGAGAATCCGATCGGTCGCGCGAGCCAGCCAGCGCTCCAGGCGGAGGTGCCGGGCGCGCAGCGTGGTGTCGATCGTGTGCAGGTGATGGACCACCGCCGGGACGCCCGCGCAGACGGAGGCGGCCCTGCCGACGACGCCGGCGAAGTGCCCGTGGGAGTGGACGACGTCGGGCGCCGCCCGCCGCAGGGAGCGCGCCGCGCGCAGCACGTCGGCCGGGAAGTAGCTGCCGATCCCGAGCGTCCGGACCGGCGTGCCGGCCGCCTGAATCTCGTCGCCCAGGGGGCCGGAACGGGCGGCGCAGATCACCTCCACCTCGAAGCGGCGCCGGTCGGCGTGGCGCGCCAGGCCCTGCACCACCCGCTCGAGCCCTCCCAGCCCGAGCGCCTCCACCAGGTGGACGATCCGCGCCGGCCTCATCGCGCCACCCGGTCGGTGAGGCTCGCCCCTGCGATGCGTCCCTCCGCCGGCCCCCCGGCGGCCGTGGTCGTCGCGGTCCCGGCGAGGGCGAGTCCGCGTGCCCCGGGTTCGAGCAGCGCTCTGGCCCGGTGCTCGTAGGTATGGGCCGCCAGGACCTCCTGCCGTCCGCGCGCCGCGACCCGCCGGCGCCGGTCCGGGTCGCGCAGCGCCTCCTCGACCCGGGACCTGAGCTCGTCACCCGTGGAGAAGGCGCCGAGGTGCTCCCCCTCCCGGAACAGGCGGAGGACGTCCCCCTGGCGATCCACGACCTGGTAGGCGCCGCAGGCCAGGA
>WNGM01005874.1_pt1 | contig 11648 bp, 10 predicted proteins | sample 5400571 | NCBI WGS metagenome assembly WNGM01 (sample SAMN13153378, study PRJNA577476) | soil metagenome | isolation source: 100 cm soil or saprolite under Garry oak tree replicate 2 | place: USA:California | collected 2016-06-15 | reverse complement strand
GAACTTTTCAGGCCAGGAACAGACCTTGCAGTTGTCAGAGATGGGCCATGGCCGTCTCGTCCTCTCGACCTCTCTGGACCGTGAGGAACCAATCGATCTGGCACTGCTCCGCTTGCGCAGCGACGAAGGCTGTATTATTGAGCTAGCCAATCTTTAACGAGGAAGTACCTTTTAACCACTGGTGCCCGTTTTATAAAAATAGGCTCACACCAACGAGCACCATTGGTTTCTATCGGTGCCTTACCTGTTATGGACCTGTCGGTCATGAAAGGCGAGACTAGACGCTCAGCTTAAAGCTCAACGTCCGTGTGCTACCATCATCGTCGACCTGGAGCGTCAGCAGCCGATGCTCAGGATCGTAGCTTGCGCCTGGGTGTCCTTCCGCCGCCTGCTCGTCTACGGCATGAACCCTGATCACGAGCTGGCGCGTTGGCGGGACGTAAGCACCTTCGCGCAGGCCGATCTCGAGAACGAGCCGATCTGCCGTCTGGCGCAGGGTGTAGCTGGTTGTAGAGAACTGGCCCTGCTCATACTCGAAGCTGTGGCCGTCATCTTCGTAGAGTGTGAACGCCCCGTTGCCTGGGTAGAGGTCCAGTGTCAGTGAGTCGAGCGGGTGCTCATCGGTGTAGTTCAGGTCCGGCCCGCTGGGGATGATCGCCCCCTCGCGGACGTAGAGCGGCAAGCGCTCCAACGGTGCGTATGCAAGAAGATGGGTTGGCCCGCTGATCCGTTCGTCGGTCCACCAGTCGTACCATGCGCCCGCCGGAAGGTAGACGTGGCGGTGTTCACGGCCGGGGTGGTAAATAGGTGCGGCCATGAGTGATGGCCCTAGCAGCACTTGGTCGTGGATCTGATAGGTGGCTGGGTCATCGGGGAAGTGGTAGAGCAATGGCCGCAGCACGGGGAGCCCACGCTGTGCCGCCTCCCAGAAGAGCGAGTAGAGATAGGGGAGCAGTCGGTAGCGCAAGCGCAGGAACTCGCGGCAAATTGCCTCGACGCGTGGGCCGAAGGCCCATGGCTCATGGAGTTCGGTAGCGGTTGCTGAGTGGCCGCGGCAGAAGGGGGTCAGAACACCGAGCTGCATCCAGCGGGTGAACAATTCGCCGCTAGCGTTGCCATTGAAGCCGCCGATGTCGGTGCCGACGAAAGGCACACCCGACAGGCCCATGTTCATGAGCTGTGGCATTGTCAACTCCAGGTGCTCCCACCAGGAAGTGTTGTCGCCCATCCAGCAGGCACTCCAACGCTGTACGCCAGCGAAGCCTGAGCGCGTAAGGACGAAAGGTCGCTCGCCTCCGAGGTCTCGTCGCAGTCCCTCATACGAAGCGCGGGCCATGCCATAGCCGTAGAGGTTATGCACCTCGGCGTGGGTTGTTCGCTCGCCCTCGGGACCCTGGATGGCGTCGAGATCGATCGTCCCGACTTTGCCAACACCCTTGCTGAACGGAAGCTCGAATACCACTGGCTCGTTCATATCGTTCCAGATGCCGCTGACGCCCACATCCACGAGGGCCTTTTGCATGTCACCCCACCACGCACGTACCTCTGGTCGCGTGTGATCGGGGAAGACCGCGTCATCGGGCCAGACGTAGCCGTGGAAGACCGCGCCGACGGCGCGGTGGATGAACACATCCCGCTCCAACCCTTCGCGGTAGACGCGGTAATCGGGATCGCTCTTCACGCCGGGGTCGATGATCGTCACGATGCGGAAGCTCTCGCCGCGCAGGTCGTCGATCATGGTCTGGGGATCGGGGAAGCGCTGTGGATGCCAGGTAAAGACGCGATAGCCGTCCATGTAGTCGATGTCCAGGTGAATCGCGTCGCAGGGGATGTCGCGAGTTCGAAATTCGGCTGCCAGCTCACGCACCATCGCATCCGTCATGTAGCTCCAGCGGCTCTGGTGATAGCCCAGAGCCCAGCGCGGTGGTAGCGGTATCGTACCTAGCAGCGTGCCGAGACTCTCGCTCACCTGCTCTGGTGTCGGCCCGTAGATCACGTAGTAGTCGAGTTCACCACCGGCAGCCTCCATTTGCCAGACGGTGGGTCGTGTAGCCCCTACGTCGAAGTGGTGGCCCCGATGCGCTCTGATTCCACTGCATGCCAGCCTCGTCGGCGCAGAACGGCTGCCCCTGCACATCGGCGAAGGAGAGGTTTCCCCGCTCGCGCTCGATCCGCACGGTGAGCGAGGCCGTTCGCAGCACGAGTGCCTGACTCGATTCCTCGATCTCGAATGATGTCTCCGCAAACTCATCGTCCGCCTGTGTGACCGCCCAGGAGTGGCGCGCGGCGAACGTCCCTTCTGGAGCCAGCCGTACCCGGAGCATACGATCGGTCAGGACCGTGATCGCAACGCGTGGGCCGCCATAGTCGAGGATGAGGGCACGCCCTTCGCGAGTGGAGGAGCGCAGAGCTCCCAGGGTGATGAAGGATTCGGTCATTCTGGTCACCTCTTTCAGTTGTCAGTTGCACAATGACGACGATAGCATGGAAATATCAAAAACGAATTTTTTAAGGAACGGGCGCATTTCACCTTCATATTTGCAAGGACAGGTGTACTCATGCGTCCGAATTGAGAGGTAGTACTCATGCCCGATAGTATACCATGCTAGATCCAAGGTGGCAAAGGAGGGCTAAAGGAAAGGGAGTAACCACAGCAGTCAGTTACTCCCTTTTCGTTAAGGGTACCTTATTTCCTTATTAAAAGCGGTCTCTTAGTCTATCAGATTCTATCCCTTACAAGAGTTGCTTGAGAAGACCTGACGGAAGTCGTTGTAGCGTGTGGTCGGTCCGCCACCAGTGGTTGTGTAGGTGAGGTTCAGCAGCGTACCGTATTGCTGGTTCTGATGGAAATCATTGGCACTTCCCGGAATGTGATTGCCAATTTGCCAGACACATCCAGCACTCGTATTACGAATACTGAAGAATGGATAGAAGGCGGCTGGTTGCTTACCACCACCAGGTGCTGGATCGTCAGTCGAGGGGATCAGGGTGCAGCCAACACCGGTGAAGCGATCACAGACGGTAGGGTCCTCGATACGTGGTAGATCTGCCTCGAAGGCAAAACGTGAATAATTCACATTGTAACCACTTCCGGTTAAAGGACTGCTGAAAAGAATCGACGTTGGATGCAGTTTGGTGTTGCCATCAGGCCAGACTGGCTGATAAGGAGTACCGTCAAATCCCAGGTTTACCGCCGCAGGGTTGACGCATCCCGTCACTTGGACGAGCAGCGATGCACTGGCTGGCTGGCAGACGACATCATCACTGTCAGCCGGTTCCTGATCGTTTACTATGCCTTCTTTTCCAGTACAATTTCCGCCAGGAGCAGAAACTGCGCTACACAGGTCGAAGTGGCCCGTCTCGTCCGAGAAAGCGATGTTGGACGAATGGGCTGTCCACGGGACGCGAGTCAACTCAGATGACGTGCTGTACATGGGGTGGAAGTCGTAAGGAATGTTATTGCAGGTTGTCCCATTGGGAGCGAATTGTACCTGTCCAAATCCATTAGCGGCACTGGAAACCATCGAACCGCCCTGACCAGTTGTTTGGTCATCGAGAACGATTTTTAGGCCATGGGCTGTGTCATGCAATGTGACGATAATAGTATCGCCAGAATTCATGAAGAGGTCTTTTGTGGGATCGGGAGTGAAGGTAGCGGCTGTTGCATTTACGGGACTGGGAGGTGCCTGTGGAGTACCACTCTTGGTGATGAAGGCGAAGTTGACAGGTTCGACACCGACAGTAGAGAGACACGTGTTGTTATTGAGTTGACCTGTGACAGGGTTCTCAGAGAGACTATCGATGTTGAATGCTGCACACCACTTCGTGGCAGCACAACTGATACCACCAGGAGCAGCAAATGGAACCCAACCAGGAGGATAGAACTGCATCTCCATGAAGGCCGCTCCAGGATGGTTAGGACTGATGGCTGGATCAACAATGTTCTTATCACTGTCTGGTGTACAGGTACTCAGTAGTTCGGGATATGACTGCGTATCACACATCGCCATGCCAAACCAGAATGCTGGATGGAGTTGGAAATTGTAGGATTTTCCAGCCGTGAGCGGATTTGCCGGTGTTGGATCCTTAGGCAGTACGAGACGATATCTCATTTGGTTGCCCGAACCTGGCCGGTTGGAATAGAAGAGGGTCGATGGCTCATCATGTCCAATATAGTGACCCTCACCGAAAACCGCTTCCGAATCGTATACTTCCGTACAAATAACAGCTCCCGCCGCACAATCGATGTGCATATGGGAAGAAGAGGCTGTGGCCGCACGAGCTTGCGGTACATAGCCACGCCACAAGCCAGTCACCGCCAACCCCCAAATGAGGATGGCAAAAGCTATGAGTGTGAACCTTGACTTGAGAAATTTCATTCTTTCCCCCTAAAACTTGGAGTCAAATTAGGTTGTCAAAATGTGAGCTCACATAAAAGCTTCACTTCGACAAAACCTTACACAATTGAGATATTACGCTTACCCGCTTGCTAATAAGAGGACGCACTATACTGTATACAGTCGCCGAACAAGACCGCTTTTTAGGGATAGGAAACGAGAGATAGCACCAAGTATATTGTAGCCTCTACTTTAAGTGTTGTCAATGTGCTGAATAAGGCTTTGGCCCATACGTCTGACCAATTGATATTTAACTATATTGAGACATATTTTTATACTTTTAGTGAGTTAAGAGTAGGTTGTGAAGTGGTGAAGAAATACAAAGAGAGGTGAAGAAAAAACCGCTGCGGTTTTTTCTTCACCTCTCTTTGTATTTCTCCTCAGACTGGTTGATTCATCATGTGTTCAATTTGCGTAATCGCATCGTCACGACTAATCTTACCGGCCAACAGATTGTCTACGATCTTGGCAATCGGAGAAGAAGTTATCGTTGCGACTTCCATAGATTTGTCTTCGGCAGGAGTACTTGTTGAAGGTATATTCACTACTGATGTAGTAGGTGTTGTTTCCTCTTTAGCTGTACTATGGAAGAAACCTGCACGTATAGCTGTCCACAGGTAGAGGCCGAGGATACTCAGGCCAACGACAAAGGCTGCCAAGCTAGCATGAGCCGCATATTGCCAGTTATCAAGCGGCGAACCAAGCAAAGACGTGCCATAGGCGTAAAGTGCAGTGGCTCCGCCGATAGCTCCAGCCAGGGTACCTCCGCCAAGCAATGTCAGCACGAAGCCACGTAAGGGAGCTATATAGGCTGCTTGTGTACTATGCCGACGTAGTAGCATGTCCAGAGGGATGTAGACAATACCTGTAATGACCAGGGCTAGAGCCGTGACCCAATTTTCCGGTTGCAGAGGTGTATGAGAAGGTGCTATATACTCTAATGCATTCAGTACGAGCAGTCCGCAGCCCCACCAGAACGATACTGCCAGCAGTGCTGTAGCAATGGCCTGCACTGTCAGAGACACCTCTGCTTTTGCCTCCCCCTGCTTTTGTGCTGCACGGCGTAACCAGAACATATATACTCCCACTACAAGCAGGCCCAGTGTTAAGGGTGAAAGTACGTCATATTCTGCGAATGGGCCAGAAATGCTTCTCGGCTCTACCGGTATATGCAAAATGAAGAGCAGGAGCAGTGAGAGGGCGCGATAGATGCCAACTAGCACGGCGACTACACCGTAGCCGAAGCTCAGAAAATGAAGCACTTTGCGTAAGAGCGATGTCGTATCATGGCGGCTCAAAAGCCCATATCCTAACCAGAACAATAGTGCCCAAAGTGTTCCAGCAAGCAAACTCAGTAAATTTAGTCCCTGACAAACTGTAAACCCACCACATACAGGGATACCGCTGCCATTACCTTTAAAGAAAAGATCATCTACCAACAAACCCAGCGTTTCCAACCAGACAAAAGTGAGGATGAACAACAAGATCAGCTGTGCGCCGTACAGGTGTAATCGCTGAAAAACGCTAGCTGCACCTGTCTGGGCTGGAGCGCGTCGACGTTCCCACTCGATCAAAGCCCATAAGCTCAGAAATGTCAAGGTATACGCGGCTCCAGAACTGGCTCCTCCTGTATTTGGTGAGCCAAGGCTCGTGATCGTAAATGCCCCTGTCCCCACCGCCGATGGCAAACTGATCAGCTCTACGGCATTGAGAAAAAAAGCACGTACGGCCCCATTAGCCGCCTGTGCATCGTTACGCATGTCCCTGCGAATCAGCCAGTAGTGCAACCCACCAAACAATCCGGCAGTTACTAATGCGACCACCGCCAATACCGCAGCCTGTACCAGATTAGCATTGCTGGGCGTAGCGTACGGTTCCGAAAAAATTGTCAGTGCCAGTGCTGTTTGTAGGAGTCCCTGCACGGCGAAAGCTGCGAACAACAGCATGGCGACAAATACCGTGTAGAGGTAAAAGCGATATAATCCCCGGAGCATAAATTCCTCCTCTCTGCAAGAGAGCCAGTAAATGATATATACTATAATAATTGCGGTAGAAAAAACTCTTCTACCTGCATAAAGTATACACCTTAGCGGCCTCAATGGTTGAGGGGCAAATGACCTATTTGCTTGGTAGCCCTTTACCTTTGTGGTAGAATAGTCCCAACAAAAGATTTGTCCGTGTACTATCTCAGAAAGGCAGGACACGATACATTATGGCACGAGTTTTTCCTGCCTCGATTACCGTCTTAGCTCCAGCAACCTCAGCTAACCTTGGCCCTGGTTTCGATAGCCTTGGCCTTGCCTTGCAACTCTATAACCGTTTCATGGTTGAAGAGAGCGGTACTGATCCGTATCTGCCAAGCATCGAAATACAGGGTGCATTAGGTAGCGATCTTTCTACTGGTGCGGATAATCTCTTTTTCCGAGCCTTTGCCTTGCTCTTTGAACGGCAACAGGTTCCTCTCCCCGCCGTGCGTATTCGTATGACCATTCACATCCCACCAGGTTGTGGCTTGGGTAGCAGTGCTACTGCCGTTGTAGGAGGATTGGTGGCGGCTAACGAACTTTTACAGGCTCGCCATGCAGCCGTGCCTCAAGTCGAAATCTTGCCCCTGGCAGTAGAGCTTGAAGCTGGCAACCACCCCGACAACGTGGCTCCTGCCCTGCTGGGCGGATTGGTTGCCACGACGAACGTCGAGGGGAAGATTCACGCTATTAAAACGCCTTTTCCCGACGCGCTCAGAGCCATCATTTTTACCCCTTCTTTCCCGATGGATACTGTGGCCGGCCGCAAGCTTTTGCCTGCCAGCTACTCGAAGGCTGATGTGACCTTTAATACTGGTCGTGTGGCTTTGCTGCTGACCGCCCTGCAAACCGGGCGTTATGAACTCATTGGTGAGGCCATGCAGGATCGTTTACACCAGCCCTATCGTCAGGCTCTTTTCCCTGCTATGCCAGATATTATTCATGCTGCTGTGGCAGCTGGTGCTCATGGAGCCTGCCTTTCCGGTGGTGGCTCATCATTAATCGCTCTTGCCAGTTCGCGTTTTCAAGAGATATTGCACGTCATGCGCGAAACTGCTCGTGAACGGGGGGTCGATGGTACCGGGACTATTCTGCGTGCCGACCAACAAGGCGCACGCGTACTGCATACATCGCGGGGTCGTACACGTAAAGCGAGTAGCATGCATCATGACGATCCATACTACTGGTCTCCGGCACGTTCAAGTGAAGGGATGGCTGTGAATGAATAGGTCTCTTGCACCAGACATTGTTACGGTTCTTAGTGGTGTGGCATTACGTTGTGTCGAATGTGCAGCCTGCTATCCTGGCATAGAAGAAGGCCGTCCGCCGCGTTATCGCTGTGACTGTGGCGGCGTACTTGATGTAGAGAGCGCCTTCGTATCACCGACTGACCTTAAATCACCTGCGGGAACTGCATGGCGTCAACTTTTTGACGAACGTGCCGCTATGCCTCCCACTTGGCCTATCAAGGACGATAAGGCACTGCTAGATGCAAGCGGGGTCTGGCGTTATCGTGAACTCATTCTTCCCGTCCCTGAACAATACGTTGTGAGCCGACCGGAGGGCAATACCAATCTCTATGCAGTGGGTAAAGAAAACTGTAGTGCTAGCCGGGCAGGTCATCGACAGATCGGCCTCTATGGCGGTGTGGATCAGCTTTTCTTAAAACATGAAGGTGAAAATCCCAGTGGCAGCTTCAAGGATCGTGGGATGACTGTTGGTGTCACGATGGCTCACCTCCTGGGAGCGCAAGCTGTGGCCTGTGCCTCCACTGGGAATACCTCAGCTTCACTGGCCTCCTATGCCGCTCAAGCTGGCATGCGAGGTATTGTTTTCCTGCCAGCAGGTAATGTGGCAGGTGGGAAACTGGCGCAATCTTTAGCCTATGGAGCGACCACCATTCAGATAGCTGGCGATTTCGATGATGCCATGCGTCTCGTTGAGCAGGTCTGTGATGAACTTGGTATCTACCTGCTCAACTCGCTGAACCCATTTCGTATCGAGGGTCAGAAAGCCATTGGCTTTGAAATCTTGCAGCAGCTTGGTTGGCAGGCTCCCGATTGGCTGGTTCTTCCGGCAGGCAATCTGGGCAACACCTCTGCCATCGGCAAAGCCTTCCGTCAGGCATATGAGCTTTCTCTGATTAGCTCTGTGCCTCGCTTCGCCGCCATTCAGGCTAGTGGTGCGAATCCTTTCTATCGTAGCTTCATCCAGGGCTTTGCGCGACGTGAACAGGTGGCCGCCTCTACCGTCGCCTCGGCGATCAAGATCGGCAATCCCGTCAGTTATACACGTGCTCGGCGCGTCATCGAGGAAAGCACCGGCATTGTGGAAGAAGTGACCGATGCCGAGATTCTGGCAGCCAAAACTATTATTGATCGTGCTGGCATCGGCTGTGAACCTGCCTCTGCCGCTACCCTAGCGGGCATACGCAAACTTGTTGAACGTGGCATCATCAAACGCCATGAACGTGTTGTCGGTATTCTCACCGGAAACCTGCTCAAAGACAACAAGACAGGCATGCCCCGACAAGAAAGCATTGTAGTAGAAGCAAATATCGAAGCGGTGCGGAAGGTCTTGCTCTCATAAATAGTGTCCAACGTGTGTGTGGCAAAATGTGCTAAAATGAATAAAAATACAAAAAGGGATGAGCCGGTGTGAGTAAGAGCAAGCGCAGGCGCAAACTATTTCCAACGTGGGATATGCCTTCAGACCCGGTCAAAGCTGTCTTCTGGTTCATACACTGGTCATTGAAGGTACTGGTACGTTTCTTCTGGATACTTATCATAGCAGGCGTCACTTACGAAAGCCTGCTCAATGGCTTTGTGGGCGGCAGCGTCACTCTGCTCATTGGTCTGAGCGTCTGGCTAGGGCTAGCTATTGTCCTTTTTCTCTTTAACCTGGGTAAAAGTATCTCCCGTACCGTCAATGAGGTCTCGCGCATGCAACAGGGCTTCCCGCCGCGTCGCTCTGCATCTACCTTCACCGAACCTGACATTGATAACAGGCGTGTTGTCGAAGGTACTGTCGTGACCGATCTCGAAGCAGAGCGGCGCAAACGGCGGGGTGAATAAGCCTTGGGGTGGTCATTTTTTGTATGGCTGGGGCAAGCCCCAGAGGCGTTCACTTAAGCCTGTCATCCTGAGTGCGAGCGAAGGATCGGCGCTGGGCCCAGCGAGAGATCCTTCGCTTCGCTCAGGATGACAGCAGTGCTGAAGTTCACGCCTATGGGGGCAAGCCCAGCCACTACTATATGATTGAGGAAGACAGCCTGGAGGCGAAACGGGTGTTCTGCTCTCCCCACAATCGCCAAGCTTTATCGTCAGGCAGAGGAACATATGAAGATATGACGGTTCCTGTGCCTTCCAGACAATATTCACCTAGTGTGGCAGGTAATACCATCGTTTGCCCACTTGCCAGTTGCTGCCAGCTTTCCAAATTTTCCCCATAGCGTACGTGTATTTCGGCATTCAGGGCGGATAAGATAATGCAACTACTTGCAGTCTTGCCTTTCATATAGCTGTAATGCTCTTTATTCGCTTTGAAAGTAATCTCGCGAGTCACAAAATACCGGCATCCTACCAGACAGCGATCCACAAAGCTTCTGTTATTGGCTACGACCACCGGCTGTACTTTGGCTTCTGGCGATACCCCATAGTGCGAGACTTCGAGAGAGCGTGCGATATGCAATTCGCGGGGGGTACCAGCTGCTGTCAGGCGGCCATAGTCATACATGCGATAGGTAATATCTGAATATTCTTGTAACTCATAGAGCATCACGCCACTGCCTATAGCATGTACAGTGCCAGCCGGTACAAAGATCACATCGCCTGCCGTAACGCGCTCTTCATGCAATAACTCTTCCAGCCTTACCTGTTCAATAGCACGCTGTACTTCTCCGGCTGAGGTCGGCACTTTGAAGCCATAGATGATCGTTGCATCAGGCTCAGCTGCCAGAACATACCAGAATTCCGTTTTGCCCAGCTTGCCTCTCTCGTGCTGTGCGGCGTAATCATCATCGGGATGTACCTGTACTGAAAGTTTGGCGTTGGCATCAATAAACTTTGCTAACAAGGGAAAACGCTGTCCGAAAACGGCGATAGCTTGCTCTCCGAGCAGTGCCACTCCCAACTCATCAACCAGTATACCTAACGTCTTTCCTGCATACGGCCCGTTCTGAACCACCGTACTTACCTCGGTCTCCCAAGCCTCACCAACCAGCTTTCCCTCTGGAAGATGTTTCCAGCCTTCGCGTTCTAAACGTCGCCCCCCCCAGATCGTTTCATGCAGCGACGCCTCTAATTGAATTGGATATACACACTCCACAGTCAACTCCTCCAACAAATTAAGATTTTTATTAGGAGGCTTATATGCCTCTTCATGTATCAATCGTGAGCTGTTAATTCGCCAGCAACGCTCCTTCGATCTGACGACGTAAACGATCCCGCATCATAATACCTTTGATGCGATTAATTTCGCGCCCACTCTTGAAAAAGATGATCGTAGGTACGCCCTCAACATGCCACTGGTTGACCAGTTCACCATTGGTATCTGCGCTCAGTTTGGCAAACACGGCTCGTCCTTGATACTCTTTACTCACGGCCTCAAACTCAGGCTCTTGTATTTTACATGCTCCGCTGTTTTCTGTCCATACGTTCACCAGCACCATTTGTGGTGCTTGGAGTACCTTTTCCATAAAGTCCTGGCTTGATACTTCGATGTAGCTCTCTGCCATGCTTTGCCTCATTCATCGTTTTTTATGCAAATCCCTTGCACCTTAAAAAGGGTATCATCCATAGAAGCCCCTGTCAAGAAATGCAGAGGTATCAAGTGCTTTTTCAGTTTGGCTTCTGGCATATACTTGTTACACTCACAACTCTTGTAACTCTGGTAACTCTGAGCCCCCCTGACTCAAGCTTTCATCCTGCATTGAAGATGCCAGCACGGCCTCGGCATCTTCGATCAAGTAGCGGTAGCCCTGCTCAGTCAAAAAGAGTTGGCGGTTCGCCGAAAATTCCTGATCCCGCGTATCGCGGGTGACAATTGAATAGAAGTAAGCTAGACTCCCGTCACTCTTGGGACGCAAAATACGTCCCAGGCGTTGTGCCTCCTCCTGCCGTGAGCCAAATGTCCCCGATACCTGGATTGCTACATTGGCATCGGGCAGATCGATGGCAAAATTGGCGACCTTGCTCACCACCAGACGTTTGAGCTCGCCCCGGCGGAA
>WNGM01004651.1_pt1 | contig 11648 bp, 11 predicted proteins | sample 5400571 | NCBI WGS metagenome assembly WNGM01 (sample SAMN13153378, study PRJNA577476) | soil metagenome | isolation source: 100 cm soil or saprolite under Garry oak tree replicate 2 | place: USA:California | collected 2016-06-15 | reverse complement strand
GGCGCTGCTTTCCTCTGACCATAGCGCACGCAGCAAAATGCAAGCCGCGGTGCGATCGGAGTTCGAAGCTGTCGCATTTTCGCTGACAGGGACGACCGTTTCACACTATCGAATCCTGGGTGGCATTGGCGGAGGGGGGATGGGCTTGGTGTACCGAGCCGAAGATCTCAAGCTGGGCCGCCGAGTGGCCATCAAGTTTCTCCCGGAAGAGTCCGCCAACGATCCAGCGGCATTGCGGCGATTTGAACGCGAGGCACGCGCTGCTTCGGCCTTAGAACATCCGAATATCTGCCCCATTTACGAATTTGGAGAACACGAAGGTCAGCCCTTCCTCGTGATGCAGTTGCTGGAAGGGCACACTCTACGCGAGATCATCGGCTCGGCAAAACCCGGCAAAGCGCCGCTTGAAATTCAGAAACTCATCGACATCGCCATACAGATTGCAGACGGATTGAATGCTGCACACCAGCAAGGAATTATTCATCGTGATATTAAGCCTGCGAACATCTTCATTACCAATCGAGGGGAAGCAAAGATTTTGGACTTTGGCCTCGCGAAGCTGGCGCTGGCGGATGCAGAGCCGATCGAAAGCAAAGAGAGGACTACCCGCCCGCCGGACAGTCTCTTTCTGAGCCGCACAGGCTTGGCGATGGGCACTGCAGCCTACATGTCTCCCGAACAGATTCGTGGAGAGAAACTCGATTCGCGAACGGACCTGTTTTCTTTCGGTCTGGTCCTGTATGAGATGGGAACGGGAAAACGCGCGATCACGGGGGAGACCGGCCCCGAGTTGCAGCATGCAGTGCTCAATCGGATCCCAATTCCCCCAAGAGCACTGAGTACCAGAGTGCATCGGAAATCAGGGCTGAGTTACAAAAATTGAAACGGGAAATGGAATCCCACAAGTTGCGCTGGTGGGCAATGGGCGCCGGTATAGTCTTACTCGCAGTTACGACTTTTTGGTTTGCTAAACATCAACAGCAATCGCCCCTGCATCTCCCCGACTTGAAGCTGCGGCAGCTCACATTCAATTCTGCCGAAAAACATGTCCGGAATGGAATGATATCGCCTGACGGCAAGTATTTGCTCTACCTTGATTCGAAGGGAATTCATATCAAGGCGATTGACACCGATGAAATTCGTAATATCCCTCAGCCGGATGCGCTCAGAGGACAGAGAATCGAGCTCGGCGCCTGGTCCCCGGATGGTACTCGATTTCTCGTTAACGCTCGACCTGCGGTTAGCGATCTGGCGGTCCTGACTGACAAGGACTTTACTGTCTGGGACTTCTCCGCACGTGGCGAAACCGCACGCATGCTCCGGGATTCGGCCTGGGCTTGGTCCTTTTCACCCGACGGATCGTTAATCGCCTTTGGAACAAATAAGGGCAAAGTTGGCCCTCGTGAAATCTGGCTAATGGACTCCAGCGGGGAGAACGCTCGCAAACTCTTTGAAAGTGGCGACGAGAGTGCCATCGGCACAGTGTCCTGGTCTCCAGACGGCCGCCGAATAAATTACATCAGGGACCAAGGAACTGAAATTACCAGTCTAAGCCGCGATCTGAAGGGCAACCCGCCGACGATTTTTGAGCTTCCCCCGGAACTGAAGGGCCGCGACATTAACCATGGTTTGTCGCTGCCTGATGGCAGGGGAATCCTGTCCGTGACGGAAGAGGGGACTATGGGCAATACATGCAATTTTTGGATAGAAGAAAAAAATCCGAATACCGGCAAAACGATGGCGCGGCGATTGACGAATTGGACCGGATTTTGTATGGATCCTACGAGCGTTACGGCAGACGGAAAGAAACTTGCCTTCTTACAATACGCGGGTCATCCGACAATCTATGTAGCCGATCTCCAGGCCGGCGCAACCCGCATTTCCAACGAACGCCATTTTACCTTGAACGAAAGCCGCGACCTGGCGGCAGATTGGACACTTGATGGCAAGTCAATTATCTTCTGGTCGAATCGCAACGGCCAGATCGGCATTTATAAACAGCAACTCGACGAAGACACAACTGAGACGTTGGTGACAGCACAAGGCGGTTTGGCGGTTTGTTGCGTGACCCCCGACGGCAAGTGGTTCATTTATTTCCTCGACCAGGAATCGACCGCCTCATCGAGGTTGCCGCAACTTATGCGGGTTCCGATTACCGGTGGAGCTTCACAGAAGATCTTTTCGGTGAAAAACCTGAACGGTTGGGGCTGCGCAAGATTTCCATCCGACTTCTGCGTGATTGCAGAACGGAGCGACGACGGTAAACAGGCGATCATTACCTCCTTTGATCCCCTGAAAGGTAGAGGTTCGGAGCTGACGCGTATAACGCTTGATCCGAAACTGAATGATTGGTCCTTGGCACTTTCTCCCGATGGGACCAACCTGGCTGTGATCCGAGACCAGACGAGCGCCGTGCAAATTTTGTCATTACGCGGCGAGCTGAAGCGTGAAATACGCCTAAGGGGATGGACCAACTTAGGTGAGGTGAGATGGGCGGCCGACGGGAGAGGACTCTTTGTCACAAGCGTTACACCGACCGGAGGAGCAGTGCTCCTGCATGTGAATGCGCAAGGCGAGGCACAGATCCTGAGAGAGAATCCTGGAGGCGACTACAGTCCAGGAGTGCCGTCGCCAGACGGTCGCCACCTCGCGTTCGTGGGCACGGCGGATAACAAGAATATGTGGCTGATGGAAAACTTCTGATGCCGATCTGCGGGTTCCTGATCGCGTTTGCGTGATTGCTCGATGTCTCTCAGGCCTACATGCCGCTATTTTTCAGTTTTGCTGTTTGTTGGCCTATTTACATCCGGGATTGAGGGCCAGACAACAACTTCGGGGGCTCTGGCTGGCGTCGTCACTGATCAGAGTAATGCGGTCATTCCCGAGGCGAATGTTGAGATCAGGGACAGCGGCAAGGGCACGACTCAATCCAGGAAAACGGGTGGCGAAGGGCTATATCAATTCTCCTTTCTTGCGCCCGGCCGGTATACGTTGACCGTGACGCATACTGGCTTTCGCGAAGCCAAGCGAAGCGTAAGTGTACTGCTCGGGCCTGCGGTTTCAGTCAACGTAACCCTGCAGATTGCGAAAACAAGCAGTGAAATAACGGTGATCCATGATGCACCGTTGATCCATGCAGAGAACGGTGACGTTTCTGCGACAGTCAATCAGCAACAAATCTCGGATCTGCCAAACCCTGGCAAAGATCTGGCTTATATCGCACAGGTCGCTCCCGGCGTAGTGATGAACACCGATGGGGGCGCGGGCAGTTTCTCCGCCTTGGGCCTGCCGGGCACTTCGAACCTCTTCACCTTAAACGGGATGAATGACAATGACATGAGCGTCAATCTGAACCAGAGTGGACCTCTGGGGCTGATGCTTGGTCAAAACGAAATCCAGGAAGCAACGGTCGTGACCAATGGTTATTCCGCGCAATTCGGTACGCTCGCGGGCGCCAATGTGAATTACGTCACAAAATCCGGCAGCAATGAGTTTCACGGCAATGCCGAGTATTTCTGGAATGGCCGGGTGCTCAACGCGAACGATTGGGTCAATGATGCCTTTCGGAACCCGCGGCCTTTCTCCATCGCCAATCAATGGGCGGCATCGTTTGGTGGGCCGGCAAGAAAGGACAAGCTTTTTTTCTTCTTGAACACGGAGGGGTTGCGCCTCACCCTTCCGTTGATTTTCCCGGTAGTGGTTCCGAGTGCTCAATTTGAAAAGGCAACGAAGGACAATATTGATCTGAAGTTTGGTTCAAATTCTGCGTCCCACAGTTTCTATAAACAGATCTTTGATCTGTACGATGCCGCAAAAGGAACACATCCGGTTCAGGCGGGCAATTTTTTTGACGACATCGGCTGCGACGACTCCTTCAGCTTGGGAACCGGAGTGCCCTGTGCCGTCAATTTTGTAACCAACAGTAGCAAGCCTACCTCCGAGTCATTAATTTCTGCTCGGATGGATTGGAATACCCGAGTTCAGGACCGTGTATTCCTTCTCGTGCAATATGACCATGGGATAAGCCACGCCGTAATCGATCCGATCAGCCCCTTATTCAACATTGATAGTGATCAGCCGTGGTGGCAGGGCCAAGTGGTGCAGACCCACACATTTGGCGCTTCGGCCGCTAACCAACTAGAAGTTGCCGGTTGGTGGCGGAGTGCAATCTTTAAGCCTCAAAACCTGGCGCAGACTCAATCGGCCTTTCCAACGCGGCTTGGATGGTGTGACGGAGGAGCTTGCAGCTTCAATAATCTTGGCATCAGTCTCGGTTCACCGGTAGGAACGAACACTACCCAGTGGCAAATTTCTGATGACCTGGTCGGGATTCGAGGCAATCACAAACTCGGAACAGGCCTCAATCTTCTGCGTGCGGATCGCACCATTTATGCTTACGGCGGGAACTCTGCTGGAGATCTGATCCCTCTGTCGCTGGATGCCTTTTATCAGGGTGGGTTCGACGCAAACACCCCGCAACCCGATTTCACGGTATTGAATCAGTCGTTCGCGGCACCGCGCTCGCAGCGTGTCGCTTTCTATAATCTTGGCCTCTATGCGCAGGACGAGTGGCGGGTACGCCCGAACCTGGCGTTCACTCTGGCCTTGCGCGCTGAACACCAATCCAATCCGGTGTGTGGTGATCGCTGTTTTGCCCGTCTGTCGGGCCCGTTCGAATCTGTCACTCACGATCCCAACCAGCCATACAATCAAGCCATACTGATTGATCAGCGAAGGGCTTTTGCTGAGTTGAATGGCGTTCTGTGGGCTCCGCGGATCAGTTTTTCATGGCAGCCGTTGGGGCCCGCGCGCGGTACTGTGCTTCGTGGCGGCGTCGGCGTTTTCTATGACTCACTTCCCGGCCTTCTTGCCGACTTTGTTTCCCAAAACCCCCCGCTGAACAATGGATTCACAATCATCAAGAACAATATTGCGCCCGGCGAACAAAGCAGTTTGTTTCGCGACGCCGCAACTTCAAATGCAGCGTTCCTTAACGCGTTCTCTACGGGCGAGACACTCTCTCAGATCACGAACCAGGTTGCGGGCTTTTCCTCGCCGTCTCTCATTAACCCGAATCGCAGGACTCTCTCTCCCCAGTATCAGAAGTGGAGTCTAGAGCTGCAGCAGGCTTTTGGAGTCAATACTTCTCTAACGGTTGGGTATTTCGGCAATCACGGTATACACGAACTTATCCTAAACGGGTCCGCGAACGCATATGGCTTCGGGAGTCTGCCTCCGGGGCAATGCTCCAGCCCGCCGGTTCCGCCTTGCTCGGATCCGCGGTTCAGCGTAGTCGACAGCATTACAAGCGTGGGTGTCTCGAATTATCACGGTGTAGTAACGTCCTTCAAGCATCGTTTCGCGGGACGCAGTCAGGGGCTTTTCCAGGCCAACTACACCTATGGGCGGGCGTTCGATGAGGGTTCCAACGGGGGCCTGCTGTTGTTTATCAACGGAGCGGGTGGCAATCCGATTAGCCCGCAAGACCCCAACAATCCTCGCGGCGCCTATGGTCCGGCTGACTACGACATCCGACACTCGTTTAACGCAAGCTACGTCTGGGAAGTTCCGCTGAAAACCCTGCTCGGAACTCGAGGTTCGGATTATCTGGCAAAGGGGTGGCAGATCTCAGGAACGCTGTTTGCGCGGGGCGGTTTTCGGTACACAGTTTACGATAATTGGGAAGCCGGGCTTTTGTCGGCGCAAAACTTTGCTGGCCCGATCTATGCTGTGCCGGCTCACCCTATTGGCAAACAGTTGCCATGTGGTCGTGGGGCTCTGGTCCCGCTTGTTCCAAGGCCCTGTCAACCACCACAGGTCTTACCTGACGGAACACCAAATCCCGCCGCCGACTTTATCCAGGCTGGTTGTACTACTGGCTTCAACATCGGAAATCTACCAAATCCATTGGATCCCTCTGATAAATGTGGTGGTCCTGCCGTGCGTTTTGCCCAAGGACGCAATCGCTTTCATGGCCCACACTATTTCGGCGCTGATTTGGCGGTGATGAAAAACACCAGATTGCCCGGTTGGGACAAGGGACAATTTGGAGTAGGCCTTCAGTTTTTCAACGTCTTCAACCATCCCAATTTTGGCATGCCTGATGGGTTCTCTGCCGGGGGGACGTTTGGCCAAATCATCTATACGGCGAGGCCACCGACTGGCATTTTGGGCGGCGGTGCCTCGGCAAGGATGATTCAGCTGAAGGCGCAACTTCAGTTTTAATCAGGAACTCGGAGTCGCATGCCGTTCAGAAGTTCTCCATCATCCACATATTCTTGTTGTCTGCATCGTGGACGATTGCGAGGTGCCGGCCATCGGGCGACGGTACTGCGAAGATGTAGTCGACGCCACGATTTTGCGTAAGAACGTGGACCCGGCCTTGCATGTTTACATGCAGCAGTGTTACGCCTCCTTGTGTGACGCTGGTCACCAATAATCCTCGAGCGTCAGGCATCCATGTCGAGCCCTTCAAGTTGCGCCACCCCTTTACCCGGATCTCCCTATTAACGTCGCCGTGCAGCGACAAGATCTGGATGGGGCTATTCGGCCTTCGAACCAATACGAACTGCCTGCCATCAGGAGAAAGCGCGAGCGACCAATCATTCACGTTTGGATCAAGCCCTATCCGGGCAACTTCAGCAGTACTACCATTCAATGGATCGAAGGCGATGTTGATCGCTTGCTTACGGTCTTCGGTCCGTTCTGCAATTGCACACAGCTTAGATGGAGATCTGGAGCAGCCCGCCCAGCTCACTTTTTTTTTGGACCGCCATGACCTCCTGCGCGGTGCCCCCATTGATTGCCACCCGCATGTTCTTCCCAGGGGAATCCGGGGACTGGCTTGGTTCTGCAGGATCTTTGTACATGAACCATTTGCCATCTGGAGTCACGCAGCGGGCCGCAGCGGTCAAGCGGCACAGCGTGGGGAGCAACGTCAGTCTCCACCAAGCCATTCATGTGGAGGCAGAAACTCTTCGGGCCGCGAAGCCGGATTTACTGACAATCGAACCATTGCCGAGCTGACATCAGTCCATTGTAGGTGGACCGGGGTTTGGCACTGGAGTCTATCGAGCTGACGATTTGGTAGCGGGGCTAATTTCAAATGAAATCAGCCCACTACCGACGAGCTTATATAGCGAGTGAGTCTCTGAACAATTACGGTATGTATTCCAGCTGGCGTGCCCCCGCTACCAGGTCAGTGTCGCGGTGGTAAAGTGCTGGAGCGACCCGGTCGAGTCACTATGCGGGTTGGAGTCCCGTCGCTCCCGCAAAAATCCCAATCGCTATTCACGTACCTCCATGCTGTTGCCAGACCGCACGATCAAGCCCTCTGACGGCAGGCGCGACCTGTGCACAAAGGATACGGCGCTTTCCTCTTAGCACTTACGTTGAAGTAGATTCCGCGTGACCGCGATACGCTGAGTGGCAAATTGGGCTTCGAAACTCGACTGTCCGTTAACTGTCCAATAAGGATTCGTAGCGTTCCTTACAAGGTTTTTAGGTGGCCACCCGCGTCCTGTAAGTTGTGGAAATTACTGATAATGTTGGGCTCATAACCTCATGCTCCTTAGGAGTCCTTGGAGGTCCCTGGACATCCTTATTACAGGAGCTTTTGCAAAGTGGGCGTCCGGCGCAGCAATGCACCGGAAGATCACTCGTCAAAGTCGGTGGAACCTACGTCGCGCGAGCGATAGGGCAATACCGAACCAAGCCCCCGGAATGGTCGGGGAAGGCGTAGAGACTGGATGGCGAGCACCCCACGTGGGTGAAGGTACAGTCCGACCTCTCATCGAAAGGTGAGTCAGATCGCATAACCCAAAGGTCGGCGGTTCAAATCCGCCCCCCGCAACCATGAACGCCACTGCCGAAATGCAGTGGCGTTCTCCCTCCACCCAGATGTGACCTCTTCGCCGACGGCGTCATAGGTTCGATCCTCGTCTTGGACCGCTAGTCTGAGCCTAAGATCTGGCCGTCAGATTTTGGATCTGCGAGAATTTCAAACGAAAGCGACCTAGGTATTTGCGGAGCCTATCCGCATCGTTTGAGATCGACTTGCGAGCGCGAGAGGCACCAAAACTCAAACGGCGGAATCTCGCGCAATTGCTTTTCTGTCCAAGGCAGATCACGCACGATGAAGCCGTGTCCAGCCCGCCATAGCTTTTCATCTTCGGGGAGTCTGCAGATGTCCATCACGCGGCAAGATGTAGGCGAAACGTCAATCCCAATCCATTGCCTGCCCAAGTTCTGAGCTGCTACAAGAGCCGTCCCGGCGGTCATCGCGCTCGGCGGAACCCCGAATAAGACGCAAGTTGGGGACATGGCTATTGACGGACGGATTTATCCTGTTGGTGCGACCCCGAAGGCGAGTGACGCGCACTCGGCGGAGCTGGACTTTATGGATGAGTGGTACCCAATTCAGGTTAAGCAGATGGACCGCGTAGGACGCCCGGACGTAGATAAATTTCAGGCCGCGATGATGCGAACCCGGCGAAAGAAAGGTTTCTTTGTGGGCTTCGATTTCTCGCGTGACGCGCTGACGGAGATTGATGCTTTCTTCCGGCGTGAGCACATTGTCATAAATCCCGCTAACGGTCCGCGAAATCCTGGATGAGCACATCGCGCAAAAATTGGTTTGACAGCTTCCTGGAGATTCGCTTCGTTACCTTCGTCATCTCTTGGTTGGTTTTTCGATATCTTGCAAGGCTCCCACGCGCTAGGCTCAAATCTGGAGCCGCTATCGAAACAGCGCGGCCAAAGGGACCTGAAAGAAATGACCAAAGCAGAGCGATTCAGTAACACTGTTCACGACGATATGACGGATGAGTTATTGCTTGCCGAGGCTCGCAAAGCGTCCGGGCAAGACCCTGAGGTGTACCATTCGGTAAGAACTGAGGGCGCAGGAGAGTGGTATTTCCGCTTTAACGATGGCTCCGTGTTAGCCGTGGACATCGTTGAGCCGAATGTGCCCGGCTTGCGTTGCCTATCAGTACAAATCCCCACTTAGGACAAGCAAATGACCACAAAAGAATTCCGCGAGAGCCTGGAGCAGAAGACCTATGCAGATGTTGAGGAATTGGGACGGCGGGTGTTTTACACGCTAACAGATGTGAGCGAGGGCAAGTCCATCAGCGTGGCTGACGCATCACAGCCCACAAAGCTGCACTACGCGGCGCACCGTCAAGCAATGTTTCTTTCAATGTGTGCGAAAAGCTGGAGGCGAAGGGCATTCTTTCGAGAAACGAAATCCAAGACATGCTCTTTGACACGGTGAGCGGTCCAGGCAGCGCGGCGGCTGCAAGCTAAATTTCTGCGCTCTATTTGCGCTCCGTTTGTTTGCCAACCATCGCTTTGCAGTAGTCTTGGGTATCATTCGCTGACCTGCATCGCATTACTTTCGTGACGTTAGCAGTTGTTGACTGATGTTGCTGAACTCAACGAAACTAAAACATATGCTGTGCGAGAAATCTATCGAGCTGATTGAAGAGCTAGAGCACGCTTTGGCTGCATCTAAAGCGCACGCCAGCATATCGTGCTACCGCGACGCCGCGAATGCGAAAATTGAATTGAGACAGCATGTCAACGAATGCCCGCCATGTGAGAGCGCTTATCGGGTGCCGTTAGGCTCCAGGCGGCCTTAATCGCGGCGGCGCTCTGAGACGGGAAGGGTCAATCTCACGGCACTTCTACATTGACGCCTTGCTCGTGCAGTGCCTTGCTCCACCCACCGGGTTCGGGATGGATGCCAATCAAAACGTAAGCTCTCTCGTCAGGCTGGCAGTGCAGGTTCCGATATTCCAGCAGGTAGTCCCACGGAGGAATTAGATTTCCATCCTTATCCCATCCTCGCAAGTCCTTGTAACCCGCCACGATTATAGGTTGGGACGCACAACTTAAGTCTTGGAAAGACCATGTGGAATTGGGATTGCCCAATTTGGTCTCGATTGATTTCACCGATGGCACCACGCTGAATTTCCAACTCGAACTCGACCTGAAATCGAGAGTGGAATTGCTTACGCTCAAGGCTGGCAACATCACAGACGTGAAGCGGCTGAGACCTGCTTCGGTGGTTCGACGCGGGCGAGTTCCGCAGCAGGCTCTCATGTACTTCCAGGATGACGAGCCGACAAGGACAACTCAATCCTGAGGTTTTGTGCCGAAGGCGACTCGGCATCACGTTCTTCGCTTCGAACAACGAAAGCGTCACAAAAAAGAGAAAAAGCAGAGGCTTTGACTCTCCCTGAACATTTCATGTCCAATTCTCGTTAGAGAGCTTGCACGTTCTCTGCCTGAAATCCCTTCGGGCCTTTCACCACATCGAACTGCACTGCCTGACCTTCCTGCAAGCTACGGAAACCGTTGCTGCGGATGGCCGAGAAATGCACGAAAACATCTTCGCCAGTCTGACGGCTAATAAAGCCGGAGCCCTTGGCGTCATTAAACCATTTCACTGTTCCTTGTTCCATTGTCTTTTCCTAATTATTTTGAATTTCTGCTGAGAAGAATCGCTGCTACTGAGAGGGGTGACGCTGAAACGCGGAACCAACTATCAACTGCGTGGAATCAACACTAAGGCAGATACTATTTAGATGAGGAACTCGGGAGAAGGATTCCGGATTTCCTTCAAGATGGAGAATCAGGAGGCGAGCCCGATGCCAAGGGAAGCCAAGCTGTTTTTGTCCAGTTCGGGTTCGGCTGTGCGCGGGTTTTTCAAGTTCCGGGCAAACATCCCGCCTCGATGGATAAAGAACGCACAGAAGTCGCGGAAACGGATGGAGCCGGAAATCGTAAAAGCACTGCGCTCCGTAAAAAGCATTCAGCGGAATCGCCCGCGAGCGCAAGTCGCGCTGAAAAATGCGAGGAAGCAATTTAAAGCGGTGCTGAGCCGATGGGAGACAGCCTACAACAAAGAGAACTTCTATCGGGGGATACGCATCCTTCTCGAACTTCAGCGAAATGGCTCCTCGACCCTATGACGCGATGGATTATTTCAGGTGTTTGTTTACGGCCTTGGTCATTTGAAACATGTCCAATTTCTTGCCGCCGAAGATTGGCTGTAACTTTTCATCGGCAAGGATTTCACGCTTGTTCTTTGGGTTCTGGAGTTTGTTCTTTTTGATGTGCGCCCAAATCTTCTTCGTGACCTCACTGCGAGGGAGCGGTTGTGCACCGACAATTTTCGCAAGGTGTTCTGAAGGCTGCATGGGCTTCATGAAGGCGCTATTTGTCTTTGCCTTACCTGCTGCTTTTGCCATAGATTCCTCCATCCTGAAACTTCGGTTGAATCAGTGGAATTGTATCGGAATAGTCGCGTTCGGGACTTGGCCAAACCCTCTGAGCGGGGCTGTTTCATAATATCGTGGCATGTGCCCGACTGCTCCCGTAATCGACCGCGAGCCCGCACTCGACAAGAGCGGCGACACTTCTGGCCCACGCATCCGGTGTCCGCTCTGCGGTTGGTCTCCTCGCAAGGAGGACCACTGGTCATGCACCTGCGGGCATTCGTGGAACACGTTTGATACCCGAGGCGTTTGCCCCGCCTGCCTCCACCAGTGGACTGAGACGCAGTGCCTTTCCTGCACCCGGTGGTCGGCGCATTCGGATTGGTATGCGGAGTGAATCGCTCAGAAACTCGGACTGAAGTGGCG
>WNGM01004028.1_pt1 | contig 11651 bp, 12 predicted proteins | sample 5400571 | NCBI WGS metagenome assembly WNGM01 (sample SAMN13153378, study PRJNA577476) | soil metagenome | isolation source: 100 cm soil or saprolite under Garry oak tree replicate 2 | place: USA:California | collected 2016-06-15 | reverse complement strand
CCCACGGCCGCAGCGCCCACTGGTAGACGAGGATGCCGGGCGCCACGCCGAAGGCGACCAGGTCGGCGAGCGAGTCGTACTGGATGCCGAAGGAGCTGGTCGAGCGCGTGAGCCGCGCGAGGCGCCCGTCGAGCGCGTCGCAGAGCTGGGCCACCAGGATCATCACCGCGGCGAGCCAGTACCACCTGGTCGCCCCGGCGCGGGCGGCGTTGAGCGTGCAGATGATCGAGTAGAAGCCCGAGAAGAGCCCGGCCGAGGTGAGCAGGTTGGGCAGCAGGTAGACGCCCTTGCGCAGCGGCGGGATGCGCCGGCGGCGGCGGAGGCGGACGGCGTAGACCGGCGGGCTGTCCATCTTGGGGTTGTCCATCTTACGACCTCACCTCGGCGATGACGCTCGTTCCGGCCCGCACCCGGTCGCCGCGGCGGACGACCGGCGCGACTCCGACCGGCAGGAAGAGGTCGACGCGCGAGCCGAACATGATCATGCCGAAACGCTCGCCGCGTTGCACGCGGTCGCCCGGCCGCACCCGGCACACGATGCGCCGGGCGAGGGCGCCGGCGATCTGCTCGAGGAGGTAGCGGCGCCCGCCGCTCTCGAGCACGAGCGCGGTGCGCTCGTTGTCGAGCGAGGCCTTGTCGGCGAAGGCGGCGCGGAACTTGCCCGCCGTGTGGCGCACCAGCGCGACCGTCGCCGAGACCGGACTCCGATTCACGTGCACGTCGAGCGGCGACATGAAGATGCTGACGCGCGTCGCCGGCGCCTGGAGCACGCGCTCCTCGCGCTCCTCGACCACGGCCACCACGCGCCCGTCGGCGGGCGAGACCACCAGCCGCTCGTCGGGCGGCGCGCGGCGCTCCGGGTCGCGGAAGAAGTAGAAGCAGAAGCCGACCGCCAGGACGAGCGGCACGAGCGCGGCCGGATGTCCGGCGAGGGCGCCCACCGCGCCGACCAGGCCGAGCACGCCGGCCGCGGTGCCGATGACGGGCCAGCCCTCGCGCGCGATCGCCACCTCGTCCTTTAGTTCCGCGAGCGGTCGACGAGCCGCTCGGAGGCGAGCCAGGGCATCAGGCCGCGCAGCTTCGCCCCCACCTCCTCGACCGGATGCTTCGCGGCCTCCTTCCTGAGCTCGCGGAAGTGCGGCAGGCCGCAGCGGTACTCGGTGATCCACTCGTCGGCGAACTTGCCCGACTGGATGTCGGCGAGGATCGCCTTCATCGCCTTGCGCGTCTCCTCGCCGATGACGCGCCGGCCGCGCGTCATGTCGCCGTACTCGGCGGTGTTGCTGATCGAGTAGCGCATGTTGGCGATGCCGCCCTCGTAGATGAGGTCGACGATCAGCTTCACCTCGTGCAGGCACTCGAAGTACGCCATCTCGGGCGAGTACCCGGCCTCGACCAGCGTCTCGTAGCCGGCGCGGATCAACTCGGTCAGCCCGCCGCAGAGCACCGACTGCTCGCCGAAGAGGTCGGTCTCGGTCTCCTCCTTGAAGCTGGTCTCGAGGACGCCGGCACGCGTGCCGCCGATCGCCTTGGCGTAGGCGAGCCCGATCTGCTTCGTGTCTCCGCTCGGGTCCTGCGCCACGGCGAGGAGGCAGGGCACCCCCCGTCCCTTCTGGTACTCGCTGCGCACGAGGTGGCCGGGCCCCTTCGGCGCCACCATGAAGACGTTCACGCCGGCGGGCGGCACGATCTTCTTGTAGTGGATGTTGAAGCCGTGGCCGAAGGCCAGGGACTTGCCGGGCTTGAGCCCCGGCGCGATCTCGCCCTCGTAGATCTCGCCGCCCTGCTCGTCGGGCACCAGCATCATGACGATGTCGGCCTCGCGCGCGGCGGTGGCGGCGTCGACCACGCGCAGCCCGGCCTGCTCGGCCTTGGGGCGCGAGGCGCTGTCGGCGCGCAGCCCGACGCGCACGTCCATCCCGCTGTCGCGCAGGTTCTGCGCGTGCGCGTGGCCCTGGCTGCCGTAGCCGATGACGGCGATCTTCCGGCCCTTGAGCGGCGTCAGGTCGGCGTCCTGGTCGTGGTAGATGTTCATGCGGCACGCTCCTTCTCTTTCCCGTTCACGGTGAGGACGCGCGTACCGCGGTACATCGCCACCTTGCCCGTGCGGACGATCTCGAGGATGCCGATCGGCTTCAGGAGCTCGACCAGCGCGTTCACCTTCTCTTCCGCGCCCGTGATCTCGACGATGTAGGACTCGCGCGACACGTCGATGATCTTGGCGCGGAAGATGTCGACGATGTTGGCCAGCTCGCCGCGCGTGCGCTCGTCGGCGCGCACCTTGATGAGGACCAGCTCGCGCTCGACGTGCTCGGTCGCGGTGAAGTCGCCGACCTTGATCACGCAGATGAGCTTGTTGAGCTGCTTCTCCATCTGCTCGAGCACCTGATCGTCGCCGCGCGTGACCAGCGTGATGCGCGACACGGTCGGGTCGAGCGTCTCGGCCACCGACAGGCTCTCGATGTTGAAGCCGCGGCCGCTGAACAGCCCGGCCACGCGCGCCAGCACACCGAACTCGTTCTCGACCAGGATGGAGATGACGTGGCGCATGGGCTAGTGGGAGCGGTAGCGGGACAGGATCTCCATGATCCGGTCCTTGCCGGCGAGCTTGAGCTTCTGCAGCCGCTTCTTCTCCATCTCCTCTTCGGGCGTCAGGTAGTGCTTCTGCTGGAAGGCGCCGAGCCGCCGCTCGAGGTCGACGTGCTCCTCGTAGTAGCGCCGAAGCTCCGGCTCTCGCTCGAGCAGGGTCTGGATGAGCGCCTCGTCCTTTTCTTCCATGCCTCGCCCCCTTGCTCAGCCTCGAGCACCGACCTTAATATGCTCCAAAACGGCCTGTCAACGCGAGCGCGGCAGCTCCGCGTCCGGCGGACGGACGTAGACCGGCTCGAGCGTCCCCAGGTTGGCCGCTTCGCCCGCCGCGAGCCGCGCGGCGCCGAGCCGCGCGATCACGCCGCCACGCGGATGGTGTGTGGCGAAGGACAGCAGGCGGGCGTGCGCGCCCAGCACCGCGCCGTAGACCTCGCCCGCGTCGCCCACGATCGTGCACGGCCGTGGCAGGCGCGCCGCGAGCGCCTCGGGCGCGAGCGCCAGGTCGGGCGTGAGGCGCCGCGGCCCGCCGGCCTCCAGGGCGAAGAGCGCCGCGTAGACCTCGCGCTTGCGCGCGTCGAGCGCCGCGCACACGCTCGTGCCCGGCGCGGCGTCCACGACCCAGGCGAGGGCCTCGAGGGTGGGCACGCCCACCAGCGGGAGCCCGCCGGCAAACGCGAGCCCCTTGGCGAGTGCCAGCCCGATGCGGAGCCCGGTGAACGAGCCCGGCCCGATCGACACCGCGATGCCCTCGATGTCCTCGAGCACGAGCCCGGCGTCACCCAGGACGCGCTCGACCAGCAGCGGCAGCGAAGCGGTGTGCGAGCGCGACTCGCGGTGCACGCCCTCGGCGAGGACGGCGCCGTCGCGCGCCACCCCGACCGCCGCGGTCCACGTCGCCGTGTCGAGCCCGAGGACGAGCGTGGACGCCTAGCCCCAGACCAGCCGGTGGATGTCGTTGTACGACACGAACACGATCAGCGTGATGAGCAGCAGGATGCCGACCTGCAGCGCGATCTCGCGGTGCCGCGCGCGCAGCGGGCGGCGCATGGCTCCCTCGATGGCGAAGAAGGCGAGGTGCCCGCCGTCGAGCGCCGGGATGGGCAGCAGGTTCAGGACGGCGAGGTTGACGGAGAGGAAGGCGAGCGTGAACAGGTAGTAGCGTCCCCCGGCTCTCGCCTGCTTCCCGGCCGCGCTCGCGATCGCGATCGGACCGCCCAGATCCCGCAAGGGGACCCGTCCGGTCATCATGAGCTGCAGCCCCTTCAGGACCATGAGCGCCGCCCCGCCGGTCTGCTGCGCGGCCATCCCGACGGCCGTCAGGGGACCCACCCGCAACCAGTCGAGCGACACCTCGACCCCGATACGATAGACCTTCCCCGCATCCTCGTTGAAGACGGTCCGGTTCTCGTGCAGCTCCGGCTCGACCTCGAGCGGGAAGCGCGCCCCGCCGCGCTCGACCGTCAAGCGCAGGCGCTCGCCCTTCGAGGCGACGATGGTCTTGGAGAGCTGCTCCCACGTCTCGATCGGCGTGTCGCCGATGGCGACGATCCGGTCGCCCGCCTGGAGGCCCGCCCGCTCGGCCGGCATCCCGGCCGTGACGCCGCCGACGCGCGGCTCGGTCGACGGGTTCTCCACGCCCACCGCGGCGAAGAGGACGGAGTAGACGAGGAACGCGAACACGAGGTTCATCGCCGGCCCGGCGAAGACGATCGCCGCGCGGCGGCCGACCGACTGGGTCGAGAAGGCGCGCTCCGGGTTGGCGAGCGCTTCCTCTCCCTCCTCGTCGCCGAGCATCTTCACGTAGCCGCCCAGCGGGATCGCCGACACGGCGTACTCGGTCTCGCCCCGCTTGCGCGCGAGGATCACCGGACCGAAGCCGATCGAGAAGCGCTCCACCAGCACGCCCAGCTGCTTGGCCACCGCGAAGTGCCCGAGCTCGTGCACGAAGACGAGCACACCGATCGCCACCGCGAACGACAGCAGCGTCACCAAGAGGGATTGGATGTCCATGATCACCTTCAGACCCGTGGCAGGACGGCGTAATAGTACGTGAACACGACGGGGAAGAGGAGGCTGTCCAGCCGGTCCAGAATGCCACCGTGCCCCGGGATAATCCAGCCGGAGTCCTTGGCGCCGAAGGCGCGCTTCAGGGCCGACTCGCAGAGGTCGCCGAACTGCGCCAGCACGCTGATCACGGCGCCCAGCACGAGCGCCTCGATGCTCCCCAGGCCGGCGAAGAAGACCAGGCGGCAGACCGCCGCGATCACCATCGCGCCGGCGAGCGCGCCGAGCGCGCCCTCGACCGTCTTGCTCGGGCTGATCGCGGGGGCGAGTGGGTGGCGGCCGAAGGCGCGGCCGGCGAAGTAGCCACCCGAGTCCGATCCCATCGCCACGTAGACGGTGAACAGCACCCAGCGCCAGCCCTGAGCGTGCAGCAGCACGAAGTGGGGTGTGAAGAAGCCAACGTAGAGCACGCCCAGGAGGGAGAGCCCGAGGCGATGCATGGCACCCGGCAGATCATCGGCATGGAGCAGCGGGAACATGAGCCCGCCGATGACCGCCAGCCCGAGACCGGCGCCCCACAGCTTGGGCTCCTGCGCGGCGACGCCGCCGGCGATCACGAGCCCCCACAGCAAGCCCGCCGTGCGCTCCATGGCATTACCGGGCAGCGCCATGGTGAAGTACTCGAGCAGGCCCATCGCCGCCACCGCCATGATGAAGCCGGCGAACAGGGCGTCCGGGAGCTTCCAGACGATCAGCCAGAGGGAGGGCAGCGCGACGGCCGCGGTGACGAGCCGGGTGCGGAGCATTTGATCAACTCATCCGGGGGCCCGTCCGCTGCTCGGGCGCTGCGCGCCCTGCGCACAAACGCCCGCGCGGCATCCGCCCCGCGCCCCGGACCAACGCCCGCACGGCTCCCGCCGTGCGCCGCTTGACCGCTCTCGCGGTCGGCCTCCCCCTCATCAGACGTTGCCCGAGCGCGCCCGTGGCCCGCGGCGTCACTCAGTTCGCTGCGCGCAGACGCTCGCGTTCGACCTGGGCGGCGGTGCGGCCGAAGCGGCGCTGGCGCTGCTGGAAGAAGGCGAGCGCCTGGAGGTAGTCGCGCTCGCGGAAGTCGGGCCACAGGGTGTCGGTCACGTACATCTCGGTGTACGCGAGCTGCCAGAGGAAGAAGTTGCTGAGGCGCATCTCGCCGCTGGTGCGGATCAGGAGGTCGGGATCCGGGATGCCGCGGGTGCCGAGGTGCCTGGCGAGCGTGCCGGCGGTGATCCGTTCCGGGGAGAGCTCGCCGCGCCGGACGCGCCGCGCGATGGCACGCGCCGCGCGCGCGATCTCCTCGCGCCCGCCGTAGCTCACGGCGAGGATCACGGTCATGCCGGTGTTGCGCCTGGTCGCCGCGATGGTGGCGCGCAGCGCCCCGCGCACCGCCGGCGGCAGGCGGCGGAGGCTCCCGACGGCGAGCAGGCGGATCTGATGCTTCATCATCTTGCCGAGCTCGGTCGCCAGGTAGCGGCGGAGGAGCGCCATGAGCCCGTCGACCTCGCGCGGCGGGCGGCGCCAGTTCTCGGTGGAGAAGGCGTAGAGCGAGAGGTAGCGGATGCCGAGGCGCCGGCTGGCCTCGACCACCGCCCGCACCGATTCCTTGCCGACGCGGTGCCCCTGCAGGCGCGAGAGGCCGCGCTGCTCCGCCCAGCGCCCGTTGCCGTCCATGATGACGGCCACGTGGCGCGGCAAGCGCGTAGGATCGATCTCCACCATCAGACGGCCATGATCTCGTCTTCCTTCCCCTTGAGCGTCTTATCGAGGCGCTCGATGTAATCCTTGGTGAGCGCATCGATCTTCTCGGCGGCGTGCCGCCGGTCGTCCTCCGTGATCTCCTTGTCCTTCTCGAGCTCCTTCAGCATCTCGAGCGAGTCCCGGCGATGATTGCGGACCGACACGCGGTAGTCCTCGGCCAGCTTGCGCACGTGCTTCACCAGGTCGCGGCGCCGCTCCTCGGTGAGCGCCGGGATGGGGACGCGGATGAGCTTGCCGTCGTTCAGCGGATTGAGCCCGAGGTCGGAGCTCTTGATCGCCTTCTCGATGGCGCCGAGCACGCTCTTGTCGTAGGGCTGCACGACGAGCAGGGTGGCCTCCGGCGCGGAGAGCGTGGCGACCTGGTTGAGCGGCGTCTTGGCACCGTAGTAGTCGACCGTGATGCCCTCGAGCAGCGCCGTGTGGGCGCGTCCCGTCCGCACGTGCGAAAGCTCCTTGCGGAAGGCCGCGAGGGTCTTCTCCATGTCCTGCTTGCTGCTCTCCAGCACCTCGGCGTCGGGCGTCATGTCCGCCCTCCGTGCACCAGCGTGCCGATGCGCACGCCGGTGACCGCCTTCTTGATGTTCCCGGGCTGCATCATGTTGAAGACCAGGATCGGCAGCCCGTTGTCCATGCACAGTGAGATCGCGGTCGCGTCCATCACCTGGAGCTGGCGCGAGAGCACCTCGATGTAGGTGAGCTCCTCGAAGCGTATCGCGCCGGGATGCTTGAGCGGATCGGCGTCGAAGACGCCGTCCACGCGCGTCGCCTTGAAGATGACCTCGGCGCCGATCTCCATGGCGCGCAGACTCGCGGCCGTGTCGGTGGTGAAGAAGGGATTGCCGGTGCCGGCGGCGAAGATGACCACGCGGCCCTTCTCGAGGTGGCGCGTCGCGCGGCGGCGGATGTAGGGCTCGGCGACCTGCTGCATCTCGATGGCGGAGAGCACGCGCGTCGTCACGCCGAGCTTCTCGAGCGCGTCCTGCAGCGCCAGCGCGTTGATGATGGTGGCGAGCATGCCCATGTAGTCGCCGGTGGCGCGGTCGACGCCGCGCGCGCTCGCCGCCAGGCCGCGGAAGATGTTGCCGCCGCCGATCACCAGGGCGAGCTCGCAGCCGAGCGCGTGCACGTCCTTCAGCTCGGCCGCGAAGGCCGCGAGCACGCCGGGGTCGATGCCATAGCCGGCCGGACCGGCCAGGGCCTCCCCGCTGATCTTGAGGAGGACGCGGCGGTAGCGGGTCGCGCCGGACGTGCCCGGCGCGGGCTCAGGCTCCGGGCGCGCCTCCAGCGGGGCTCTCCTTGGTCGCCGTCTCCCCGAGCCCGAAGCGCGCGAAGCGGCGAACCGTCACATTCACCCCAAACCGCACGATAGCCTCCTGCACGATCTCCTTCACCGTCCGCTCGGGCTGCTTGAGGAAGGGCTGCTCCAGGAGGCACACGTCCTTGTAGAACCGCTCGACCTGCCCCTCGACGATGCGCTCGATCACCTTCTCGGGCTTGCCGGACTGCAGGGCCTGCTTGCGGTAGATCTCGCGCTCCGCCTCGAGCTCGGCCGCCGGCACCTCCTCGCGGCTCACGTAGCGCGGCGAGCTCGCCGCGACCTGCATCGCAAGGTCCTTCACCAGCTGCTGGAACTCCGGCGTCTTGGCGACGAAGTCGGTCTCGCAGTTGACCTCGATCAGCACGCCGATCTTGCCCGGCGGGTGGATGTAGGCGCCGATCGCGCCGTCGGTGGCCGCGCGCGTCGCCTTGCGGGCCGCCTTGGCGAGGCCGCGCTCGCGGAGGATGCGGATCGCCTTCTCGACGTCGCCGGCGGCCTCCCCGAGCGCCTTCTGGCAGTCGAGCAGTCCGGCACCGGTCTTCTCGCGCAGCTCCCTGACCTCGTCGAGCGCCATCGTACCTAGCGCGCCTCCGCCCCGACCACGTCGTCGAGGGCCTGCGCGCCGCCGCCCGCGCCGTCGCCGGCGCCCTCGTGCCCGGCGCCGCGCTGCCGCTCCTCGTAGAGGTTGCGGCCCTCGATCACCGCCTCGGCGACCGCGGCGCAGAAGAGGCGGATGGCGCGGATCGCGTCGTCGTTGCCCGGGATCTTGTAGTCGATCCGGTCCGGGTCGCAGTTCGTGTCGACCACCGCCACCACCGGGATGCCGAGCTTGTTGGCCTCCTTGACGGCGATCTCCTCCTTCTTGGGATCGATCACGAAGAGCGCGTCGGGGAGCTTGCGCAGCCCCTTGATGCCGCCCAGCGAGGAGAGGAGCTTCTCGCGCTCGTGGCGCATGCCCCCGATCTCCTTCTTGGTGAGCGCCTGGACCACCTGCGCGTCCTCGAGCATCTCCTCGAGCTTCTTCAAGCGGTCGATCGACTGCTTGATGGTGTGGAAGTTCGTCAGCATGCCGCCGAGCCAGCGCGTGTTGACGTAGAACGCCCCGCAGCGCTCGGCCTCCTCGCGGATGGCGTCCTGCGCCTGCTTCTTGGTGCCGACGAACAGCATCTGCCCGCCCTGCGCGGTGAGATCGCGCACGAAGTTGTAGGCGTCGCGGAAGAGCTTCACGGTCTGCTGCAGGTCGATGATGTAGATGCCGTTGCGGGCGCCGAAGATGTACGGCTTCATCTTCGGGTTCCACCGGCTGGTCTGGTGGCCGAAGTGAACCCCCGCCTCGAGCAGGTTTTTCATGGTGACATCAGTCATGCGGGCTCCTTGATCCATCCCTCCTTTCCGCGCACGTGGCGAAGACCGGGCCCATACCAGAAAGGCCAGTCCGCACGCAATTAGGCGGGGCTGTGCGGGTCACTGGTTCATCGAGTCGAGGAACTCCTGGTTCGACTTCGTGCCCTTGATCCTGTCGTGCAGGAATTCCATCGCCTCGACCGTGTTCAGCTGGGAGAGGAGCTTGCGCAGGATCCAGACGCGGTTGAGCACGTCGCGCGGCAGCAGCAGCTCCTCCTTCCGCGTCCCCGAGCGCGTCGCGTCCATGGCCGGGAACATGCGCTTGTCCATCAGGCGCCGGTCGAGGTGGATCTCCATGTTGCCGGTGCCCTTGAACTCCTCGAAGATGACCTCGTCCATGCGGCTGCCGGTGTCGACCAGCGCCGTGCCGATGATGGTGAGGCTGCCGCCGTCCTCGATGTTGCGCGCCGCGCCGAAGAACTTCTTCGGCCCGCGCAGCGCGTTCGAGTCGACGCCCCCGGAGAGGATCTTGCCGCTCGGCGGGACGACCGAGTTGTAGGCGCGCGCGAGCCGCGTGACCGAGTCGAGCAGGATGACGACGTCCCGCCCGTGCTCGACCAGGCGCTTCGCCTTCTCGATCACCATCTCCGCCACCTGCACGTGGCGCGTCGGCGGCTCGTCGAAGGTCGAGCTCACCACCTCGCCCTTCACCGAGCGCTGCATGTCGGTCACCTCCTCGGGCCGCTCGTCGATGAGCAGCACGATGAGGACGACGTCGGAATGGTTGGCGGTGATGCCGTGCGCGATGTTCTGCAGCATCATCGTCTTGCCGGTGCGCGGCGCGGCCACGATGAGCCCGCGCTGCCCCTTGCCGATCGGCGTGAGCAGATCGATGATGCGCGTGGTGTGCTCCTCGGGGTCGAACTCGAGGCGCAGGTGCTCGTCGGGGTAGAGCGGCGTCAGGTTGTCGAAGAGGATCTTGTCGCGCGCCTTCTCCGGCTCGTCGAAGTTGATGGTCTCGACCTTGAGCAGCGCGAAGTAGCGCTCGCCTTCCTTGGGGGGACGGATCTGTCCGGCGACCACGTCGCCGGTGCGCAGGTTGAAGCGGCGGATCTGGCTCGGCGAGACGTAGATGTCGTCGGGACCGGGGAGGTAGTTGTAGTCGGGCGCGCGCAGGAAGCCGAAGCCGTCGGGCAGGATCTCGAGCACGCCCTCGCCGCTGATGAAGCCGTTCTGCTCGGTCTGCGCCTGCAGGATGGAGAAGATGAGCTCCTGCTTGCGCATGGCGGCCGCGCCCTCGATGTTCATGTCCTTGGCGATGGCCGCGAGGTCGGCGATCTTCTTGTCCTTCAGCGCCTTGAGATTGAGGGTGCCGGGCTCTTCGGGCGGCGTGGCCTCCGCCTTCGTCCGAACCGCGGCGCTCGCCTCCCCTGCTTGCCTCTCCCTGGTGCTCAAGGGCGGTCCCTCCCCGCGACTGCGGATTGCATTGGAGCTACTGTGCGCTTACGCCGGCTCATGGCGAACCGACGCGTGTCCGACGGAAAGAACGTGTGCCTCGCTTTATTGGGGACCGGCGGGGTGGTGAATGGTCAAAGACTAGGGAATCGGTCCCGGACTGTCAAGCGGAATGGCCCGATTTCCCCGTGCCGCCGCTTGCTTGGCGCAACATCGCGAGGAGCTGCTCCAAGTCCGGCGGCAGCGGCGCGCGGACCACGGTGCGGGCGCCGCTCGAGGGGTGGTCGAAGCGGATCTCGGCGGCGTGGAGGGCCTGGCGCGGGAAGGCGAGGCTCGTCCCGGCCCGCCCCGCGCGCCGCGCCCCGTAGACCCGGTCGCCGACGATCGGATGGCCCGCCGCCGCGAGGTGGACGCGCAGCTGATGGGTGCGGCCGGTCTCGGGCTCGAGGCGCACCAGGGTCGCGCCCGGGAGGCGTTCGAGCGCCGCCCAGCGCGTGACCGCGGCGCGCCCGCGCCGGCTGTGCACGCTCATGCGCCGGCGCTCGCGCGGATGCCGGCCGACGGCGCGGTCGATCGTCCCGCTCGCGGCGGCGAGGTGGCCGCGGACCACGGCCAGGTAGACCTTCTCGATCGTCCGTGCGCGGAACTGCCGCGCGAGCGCCTCGAGCGCCGCGGGCGTGCGCGCCACCAGCAGCACGCCCGAGGTGTCGCGGTCGAGGCGGTGTACGATGCCGGGCCGATCGGGGCGGCCGACCCCGGCCAGCGCGCCGAGCCGATGGACGAGCGCGTTCACCACCGTGCCGCGTCGCGCGCCGGGCGCGGGGTGCACGACCATGCCGGGCGGCTTGTCGATGGCGAGCAGGTCGGCGTCCTCGTAGAGGACGCTCAGGGGCAGCGCCTCGGGCTCGGCCGCGAGCCGCTCGGGCGCGGGCAGCTCGATCTCGAGCCGCGCGCCGGCACCGAGGAGGTGCGCGCTCTTGCGCGGCGCGCCATCGACCCACACGTGCCCCGTGTCGATCAACCGCTTCGCCTGCGACCGCGTCCCCACCTCGGGAATGGTCGCGAGGAAGCGGTCAAGACGCGTGCCCGCCGCAGCCGTCGGCACGACGACCTCGACGCGCCGGGCCATGCCCGGGTGCGGCCCGAG
>WNGM01004027.1_pt1 | contig 11654 bp, 12 predicted proteins | sample 5400571 | NCBI WGS metagenome assembly WNGM01 (sample SAMN13153378, study PRJNA577476) | soil metagenome | isolation source: 100 cm soil or saprolite under Garry oak tree replicate 2 | place: USA:California | collected 2016-06-15 | reverse complement strand
ACATGCCCGCGGTTGTCCTCACGCCAGGCAGGACCGTGGTCGCGGAAAATGTCCGCGACCTCCAGAGCTGGTCGAGTCATGGCCGGCGGCGCTATGGCGTCGGCGGCTCCGCACTGTCTCGTTTCGTACGCCGGCGGCGCGGCGCGCGCAGACCCTCCAGAGGGCTCTCGATCTTGGCAATCAGTCCGATCGCCACGCGACTGTAGCGGGCTGTCGTCTCGGGCTTGGAATGTCCGAGCAAGGCTTGAATCACGCGAATGTCCTCGCCACGCTCGAGCAGATGGGTCGCAAAACTGTGGCGAAGCGAATGCAGCGAGACCGTTTTGCGCAGCGCCGCGGCTTTGGCGGCCTCCTTGAACAGTCGACCGAACTGACGCGTAGTCATCGGCTGATGTTGACTGCGGCCTGGAAACAGCCAGTGGTGTTCGGGCGCGACGCCGTTGTTGGATGCGTTCGGTCGCGCCTTCCACCATTGCCGCAACAGCTCGAGGACTTCCGCCGGCAGCATCACGTGCCGGTCCTTGCGGCCCTTCGACTGCACGATGCGGATGATCATTTGCTCGCTGTCGATGTCGCCCGCTCGCAGCCGCACCACCTCGCCGGCCCGCAACCCGCAACCATAAGCCAGCGTTAGCATCGCTCGCGCCTTCAGGCTCGTCGCCATGGTCAGGACACGCTTGACCTCCTCAGGGCTCAGCACCGGCGGCAACCTCTCGGGCTCCTTGATGTGCCAAACCTCGGCCGCCAGATCGTGGCGACGGAGCGTGACGCGGAACAAGAACCGCACCCCGGTCATGATCCGGTTGCGGATGCAGATGCTCGTCCCGCTCTCGATCAGGTGCAGCTGAAATCCGCGCACCTCGTCGGGCATTGCCGTATCGGGCGAGCGTTTGAGCCAGGCGGCGAAACGCTTGCAACTGTAAATGTGGCTGCGCTGCGTGTTCGGGTTGAGCTTGCGCGCAGCCATGTCCTCGATCATACGCTGACGCAGCGGACTGACAGTGTTAGTCTCGCTCATGGGGAACTCCATTCTGAGTGAGGTTGACAACACCTCGATCTCAGGACGGGGCTCTCAAACCCGCCAGCGCTTTCCTCTCAGCTGGCTTCCGGTCTCTCGGCTCCTGCCCCCGCGCAGCGGGCTGGAGCGCAGCGACTTTGTGCATTGGCACATCGCGTCATTTCGCTGCGGCGCGGAATTTGGTCGCTACCGGGGCACAGCCGACATTGGTCAAGCCCGCAACAAACGAGCTCGATCCATGAGCACGCGCCCCAGCCAGGCCCCGTCGCGCTTAAGTCTCCTACACCACCGCCAGCTTGCGGTCGATTACCAGCAGCACGCGGTCGAGTTCGTGGCCGCGGCGCAGGATCAGCCCGCTCGCCGAGATCACGCTGTAGATCCCCTGCTTGCGCGCGAGCCGCGGATCTTTTTCGATGCGATAAATGGGTACTTCGGAGGCGCGGCGGAATACCGAGAACACCGCGCGGTCCTTGAGAAAGTCGATGGCATAGTCCCGCCACTCGCCATCGGCGACCATGCGCCCGTACAAATCCAGAATACGATTGAGTTCGAAACGATTGAACGTCACCCGGCTTGGTAAAGGACCCGCAGCAGCATTGCGCGCCGCTGCGCGGCTCTCGCTTGGGTCGGCTTCCTCCGACATCGAGCTCATGGAGCGCCTCCTTTTGTGATTTCCGGCCTGATCCCTTTTTTCGGAAAACCGAAAGTCCACCTTTCGGGATCATGCCGCGCCGGTATGATCGCGCCAACAGCGGACGGCTGCAAGAGGGCCGTGGCAGGGCCGCCCAAATTCGCACGCGACGGATTGTCCGTGCCCCCTGCCCGGCAAAAAATGCAGCGTCACGAGATCGTTAGGGAAATCATAATACGGCCCAATTTCCGCCCAGCGACCGCCCTTCTGAATTGCGATAAAGAATCACTGCGTTGGCCCGGTCCTTTCAGCCCCGGATTCCTCAGCCCCCAGCCCCCCGGGGCAGTCGGGATCGGGCCTGTTCGCAGGATAGTTTATCCCCATCTTGGGCCAACGAGAGTTGGTCCTTTTTCTTTTTGGGGTGGCCGTCATTCCCCGACGCGCCAATTGGCGCGTCCGAGGGCGCGTGCTGGCGCGACCCCGCAACCTCGTCCAATAAACTTCTGGATTCCGGACCAACAAGAAGACGCGTGTGGTCCGATGTGCCATTGCGTGTCGGGGAGTGGCGAGGGCACCTGCATCGGGCGATGGGACGGCTGGCCGCACGGCCGCGCCGCTGCGGATTAACCGTCGCTGCTGCAATGGACTTAACTACTTTCCGTGGAATTCAGTGAAGCGGCGTATAGGCCGCACCGAGCATCGCGCCCGGCTTGTCGCGATTGCCGTCCTGGACATAGACCACCGCGGCATCAACACCCTCGCGGGAAATACTTTCCAGCGGCACGGTCCAGTTGCCGGAACTGCCGTTCCAGTCACCTATCTTGAGCAGGTTGCGCACCACATTGTAGTAGGTGACCTGGCGACCGCTATTCTCGCCGCGACCGATTGAAATCGGCACCGTCTTCGAGATCGAACAAATCCACACTTCGCCATGCGCCTCGGCGGATGCTGTGCCGGAGGCCGCGACCGAAACGGAAATCTGCTTGTCGGCCAGCGTCATCGAAACCGGCACCGACATCACGCCATCGGTTTTTTTGGTATCGCCGATGGCACCTTCGATGCCGGCGCGATCGCTGCCGATCAAATGCACGGACCCGTTGACGACGACTTGCGGCGTGTAGACGTCACGATCGCCACGCATATGGGAATAGGCTTTCTGACGGGCGCTGAAGCGCGAATCCGCCAGCGTATCCTTCCAGCCAAGATAATCCCAGTAATCGATCGGCATGCTCAACGCGATCACCGAAGGATCCTTGGCGAGCTCACCGAGGATCTTGTCGGCGGGCGGGCACGACGAACATCCTTGCGACGTGAACAGCTCCACCACCGCGCGCGGGTCGGCATGGGCCGGACGAACGATGGCAACAATCGCGCAGACGCCAAGCGCGCCCGACCACCGCGAAATACAACTATAGGCCATCATCACTGTCATACTGGAAACCGAAAACCACCCGCACCGTCCCGGCACTTACGGCGCTCAATCGCGCCGGTCCTCGCCGAGAAGGCGGCCCTTCATAGGCCGCCTCCCCTGGGCTCGCCACTCACTTCGCGGTGAGGCGCAGATCACAATACCGCATCATGCGGCCAGCTTGCGCAGCACGTAATGCAGAATGCCGCCGTTTCGGTAGTATTCGAGCTCGTCGAGCGTATCGATGCGGCACAGCAGCGAAACGCGCTGCAGCGAACCGTCGCCGGAGACGATCTCCGCCATCAGCTTCTGGCGCGGTTTCAGATCGCCCTGCAATCCGCGTATGGTTACCGTCTCGTTACCCTTGATTCCGATCGACTGCCACGACGCCCCATCCTCGAAGGTCAGTGGCAGCACACCCATGCCGACCAGGTTGGAGCGGTGGATGCGCTCGAAGCTTTGGCAAATCACGGCGCGGACACCGAGCAGCCGCGTTCCCTTCGCGGCCCAGTCGCGCGACGAGCCATTGCCGTATTCGGCGCCGGCAAACACCACCAGCGGCACATGCTCGGCCTGATACTTCATCGCGGCATCGTAGATCGACATCTGCTCGCCGTCGGGCCAGTGCCTGGTCAGGCCGCCCTCGGGAATATTGCCGTCGGCACCCTTCAGCATGAAGTTCTTGATGCGGATGTTGGCGAAAGTGCCGCGCATCATGATTTCATGATTGCCGCGCCGCGTGCCGTATTGATTGAAGTCGGCCGGGCGCACCTGATGCTCCGACAGATATTTTCCGGCGGGCGATGTCAGCTTGATCGCGCCGGCCGGCGAGATGTGGTCGGTGGTGATCTTGTCGCCGAACATCGCCAGAATACGCGCATCGACCACATCGACGATCGGTTCCGGCTCCTTCTTCATGCCTTCGAAATAGGGCGGGTTCTGAACGTAGGTCGAGCTCATGTTCCAGCGATAGGTCTCGCTCTCGACGGTCTTGATCTTGCGCCAGTTGGTGTCGCCCTTGAACACGTCGGCGTAGCGCTTCTTGAAGATCGACGCGGTGACGTACTTCTTCATCAAAGCGTTGATTTGCTTGGTCGTCGGCCAGATGTCCTTTAAATAAACCGGCTTGCCGTCCTTGCCGTTGCCGATCGGCTCAACCGCGAGATTTTTCGTCACCGTACCCGCCAGCGCATAAGCCACCACCAGCGGCGGCGATGCCAGATAGTTGGCCTGCACGTCCGGACTGACGCGGCCTTCGAAGTTTCGGTTACCCGACAGCACGGCGGCGCCGATGATGCCGTTGTCGTTGATCGACTTCGAAATCTCCTCCGGCAACGGCCCGGAATTGCCGATGCAGGTGGTGCAACCGAAGCCGATCAGGTTGAAGCCGACCTTGTCGAGATCGAGCTGCAGTCCGGAGTTGGAAAGATATTCCGCGACCACCTGGCTGCCCGGCGCCAGCGAGGTCTTGACCCAGGGTTTTGCGGTAAGGCCCTTGGCGGCGGCGTTGCGCGCCAACAGTCCCGCGCCGATCAGCACGCTCGGATTGGAGGTGTTGGTGCACGAGGTGATCGCGGCGATCACCACATCGCCATGGCCGAGGTCGAAATTGCGGTTCTCGACGGGATAACGCTTCGACGCATCGTCGGCCTTCTTGTATTCGCTGGTCATCGCCGCGGCAAAACCTTGCGCGACCGCGGGCAGCGCGACCCGGCCTTCGGGACGTTTCGGTCCGGCCATCGAGGGCACCACGTCGGCGAGATCGAGCGTCAGGGTGTTCGTGAATACCGGATCGGGCGATTTGGCTGATCGGAACAGGCCCTGCGCCTTGGTATAGGCGGTGACCAGCGCGACCCGCGCCGGCGCACGGCCCGACGTCTTGAGATAATCGATGGTCTCGGCATCGACCGGGAAGAAGCCGCAAGTGGCGCCGTATTCCGGCGCCATATTGCCGATGGTCGCCTTGTCCGCGACCGAGAGATAATCCAGCCCCGGACCGAAAAATTCCACGAATTTTCCGACCACGCCCTGCTTGCGCAGCATCTGCGTCACCGTCAGCACCAGATCGGTGGCGGTAACGCCCTCCTTCAGCTGTCCCTTGAGCTTGAAGCCGACCACTTCGGGCAACAGCATCGACAGCGGCTGGCCGAGCATCGCGGCTTCCGCCTCGATGCCGCCGACGCCCCAGCCGAGCACGGCAAGGCCGTTGACCATGGTGGTGTGCGAGTCGGTACCGACGAGCGAATCCGGATAGGCGACCTCGAAGGTGCCTTTCTTCTTGCCGACCGTCATCTTCTCCTTGCGGGTCCATACCGTCTGCGCGAGGTATTCGAGATTGACCTGGTGGCAGATGCCGGTGCCGGGCGGCACCACGGAGAAATTCGAAAACGCCTTCTGGCCCCATTTCAGGAATTCGTAGCGCTCCTGATTCTGCTTGTATTCCTCGACCACATTCTTGCCGAACGCCTTGTTGTCGCCGAAGAAGTTCACGATCACGCTGTGATCGATCACGAGATCGACCGGCACCAGCGGATTGATCTTCTCGGCGTCGCCGCCGAGCGCCTGCATGGCGTTGCGCATCGCCGCCAGATCGACCACCGCCGGCACACCGGTGAAATCCTGCATCAGGACCCGCGCCGGGCGGAACGCGATTTCATGCTCGAGCGCGCGCTTCTTCAGCCACTTCGAGACCGCCATGATGTCGGCCTTCTTGACGGTGCGGTCGTCTTCGTTGCGCAGCAGATTCTCCAGCAGCACCTTCATGGAATAGGGGAGCTTGGAAATTCCCTTCAGACCGTTCTTCTCGGCGGCGGGCAGGCTGTAATAAACGTAGGTCTTGCCACCGACCTTGAGGGTCTTCCGGCATTTGAAGCTGTCGAGCGAGGTCATGTGAGGCAATCCCAATTGTCAGTTATACCCAGCAAGGGTATCAAAACACCGTCTGCGAGGCGTGGCCTGATGGCTTGCAGCGGCGGATTGTGTGCTGCATCAAGTTTCCGGCTTATAGAATCTTTCCAGGAGCACCGCCACACCGGCAATAGTGCTGCAGCAACGCGGTACCCACAAATTCTGATGCGGTACCCATCGTTTCCAAAGGGCTGTGAAGGGGCAAAATGCGGCTCTCGGGACGTGGCGTCAGGTGTGTGCGGGGCGGGCGGGAAGTGTTCTCCGGGCTCGATTTCGAGGCCAGCTCGGGCGAGGCGGTGGCCGTCACCGGGCCCAATGGCGCCGGCAAAACTTCGCTGCTGCGGCTGATCGCCGGCTTGCTGACGATGGCGGACGGATCGATCGATCTTGAGGGCGGCGAGGCTGAACTGACCTTGCCCGAACAGGCCCATTATCTCGGCCACCGCGACGCGCTGAAGCCGGCGCTGAGCGTGATGGAAAACCTGTGTTTCTGGCGGGATTTTCTGGGCGGGGCGGCGTTCGATGCCGCGGAAAACCTTGCCACGGAAAGCCTTGCCACGGAAAGCCTTGCCGCGGTGGGGCTCGATCATGCCGTGCGGCTGCCGGCGGCGTATCTGTCGGCCGGGCAGCGGCGCCGGCTCTCGATCGCCCGGCTGCTGGCGGTGCGCCGGCCGATCTGGCTGCTGGACGAACCGACCTCGGCGCTCGATGCGGCCGGGCAGAGCCTGTTTGCCACCTTGATGGGCGATCATCTTTCGCGCGGCGGCCTGATCGTCGCCGCAACCCACGCGCCGCTGGGACTTGCCGCGCGTGAGCTGCGGATCGGGGAAGAATCGTGAGGGACCCGGTGTTGCACCCCCACCCCCGACCCCTCCCCGCAAGGGGGAGGGGAGCCGCGAACTCGCGCGCTCATTTACCAAAAGCGATCTCTCCTTACCCGTCAGAAGATACGGTTGGCTTGCGCCAGAAAGCCCAGCCTATTAACGCAAGGCGACGCTTTCCTCTCCCCTCCCCCTTGCGGGGAGGGGTCGGGGGTGGGGGTCAACTTGCACGAACGTCTGAAGCGGAATCGTCGCAAGGCCGCCCGTCATGACCGCCCTCGCCGCACTGATTCGCAGGGACATCCAGATCGCGCTGCGCGTCGGCGGTGGCGCGCTGATCGGCGTGCTGTTCTTTCTCACCGTGGTGGTCCTGATGCCGTTCGCGGTCGGACCCGATCTCGCACTGCTGACCCGGCTCGGTCCCGCCATTCTCTGGCTCGGCGCCCTGCTCGCAAGCCTGCTCACCCTCGACCGGCTGTTCATGGCCGATCACGAGGATGGTTCGCTGGATCTGATCGTGATGAGCCGGACGCCGCTGGAACTGACGTGCGCCGCCAAGGCGCTGGCGCATTGGCTGGCCGCCGGATTGCCGCTCGTTATCGCCACCCCGGTACTGGGGCTGTTGTTGAATCTCGATGCAACATCGACTGCAGCCGTCGCGCTGACGCTGCTGGCGGGTACGCCGGCGCTGACCTTCACCGGCATGATCGGCGCGGCGCTGGCCGTGACGCTGCATCGCGGCGGGCTGTTGCTGGCCGTGCTGGTGCTGCCGCTATCCATTCCCGTGCTGATATTCGGCGTCGCGGCCTCGCAAGCCGCCATAACCGGACCACTGTCGTTCGGTACCCCGTTTTCGATCCTGTGCGCGCTGTCGCTGGTCAGTTTCGTGATCGGACCATTCGCGGCCGCCGCAAGCCTGCGCCACGGCCTGGACTGAGCACCGAATTGACGCCGATCAACTCTCACGGAGGCGAAATGAAACAAACCACCCGACATTGCCTGCCGCCACCGCTGCGATTATCAGGGATGCCATGACGCTGCTCGATCTCGCCAACCCGACCCGGTTCCTGACGCTGACGACGCGCCTGCTGCCATGGCTTGCGGCCGTCACCGCGGCCCTGCTGCTGATCGGCCTTTATCAATCGGCCATGGCGCCCGACGACTATCAGCAGGGCGCCACCGTGAAGATCATGTTTATCCATGTGCCGAACGCGTGGCTGTCGATGTTGGTCTGGGGCGTGATGAGCCTCGCCGCACTGGGCACGCTGGTGTGGCGGCATCCGCTGGCGGACGTGGCGGCCAAGTCCGCCGCCCCGATCGGCGCTGCCTTTACGTTTCTGGCACTGGTGACGGGCTCGCTGTGGGGACGGCCGATGTGGGGCACCTATTGGGAATGGGACGCGCGGCTGACCTCGGTGCTGATTTTGTTTCTGATGTATCTCGGCCTGATCGCGCTGTGGCGGGCGGTTGAAGATCCCTCACGCGCCGCGCGCGCCGCCGCGATCCTGACGCTGGTCGGCGCGATCAATCTGCCGATCATCAAATTCTCGGTGGAATGGTGGAATACGCTGCATCAGCCGGCATCGGTGATGCGGATGGGCGGATCTTCGCTCGACCGCGCCTTTCTGATTCCGCTGCTGGTGATGGCGGTGGCGTTTTCGCTGTTGTTCGTCACGCTGCACCTGGCGGCGATGCGCAACGAGATCCTGCGCCGCCGGGTGCGCAGCTTGCAAATGATGCAAGCCAGCCAGCGTGCGGCGTAGAGCGATGTCGCTGGGTCCCTACGCATCCTTCATCCTGACATCCTACGCACTGGTGGCAGCCGTGGTGCTGATCCTGATCCTCTCGATCGCGATCGATTACCGCCGCCAGAAAGAACGCCTGCGCGAGCTCGACGCGTCCGGCGTTGTCCGTCGCTCCGGGCGCAGCGCGGCGGATATCCAATGAGTGAACCCTCGACATCCGGCGCGGTGCCGCAAAGCCGGCGTTGGCTGGTGCTGCTGCCGTTGCTCGGCTTCATCGCGCTGGCCGGAATTTTCCTGCTGCGGCTGCACGGCGGCGATCCGTCGAAGATCCCCTCGGCCTTGATCGGTCGCCCGGCGCCGCAAACGGCGCTGCCGGCGCTGGAAGGCCTCGTCAATGACGGCACGCAGGTGCCTGGGCTCGATCCTGCCGTGTTCAAGGGCAAGGTCAGCGTGGTCAATATCTGGGCCTCGTGGTGCGTGCCGTGCCACGACGAGGCGCCGCTTTTGACCAAGCTCGGTCAGGACAAACGGCTGCAGTTCGTCGGCATCAATTACAAGGACGCCGCCGACAACGCCCGGCGCTTCCTCGGCCGCTACGGCAATCCGTTCGGCATCGTCGGCGTCGATGGCAACGGCCGCGCCTCGATCGAATGGGGTGTCTATGGCGTACCGGAGACCTTCGTGGTCGGTCGCGAAGGCACCATCGTCTACAAGATGGTCGGCCCGGTCACATCCGACAACGTCGACACCGTCCTCAAGGTCGAAATCGAAAAGGCGCTGAAGGCGGGGTCTTGAGTCATCGACCTCAGCCTGAAGAGCGGCTGAGAGCGAGCTCCGCTCGTCTCGACTCCGCAAGCGGGAGGAGAGACTCACCCCTTCGTCACGTCACCAGCGTCCGCCTCGCTCGCCTCGAGCGACGCCGGCTCCAGATGATAGCGTTTGATCAGCGGCATCTGGGTGACGGCAAACAACATCGTCAGCGGCACCATCCCAAATGCCTTGAAGGTCACCCAGAAATCGGTGGACTGGGTGCGCCAGACGATCTCGTTCAGCACCGCCATGGCGAGAAACCACAACGCCCAGCGCAATGTCAGGATACGCCAGCCCCGCGGCGTCAGATTGAACATCTGGTCGAACATGATGGCGATGAAGGAGCGGCCGAACAGCAAGCCGCCGCCAAGGATCGCCGCGAACAGCGTATAGACGATGGTCGGCTTCACCTTGATGAAGGTCTCGTCGTGCAGCATCAGGGTCAGCGTGCCGAACACGATAACGATGACGGCGGTAACGATCGCCATCATGGGTACGTGTCGCGTCACCATGTACGATGCGACCATCGCGACGATTACTGCCACCATGAACGCGCCGGTGGCGACGAACAGATCAAATTTGGCATTGGCGATGAAAAAAATCATCAGCGGACCGAGTTCGGTCGCGAGCTTGAACAGCGGATGCGGCGCGGTCTTGTCCATTTGTTCCGTCCATTACATTGGTCGCACCCCATCCTTCGAGACGGCGCTTCGCGCCTCCTCGGGATGAGGACATTCCGTTTGGCTTCTCCCTGATCCCAAGCAGCGGCATAGCCGCGTCTCGAAGGATGAGGCCTATTCAATCCCTGCGATCGCCTGCGCGAAATCCCGCGCGGTGAACGGCGCGAGATCGTCGACGCCTTCGCCGACGCCGATGAAGTGCACCGGCAGCTTGTGTTTCTCGGCCAGCGCCACCAGGATCCCTCCGCGCGCGGTGCCGTCGAGCTTTGTCATGACGAGGCCCGTCACTCCTGCCGTACGATGAAACGCCTCGACCTGCGACAGCGCATTTTGTCCCACCGTGGCATCCAGGACCAGCAGCACCGCATGCGGCGCCGACGAATCGACCTTCCTGATGACGCGAACGACTTTTTCGAGTTCGGTCATCAGTTCCGCCTTGTTCTGCAGCCTTCCCGCGGTGTCGACCAGCAGCACGTCGAGCTTTCCCTCCCGCGCCGCGGTGAGGGCATTGAAGGCAAGGCTCGCGGAATCCGAGCCCTGCGCGGCCGCGATGACCGGCGAGTTGGTGCGCTCGCCCCAGATCTTCAGTTGCTCGATCGCGGCGGCGCGAAAGGTATCGCCGGCGGCCAGCATCACCTTGCGGCCTTCGGCGGCAAGCTTGGCCGCGAGCTTGCCGATGGTGGTGGTCTTGCCGGAACCGTTGACGCCGACGACGAGAATGACGAACGGCTTTTGGGTTTCGTCAATCGCCAGCGGCTTCGCCACAGATGACAAAACCTTCTCGACCTCGGTCGCGACCACGGATTTCACGTCATCCGCCGAGATCGCCTTGTCGTAACGGCCGACGCCGACGGCGGCCGCGATGCGCGCCGCCACTTCGGTTCCCAGATCGGCGCGCAGCAGCACGTCCTCGATATCGTCGAGCATGGCGCGGTCGAGCTTGCGCTTGGTGACGAGATCGGCCACCGCCGTCCCGAGCGAACTCGATGTGCGCTTCAGGCCGCTGGACAGCCGCCGCCACCAGCTCAGTTTGGGTTGTTCCGGAGTGGTATCGTTCATGCTGGGGGTGTGTTAGCGGTTTCGCGCCATGAGCGAAAGTCACAACGAACGCACCGATGTTCCCGAGTTGACCGCCGATGAAATTCAGGCGCGCGTGCTCCATCGCGACGGGCTGATGCTGGTGATCGACAAGCCGGCGGGGCTGCCGGTGCATCGGGGGCCCAAGGGCGGCGCCAATCTGGAGTCCTCGTTCGATGCGTTGCGATTCGGCCTGCCGCGACCGCCGGTTCTCGCCCACCGGCTCGACCGCGACACCTCCGGCTGTCTCGTGCTGGGACGCCATCGCAAGGCGACGGCGTCGCTGGGCCTGCTGTTCAAACATGGCCGGATTTCCAAGACTTATTGGGCGGTGGTCGAAGGCGGCCCGGCCGCCGACGAAGGCACGATCGAGATGCCGCTCGGACGTTTGAACGCCGAGCGCGGCTGGTGGCAGAAGCCGGACCCGGACGGACAAAAGGCCGTCACCAACTGGAAGGTACTGGGTCGCGGCGGCGGGTTGACCTGGCTCGCCATGGAACCGGTCACCGGCCGTACCCATCAATTGCGCGTGCATTCCGCAGCGACCGGCTGGCCGA
>WNGM01005103.1_pt1 | contig 11655 bp, 9 predicted proteins | sample 5400571 | NCBI WGS metagenome assembly WNGM01 (sample SAMN13153378, study PRJNA577476) | soil metagenome | isolation source: 100 cm soil or saprolite under Garry oak tree replicate 2 | place: USA:California | collected 2016-06-15 | reverse complement strand
CTCCAGCTACTTTACGACCGCGTTCGGTGAACTTGAGCACATCCTGGCAGGCGTCGATAAGGCCCGGCAATTATTCACTGCCCAGAACGTCACACCTGCCCCCATATGGGATCGGCTCTTGATACTGGGATCAGTTGCGATTGCCACGCTTGGACTCCCCTTCGGCCTGCTCAGCCTCTGGAAACAACACCGCCACAGCGTGCTGGCAATCACGTTGGGGATTGCCTCACTTGCCTACCCTATAACTCAAGTGTTTCGCTTTTCAAGCTACGGCGCCGAAATTACCGATCGCTCTGCAGCCTTTCTCTTCTTACCCATTGCTTACGTGCTGGCCCTTTTCATCACACATTACTGGCCAACCAGGCGACTCAACCGGAGAGTCATTGCACTCATCACCTGTTCGATAGCGGTAATGCTCCTTGGAGGCGCGCTTTTAGAATCCGGTCCGGCATACTCAAGCCTGCCTGGTCCCTACGAGGTTGTTGCTGATGGGCGCTCGATCGAACCTATCGGTATTCAAGCGGCCCAGTGGTCTCTCTCTCATCTCGGGCCGGATAACAGGGTTGCCACTGATCGCATTAACCAGACATTATTCGGCACCTTTGGCGAACAACGTATCGTGTCCGAACAGGAAGACAATGTAGGTATTGCGTCCATCTTTTACTCATCACATTTTGATGGGCAAACAATTGCAAAATTACGCAAGGCCGGAATACGCTATCTTGTCGTCGATCTGCGCTTAAGCACCTCGCGTCCTTTACTGGGATTCTACTATGAGACAGATGAACCCGGCGCATTTCATCTCACCGGTCCCATTAGCAGGGAGGCCCTGACAAAATTCAGCGCCATCCCGCAAGTCAACCAGGTATTCGATGACGGTTTCATCGTGATTTATGACGTAGGTGCTCTGACCAATGAAGCAAGCCATGCATAGGCATTGGCGACACCTTCAAACGAGCCTCCGTCTTCCTGTCGCTCAAGAGGGGATGATGCATCAATGGAGAGAATACCCATGCGTATAAGAAACGTCGATCTCATTGGAGCGATGTGCTTTGGCGTATCAGGTATGGGTTGGGCGCTGCTTTCCAATCGTCCCCTGCTCGTGGGGGGGCTGCTGGCAATACCTTTAGTTTTCATTCTTCCCGGCTACACGCTCACCCGGGCGTTCTTTCGTAGACAACCAGGAGATCCACTCTCCGCTTCTTCCAACGGCCTTCTTCTCCAGCCGAGGTTGAAGATAGGCCAGCCTTTTGGCGCTGTCGATCTCTTGGTATTCAGCCTGGGTCTAAGCCTGGTAATAGATGTTGTCACGGGTCTTCTCCTCAACCTGGTCCCTATGGGGTTGCAGTGGCAATCATGGACGTTCTCCCTGGGACTGGTCACAGTGGTGTTTGCGCTGCTCGCATACGTGCGGGATAAATTCGCACACGTGCAGGGTAAATCCGCACACGTATGGCACATTCCTCTTAAAGAATACGCGCTGCTTGGGTCAGCGCTTGTTGTAGCTGCCCTGGCTCTCTGGTTGGCAATCATCAGGCCACCGCAGTCGCAGTCTGGTTTTACCCAGTTCTGGATGCTTTCATCGACACAGGCCAACCATAGCTGCGCTGTCCTTATCGGTATGCACAGCTTTGAATCAGCGCCGGCAACCTATCGTGTTCAGGTGATGAGCAATGGAACGCAAGTGGCCTTGTGGCCATCGATCATGCTGACTACACAACAGGAATGGGATCGAGTGCTGCCTGTCTCACCAGCAGTTGGTGGCAGCACGGTTGTTGATGCACAGCTCTATCGCCTGGATCAGCCGGGGGTGATCTATCGTGAAGTCCACGTGACGTTGCGTAGTTGCGGGATGTTGCGCGAAGGTTACAGGTGAGGACAAGTGACCGCTCCTACTATACTGACGATGGTCGGGCCAACTCGTCCATAGTAGGGGAAATGGCTTGTCCTCGCCCTGGTTGGCTCTTCGGGGAGAAGCTTTCATAAACGGCCAGAAGCTTTTCCGCGCACTCTTCCCACGTGGGCAGGACGAGGTGTTGTGGAATGAGCGGCCTCTCAATTTGTTCCAATGCCGCAGCCGCGACCACCTCCGGGGGGCTGTTTAAGGGAATGGTGCGGATCATCCCTTGCTCTGCTAATTCTCGTTGTCCGGCGGTATGAATACCAAGAACCGGGCGCTGCAGCGATAGCGCCTCCATGACCGCGACCGGATGGGCTTCATACTCGCTCATTAAAGTCACCAATGAAGCCTGTAAGAGCGTCTCGGCCATGGCTTGCCGGTCACCGGCCGGGATGGCGCGAATTTCTACGTGTTCGGCGACGCCGGCTTTCTGTGCCAGTTTGCGCAGTGAGGAAGCGTAGGAGCCTGCTCCTAGAATTAACAGCCGCGCATCTGGACGCTGTTCGCGTATCTTCGGAAGAGCGGTTACCATATGCTGGTGTCCCTTGTAGCGCTCTAAGCGCCCCAATGAGATGATCAGTGTGTGATCAGGCGTGTGATCAGGCGTTTCCCCCAGGGGGCGCTGCACTGTTGGTAGTGTTGCTCCATTGGGGATGACGGTAAAGAGCTGGGGCGGAAGGTGTAACACATCGCGGAAGTAGTCAGCTTCAAAATGCGATACGCCGATCAGGCGCTCCGCGCTTGCCAGGAGGGGGCGCAGTATTTGCCATTGAGTGGAACGCACTTTGTTGCGCAGCAATGAGGAATGGCCACCCGTATGAAATGTGACAACAAAGGGGATGTGCGCTCTTCTGGCCGCGAGCATGGCCAGGGGTGGTACAAGTGTATGGATGCCCTGGCAATGAACAAGATCCCAGTTCCCTTTTTTAATTACCGAATACACATCTGGCGCTATACAGAGATCGCTCGTGTGAGACCAGGCATTGACCCGGATAATCCTTATGCCCTCGCTTACTGTCTCGCGCGGCAGCGGAGTAAGTGTGTGTTGTGGCATGGTAGTCAAGATCGTCACATTGACGCCCATATGGACAAGGCGTCGTGCCACTTCATGCACGTGTGTTTCTATCCCGCCCATATCCGGGAAATAGCGAGCAGAGACCATCAACAGAAGAAGTCCACGGGGGGTTACTGTTCTCATCTTGCTATGTCTCAACTTTTCTACCGTCAACGCGAGATGGCCATTTTAGAGGTCTTGCCTGAAACAGCGGAGGCGACGAGATAGCTCATCGTCGTATAAAGAAGCCCGAGCAGGATAGCGCTCGCCCGAGCTATGCCATACCAATTGCGTTGCGCGATGGTGTCGTAGAGTCCCAGTACTATGCCGGCCGGCAATGTTCGCAGCGTATAGCTGCGCTCCGAGGACAGCCCGACGCGTGAACCGACTAACCGTGCCAGGTGGCCCTTTGAGCGCCCCTCAAAGAAACAGCGTGACAGGAAGTAGCGCCAATTCTCGCGGCTGGAAGGAATCAGATGTCGTACCACCGCCTGGGGTTCATACAGTAGAATGCCATTGGCCCAATGGTTGCCAACACGTATACACAGGTCGGTTTCTTCACAACCTGCGGGATGGGCTGCTCCGCGACCCAATTCGTCATCAAAGCCTTTCACAACAGAGAAAACCTCGCGACGAAACGACATATTGCAGCCGATGAAATTGCGTACCGGGCTGGCCTTCCGCGGGAGTCCACGATAGCTGCATCCCACGACCCAGTCGAACTCTTCGGGAAACCAGCGGGGACGTTCGCCAGTCCACTCTGGCAAGACGTTACCACCCACTCCCAGGACCCGCTGATCTTCGTAGCAGCGGGCCAGTTGAGATAGCCAGTCCTTGTTAGCAATGGCATCATCGTCGATGAAGGCGACAATATCGCCGGAAGCAATGGCTACTCCTACATTACGAGTCGTGCTAATTCCAGGAGTGCCATGATTTTCTGCCACAGTGATACCGGTGAATTTGGCCTGGAGGCGTGCCGCGAGCGCAGGATTGTTATCGCTCACCACAATAATCTCATACGGAGGCATGCTCTGCTGTTGCACAGAAGTGATGCCCGCGACAAGGGTATCCCAGCGCTTCTCAGTGTACGTACAAATGACGACGGATAAATTCATTTCGAAATCTCCAGTTCTTTAACGTACGATTTGTCCGCTGGCTCCGGCGTCTGCGAGGCTGTTGACGAGGAATAAAGAGCTCTTCTTTCGCCTAATCGCTCTTTCACAATCGTTTTCACGATGCGCCACCCATCATGGAGAGCCTTCAGCTTACTTTCACCAAAGAGGCGGACTGCCTCAAAGCTCGGCACTTCTTTCACCTTGAGGTTCGCTTTGCGGGCACGAATATTCATGAGCGCTTCGACTTCGAAGCCTGGACAGTCGATATCGAGGTAGGGAAGGCAGCGCCGCCAGAAGGCATTGTAGCCATAGCAGAGGTCGGTAAACTGAACTCTGAAGCATGCATTAGCAAGGAAATTGATAAGACTATTACCAAATTGCCGTATCCACGTAAAATCTTCACTGGCGCCATCATGGATAAAGCGCGATCCTTTCGCAAAATCTGCACCTTTCACCAGCGCATCAACAAAAAGCACTATCTCATGCGGATCATGGGATCCATCGGCATCCATCATCACGATGATATTGCCGGTAGATGCTGCAAAGCCTTCCGCGAGCGCATTGCCCTTGCCTTTACCCGTTTGCCTCATAATATGGATATCGGCTCGTAATTCCTTTGCCACCATGATCGTATTGTCTTTAGACCCGCCGTCCACGAGGACTACCTCGCTTACTATATTGGGCAAATCTGGAAGGATATGGGGAAGATTCTCTGCCTCGTTCAATGTTGGAATGACGACACTGATTGTTGGTAATTGCTGCACGTTATGCATTCTTTCACTCCTGGCTCGTGTGATGATATTTTCCTCGCTGATTAGAGAGGAGCTATCGTGGAGTTCTCATCTTTTACTCCTGGAAGAGCTTCTGGTTGGCTGTACCTGAATGCCTCTAACCAATCGAGCTGCGCTTCCGAGGCGCCAGGCTCAAACAGGTTGTAGATCACCGGGTTGTCTGTCTTCTCCCTGCTCGATTTGATGGCCGAGAACTTTGCATCTAAAGCCCGGAAGCACATTCTCCTGAGTTCTCGAGGCGTGTTGACGGTCACCTCACCGTTGTCATGGGTTCTCTGGGCATCCATTAAGGCCTGGAGCATGGTTACGTCCGTCACAACCATCTCCTTAATGGGCAGCTGTGAGGTGAGCCGCTTCAACGCAATGGTGGACTGTTCAAGGGTTGTAAAGGGCAGGAGGGCCAGCAGGTAGCCGGCAGTACTTCGTACTACGATATCGGACTTGCGGAGAAAACGCCATACAACATGTAACGATATTCGCTTTTTACTTCGCATGGCAGCAATGACCAATGGTGAGCCATAGCGCATCGAGCACTCCATCAGATACTCTACAATCTGTTTCTGTTCCTGTTCTTGCTTTTTCTTGTTCATGGTGCCGACAACTGGGCCGATCCAATCTAACAGCACCCACAGACGTTCGGCACAAAGTGCAATGAATAGGAGCGTTATCAGAGCAGGAGGTTGTACTGCCTGGTGAAATAAGAAGCTAACACCCAGGTAGAAGAACAAGGTCAGGACGAGCACAATAGCAAAACGAATACTATAGTGAATTGATCGCATGTCGATCACTCCTTATGAGTTTGCGAGCAGACTCGTGGATTTCCTCATGTGTGAACCTACTCATATGTATCGGCGGTACGGAACAATACTTGAATCCACGAAGTAACTCATTTCCGGAAGCGGAGCTCATCCATTGGAAGCGTCAGAACTCAGAAGAGGAGCTGGCTTGGAGGTTGCTTATAGGAGCGGAGGTACTGCTGAGAGAGGAATGGGCGGGAGGGCCTACACCTGAGCTACGACTGCTTCGACGTAACTGTTGCCTTTACGATTCAGAAAGCAAGACAGTGCTCAGGCAAAGAAGAAGGCCCTCAACTCAACACTTTTAGTGTGAAAAGACAGCTGTATCAAGTTGTGCGCCGCACGCGGGGCACCACCTGGCATCTGGCAGAGTAGTGGCATAACATGCTGGACAGATGCGAGGTCGTTCCGTCACTCTCGCCCCGCAATAGGCACAAAACTCTGCGCCCCATTGCAATGGCTGATGACATTTGTGACAGTGTCCCTCGGTTCGCGGAATCATCCCAAGTTCGGCTTCTTGCTCGGCTATCTTGCGTCGAAGTCTTAACGGCTCTAACTGCCTATAGCGGCAGTTCGTGAGGTACGCTTGCTCGAAGTAGACACCGAGAACGAATACGTTCAAGGCTACAAAAAGGCATCCGACAAGTAGCCTTTTCCCGCCTCTCATACGCTTCCATTTCAGAAATCCGTTCATGGTCAGAAACCCACGCCAGTCATCTATCATAATAGTTGTAATTACCAGCAGGTAGATCGTAAAGCCCAAGAGAGCTAACGGACCGCTTGCCCCGCCGAGGCTCCTCTGAAAAACATAATCACCAGAGATCAGAAGCATCGAGACGAAAGCAACAATAACAAGTACTGCCAACTGTTTCCTAGTGTAAAGATGACGCTGAGCCTTTGTTTGTGACTGCTGAGGTTGCGATATATTCATTTTTTCACTCCCTTTCGCCTACCATTGGGAAGTGTTACGGGCTAGAATGTAATGTTTACATGAAATGGTACGTCAACAACTGTTAGATCCTTACCACCTTCTATTATTATTGACGTAATTCAATCCCCGTTCTCAAATTTTCTAAAGACATTTGTTACCAGTTTCCGCCTGGTGTTTATCCATCTATGAGAGCATTTCAGAACTTAAAGGCCCGCCCGGAGGGAGTTCGGACCATTCCCCCCAGCTGAGGCGTCTCGCCCTCTCTGGTACAAGTCTAAGGAGGAAGCGTCATGAAAGCGTCATGAAAGCGTCATGAAACGCCGACCCACAGATGAGCCAGAACGCGTCCAGCCGGGAAGAACACCGACCAGCCCGAACTCTGACAGAGCAGCAGGAGGACGCGATCACCAGTGGTGGCATCCTGAGCTGACCCTCAGGAGAAGGGAGTGAGCCTCGTCTAGAAGATCAGCTCAGCTTCTACTCTTTTTGCAGTTAGGAAATGCTCTCCGTCTGTGCTATTATTGCAGCAAAAGGTGTTTTCACATCTCTGGTACACGGACAGCAGGACAAGAAGAGTGCTTGAATGAATAGAACTGACCGCCTATTAGCCATCATCCTGGAATTACAGGGCAAGGGCAGGCAGCGTGCTGAAGATCTGGCTGAAACTTTTGAGACAAGCAAACGCACCATCTACCGTGACGTTCAGGCGCTAGGAGAAGCTGGTGTGCCGATCGTTTCTATTCCGGGCCGGGGCTACTCCTTGATGAAAGGGTACTTCCTGCCGCCCCTGAGCTTCACCACTGACGAAGCAACCATGCTGGTTCTGGGCAGCGACCTGATGGCGCAAAGCTTCGATGCGCAATATCGCTCTGCAGCGCTCGCGGCGAGCCGCAAAATAGAGGGTGTCCTCCCTGAGAAGCTGCGTGAAGAGGTACGCTATCTCCAGGACAGCATCCGCTTCGTCGCAACGGGTGCTATGGAACAGCCAGTCGAGACGGAAAAACTGCAACAACTGCGGCGCGCCATTCTCCAACGAAGCACCATTCGCTTTCGCTACTTTACGCGCCATCCCTCGTCTACAGCAGAGGCGGAGAGGGGCCCAGAGGTTCCCGCCCCGAGCACGCGGGAGGCCGACCCGTATGGACTTGTCCACTTCTTCAATGCCTGGCATGTCATCGCCTACTGCCATATGCGCCAGGGCATCCGCAATTTTCGACTTGACCGCATCGATGACCTGGTCTTGTTGCCAAAGACATTCCAGCGCCCGGCAAACTTCAAGATGGGCGAGTCGCAATCAGGCCAGCGAAAGAGTGTGCTCGTCCGTGCCCTGTTCGACAAGGAAGTTGCACGCTGGGTGCGAGAGTCCCGCTCGTACTACATCACTTTCGAAGAGGAAACACCCGAGGGATTGCTCGTCACGCTCCAGCCACACCAGGAGAGCGAAATACTGCAATGGCTTCTCAGCTGGGGAAGCCATGTCCGCGTGCTGGAGCCAGAGACACTGCGCCAGCGGATAACCGAGGAGGCACAGGAGATACTGCGAAATCACGGGAAAGGCTGAAATCCATTTTGCTACTGACATACTGTTGTCACTCTCCCAGGTTATAGTATTCCTGTGAGCAGAAAGTTCACACAGACGGAAAAACGCGATAACCAAAAAGGAGATCGACAATGCTGCTAGGACTCAATTTCGTGATGCTGCATGTACCTGACATCGAGCAAGCTCGTACTTTCTATACCGAAAAACTTGGCATGGTCGTCGAAGATCAACAGCCTGGCTTTGTACAGTTCAAACAAAATGCTGGCATGGGCGCTATATTCGCGCTGCAGGAACAGGCTGGTGTTTCTCCGCACCAGGGTGTTGAACTCTGGTGGATGGTGGACAACGCGGATGCCACTTATGCTACACTCGTTTCTAATGGCGTTGAGACTGTGAGTCAACCGGCCGATGAACCCTTTGGTCGCGCCTTTGCTCTCAAAGATCCAGCAGGGAACAGCATCAACATGTTCCAGCCACCAAACTATGCATAAGGGGAGTTGTTCGTTCTAAGTCTGTGGGTGTGCAAGATGCACACCCAATAGTGCTCTGTCAAGGTTCATATGACACATTGGAGCCGGGCGACCACAAGGGTCGCCCCTACATTTCACGCATCACATGAAGTTTGATGAAGTAATAGGCGTCAAGTTAAGCGACCTAACAGTCTCACGCCTTCGTTCCACTCAGGGCAGACTCTGGGCGAAGGGTCTGGCTCCATGGGCAGCGAGATCCTGAGCGCAGCGAAGGATGACAGGGCGGTCCTTCCTTCCGCGCATGAGTCTGCACAATAGCACAATATGTGAGCGTAAATACGCCAGTTTGCGCAAACTGGCGTATTTACGCGTGTATCTACATAGTTGTCCACCCTACGATATCTACGCTGCCGGTAGTGGTGTAGGCGAATTGTATTGGTGTTCCACCATTTAATGAAGCGTAGTCAAGGGTTTGCAGCTTAGAGCCGTTGTTGGTCGTTGTTTGCAGAGAGTAGAGGCTACTATCTCGTGAGACGTTCGACCAGGGGAATTGCGTATAGACGTTCAGGTTGTAGATTGTGCCGTTGCTGGCAGTATCGAAGAGGACGGTACGGCCAGATCCGTCGGGTTTCATTTTCCAGGCCTGGTTGAAGAGGCTCGTAGAAGTGTAACGTTGCCCAACCATGAGCAGTGTCGTAGAAGTGACGGCACGCAATGTCTGCACGCAGATGTTCGTTTGATGATAAATGGTCTGCTGCGTACCACCAGTGGCAGGGCCTACCGAGATGGTTGTAGCGATAGGGGTCACGACCGTGGGACAGTAGCTGACAAACAGTTTGGTGCCATCGTAACTGCTATCGAAGGAGAGGTAGCTCTGCCTGACGGAATGCTGAAGCACTTGCGTAAGGGCATGACTACCAGTATCAAGAAGGTACAGGGTTATTGGAGGTGGAGGTCCCAGGCGACCTATTTTTTCTACATAGGCGCGTGTAGTGTTGAGCCATGTCAGAACTGTATACGAGTAATTGGTATCGGTAATGTTGAGTTCGCTTTGCAGGCTGCCGGTGGCAAGGGTTAGTAGTGTGATGGTGCTGGTGCTCCTGTTTGCATCTGTAGTGATGAGCGCCGACTTTTGATTGGTAGCCCACTGAACACTGGCAGATGTGAGGCCGGAGGGCAGACAGTAGAGCGTCTGTAGTCCCTGGCCATCCATACGGACTAATTGCAGCATGGCACTGTGGTTTGGGTCTCCACGTGGATCGACCTGGCTCAGGAACAGTACCCATTGTCCATCAGCAGAGACCTGGGCATGCTGAATAGAGAGACCACTGGTGACAATCGTAGTCTTCTGGCCTGTCGTGACGTCATAGCGTTTGATATGGCCGTATGAGATTGTGGTATTGGGGGGAATTTCGTTGTAGACGTAGACGATGTTGCGGTGCGATCTGATTGTGATGCAGATGCGGCTAACAGGAATACGAGACAAACTGCCAGAAATGAGATCAGGATGCGAGAGGGGCGAATAGCATACATAGTTTTTCCTCCCTATTGTAGGGTAATCAATATTTCTCAATACAATAAAAGAACAGAGGTAACTCTTCAGGTAGCTAACTCATACCGCCTTCGGCGGCCAAGGAGAAGGTAGGAGGGAAGTGAGCTGGGGCCCCTTCACACTGTCTCCCAGACAGCGTTCCCCAGACCCCGGCAGGAGGACTTCGTCCCCCTGCACCCCCTACTGAATAGTTACAAAAAGAGAACCATTAGTGACAGTTTACTTGACTCAAGGGGTTGACACATCTGTTATATAACCTATTGGCATTACCTACTTATGAGCCGTTACTAACCTAATGGTATAATTCGGTATGCATGCTCTTACGCTATCCAAGCAGGATGCCACTAATTTGGACAAAAATCAGGTTGTTCGCCAGGAAAAGTGCTGATGTTAACAAGTGAGTTGATCAGACCAAGACTCCGTTTCTCCGGATCAAGCTTATCTGTCGAGATGGTTGATGAACAGGATGTAGCCTTACAGCAAACAGCACAGGAATTGATTGACTTACTGCATCGTCATGTCGGCTGTTCGCTAGAAAAGTGGGAGGAAGCGCTGGCTGCGTATGAAGGAGCGCGCGTTGATTATGTGGTGGTGCGCGGTTTAGCAAAGGTTCTGGCGGATGCTGCCATGTTCACTCCTCTGGTAACGCCGTTTGCCCCCGCTATGCTTCGTGAGCGGCTCTTCGTTCATGGCCCCGTGTTCACGACTCCTCAGTTGTTTCATCCACAGGCGCGCTACGATGTGGTGCAGGGCGTGGCGGACGAACTGGGCATCTCTTCGGAGCAGGTGGAAACAACGCTCTTTGCGGACCGGCCAGCTACATATCTTCTCACTGATGCAGGACCGGAGTGGAAGCCTGCAGGCCTGCTCGCTCGCTATAACCTGGAGCTTGCTCGCGGCGTACTGTACTGGGCGTCACACATCAGGATTGAGGCAGCGAGTAACTACAAGGATCTCTGGAAATACATCAAATTTTTCAAATTGATGTTTTGGGCCGAGCCAAAGCGAGAGGGAGGGTATCGTATTGATCTGGATGGGCCCATCTCTCCTTTTGTCTCTTCTACGATGCGCTATGGGAGACAAATGGCTGCCTTTCTCCCGGCACTGCTGCTCTGTGAGCAATGGCGGCTGCTTGCCCGCGTACGACCACCTCAAGCAACAGGGGAAATGAGCTATCAACTGGACTCGACCTCTTCACTGCGTTCTTTTTTCAAAAGCTCGGGTCTTTTCGACAGTCGTCTGGAGGCGGACTTCGCGGGCGAATTCGAGCAAAAGATGGGAAATAAACGAGGACACTGGCAGCTCACACGTGAAAGCGAGGTGCTCCTGCTGGGAGATACGGTGATGATCCCAGACTTCATTCTCGTTGACGATCAGGATGAAAACCGCAAAATTATGATCGAGCTGGTCGGCTTCTGGCATCCCGAGTACCTGCGACGAAAGATTGAAAAGGTTCGAGCTGCCAACTGTGCTCACCTGCTTTTGCTTGTCTACCAGGGCTTGAA
>WNGM01005751.1_pt1 | contig 11660 bp, 10 predicted proteins | sample 5400571 | NCBI WGS metagenome assembly WNGM01 (sample SAMN13153378, study PRJNA577476) | soil metagenome | isolation source: 100 cm soil or saprolite under Garry oak tree replicate 2 | place: USA:California | collected 2016-06-15 | reverse complement strand
CCTCGAGGTACGACTCCTTCTTCGTCGTGAAGCCGCGGGTGACCTCCCACCGTTCGTCCCCTTGGCGGAACGCCACGCGGACGTAGCCGTTCGGGCGACAGATGTCCGCGAGCTTGACGCTCTGGATGTCGGTCCGCGCTGTCTTCCCGTACAGGGCGAACGTGATCGCATCGAGGATCGACGACTTCCCCGCGCCGGTCCGGCCGGTGATGACCGTGTATTTCTCCGGAAACCGGAGCGGTGGGACCGTCTTCTCCAGGTATCTCATGAATCCCCGCATCTCGATTTCCTCGAGGACGAAACCCTCGGGTCCCGCGGGCGGCTCGAGGTTCGGGACCGCGGCTGTCTCGACGTCCGCGTCGGCCCTCAGGCGAGCGCCTCCTTCAAGACTCGGCGGGCCTCCACTTTGATCGCCTCTCGCTTCGGGTGGTCCGCGAGGACTTTGTCCACGTAATCGGACAGCAGGCGGCCGGGGTCCAACGTGAACTCTTCCGTGACCACTCGGGGTCGGCTCGACGAGACGAACTTGATCTCGTAGTGGAACGCGTCGCGGAGGCGGTCGGCGAGGCGCTTCTCATCCAGCCGGCGAGGAATCCCTTCGGATCGAGCCGCTCTCCCCAGTCGATTCGTTCCGGCGCGCCGGCGTACACGATTTTCCCGTCGACCGTCTGGTGCATGTGGATGTGGCCGAACACGACGAGGTCGACCGCGTCCGGCACCATCTCCGGCGTGAAGGTGAAGTCGTTCGGAACGACTTCGGACGGCGCGGTGCTTGCGTACCGGACGCCCTGGAATTCGAAGTGGCCGAACAAGATCCGCAAGTCCACGCCGCTCAGGTCCGTCGCGCGATTGTGGATCCACTCTTTCCACGTCTGCCGGGCCGCTTCGTAGGCCAACTCGCGGGGGACCTCTTTCCCCAAGGTCTCCCGCACCTGCTCGACGACTTGCTCCGGATGCATGTAGGGGATCAAGATGAAGCCCAGCTTGCGGCCTTCGATCTCCCGGATTTCCACCTTGGGGCTGCGGAACACCTTGACGTGGGCGTACCCGCGGTAGTCGTCCAACGACGTGGACCGCGCGGTCCTCCGGGGCTCGTCGTGGTTCCCGGCCAGGATCCACACCTCGATCCCGGCGGCGCCCAGGGGCTCGATCACATCCCTTCGGACCATCTCCCGGAAGACGGGCGCAACGTGCGCCCGGTCGAAGAGGTCGCCGAGGATGCAGAACAGGGCCGCTTGGTGGTCAATCGCCCACCGGGCCGCCTTCGCGAAGTTCCCGTGGAGGTCGAGCGCCCGCTCCGAGATGCCCGTCTCCGGATCGATCCGGAAGTCGAAATTCAGGCCTTCGTGGACGTCGCCCACGCAGACGATTTCGTGCATCCGCGCGTGCAAGGGGGCCGCCCTACTTATAATGTCGACGAGATGGTTGGCGAAACTATCCGACGAACCGCCGCGGCGACGTTCAAGCTCCCCACCGGATATCCCCACGCGTGCTGACCATCGTCCTGGCGGACAGCGAGCTGGAGCTCGTGCCTCCGTCCATCGCGGGCCATCCCGCCATCCGGACGTCCGCGAGGAAGCGCGGCCGCTCGCCGACTTCGATCCTGCTCGACAGCAGCCTTCACCACCCCGCCCTGAAAGGCGTCCCCGAGGGGGAGCGCCGCGGCCGCCCGGACCTCGTCCATGGGTTCGTCCTGATCTGCCTCGATTCCATCGTGAACCAGGAGGGCCGCCTGACGACGATCGTGCACACGCGCCACGACGATGTCCTGCGGTTCGCTCCCCAGACCCGGATCCCGCGCAACTACACGCGGTTCGTCGGCCTGATCGAGGAGTTGTTCGCGAAGGGCCGCGTGCCCGACGACGACCCGCTCATCACGCTCGAACGCGGCGTCGACCTGAAGGCCGTGCTCGCCTCGTGCGAGGGTCGTTCGTGGGCCTTCGCCGAGGGAGGAGCCGCGACGGACCTGAGGAGGCGAACTGACCGCCGTCATCGGCGGCTTCCCGCACGGCACCTTCCGCAGTCCGGTCGCTGATCTCTGCGACCGCGTTGTCTCGCTTCACGCGAATCCGTTGAAGGCGTGGACCGTCGCGGCGGAGGTCCTCGTCGCATTTCGCCTGTTCTCGAAGCCGCTATCACCGACGAAGGCCTAGGGCAGTCGGGCGCCGCGCCGAGCCGGGAACGGCGCATCCGGGCGGATCGGCGCTCGGTCGTCGAAGCGGGACGCGCGAAGCGGGACGAGTCCCTCCGGTCGGCGGCCGGTCGCCACATACTCCGCGAGGAGCCGGCCTAATGCGGGGGAGAGCTTGAACCCGTGGCCGCTCAACCCGGCCGCCACGAAGAGGCCCTGCGGACCCACGGCGTCGACGACCGGGTAAGCGTCCGGCGTGACGTCGTAGACGCCCGACCAACCTCCCCGTGGTTGGGACTGCGCCATCGAGGGGAAGCGCTTCGCGAGGCGGGACCGCAAGTCGCGGACCGTCGCGGAGGGCACCGAGTCGTCCGCGAGCTCGTGCCGCGGGATCGTCTTGCGGGGATTCGTGTCCATGTATCCGACGAGCGTGTCCTTGTCGCCGTCCGGCCGCGAGTACGTGTTCCCGTAGAAATCGAAGTGGATCTTCGGCGGCGGCCCGAACCCGATTGGCCGGCGGAGGATTGAGACATCCCCGCGGACGAAACGGATGGGCAAGCGGACTCCGAGCGGACGCGCAAGGGACGCCGTCCAGTTGCCGGCGGCGAGCACGACGCGCTCGGTCTCGATCAGGCCGCCTCCGGAGATCCGGACGTCGGTGACGTTCTTGCGCTTCGTCACGATCGACCGTACCGCGCATCCCTCGCGAACAATCGCCCCGCGACGCTCCGCGGCGCACGCCAATCCGGTCGCCGTCGCGATCGGGTCCGCGTAGCCCGCGTCCGGGTCGTAGACGAGGGCTGCGTAGTCGGCGGCATCGAGCGACGGCTCGAGGGTCCGCGCTTCCTCCGGCTTCAGCCGGACCGCCCGGACGCCTTCTTGCTGGAGCAGCCCGAGCAGTGCGTCGAAAGCCGGCAGATCCCGCGTCCGCGCTCCAGAGAGGAAGCCGGTCGTCCGAAAGTCGCACGAGAAGCCCGTCTCGGCGGCGAACCGTTGGAAGAACTCCAAGCTCTCTCGGGCGAGTCGGATCCCGAGGCGCGCCTCGTAATGCTGGCGGACCAGGGCACCGCTGTGCCCCGTCGCGCCGGAGGCGATGTGCCCCTTCTCCAGGAGGACCACGCCGAGGCCTCGCCCGGCCAGGTGGAACGCGACGCTCGCCCCAATGCAACCCGCACCCACGACGACCACGTCGGTTCGTTTCGGAACGGCGGGGGCCGCCATCGCTCCGGACATCGAATCGCTCCTTATCGCGATTTCTATCGATTTACATTCACGCATCTGGATATATGTGGACTCTCGATACGACAAATCCTTATCTCGCATGACCTCCGATGAGCCCGACGTGCCGGACGCGTGGCAGATCGGCCTCGGCGAAGAGCGTGCGCGCGTCGCGATCGTGGGTTGCGGCGGGGCCGGCTGCAACACGTTGCGTCACGTCACGGCGCCCCCGAATGCGGTTCGGATCGCGATGAACGACGCGCCGCATCCGTCGATGGCGGAAGCGGCCGCCCGGATCTTGATCCCGGCGACGTCCCTCGAGGGGTACGCGTCCATGGATGCGAAGGCCGTGCCCCAGATGGAAACGGACGAGGAGAAGGCGATCGCATCGGCCTTGCTGGACCGGGATATCGCCCTGATCATCGGCGGTCTCGGTGGTCAACTTGGCGGCTGGGGAATGAGCCTCGTCGGCCGGGTCGCACGGATCCTCGGCGATGCGAGCGTGGCGTTCGCCACCGTCCCGTTCACGATCGAGGGCCCCATCCGCCGGCAGCTGGCGGAAGCCCAACTCCGGCTTCTGCAAGCCCGCGCGGACGGCGTCGTGACGTTCAGCAACGATGGGCTCCTCCGGATTGCCCGCGACCTGCCGCTCGGGAAGGCCTTCGCCGCGCTCGGCGGAATCATGGCGAAGCCGGCGGCGAGCCTCTCGGGGGTCCTCGCTCGGTCCGACGTCGCCCCGTTGCGTCGGATGCTCGCCGGGGTCCGCGACTGGCGGTTCGGGATGGGTACCGGACGGGATCTCCATCGGTGTTTCCTCGCGGTCGAGGAGGCATACGCCTCGCCGTGGTTCACGTCCCTTCCGGAGGAGATCAGCCACGCCCTTGTCCTCGTGTCCGTGCCGGAGCCGGACCGCGAGCTGCCGGAGGTCTTGCGGCAGATCCGCCTGCGGTCCCCGAACGCGGTCCTCGCCTGGGCTGACGTATCCTCGGTGGCCGCCGACGACCGGGCGTCCGTGCAGATCCTGGCCGGCACGTGATCGGCGTCCCCGCGCGGCTCGGACGAGCGCAGGTTGATATACGTCGTCATCCTCCGGGCGTGCTACGGACTCGCACGGGTCGTCCATGTCCTCGATCGGTAAGGAAATCCGGATTCGCCGCGTCTTGGTCGGCGGCAAGGCCCTCATCGTCGCGATGGACCACGGGGTCTCGTCCGGTCCAGTGCCCGGCCTCGAGGACATCCGGAAGGCGGTCGCGAACGTGGCGAAGGGGGGCGCGACCGCCGTCGTCTTGCACAAGGGCGCAGTCCGATTCGCCAAGGACTACTTCGACGAGAAGCTCGCCCTCATCCTTCATCTGAGCGCATCGACTTCCCTGGGCGCCCGCGCCGATCGGAAGGTCCTCGTGACCGGCGTCGAAGAAGCGATCTCCTTCGGTGCGGATGCGATCAGCGTGCACGTGAACATCGGCGGGGAGGACGACGATCAGATGATCGAGGACCTCGGGGCGACGGCAGGGGCGTGCGACCGGCTCGGCTTCCCGTTGCTCGCGATGATGTACCCCCGCGGTCCGAAGGTCCGGAACCCGTTCGACGTCGACGTCGTGAAGCACGTCGCGCGGGTCGGAGCGGAGCTCGGGGCCGACGTCGTCAAGACGCTGTACACCGGATCTCCGGACACCTTCCGGGAGGTCGTCCGCGGCTGCCCGGTGCCCGTCGTCGTGGCGGGGGGGCCCAAGCTCGACTCGGATCGGGCCGCGCTCGAGATGGTCGAGGGCGCCCTCGCCGGCGGCGCGGTCGGCGTCTCGATGGGCCGGAACATCTTCCAGGCGAAAGATCCGATCGGCACGACGCGGGCGATCGCCCGCATGATCTTCGACGGGGCCTCCCTCGAGGACGTCTATCGCGGGTGAGCCCCATGGACCGTTTGGTGTGGGTGGGGGCCCTTCCCCGCAAGGACAAGGCAGACGTTGGGTCGATCGTCTCGACCGCGCTCGAGGCCGGGTTCGATCAGATCGTGTTGGCGGCACTCGATCCCTCGCTCGCGCGGCTCGGCCGCTTCTCGCCGATCTTCCTGAAGGACGATGCGTTCCTCTTCGACGGCGAGCCGATCGGCCGCCTTGCGACGATTCGTTCCGCGAAAGACGAGTCGGCCGTGCGCGCGCTGCGGGGGACGACGAAGCATGTCGTCGTGCGAACGGAGGATTGGAAGGTCATCCCGCTGGAGAACCTGATCACGCACTTCCAGGGAAGCGGCACTCGCCTCCTCGTCGAAGTCCACGATGCCGTGGAGGCGAAGCTCTTCTTTGAAACGATGGAGGTCGGCGTGGACGGCGTCCTCCTCACGACCTCCGGGGCGAAGGAGGTCCGCGCGTTGCGGTCGGTCCTCGAATCGTTCCGCGAGGTCGTGCCACTCGAACGGGCCACGATCACCTCGATCCGGCCGCTCGGCCTCGGCGACCGCGTGTGCGTCGACACGTGCTCCTTGCTGCGCACCGGGGAGGGGATGCTCGTGGGGAATAGCTCCGCGGGGCTTTTCCTCGTCCACGCCGAGACGTTCGAATCGGGATACGTCGGCGCGCGTCCCTTCCGAGTCAATGCAGGCGCCGTGCACGCGTACGTCTACCTGCCCGACGGCCACACGAAGTACCTCAGCGAGTTGCGCGCAGGGGACGAGGTCCTCGCGGTCGATTCGACGGGCCGCGCGAGGTCCGTGATCGTCGGCCGCCTGAAGATCGAACGCCGGCCGCTCGTGCTCGTCGAGGCGGAGGCGAGCGGTCGCCGCGTCTCGACAATCGTCCAGAACGCGGAGACGATTCGCTTCGTCACCCCGTCCGGGGGAGCGGTCTCCGTCGGGGAGATCCAGGAGGGCGACGCCGTGCTCCTACGAACGGAAGAGGGCGGCCGGCATTTCGGGATGCGGATCCAGGAGACCATCTCGGAGCGCTGACATGACAAGGGTCGCGGCGGTCATCTTGGCGGACGGCGTCGCGGATGCGGAACGCCAGGCGCGGATGGCGCTGGCGGCTGGTGCCGACCTCGTCGAGCTGCGGTTGGATCGAATCCGCGACGTGGGCGTCGGCGATGTGCGCCGGCTTGCCTCGGCGGTAGGCCCTCGATCGATCCTCACGGTCCGATCGGCTTCGCAAGGCGGGTCCGGCCACCTGACGGAAGCCCGGCGCAGCGAACTTCTCAAGGAAGCCTGCACCCGCCCCTTCCCATACGTCGACATCGAACTCGAGCGGGACCGCCCACGCGCAGCGGAACTGGCCCGCCTCACGAGACGCCATCGCGCGACGCTCATCGTTTCCCACCATTTCTCCCGGCCCGCCGGCCTCGGGCAGGTCCGGGAGGCGTTGGACGCGTGCGCGGCGATCGGACCCATCGCGAAGGTGGTGGTCCCCGTCGAAACGATTGACTCAGCGGTCGAACTCGGGGATCTCGCGAGGACCGAGGTCGAACGCGGGCGTCGGCTCGTCGTGATCGGCATGGGGGTGGCGGGCATGCTCACCCGCGCGAGTGCGGGATCTGCGGGGCAGGAGATTCAGTACGCCTCTGCAGGGCCGCCCGCGGCGCCTGGGCAACTCTCACTGGCGACCGCCAAGCGACTCCGGGGGCGGGATTCGTGGGTCCTCGGTCTCGTGGGGCATCCGCTCGGACACTCCCTCTCGCCCGCGATCCACGAGGCAGGCCTCGAAGCGCTCGGCCTCCCGGGAACCTATCTCCCGTTCGACGTGGATGCGGCCGGTCTGGAGTCCCTCTTGGCCGCCTCGGACCGCTTCCGGATCCGCGGATTCAACGTCACGATCCCGTACAAGGAGTCGATCGTGGAGGCGCTCGACGAGCTGGACGGCGACGCCGAGCGGCTCGGTGCGGTGAACACGGTCGTCGTCGGCGACGGCTGGACGAAAGGCCACAACACGGACGTCTTCGGCTTCCGCCTGTCGTTGCGGTCCCTCGGGTTGCGGGTCGGAGAGCGTCGGGTCCTCGTGATCGGCGCCGGCGGCGCCGCGAAGGCCGTGGTCCATGTGCTCCTGCGCGAGGGGGCGAGCGTCGCGGTCGCGAACCGAACCGCCGCACGGGCGGAAGCGTTGGCGGACGCGTTCGACGAACCGATCGAGATCCTTCCGGTCGAACGACTCGACCAAAGCGGTCCGTGGGACCTCGTCGTGAATGCGACGCCGCTCGGGACGAAAGGATTCGCGGCGGATCTGCCGGTGCCGGAGGCCGTGATCGCGAAGGCCGGGTTCGTGTACGACCTGGGCTACAACCCGCCGGACACCGCGCTCCTCGCCGCGGCGAAGCGGCTCGGGAGGCCCCACGCGTCCGGCCTCGAGATGCTCCTCCATCAAGCCGCAAAATCGTTCGAATTGTGGACGGGCCGGTCGCCGCCGGTCGACGCGATGCGCCGAGCCGCGAAGGAGGCCCTTTCATGAAGGCCCAAGCCATCTGTTTCGGCGCCGGGACGATCGTGAACGCGATCGCGACTGGGAAGGGCGCGGCGTTCGGGCTCGCCCTCCGGGCTACCGCGACGGCGGAGACTCGACCCGAGGGATTCGGCGTGCGGGTGCACGTCCCTGCCTCCATCGACCCGGCCCTTGCGCAGTCGAGCGCGACGCGTGTCCTCCGGCGCAGCCGGCGGAAGGCCGGTCTCGAGGTCTCCGTCGATTCGGAGATCCCAGCCTCGCGGGGACTCAAGAGCAGTTCCGCGGTGGCGAACGCCGTCGTCCTGGCGGGCGCCCGGGCTCTCGGCCTGGACCTGGAGGCCCATCAGATCATCCGGATTGGGGTAGATGCTGCCCTCGATGCGGGCGTCACGATCACGGGCGCGTTCGACGACGCGTGCGCCTCGATGTTCGGGGGCGTCGTATTGACGAATAACGCCGCCAGGAAGCTTCTTGTCGTGAGCCGGCTCCCGGAGGGCCTCATGGCCGTCGTCCAGATCCCGGTCCGGACCATCCGCAAGCCGAGCCTCCGAGGGACGGACTTCTCGGTGATTCGCCCCCAAGTCGAGGAGGCGTTTCGTCTCGCCTTGGGCGGGGAATACTTCCGCGCGATCGAGGCGAACAGTGCGGCGTACGCGCCGCTCCTCGGCGTGGACGAGGGGCCAGCCATCCGGGCGCGAGCCGCCGGCGCGGTGGCCGCCGGGGTCACGGGGACCGGACCAGCGATCATCGCCCTGGCGAAACCGGGCCATGTCGACGCGGTCCGCCGCGCCATGGGCGACGGGGATTCGGAAATCCGGGTGGTCGGGCTGAACACGGCCGAGTCGCGGGAGGTCGTGGCGTGAGGTACCGAGCGATTCCTTCAACCGTCTCCGGGACGATCCGCGCCCCGCCATCGAAGAGCGTTACGCACCGCGCGATCGTCATGGCCGCGTTGTCCGGAGGACCGTGTCGGATCCGATACCCACTGCGGTCCGAGGACACGGATGCGACGGCGTCGGGCATGGCGGCGTTCGGCGTCGACATCGCGACGAGCGACGACGGTCTCCGTGTGTCCAGCGGGCCCCTCCAAGCCTCCGCGAAGCCGATCGACGCGAGAAACTCCGGGACGACGCTTCGGCTTCTCGCCGGCGTCGCCTCCCTCCTCGACGGCACGACGACCCTGACGGGGGACGCGAGCCTTCGAAAGCGGCCGGTCGGACCCCTGCTCGAGGCGCTCCAAACGCTCGGCGCAAGTGCGGAGTCTCTCGGCGGCGGAGGTTCTCCACCCATCCGCGTCGGAGGTGTCCTCCGGGGTGGATCTACGACGATTCCCGGCGACGTCAGCTCCCAGTTCGTCTCGAGCCTCCTCATCGCGTGTCCGCTCGCCCGGAACCCCTCGGAGATCCGCGTGCTACCGCCGGTCCGGTCCGAGCCGTACATCGAGATGACGCGCCGCCTGATGCGCCGATTCGGCGTGGAGTCAATCGCGGACCGCGAGACCTACCGCGTCGCCGGCGGGCAGAGATACGTGCCGATGGATGTCGACGTGCCCGGCGACTTCTCGTCGGCAGCATTCCCGCTCGCCGCCGCGGCGCTGACCGGAGGCGACGTCACGGTCTCCGGCCTGGAACCCGATGGCCTCCGGGGGGATCGCCGCGTCGTGGAGATCCTGCGTTCCTTGGGCGCCCGCATCGAAGTCGACGCGGATCGGGTCCGGGCCCGCGGCGGGGATCTCGTCGCACAGACCGTCGACGTCGGCGACACGCCGGACCTGTTCCCCATCCTCGCGGTGCTCGCGACGCAAGCCGCGGGCGAATCGCGGTTCATCAACGGGAGGCATCTCCGATGGAAGGAGAGCGACCGGATCGATGCGGTCGTCTCGATGCTCCGTGCCCTTGGGGCGCCCGCGGAGGCGACGGAGGACGGCTGCCTGGTGAGAGGCCCGAGTCGTCTCCGGGGGGCGTTCGTCGATGCTCGAGGAGACCACCGCGTCCTCATGGCGGCCGCCGTCGCGGGCCTCGCGGCGGAGGACCCGGTCGACATCTCGGATCCCTGGTGCTTCCGCGTTTCATACCCGACGTTCCTCGATGACCTGCGGTCCCTCGGCGCGCTGCACGCGGTGGTCGGATGAACACGATCGGCGTGCGTTACCGGACGACGATCTTCGGGACGAGCCACGGCCCGTTCGTCGGGTGCACGATCGAGGGCCTCCGCGCCGGGACGCCGGTGGACGCGGAGTTCGTCCAGTCCCAGTTGGACCGCCGCCGCCCCGGACAGAGCCTCCTCACGTCCCAGCGGAAGGAGGAAGACCGCGTCGAGTTCACGGAAGGCGTCCGCGGCGGTGCGGCGACCGGCGAACCGATCGTCGCAATCATCCGGAACGAGGACGTGCAATCGAAGTCGTACGCGGATACCGCGCGGGTGCCGCGGCCGGGGCACGGAGACTTCGCCGCCCTCCGGAAGTACGGCGGGAAGAGCGACTTGCGCGGCGGTGGTCAGCTGTCGGGACGCATGACCGCCCCGCTCGTCGTGGCCGGCGCGATCGCCCGCGGCCTCCTGAGGGAGCGGGAGATCGGGTTCTACGCGCATGCGGCGCAGGTGGGCCGGGTGGTCGCCCGGGCCGTGACTCCCGCCGAGATCGAGGCGAACGTGGAGCGCACGCCGGTCCGGTGTGCGGACCTCGACGCGGCGGATCGCATGATCGCGGAGATCGAGGCCGCCCGGAAGGACCGGGACAGCGTGGGCGGCGTCATCGAGGCCGCGGTCACGGGCCTCCCCGCGGGCGTGGGCGAGCCCTTCTTCGACTCCGTGGAGTCAGGTCTGGCGCACCTGATGTTCTCGATTCCCGCGGTCAAGGGGGTCGAGTTCGGCGCCGGATTCCGGGCGGCGGCGATGCGCGGCAGCGAACACAACGATCCGTTCATCGTCGAGGCGGGGCGCGTGGTCACCGCTACGAACCATGCGGGCGGGATCCTCGGGGGGATCACGGACGGCATGCCGGTCACGTTCCGCGTCGTCGTCAAGCCCACCGCGTCGATCGCGAGGCCGCAGCGGTCCGTCGACCTCGAGACGATGCAGCCGACGAAGGTCGTCGTCACGGGCCGCCACGATCCTTGCATCGTGCCTCGCGCCGTGCCCGTCGTCGAGAACGCGGCGGCGATGACCGTCCTCGATCTCATGCTCGTGGGGGGATTCATCTGAGCGAAGCGGAAATTGCCCGGTTGCGCGAGGAAATTGCGGATGTCGACAGGGAGATCGTCGGCCTCGTGGCGAAGCGTCTCCATTTGGCGGTGCAGGTCGGCGTGGAAAAGAAGCTCCTGCAGAAGCCGGTCCGGGACGAGGAAGCCGAGGACCTCGTGCACACCCGCTTCCTGTCGGAGTGCGCGGCCCGCGACATCCGTGCGACCTTCGCGGAAGGCCTCGCGGGCCTCCTGATCGACGAGTCGATTCGCCGCCAGGAAGCCGTCCGGACGCCGGCGTCGCGCCACCAACGGATCCTCGTGGTCGGCGGCGCGGGACAGATGGGCCGGTGGCTGTGCCGCTACTTCCACTCGCGGGGGTTCGAGGTCGTCGTCAACGACCCCGCGGGCCCCGTCGAGGGATTCCCGTTCGAACCGGATCTGCGGCGTGCGGTCCGCGAAGCCGACGTCGTCGCCGTGTCCGTCCCGATGTCCGTCTCGGCCGGCGCCCTCCGGGCGATCGCCGAGATGAAGCCGAAGGCGCTCGTGTTCGACATCGCCAGCCTCAAGGCTCCGGTCGAGGAACCGCTCCGGTCGATGGGACGCGCGGGCTTGCGCGTCGCGAGCGTCCATCCTATGTTCGGCCCGAACCTCTGGCCCCTCTCGAGCGGCAACATCACCTTCAGCGACTGCGGCAACGCCGTCGCGGTC
>WNGM01018674.1_pt1 | contig 11666 bp, 11 predicted proteins | sample 5400571 | NCBI WGS metagenome assembly WNGM01 (sample SAMN13153378, study PRJNA577476) | soil metagenome | isolation source: 100 cm soil or saprolite under Garry oak tree replicate 2 | place: USA:California | collected 2016-06-15 | reverse complement strand
GTCGCCGAGGACCACCGCGGTGCGGAAGTCATAACCGGCGATCTCCGGGTTCCCGGCGAGCATCCTGGCCGCCCGCCCGGTCCAGTCCCGGACGCTGGCCTCGAGGAACGCGTCCACCTTCTGGGCCAGGTCGGTACCGCGCGCCTCGACCTCGGCCTTCAGCCGGGGCCAGCTGGCGAAGCCGTATTCGCGGGCGACCGCGAGCTGGGCGGCGGTGAGCGTCATCTGGTCCGAGACCGCCCGGATGCGATCGGCTGCTGCCGGATCACCAGCACGGGCGGCGCGCAGCAGATCCCTGGCCTGGTGACGCAGCTGGCCGAGGTCAGGCCGCGCGGGTAGGTCATGCATGACGTCTCCTTTACCAGCCTGCGGTCCGCATGCCAGGCCTGAAGGAGATCGTCATTACCTGTATCTCGAAGCAGAGGTGGACTCTGTCCTGCCCGCGGACCCGGAGGCGCCCTCCCGCGCCTGCCGTCACCATAACCCATCAGCGGGATATCCAGGTAGGAGACGCCGCTCGCAGCCGCTGGCCGAGCGTTTCCCGCCCTGGTCACCCCGGGGTCGGGCTATGGGCGGTCGCCCGGGTCCGGTGTACGTTCGGTACGTGCAGGGAACAACCTTCCTTTCCGTTCTCCGTCAGCTCGCCGAAGCCGACCCGCGCCGCCCGGCGCTGACGTACGCAGACGAGACGCTGACCCGGGCCGAGTTCGTCCAGCGGGTCGAGCGGCTGGCCGCGCTGTTCGCGGGCCGCGGCGTGACGGAGGGCTCGAGGGTCACGATCGGCCTGCCGAACTCGATCGGCTTCGTGGCGAGCATGTTCGCGGCGTGGGCCGTGGGGGCGGTGCCGCAGCCGATCTCCGACCGGCTGCCGCCGGTGGAACGCGCCGCCATCGTGGACCTGGCGGATCCCTCGCTCGTGGTGGGGGCGCCGCCGTCGCAGGGGGGAGGACGGCCGGTCCTGGAGTCGGTACCCCGGCAGCTTCCGGCCGGCTCGTTCACGCCGGGCGTGTCACCGGAGTGGAAGCTCATGGCCAGCGGCGGGAGCACGGGCCGGCCGAAGCTGATCGCGGCCAGCCAGAGCGCCCTGTTCGAGAACGTGGCCGGGGCCGCCGCCCTGGTGTGCCTGCGTCCCGGCGGCTGCGTCCTGATGACCGGGCCGCTCGCCCACAACGGCCCGTTCACGGCCGCCACGATCGGGATGCTGCTCGGTAACCACGTCGTGCTGATGCCCAGGTTCGACCCGGCACAGACGCTGCGCCTGATCGAGAAGCACCAGGTGACCTGGTTGTTCCTGGTGCCGACCATGATGCTGCGGATCTGGCGCCTGCCCGAGGCGGTCCGGCTGGCGGTCGACCTCTCCGCCCTGGAGGTGGCGTTCCACCTGGCCGCGCCGTGCCCGCCGTGGCTCAAGCAGGCATGGATCGACTGGCTCGGCCCGCAGAAGGTGTTCGAACTGTACGGCGGCACCGAACTCCAGGCCGTGACGGTGATCAGCGGGACCGAATGGCTCGCGCATCGTGGGTCGGTCGGCCGGACGGTGCTCGGCGAGATGGAGATACGCGACCCCGACGGCCGGCCCGTTCCTCCCGGCGAGGAGGGGGAGATCTGGATGCGCCGGGGCCCGGACGCCCCGCCCCCGTACCGCTACGTTGGCGCCACCGCGCGCAGCGCCCTCGACGGCTGGGAGTCGCTCGGTGACATCGGCAAGGTCGACGCGGACGGGTACGTGTACATCACCGACCGTCTCGCGGACATGATCCTGGTCGGCGGGGCGAACGTCTACCCGGCGGAGATCGAGGCTGCCCTCGATGAGCACCCGGCCGTGCAGTCCTGCTGCGTGATCGGCCTTCCGGACGAAGACCTGGGCAATATCCCCTACGCCATCGTCGAGCTGGCCGAGCCGGTATCCGATCCGGACCTGCTGGCTCACCTGCGCCAGCGGCTGGCCCCGTACAAGCTGCCCCGGGTGATCGAACGCGCGACCACGTCCCTGCGTGACGACGCCGGGAAAGTCCGGCGCTCAGCGCTGCGGGCCGAGCGGATCGCCCGGTAGAGGGCCGTCCCCGGGCCCGCCCTGATCGCCGGGGCGAGGCAACTGCCCGTCGGACGGCGCAAGGGTGCCGGGGGTGTCCCGGAGCTGGTCGGCGATCAGCTTGGCCATCCGGCTTAGCGAGTCCTCGAGGTCCTCCGTGGTCACCACGTCGGCCAGCGCCAGGCGGACGGCGGCGAGCTCGCGGGCGAGGAACTCGGTGTCGGCCTGGGTCCGCGCCGCCACCTCCCGATCGCGCTCGATGTTGGCCCGGTCCCGGTCGTCCTGCCGGTTCTGGGCCAGCAGGATCAGCGGCGCGGCGTAGGCCGCCTGGGTCGAGAAGGCCAGGTTGAGCAGGATGAACGGGTACGGATCCCAGTGCCTGACGAGGCCGATGACGTTGAGCACGATCCAGCCGATCACCAGGACCGTCTGGCCGACCAGGAAACGCCCGGTGCCGAGGAACCGCGCGATCGCCTCAGAAAACCGCCCGAACGCGTCGGCGTCGTACCGGGCGCCCATCCGCGGGGTGGCGCCGCGCGGCACGGACAGGTCGGTCCGCTCGACGATACGGCGGGCGGGAAACCGTGCCATCTCAGCCTCCCGTTCTCCGCCAGCCCACGGGCAGCATGTGGTCCAGCACGTCGTCCACGGTGACCGCGCCGAGCAGGCGGCCGTCCTCGTCGCACACGGCCACGCTGACCATGTTGTAGGCGGCGAGCCTGGCCGCCAGCTCGCGCTCGGGCAGATCGGGCCGGACGAAGACGCTCCTCTCGATGCAGTCGCCGACCTCGGTGGCGGGCGGCCTGCGCAGCAGCCGCTGGAACCCCACGCTACCGAGGTAGCGGCCGGTCGGCGTCATCGTGGGCGGCTCGCACACGTAGACCTGCACGGCCGCAGTGACCGGCATGTCGGGGTCCCTGATCCGGGCCAGCACCTCCGCGACCGACACGCCCGGAGTGACGATGAGGGGCTGGGAGGTCATCAGGCCGCCCGCCGTGGTGGCGTCGTAACGCAGGAGGCGCCGCAGGTCCGCGGCCTGGACGGCCTCCATCGCGGTCAGCAGTCGCTCGCGCTGCTCGGCTGGCATCTCCGCGAGCAGGTCCGCGGCGTCGTCGGGCTGCATCTCCTCGACCACGTCGGCGCTGCGCTCGAGCTCGAGGCTGGCCAGCAGCCGGACCTGGTCCTGTTCGGGCATCTCCTCGAGCAGGTCGGCCAGTTCTTCGTCGTCCAGGGCGGCCGCGAGCTGGCTGCGCCGGCTGGGCGACATGCCCTCGATGGCGGTGGCGAGGTCGGCTGGCTGCAGTTCGCGCAGGCTGGCCAGCTGGTCAGCCACCGGGCCGGCGTGGAACAGCTCGGGGTGCTTGTCCCACGGCACGATCGTCGTGCGCCGGTAGCGCAGGCCCCGGCCGTGCGTGACGGCGATCGCGCTGACCTCCCAGCCCACCCGCCGCTGCTCGCCGGGGACGATGGCGACATCGGCGACGGTCCCGTCTTCGGTCTGCTTGCCGTACAGCTCGGACGCGAGGATCTCCCCGGTCCGCCGGGTGAAGCGGTCCAGGTCGACGGTGCTGCCGCGCAGGTGCGCACCGTCGATGGATATCTCCGCGATCCGGCCGAGGTTGACGAAGATGCGGCGTCGCTGCAACGTCACGACCAGCCCGAGCGCACGGGGCGGTTCGCTCCCGGCGGCGGGCAGGATCACCACGTCGCGGACCCGGCCGATGGTCAGGCCCTCGTTGTCCAGCAGCGGACGGCCCTTCAGCCGGGACGTGAATACCTGGCGCCCGGTCATGATGCGGCCTCACCTCCCCGGCTGATCCGACCTGCACCATTATCGTTCGCAGCGGGAGTCACCAGCACAACTGGCGTGTCCCGAGAACCCGGAGTGCCCCGGAGGGCCAGGGCCAGGGCGTTACAGCGCGGTGTCCCCGGCGGGGCGCCTGGCCTGGCGGCCAGAGCCGTGATCAGTGACCAGCCAGCAGCGTGCGCTCGCGGTTCTTCGGGCGGCCCGGAGTGTAGTAGTCGGCGGCCCAGTGGGCGCTGTGGGTCTGGAGCTGGAGTGGCTGCGCATCGGTCGCCTGCTTCATCGCGGCCCGGAAGCGGTAGTGGTCGACGAGCTGGATCGCCTCGATGGCGTACTTGGCGGCGACGTCGCGGTCGGTGAAACACACCAGGTTGTCGTCGTTCTGCTCTTCGCCGCCGGCCGCGAGGTTGGAGGAGCCGGCGAACACGAGCGGGTTCTCCCCGTTGAAGTCGGTGACGATGAATTTGTGGTGGATGACCTGGCCTAGGCCGCCATCCCACTCCGCCCTGAACGGCGCCGGGACCTTGTCAGAAAGATAGGAGAAGGGAATGAATGGCGTGTCGGCGGGATCGCCGGATTTCTGTACCTTGAGGGAACCGTCGAGCCGTTGCGTGGTGCCGAACGCATAGAGCTCGGGACGCGACGGCAGGGCCCGGATGGCGTCGAGGAGCGGGCCGGTGCCGGCGCCGATCTCCATGATGGCGAACAGGACGGAGCTCGCGGCGCTGGTGACGGCGCTGGTCACGCGGTCGAGTGACACCGAGGCGCGGTGGTGCGGGCTAAGGCAGACCGAGTAGCTGGGAAGGCCGCCGTGGCCGCCGCAGTCATGCCAGCTGGCGGCGAGCTGGCTGGCGGCGAATCCGGAGGGGTTGTCCCACGATTGCTGGAAGGCCTGCTCGTAGAGGGCGGCGGTGGCCGGGTCATCGAACGTGAAGACGTTGTTGGACTGCACGTACAGGCCGAAGTTCGCCGAGCCGCTCAGCACCTTGAGCGCCGCGGCGCCCCTCTTGCGGATCAGCACCTTGTCGTGGGAGAAGCGCTGGAAGTGGCCGACCTTGACCTGCGTGCCCTGCGCGGTGAGCCAGTCATGCGCTTTCGGCTCCCGTGCGGTGTCACCGATGTGGCTCGCCGAGTCATCCAGGTACAGGCGCAGGCGCGGTCCGAGCTGGCCGAGCTGGCGGATGATGGCGGGCTCGTCGAAGTCGTAAGCGAAGACATCGAGGCTGAGGCCCTGGTCGGCCAGGGTCTCGGCGATGAAGTCGAGGATGAGCCTGCGAGCGTGGAAACCTAGCCACTGATACTGCGCCTGATAGGGAGTCGTGTCGAAGTCGAAGGTAGGCGGTGACGGCTCGAACGGCGCGTTGTGGAACTGCTCGGCGTAGGCCTGTGAGGATAGTAGGTGAACATGCCGGGCTTCACGTCCGGGGGGAAGTGCACCCAGTGGAACTTCTGCAGCGGCGCCTCGCTGGTGGGAAAGAACCGGCGTTGTTCCGGTGTCGTCGCGCTCGTGACCGGCTGAGCGAAGCCCAGCCGGTTCAGCACCGGGAACGTCTGCCCGTCCGGGTCGGTGTACTCGACGGCAAAGCCGGCCAGATCCTGTTCCACGCCCTGGTCGACGTCGAAGGCGAGAAGGACCGCGCCATCCCCGGGGTAGGCGGCGAAGGTCAGGCCATCCGCCTGCGTCGTCTGGCTAGTCATCGTCGCGCTCCCCTCGGTCACCCCTGTCATAGTCGCACGTGACTCCCGGCCGTCCCAGGAGCAGGCCGCCCGCGTACTGCCGCAGCCACCACACGTCGATGACGGCATCCAGCGGCGGGGGCAGTCGCACGCAGCCGATGCGGTCCATCGGGATCACGCCGTCGCTGGTCGGCACCGACAGCGACAGCTCCCGTTCGGCTGGAAGCAGGGGCAGCTCGAAGCGCAGCGCCGGATCGTAGGGCCAGTACGGCAGGCCCGTCGCGCGCAGCGGATCGCCGGGCGGCAGCGGGCTCTGCGGATGGGACCGGAACAGCTCGTCGCGGCGCTGGCGCCACAGCTCATGCCCCCGCCGCGGATCGTCCTCGGCGCGCACCGCCGCATAGAGTTCGCTGACCGTGCGCCGCCAGCCGATCAGCTCCAGCTCGCCTTCCATCGTCCCACCCCCGTCAGGATTGCCCTGATGAATGGCCCGCTGTCATCCTCAGGGTAAACGGCCGGGATCAAGGAGCCAGCACCATGACCAGCAGCCGCGCCCAGGCGTCGCAGTACGACGGCGTCGTCGACCTGCGACGCTACCCGATCAACAAGCCGGACAGCCAGGAATACCACGCCCTGGTCCAGGCCTGCCGGGACCAGCTCCGCGACTTCGGGGTCGCCCAGCTGGAGGGCTTCCTCACCCCGGCTGCCGTCAGCCAGATGATCGCCGAGGCGGACCGGCTGGCTGCTCAGGCGTGGGCCAGCGACCAGACCCACACCGTCTATTTCGAGCCACCCGACGATTCCGCGGGCGCCGATCACCCGCGCGCGCTGCTGCAGCACTCGGCCAAGAGGGCCATCGCCTACGACCTGATCCCGGACGGAGCGCCCATCCGGCGGCTGTACGAGTCGGACGACCTGACCGGGTTCATCGCCGCGGTCCTGGGCAAGCAGGTGCTCTACCGCAGCGCCGATCCGCTGGACGCCCTGGAGATCGCGGTCTTCGGTGACGGCGATGAGCTCGGCTGGCATTTCGACAACAGCGAGTTCTCGGTGACCGTGATGTACGCCGAATCCGAGGCGGGCGGCCACTTCGACTACTGTCCCGGGCTGCGCGCCGAGCACGACGAGAACTACGCCGGCGTCCAGAAGATCCTGCTGGGCGACCCGGGCGGCGTCATCAGGCTGCCCAGCAGCCCGGGCACGCTCGCGGTTTTCCGCGGCCAGCACGCCCTGCACCGGGTCACCCCGGTCAGCGGCCCGCGGCCGCGGGTCAACTCGGTGCTGACCTACGGAGAGCATCCGGGCATGAAGCTGAGCCGGCTCACCCAGGAGCTGTTCTACGGCCGCACCGCCTGACAGGCTAGCCGGGCGGCCCCGGAAGGGCCGTGGGCTCCGGATTCATGATTCGCTCTCCCAGGTCTCGAGGAGATGGATCGTAGCGCCGAGCTCGGCCGCCAGTCCCGGGGCCGATGGCAGGAATTCCGCTCGGAGCGACTCCAGGACGGAAAGCACCGACTGGTAATCGGCCGGCCTGGCCCCGGCCTGCCGGAAATGCTCATACGCCGCGCGCGCCTCATCGGTTCGTCTGCAGAGATGGCAGACCAGCCCGAGGTCGGCCCACGCCCACCATTCGCCCCGGCGGGGACCCCGGACCTGGGTCTGGATGATGGCGATGGATTCGTCGATCTCGTGGCCGAGCGCTTCCAGCTGGGAGGGATCCTGGAGCAGCGTCAGCACGATCCAGTTTGTGCGGTTGTATGAGTCGTCGAGTTGATACCGGCGTTCGAGCTCCTTCCCCATCTCGTACGCCTCGATCCCCTCGGGCACCATCTTCGCCCTCCGGTAGATCCCGCCGAGCCTGCCCCAGTAATCCGCGAGCCGGTGCGCGGACTCCTCGCGCTCGTCGGCCGACGCCGGCGGTTCCCTTTCCAGGTCGTCGAGCTGATCCTGCAGTATCGCCACCGCCTTGCGCTGGCTCTCGATGGCCGTCTCGTACTCTCCGGCCAGCATCTTGCGCCGTGCCTGCAGCGCGAGCCGCTCCGCCTGTTCCTGCGCGACCTCAGTCATCCGCCTCATCCGCCTGTTGTCCGCCGTCGGCTTCAGCATGCCACCGCTCGAGCTGTGCCCTGAAGGAGGCGTCGGATGGCTCGCGTGTATCGTCCAGCTGGACGACCAGTTTGTCAGTCAGCGCGTCGTAGCTTTTGGCCAGCGCGGCGTCTGCGCCACCGCCGGCCTGCTTCCGGAAGTGAAGGTAGAGCCAGGCCGCGATCAGGTATTCCAGCCCGGTACGCTCGGCCGCCTCGGTGAGGGGATGGGCCGTCGGGTAGATGAGATGCCGCCGTCCCAGCGTCTGGCTGACCAGGAGCTCCTCGCCTCCCGCGGCGAGACGCTCCGCAACCGGCGTGGTGACCACCTCATCGCCCGCGACCGCGTGCCGCCACACGAGATCATAAACCCCCGTCGGGGGAAGGCTTCCCAGCAGGGATTCCGCCCAGGGGTCCTCCGACGGATCCTGCAGAAGCCGCCGGAACTCGAGGTGCCTCTCCACCATCTGGGTGAACACGCCCTGGGTTGTCGGCATGTATTCCACTGGCCGCAGCAGTTGCCGCAGCATGCCGAACTGCCTGCCTACCTTGCCGAGCCACTCGGCGTCCGCGCGGCCGGCCTCGCCGCCGTCGCCGGCCTCGTGATACCGAGGGTCGACGATAACCACCGGGTGCAGGCGGTTCGCGGCGAGGCGGACCCCCAGCTCGAAAAGTACGTTGGGGCGTGCCCCGGTCAGGTCCACGAGGCAGAAGTCAGTCAGCCGGATGGCCTCGAACAGCTGTGCCGACACGACGCGAGGTGAGTCGAGGTCGAGTGTGCGCTGCAGCACCGGGCGTGGCGGCTGCTTCGCCTGCTGGACCCCCTCCGCCTGAGGGCGTGGCCCGGAGGTCATGTCCCTGGCGACTTCCGGCAAGTCCTGCTTGATCTGTCTCCAGTTCCGCCCGACGTAGTCGGCGTCGAATGGTACTAGCGCCAGTATCGATGGGTTGTTCTTGGCGTCGAAGGCCCGGGTCCGCCGCTGCTCCGGATCCGGTGGCACCGCACGGATCAGGTCGAAGCAGGGCAGATCGCGGTAGTCGGTCCCGGACAGGGCGAGTTGCCGGATGCCCTCCTGCATGCGGGCCAGGAGGGCATCGCGATCGGGCGGCGTGATCAGGCTGACCTCGCGCAGGTGGAACGGCGGCTCGGCGCCCAGCCACGGCGGGTCGTGCCTGCCTGCCACGCAGACGGTGAGCCCGCGGCGTATCACAGCCCGGACGCCGAGCAGGATCATCACGGCCGGCTCGAAGTTGGTCAGGTCGAAGATAGCCAGGTCGGCACGGCATACTTGCTCGATGGCGTGCGCGAACGCCCCCGGGGACGACATGACCTTCCCGGCCAGGAGCTCATGAGGATGTCCTCTCAGCTCGATCGCGAGCCTGGAGCGGAGGTACGCCCGGTTGAGGGCCGGGAGGCTGTAGTTCGCGATCCTGCTGACTACCCGCCCAACCGAGTCCCCCACGGGTACACGCGCGTCGCTTTCCGAGATGACCGCGCACCAGTTGTCGAGGCTGTCCCTAGTTCGTCTCGTCCGCGGCCAGGCCAGCGGACTAGGGACCAGCCCGACCAGGTACGCGGGGGAGTCCTCCTCCGCGACGAGTTCACCGCCCGCGAGCACACGCAGGTCTTCTAGGCAGAGCGGCCCCCAATGGCGAAGCTGGCCGGCTAGCTCCTCCGCGGGTCTGGTCAGCGCGTCACTGAGCGCGGCGAGGCCACTGCCGCCGTGATCGCCGCGGCTGATATTGAGGACCGGGACGGCGCCTGGCGCGGGGGAACCAACCGGTCCTCCGTCCTCGTTGACGGCGTCCAGAATGATGTAGCCGCGCAGCTGATGCGAGATGTACCGCAGTCGCTCACGTAGCTGGTCCAGGCTGATCGAGGTGCTCGCGGGCTGGCTCCGGTCAGTGGCACGGACGCTGAGGCGCAGGTCGGGGTGATTACTGCCCCGCCCGGCGAAGATGACGAGCACGTCCGACACGTCGTCAGGGTCGAGGGCCCCCAGGAGCTCGCCTATCTGCCGGAGTTGCTCGTCGGCGGACAGCCCGGAGTCGAACAGGTCGCAGCGGCGCGGGACACCCAGACGCGAGACGAAAGAGGCCACGGCCTCGCCGCTGGCCTGCCCGTCCCCGAGCAGGATCACCTGGATATGGTCGCGGTCGATGGGCAGCGTGGATCTCGGTATCCCGGGGCTATCCCGCGTGCTCCCGGTGTCGGCCGAGACGCTGTAGGCGATCACCGGGAAGCTGAACTGCCTGTGCCTCGAGAGGTCGGGAGGGCCGTGCGCCGGGGCGGCGATTCCCGCTATCTCGCCGCGCAGCTTCTCCCGGGCGTCCTGCTCGCCGAGGCCGATGAGATTGATGCGTACCTGGGCGTCCAGCAGGGAGGGAAACCCGGTCTCCTCGATGTGAACCGGGATGATTCCCCCAGGCCTCTTCTTCATGTAGGCGGCCCATTCGAAGCGGCTCCACCGGCTTGCGAGGTACGCATCGGAATAGATGGCCAGGAGCCTGTCTGACCGGTGGACGGCGTCTTCCATCTGGACGATGAAGCTGCTCCGGTCGAAATCCCAGGACTGGATCAAGTGTAGCTGATAAAGAAATCTCTCTGCTCGCCGGCCGGGCCCGGGCCGGTTTTGTCAGGGCCGGTCATGTATCACCTTTCACAATGCCAGCGGATTCACGATTTCCACCGGGATCCCGCGTCCGGCCGCCTGCGCGGCGAAGTCCGATGCACCGCCTCCCCGGCCGGTGGAGCGCTCGTCCCATACCACCAGGCCGAAGAGCCTCTCGTCTGGCACCGCCGCCCGTCCCAGGTCCAGGCACCACTGGTTGTTACGGGCGAAAGGACTCTCGCCGGGACCCGGCGGGCCGAGTTCGTCCTGCTGATAGCGCACCGTGCACCGGCCCTTCAGGGCACGGAACCGCGCTTCCCAGTCCGAGCCGGGCTGTCGCACGGAGCGGTCGAGGAATGCTGGCTCGGGAAGAGGTAGCAGGAGCCAGACAGTTACGCCGCGGGCCAGGCATAGCTCAGCGCCGATAATGTCGGCGCCCCTGGCACCTGACGTGATCGCCAGGTCCCGCCGGCCGACTTCCCGTTCGGCGAGGATCTGGTCCATTGCCTGCCGGACCGCGGACGCTGCTTCCTGCGGAAAGCGCGGCGGCGTGCGGCCGGGTGAATCGGTCATGTGGCCGCTGATGACCACGGCTTGCCCGAACCCGGCCGATCCCCTCCCAGCGGACACCAGCCTCACACCCCTGGCCACGGAGAGCCAATAAATGCGGTAACGCAGGGCCGTCACATTACCGCAGCTCGCGATATGTTGCCAGCGGTTGATCCTTCTCCCCTGCGGGCAAACCCCTGTAAATGCCATTCGCAAACATCCCAGAAGACGCGCATCCGGGCTCTTTTTCAGACGTTTGGTCTCTCACCGCGCGGCATGAAGCCTGCCTGCCGGGTCGGCTAACGCCCGGAATCCGGACGCGGCCGCCAGTCGGAGCACGCCCGCCGCTGGATGTCAAGCAGGCGAGCGCCATTGATGTGAGCCCCCTCACTACGTAGGATGCATTCTGCATCGGTCCTCAGCGAGGAGGGGTTCATGTCCCGTCGCGATCTCATCGACCCGGATGTCCGTGAACCCCTGGACCAGCTGCAACAGCTGATCCCCGGCGGCTTCAACACGATTCCCGACATCGTCCAGCGCCGGGCCACGGTGTCGCAGATGCTGGCCAGCATGGAGATCCCGCCCAATCCCAACGTCACCGCCGAGGACCGGACCGTTTCCGGGCCCGAAGGCGCGCCGGACATCACGGTGCGGATCTTCCGGCCAGTGGACGCCACCGGGACGCTGCCCGGGATCTACTTCATCCACGGCGGCGGCATGATCCTCGGGGACGTCGAGGGCGAGAGCCCCGTCGCCGCCGCGATCTGCGAGCACGTCGGCGCGGTCGTCGTCTCCGTCGAGTACCGCCTGGCCCCGGAGAACCCCCATCCGGCACCGGTCGAGGACTGCTACGCCGGCCTGCTCTGGATGGCCGCCCACGCCGCCGAGCTCGGCTTCGACCCGGACCG
>WNGM01010195.1_pt1 | contig 11668 bp, 8 predicted proteins | sample 5400571 | NCBI WGS metagenome assembly WNGM01 (sample SAMN13153378, study PRJNA577476) | soil metagenome | isolation source: 100 cm soil or saprolite under Garry oak tree replicate 2 | place: USA:California | collected 2016-06-15 | reverse complement strand
CCGTAAGCCACTGAGTACCTGTAACATCACATAAATCGTCGTGCCAGCCGCTGCCCGGTCAACCTTGATTTGCTTCCACGGCGCCTGCTCGTCGAGGTAGCGATTTGCTGCTCTCGCCACAGCCATAGCAGCATTTATCCCATCTTTGAAGTGACAATTAGCAATATTGTGTCCCACCACAGAAAAGCCAGCATCCACCTCCGCCAGTATCTCACGATCTGCTTCCCGCAGGGCTTGAGGCTCTGGCACAACGCCCCCAAATTTGCTCTGTAAGAAGGACAATGTACGATGCACTGCATTTCCATACGTTGCCACCAGTTCATCGTTGTTACGGCGAATCATTTCATCAAAGGTAAAGTCGGTATCACGCCCTTCGGGCGCAGTGACTGAGAGATAGTAACGCAGTGTGTCGGCATTGTATGTATCCAGCACGTCGTGTGTCCGGATCACGTTGCCCCGGCTGCTGGATGCCTTGACACCGCTCATCGTCATAAACTCGTTGGCTGGTACATCATAAGGCAGATTACGATTGCCATAACCCAGCAGCATGGCTGGCCAGATGATCGCGTGGAAAGGAATATTGTCTTTGCCGATAAAGTAATACGGTTTTACCGGCGGCTCGGCTTGCCCAGGAACCCACCAGGTTTTCCATGCTTCGGGATCCCCCTGTCGCTCCGCCCACTCAACCGAAGCAGAGAAGTAACCAATGACTGCATCGAACCACACATAGATGCGTTTGTCCTCATAACCCTCCAGGGGAATAGGAACGCCCCAATCCAGGTCCCGGGTGATAGCACGAGGACGTAGTCCTTCTTTGAGCCAGTTCATAGTGAAGTTTATTACGTTACTACGCCAGTGTTCTTTGCCTTCTGACAACCACGCGAGCAAGGGCTCCTCTAGCTTAGGCAAATCCAGGAAAAAGTGATCTGTTGGCCGAATCTCCAGGGCGCTATCCTTGCTTCCACAGAGGCGACAGCGAGGAGAAATCAGGTCGACGGGGTCGAGAACGCGGCCACAGTTGTCACATTGATCACCACGAGCCAGGGTGTAACCGCAATGTGGGCAGGTTCCTTCAACGTAACGGTCGGGCAAGAAGCGGCGATCCGTTGGGCAGTAGGGAGACAGCATAGTATCTTTGAAGATGTACCCTTTATCGTAAAGCGTGAGAAAGAAATCTTGCGTGATTCGATAGTGATTTTCGGTACCCGTCTCAGTATATAAATCCCAGGATATACCCAGTCTATCCCAAATTTCGCAAATCTGCTGGTGATAACGTGCCACGAATTCTCGCGGAGTAATGCCCTCGCGTTCAGCATCGACCAGTATAGGCGTGCCATGTTCATCACTGCCTGAGACCATGAGCACCTTGTTGCCCGCCAATCGATGATAGCGAGCGAATGTGTCTGCTGGCAGGTATGCTCCGACGATCTGCCCGACATGTGTGGAGCTTTTCGCATACGGCCAGGCCACGCAGACAAGAATATGTTCATTCATACTTTTTCCTCACATCCCTATATAACGTGCATAAACAGAACGTGCGACCTGTTCATCATCGGTCCCTTTAATGATCGCACGAGCATCGGGGAAAACGGTTAATTCATACGTATCAACGTTAAAGCGCAGCAGGAAATCATTATAGCTTACCTCCCCAACCGGGTGCAACCGCTCGGCTAATTCAGCCAGATTGAGAACGATGCCGCGTCTTCCGTTGCGCACCTGTACGGCATCGCGTCCACATAGATTCGTGCTGCTGGTTCCGCTTAACGCATCAAGAAACTCATAGGAATGTTGCCCACAGGTGAAGCAATCAGCCTGGCGCGGCAACTCGATCCGCTCGCAGGTGTTCTCCCACACATCCATCCAAAACATCGCCCGGCTCATCTTCTCGCTCTTGAGGAGGATCTTGAGAGCCTCGGTAGAGGCAACACCGGAGATAGCTCCGACGATACCATTCAGTACTCCCGCTGTATCACAGGTTGGCGTGGTGCCAGGTAGGGGTATCTCAGGGAAGACGCAGCGTAAGCAGGGCGTATCACCAGGCACAATATTCATGGTGACCCCATAAGAGGCAATCACTCCGCTATAGATCCACGGACGAGCATATTTCACACATACATCATTGAGAAGGTAACGGGTCTCAAAGTTGTCGGTTGCATCCAGCACAAGGTCGGTATCCTGCACCAACGACTCGATACCATCAGCATTAATATCTTCAACCAGTGGCTCAATTATCGTGTCGCTATTTATGCGGCGTAGCTTTTCGGCAGCTGCGATAGCTTTGGGTAGCCGGCGCGTGATATCGTCCTCATCGAAAAGGATCTGGCGTTGTAAGTTGTTTAGTTCGATATAGTCGCGGTCAGCAATTACGAGGTGACCTATACCTGCGCGACAAAGATTGTTGGCCAGGACTGTTCCGAGGGCTCCACAACCAATAATGGTCACTCTTGATGCATGCAGGCGTTCCTGTCCTTCTTTACCAATTGGGCCAAATAAGGTCTGGCGTGAATAGCGATCGATTGCGACCATGCTGTGTTCTCCCTGTTTCTCTATACGGATACGTTCCTGTCTATTCTAACATAAAAATAGCATCCTGTCTGGAGACGGGATCAGGTTTTCTGCACTTTAGAAATAAGAAGAGTTTCCGATAACAACTGATAGAGACTTATTGTTTCTAGCGAAAAGATTGTACTCTGTTAGTTGGCAGCAACATATAACTGTGTTACAATGCAAAAGGTAGCAACAGAACCTTTTTGAAGATTAGTAACCAGTACATTGTGCAAGGCAGCCTATAAGTGATGGGAACGCAATGAAGAAAGTATTGGTTATCGACGACAACCCCACCATTGTGGAATTAATTAAATACGCCGTGAACCTGCAAGGATCATACCATGTCGTCGTCGCCTATGATGGCGTACAAGGGTTAGAACGTGTGTATGCAGAACACCCTGATTGTGTGATTATCGATGTAAAGATGCCACGCATGGATGGGTATCAGTTAGTGCGGTGTCTGCGTGGAGATGCGCGTACCGCAGACATCCCATTGATTATCCTCAGCGCTATGACACGCGAGGAAGATCAGATGACGGGTTTACTTTCAGGAGTTGATGAGTATCTCACCAAGCCATTTAAACCAAGCGCGCTCAATGCAACCATTGAACGGGTACTACAGCTGACGCCTGCCGAGCGTCAGCGCCGTATGGATTACTTAGTACAGACACAGGCGGACCGGGAACAAGTATAAAGTGGGGCATAGCCTTTTCTTTTGCGTTATGCTTCGCTACAATAATGGCTTAGACAAGCAAAAATGGAAAGAAGCGTTGGTAAACACAGAACAGGGCGCGAATCACAGCCATTACGTCTGTTACACATTCTCTTTGTAGAAAGCGATCCCAATAGTCGTGATAGAATGCAGCAGGCCCTTGGGAGCGGTTTTGTTGTAGAGTGTGCCGCATCACTTTCTGATGCCAGGTCATACCTGGAGGCGCAACTTCCCGATGTACTGATCTGCGAGGTATTACTTGGTCAGGAGAATGGCTTAGACCTGTGCCGCTTTGTTCGCAATACCTCCGCGCTTCGTCGTCTTCCTATTATGTTACTCACTTCTCTCACGACATTTCAGGACAAGGTCGCTGGATTTGACGCGGGGGCTGATGACTATGTAATAAAACCATTTGATACGCGCCATTTAATGGCGCGTATCCGTTTGCTTTCACGCATAAAACGTCTCGAGCAACGTGACGACGAATAAACTGTTCTAGCCAGGAAAGTGGCATGCAGCGTAGTGATTCGGCTGTTTCGCTTCCAGTGGTGGAATGACCTCCCGGCAGATTTGTTGCGCCTTCCAACAGCGAGGATGAAAATTGCACCCGCTTGGCGGATTAACCGGGCTAGGAACATCACCCTCAAGAATGATGCGTTTGCGTCTTGACTCTATCTCTGGATCGGGCACAGGAATAGCAGAAAGCAGTGCCTGGGTGTAAGGATGCAGAGGCATCTTATACAGTTCTTCACTGTCTGCCAACTCTGCTACACGCCCAAGGTACATCACTGCCACTCGATCACTGATATGTTTTACCACTGAAAGGTTATGTGCCACAAACAGGTACGTGAGACCAAACTTCTCCTGCAAATCCTTTAAGAGGTTGAGCACCTGCGCCTGAATCGATACATCGAGTGCAGATACTGGCTCGTCGGCTATGACGAGTTTAGGATGCAGTGCCAATGCTCGCGCTATGCCAATACGTTGACGCTGACCACCGCTAAATTCATGTGGAAAGCGGTTGACATAATATGGATTGAGTCCCACAACCTCCAGCAAATGTCCAACCTCGTCGCGAACCTCTTTCTGGTTGCCTCGCTTGAAGTTCTCCAACGGCTCCGAGATGATTTGCCCAACCGTAAAGCGTGGATCGAGCGAACCGTATGGATCCTGGAAGATCATCTGCATCTCTGAACGCTTTCTTCGCACCTGGTCGTTGGAGAGTTTTGTCAGGTCAACGCCCTCGAAACTGACGCTGCCAGCCGTTGGTCGAATCAACTGGAGAATAGCACGGCCGGTTGTTGATTTACCGCAACCGCTTTCTCCCACTAACCCCAGCGTTTCGCCCCGGGGGACGAAAAGGTCCACACCATCGACGGCTTTCACCGTTGCAACTGTGCGGTTGAGAATACCCCCTTTAATGGGGAAATGAACTTTTAAGCCTTTGACATCAATCAGGGTTTTCCCCGTTGTTGCCGGCATCGATAGGTCTTGTACCATGATATTCCTTTCCCCTACCTAGTCTGGATAGAAGCAAGCTGCTACCTGCTCGCCACGACCTACAGGCATCAACTTTGGACGTTCTTCGCGGCAGCGGCTCTGCACTTTAGGACAACGTGGAGCGTAGGGACAGCCAATAATTTCCCTGGATAGATCGGGTGGCTGTCCCGCGATCGGAGTAAGGTGACTGCCACGTTTCTCATCGAGGCGAGGAATCGAACGTAACAAACCCACCGTATAGGGATGTGCCGGTGTCTCAAAAATCTGCTTGACCGGCGCTGACTCAACTATATGCCCTGCATACATCACATTAACATGCTGGCACGTTCCTGCCACTACTCCAAGGTCGTGAGTAATCAGCATAACGGCGGTGCTGAATTCTTTTGAGAGGCCGCTCATCAATTCCAGTACCTGGGCTTGAATGGTCACATCGAGCGCTGTTGTCGGTTCATCCGCGATGAGCAATTGAGGATTGCATGCCAGCGCTATGGCGATCATCACGCGCTGCCTCATACCTCCACTGAACTCGTGTGGGTAGTTCTTTGCACGTCGTTTGGCATCTGAAATACGAACCAGATCCAACATTTCAACCGCACGTTTCCATGCCTGGTCATTGTTGACTTCTTTGCGATGTCGCTTGACCGTCTCGGCAATTTGAAAACCAACGGTAAACACCGGGTTGAGCGAGGTCATTGGATCCTGAAAGATCATGGAAATCTTACTACCCCGCAACTCGGTCATTTCTTCGTGGTTTTTCTCTAACACGTCCTCCCCATTGAAGTTAATTTCACCGCCCACGATCTTACCAGGAGGACTCGCGATCAGGCGCATGACAGAAAGCGCTGTGACACTCTTGCCACATCCGCTCTCTCCCACAACCCCCAACGTTTCACTGGGCTTTATGGTGAAGGAGACATCATCAACTGCCTTCACCACCCCACTGCGTGTGAAAAAGTAGGTCTTGAGATTATTTACTTCCAGCAGATTTTCTGCCATATTTATTACTCCGCTCACTAATCTTTCGATCGAGGGTCAAAGGCATCGCGCAGGCCATCTCCCAGGAAGGAGAATGCTAGCACGATGAGGGTCAACACCAAAGAGGGAAGAATTACTTCCCAGGGATGGGTACTGATGAGGGTGGCCGCGTCGGAGATCATTAGTCCCAGGCTCGACCCCGGCTGTTGCACGCCTAATCCAAGCAGGCTCAGCCCGGCTTCACCGATGACCGTGCCGGCGATGTTCAAGGTAGAAGCAACGACCACGATGCTGAACAGGTTGGGGACGATATGGCGCATAATAATGCGGGCATTACTTGTCCCGGCGGTGCGAGCCGCCTCCACAAACTGTTGTTCCTTGAGCTGCAGGGTCTGGCCGCGCACATAGCGTGCCATGAGCGGCCAGGCGGTGAAGGCCAGGGCAAGTGAGACGAGGATCAAGCGCGCGTTCCCATTGGGACCAATTACAGGCACATTGCTCAGGACTGTATCCGCCTCTGGACCAAAAATACCTGTGAGTAGAATAGCAAACAGCAAGCCCGGGAAGGCAAACATGAGATCGGTGAAACGCGCCAGAAATTGGTCGATCCAACCTCCATAGAAGCCGGCCAGCACACCGATGAGGACACCCAGGACGATATCAACCACCTCAACTAGAAAGGCTACGGTCAGCGAGACGAGCAGGCCCAGCATCAGGCGAGCCATCAGGTCACGGCCAATGGCGTCAGTACCAAGCCAGTACTGTCCGGAAATGAATTCATCCTGGCGATCCAGTTCCTGGTGGAACGGGTTGTGGTACACCTGTGGGCTGATTGGTCCAAAGAAAGAGCTTTGATAGGTACCACCCACGTGCTGGTAGATGAATGGACCAATGAGAGGGACTACTATAAAGAGGACGATGATGCCCAGGCTCACCATGGCACGCGTATCGCGCCGCAGCCGTCGCAGCGAATCTTGCAGGGGAGTTGCCGATTTCTTCGGCTCTTGCTGGCCCGGCGGCACTGTACCTTTTTCGGGTGTAACAGCAGCCGTCCCGCCGTTTGACATCTCTAGTAAACCTGGGCCCATTGTCGTGTCGGGTTGCATAAAGCCAGAGACCATCACAGCCAGCAACACCGTCGTTGCTTGAATGACGGGGTAGTCCCGGTCATTGATCGATGAGATCGAGACCTGGGCGATACCCGGAATGTTGAAAATCTGCTCGATGAAGAAGGTACTGGTGATAATGAGACCCAGGGTGATACCAAAGACCGTCACAAGTGGGATCATCGCGTTGCGCAGCGCGTGACGATAAATCACTACCCTTTCCTGTATGCCTTTCGCCCGGGCGGTACGCACATAATCCTGTCGCAAGACCTCCAGCATGCTAGTGCGAGCGAAACGCGCAAAATAGGCTGTTCCGGCTGCCGCAAGGACAACTATTGGAATAAGTTTGAACTGGATATCGCTCCATGTATACTGCCAGGCATTGCCCCAGTTCGTGACCGGCCAGCCAAGACCGGTGTTATTATCCAACCAGACAATGGCGACCTGGCAGAAGACAGCGAGGACAAAAGAAGGCAGCGCGAAAAGGACAAGCATCGAACCCATCGTAGTCGTATCGACCCAGCTATTGGCTCTGAGGGCGGAAAAAATACCCAGTGGGATTCCGATCAGCATCTGTAAGAGAAGCGCCCAGAACCCAAGCTCGGCCGTGATAGGGAAGCCATCCTTGAGAATATCCCACACGGGGCGCCCCTGATTTTTGAAGGAAAAGCCAAAATCAAATCTGAACAGGTGGGTTAAAAAGTTCCAGTACTGCTGGTACCAGGGTAGATCCAGCCCATAATCATGCTTGAGTCGAAGATACAACGCCAGGTCAAAATGGTTGCCTAAAAGACCTCTGATCGGATCACCAGGGGCAAAATACCCCATGATGAAAGTGATAAAGGTTACACCAATGATAACAAATATCAGCCCGATGAATCTTTTGATCAAGAATTGGACCATGCTATGCCCCTTACTCACTTTAAGAGCGCAATCGTACTGTGTTATACCATTGCGCGCATCACCATAGTAAACTAGAACTACATTGTTGATGTGCTACGTCTTGTCAATAATTGACAATAGACGTTGCTGAATTAAGTTTAATTTTATGTGAACCTGTTTCTAAAGTCAAGGAAGTTAATAGGGACAGTGATCAAGCAATCACTGTCCCTATCGATCACCGTTCTAAATGAGCATGAGAAATGCTCTTTTATGAACCGAACTCATCTACGAGGTTTTGGCGCATGGGGTATCGTTAGAAATGAAAGTCCGGCCCCAATCATCCGGTGCTATCAACCCCTGTGCATTACGGGTATAGCCCTGCACGCATGGTTTGACCAGCGCGATATAGTTTTGCTGCTCCATGGGGAACCAGGCCACATAGTTGACCAATTGCTGCTCGATGGTGTTGTAGGCTTGCAGGCGGGCATTTGGATCTTGCATGACATCGGCCTGTTCCATCTGCTGTTGCAGTACCTGCTGCGCGGCTGCGTCCGGGCCTTTGTTCTGGCCAAAGTTCATGCCATTCTGGGCCGCTCCTTTGTCAAACTGCAGCGTCGTCCAGTCGTAGGGATCAGGATAGTCAGCAATCCAGGCGGGACCGGTATAGAACTGCAAGGGGTTGCCGGTGCCCATGCTTTCATCTGCGAACAGCTTGTTGATCTCAATATCATTCGTTTTGACGCTGACGCCCAGCACCGTCTGCCACATCTGCTGCAGGGCTGCGACTTCGTTTCTCACGTCCTGTGCACCGGCGCTTGAATAGGTCAGTGTGATAGGTGGTAACGCTGCCGCGCTCGCGTAGCCCTCTTCCTGCAAGCCCTGTTGGAACAACTGCTTGGCTTTGGTTGGATCGCCAGCCGTCCCTTGTACCCCGGCGGGACCTGTCAGATTCGGGTTATAACCGTACTGGCCTTGAGGCACGATATGATTCGTGGGAGTGAGTGAATTCTTCCAGACGCTCTTCGCAATCAGGTCTTTATTGACCGCCAGCTCAAATGCCTGCCGGATCTTGGTATTGTCGAAGGGCTTCTGGTTATAGTTCATGGTGTAGTAGTTGATCCACAACTGCGGTAACTTGACGAAGTCAGAGCGGTGCTGATCCGTCGGATAATGTGACAGAGGCACACCAGTTTCGTCGACCTGGTTCACCTGGTAGGCCGGGTAGCCACTGTCCAACGTTTTGTAGAAGGGGAAGATCACCTTCTGCAGTTGTGGCTGGGCACCGTAATACTTGGGATTTGGTACGAAAACGATTTGCTTGCTATGGACATACGATTGTACGGTAAATGGTCCATCGCCGCCACCCAGATTCAGGTGGTCAGTCCAGGTCTTGCCATACTTGGTAACCAGGCTCTTCTCAACGATGAAGCCGCACTGGAAGGTCAATGCATCCAGGAAGAAGGGAACTGGCTTGTTCGCAGAAATGACCACGGTGCTGGCATCAGGGGTTTTGATGCTGTCCCCGATGATGGTCTTGATGCTGCCAGCGGCGAGTTTGTCCGAGTCTTTAATATACTTCAGATAGTAGGCAGCAGTAGTGGATTGGAGTGATGGCTGCAAGGCGCGGTCGATGCTATAGGCGACGTCGGCTGAAGTCAGCGGTGTGCCATCACTAAACACGAGGTTGGGGCGCAGGTGGAATGTGTAGGTCATGTGGTCTGAACTGATGTCCCACGATGAAGCCAGCTGTGGCTTGACGTTCTCTTTGTCATCGAGCTGCACAAGGCCGGTGAAGACCATATTGATGGCAGAGGCCGAAAAAAAGTCTGGCGCCAGTGCTGGATCGAACGAATAAAGGTCTGCATTACCTATTTCTATTCCACTGACAAATACCTGCTTGTTAGCAGCCGCCTTCGTATGTGATGTGCTAGTGCTGTTATTGGCACCGCCACAAGCAACGATGAGCATGGCTAGTACACATAAAAATGTTGGTAAGAGCCCAGTAATCAATTTCTTGCCAGGTCTCATAAATAATTTCTCCTTAGTAGTCAGGAACATGTGTTTGACGAAAACCGAATAAGATTTGCCTCGTTTCAAGGTCAATCTCCCTGCCTGTAGTTGCTATTCTTGTCCGCTCTTTCCTCCTTTCATTTCACACACGAAACAGTATTCTTGTCGCATCGAAGGATCAAGCGTCCATCGTTTTGTCCAGGCATAGAATAAATGAACCGCGTAGCACGGGGGAATTCCGCCGCGAAGCTGCTAGTGGTGTCAATTGCCGTGAATGCTGGCAAATATTACTACGTCCTGCTGCTACCAAATCTCTCATTCCATACGAGCAAAAATCGACCGTGCGGACGGCGAAGCTGTCCGCACGGTCGATTTTTACTCGTTTTCGCTATCCTTTGGAACGAGGGTCAAAGGCATCGCGTAAGCCATCACCCAGGAACGAGAATGAGAGCACCAGGGTCACCAGCACTAGACAGGGAAGGAAAGGCTCCCAGGGATGCGTACTTATGTAGGAACTGCCATCCGCAATCATGAGCCCGATGCTGGAGCCTGGCGGCCGCACTCCCAAACCAAGGTAGCTGATGGCTGCCTCGGTGATAACTATGTTCACGATATCAAGCGTTGCAGCGATGACCACGATGCTGAAGAGGTTAGGTATGATGTGGCGAAAGATAATGCGTGCATCGCTGGTGCCTGAGGTTCGCGCCGCCTCCACAAACTGTTGCTCCTTGAGCTGGAATGTTTGGCCGCGGACATAGCGCGCCATGAGCGGCCAGATAGTCAATGCCAGTGCTAATGAGACAAGAAGCAGCCGCGCGTTCCCATTTGGGCCAACTATGGGGATTTTACTCAGTGTCGCATCAGCCCAATCGCCTAAGATACCAGCGACCAGAATGAGGAAAAGAAGGCCTGGGAAAGCAAACATAATGTCCGTGAAACGCGCCAGGAATTGGTCGATCCAGCCGCCATAATAGCCCGCTAGAATGCCAACGAAAATACCTACTACAATATCCACCGTCTCGACGAGAACAGCAACTACTATCGAAATCAGCACACCTTGCATTAAACGCGCCAGGAGGTCGCGTCCGAGATTATCGGTGCCCAGCCAGTGCTGGGCTGATGGCAGTTGATCTGCTTGCTCAAATGCCTGGAAAGAGAATCCGTGGTACTGATCGGCTCCGACAGCCCCATTGATAGCGCTCTGATAGGTACCCCCGATGTGCTGGTAGATGGGGGGCCCAATGAAAGCAATCACTACAAAGAACACAATTATACCCAGACTGATCATTGCCCGCCGGTCTCGCCGCAACCTTCGTAACGAGTCTTGTAATGGAGTAGTTGGTTTCTCCTCTTTTTCTGTACCTGGAGGAGGTATAACTGTTGCACCGCCTGTCATTTCAGATAATTCTGGCTCTGCTGGAAGCATAGTATTATCGGGTTGCATCACTCCCGGTGGGACAAATTCCGTTTCTTTATCCTGCATATCCATGTCTATCTGTGCCTCCTATTGAATCTTGATGCGCGGATCAACAACAGTATAGAGGATATCCGATACTAGATTTCCCAGTACGACGGCAACTGCCAGCATGACTGTCGTAGCCTGGAGGACAGGGTAGTCGGCTGCATCAACAGAGCTCAGCGTAGTTTCAGCAATGCCGGGGATATTGAAGATACGTTCGATGAAAAATGCACCTGTGACCAGGAAGCCCATTGAAACACCTATAACCGTCACAAGCGGAATCGTCGCATTGCGCAGCGCATGACGATAGATAACGACCCGTTCAAGCATGCCCTTTGCCCGTGCTGTGCGTACATAATCCTGGCGTAAAACTTCCAGCATGCTTGTGCGGGTAAGACGAGCGTAATAGGCTGTGCCTGTTGCCGCGTAAACCAGAATGGGCAGGAGCTTGTACTGGATGTCAGACCAGCTATACTG
>WNGM01011920.1_pt1 | contig 11669 bp, 12 predicted proteins | sample 5400571 | NCBI WGS metagenome assembly WNGM01 (sample SAMN13153378, study PRJNA577476) | soil metagenome | isolation source: 100 cm soil or saprolite under Garry oak tree replicate 2 | place: USA:California | collected 2016-06-15 | reverse complement strand
GGTGACATCATCACGGGTCTCCGGCGCGAACTGCGCCGGCATGTCGCTGGCCCGGCTGCGCACGTGGTCCCAGATACGGCGACCCAGCCCGGCAGCGTCCGGCGTTCGGCTACGAGGGGCCATACAGCGACGCTAACCCGCCCGCGGCCCTGGCGCAGGTCCTCCAGCCCACGGCCTTGCCCAGGCCGGGAGTTCCCGGACTGTCCCTGGCAGCGGCAGCGGCCGGCATCACCAGAGATCGACCGCGGTCGTCAGAGGGCCGGTGCCTCACGGGCCTCCAGCAGCCGTCAGTGGCCCGTCGATAACCCGGCATCGGCGGCATGCGCAGGCGCGGAGGGTGTCCGGCAGCCGACGATCGCCGGCGCCTTGTAAATCAGCTCGTCGTTCTCCAGGGCCGCCACCATGAACAGGGCGAAGTCCACGCGGCGCGTGAGGTTGCCCGCGAGGATGGGGTCACCCACATGCCGGCCCCACACCGGAAGGCCCTGGCCCGGGCCCTCTTCGAGCTCGCTTCCGCGTACGACGGTCCACCGCGTATCGCTGGCGAACACCTGCCGGCAGGCTTCGACCTGGTCATCTAGGTCCACCGCCCGGGCTAGCTTGCCCAGCCGGCCAAGGACAGCGACCTTCCACTTGAGCCTCCACGAATAGACGTCCTGGCCATCACGCGAGATGTGCCACGCGGAGGAAACACCTGCCGCGCGCCCGTGACGCCAGGTCGAGCACCGCCTGAGCCGTCACCGTTGAGTACCCATGGACACCCCGGGGGACCAGCACGGTGAGGACCCCGTCGCACCCTGCCGCCGCTTTGCTGCTGAACCCGCGCTGTCTGCCAGGTGCCGGAAAGCAACGTGACAGAAAATCAGAGCAGCTGCCTCGTCCTCTTCCACATCACACTAGGCGGAGTCAGGAGCGGCTCGAACGCCCCCTGATGCCGGGTCATCCAAGGTTGGCTGCCGGACTTGCCCATACCCGCCGCTAACGCTTGAGCTTCTCCCGTTTCCCGGACTGATGTGCCCCCGGGTTTCCCGGAGTCGGGTTGCCGGATTCTGGTCACGCTACGGGCTGATCTGGCTGGCTCGACGTTCGTAATCGATCTAGGGGTGAGCATGCCCAGGGATCAGTGACAGCCGCGCCGGTTTGCCGCGACCGATCCCGGCGTGCCAGGCGCGGGGGTCGGTGCACGGCGCCTTCGCTGCGGGCCGCCCGGCCGCGCGGGCAGGCCCACCGCTGAGAACCTCGCAGCATCACCACGACGGTCGCGCCGCGCCTGTGGTCACCGCCCGGCACCGGGTGAACCGTGGACGGCCCGGTCAGCTAGCGTGACCGGGATCCCGGATCGGGCCGGACACGCGCCCCCCGGCCGGGGTGTTCGCTCCAGCCGCACTCGCTGGACGAACCGGGAAAGGTTCCAGCTGCCGGGCAATTAGCCGGCCACATGGTTCCCAGGCCCCGCGCGTTCCGTGACAGGCTGGCAAAGCAAGTGGCGAGCGCGGCCCCCAGCCATGACGGGGCGCCGCATGCACAACCAAGAGGTCAAGATGACGCAGGGCACCGTGAAGTGGTTCAACGGCGACAAAGGCTACGGCTTCATTGCGGTCGAGGGCGGCCCGGACGTGTTCGTGCACTTCAGCGCGATCACCGGCGGCTACCGCAGCCTGGAGGAAGGACAGAAGGTCGAGTTCGACATCACCCAGGGCCAGAAGGGACCCCAAGCGGAAAACGTCAGGGTCATTGCCTGACGCATCGGCAGCAAGCGCCATCCCCGACGCCGCGCAGCCCCGGGCCGCGGGCCGGTGTACTGACCCCAGGTGGCTCCGCCAGCTGACCCCCCGTTTGCCCGTCCGCCAGCAGGTCACCGAGCGTGGTCGAGCCGCCAGGCCAACAGCGCGTAGCCGCCCAATTGCGCGGTTCTCAAGCGCGGACTCTCTGGGGTCGTGGCCGCGCATAACGGATAATCGGTCGCGCTCCCCAGGAATTGTCCTGTGATGACGGTGAACGCAGCAGCACCTGCGGGAAGTTGCCTTCGCTGGGTTTGGGCACTGGCATCGGCCAGGTAGGCCGCGAGCACGACCAGCAGCACGACGCCCCAGCCCGGCCTGCGGCGCTGCCTGAGCCGGAGGGAGCGGGCGGCCCGGGCACGTCGGCAGCGGTGCTGGGCGATGGCGTGCCGTGGCCGGAGTCGTACTGCCGGACCAGCGGCTCGCCGTCCACGCCCGCGGCACGAGCGATGGCGCGGATGTGCCCGCGCGCAAAGAAGCCGCCGCCGCAAGCGGTGAAGTCGTCCTCTTCGATCCCCCGGATGATCGTCTCCCTGATGCAAGTCCGCTGGCTGACCTGCGTAATGGTCAGACCGGCCTGGCGCCGTGCCGCTGCCGGGACCTCACCGATGCTCACGCGGCGCCTCCGCTGCCCGATCGCGCCGCGGCCCGCCTACGGCGCGGTTGCGGTTACCGACTCATTCTCCCCCGGTTCCCTCATAGGGAACGCTCACCAGGCTCCGGCATCCGGCTGCCAGCCGGCGAGAACCGGGGTGGTCTCCCGGCCTGCCCGTTGCCGAGTGTCCGCGGCCACGAGAACACGGCCACTATGGCACCCTCAGGCGCCGCCGCCGCGGAGCGAGCCCGGCAGCCCCGCGAGAGCCCGGGCACGTCCATGGCCTTCGGGCGGTGGTCATCGGGCTCGGCGGCCACGCTTCCCGTCAGGCTCCGGCGACCGGCGTCCGCAGGCTGGTCCCGTACCGGTCAGCTGCAGTCTCGCGCCGGCGCCGGGAAGGAGGGCCAGGACGTCGCCGATGGCGGGTTCCTGGCTGGCGGGTTCTGGTAGCGGGAGGTACGCCTGGATCTGGTATCGGTTGCGGTGGCCGTCTTTTCTGCGTGACCGCGTAGTCGGCTGCGGCCAGGTCGGTGACGATGCCGTGGGCGCCGCGTTCGGGATGCCCAGGTTGACCGCGACGTCGCGTAACCGCGCGCCCGGATCGCGTGCGATGCACGGCAGCGCCCGGGCGGGGCTGGTCAGGAAGCTCCAGTTCGCCACCTTGAGACACTACCAAAAATTCTAGAAATACATTGCTAGTTTCTGATTGCCGCTGTAAGCTGAGGGCAGACACCGGAGAAACAGCCGCCGACGGCGACCAGCTACCCCCGGGGTCGCCGAGGGGAGCCGCCCATGGGTTACCGGCCAGGTCATCGTCATCGCCGTGTTCGCGGTGCCGCGCACTATCCGGCGGAAGCTGTAGGTGCCGGAGGGTCATTTCGCCGGGCCAGATCCCCTGGCCCGGCGAAATGCTGACCGGAGCGGCGACACGATGAATACCTTCACTTCCCGTGACCTCAAGGCAGGCGCGTTCCCGCAGGTCGGCGTCGATCCGCTCGACGTGCAGCGGGTGGATCGCGAGCCGGCGCTCGTTCCGCCAGTGGCCTGCAAATGCGGGTGTGACAAGGCCTGCGGCTATCAGTGCCGCGGTCCGCGCGGGACTGCCGCCGCGACGTCGATGACTTGCGCGCGCAGGTCACCAGGCTGGAGGCCGGGCCTGCCAGCCGCGGCAAGGCCGCCGGCTAGAGGCGGCGCGGGCTGGCCGGCACCGGGACGGCCGGGTCGGCCGCGCCCTGGCTGCCGCCGCACCGGGCGCATCGTCGGGATCTTGCGCGCCGGGGTGCTGTGATGGCCGCTGGGGACTTGCCGGCGGCTGACACGCGCGGGCGGCCGCTGCGGGACTTGCGGATCTCGGTCACTGACCGGTGCCAGTTCCGCTGCACCTACTGCATGCCCCGCGAGATATTCGGCCGTGACTTCGCGTTCCTGCCCCGAGGATCTGCTCACCTTCGAGGAGCTGACGCGACTCGGGCGGGTGTTCGCGGGGCTCGGGGTGCGCAAGCTGCGCCTGACCGGCGGCGAGCCGCTGCTGCGCCGCGACCTGGAGCGGCTGGTCGCGATGCTGGCCGGGATCGACGGCGTTGAGGACATCGCCCTGACGACGAACGGGGCGCTGCTCGCCGGCAAGGCCCGGTTGCTCGCGGACGCGGGCCTGCGCCGCGTCACGGTCAGCCTGGACTCCCTGGATGATGCTGTGTTCATGGCGCTGAACGATGCCGCCTTCCCGGTCGCGGGCGTGCTGGATGCCATCGCGGCGGCCGCCGGCGCCGGGCTGCCGGTGAAGGTCAACATGGTGGTCAAGCGCGGCTGCAACGACCAGTCGGTCCTGCTGATGGCTGAGCATTTCCGGGGCAGCGGGCATGTGCTGCGCTTGATCGAGTTCATGGATGTCGGCACGACCAACGGCTGGCGGCTCGATGACGTCGTCGCGGCCGCCGAGATCATCGCGCTGATCGGTGGGCGGTGGCCCCTGGAGCTGCTCGCGCCCAGCTACCCGGGGCAGGTCGCATGCCGGTACCGGTACCGGGACGGCGGCGGTGAGATCGGCGTGATCGCCTCGGTGACCCAGCCGTTCTGCCGCGGCTGCACCCGCGCCCGGCTGTCGGCCGAGGGATCGCTATACACCTGCCTGTTCGCCGGGGCGGGCCACGACCTGCGCGGCGCCAGCGATGAGGCGCTCCGCGCCCAGGTCGCCTCGGTCTGGACGCGGCGCGCTGACCGGTACTCCGAGCTGCGCTCGCTCGCAACACGCCCGGAGCAGAAGGTGGAGATGTCGCACATTGGCGGCTAGCAGGCCGCGGGGTCAGGAAAGGCCCGGCCGGACCCCCGTCCCGGCGGGCCGTCTGGAGGTGGAGCCGGCCATGACATGCGTGATCGCCGAGCCGTGCATCGATGTCAAGGACAAGGCCGGTCCTCCCTGCCGGCGGCGCGACCGGTCCCGCCGATGGGCAGGTGACCGGCATGCACTTCCGGGCTGAGGTCCGGCTCACACCTGCCGATGTCGGCCAGCGGGTCGTCATCCGCTGGCGCCGGCCCGGACCGGGCGACGGCGACCAGATCGCCGACGTCCTGGGTCTCCTCGAACAGGCCGACGCCGAGTCCCTCGCAGTCCGCACCTCAGGCGGAGAACTCGTGCTGATCCCTGCCGGGCGGGCGCTCGCCGGCAAGGTGATACCGCCGCCGCCAGCCCGCCGGCGCAGCGCCGGGCCACAGCCACCTGACCGTGGCGCAGGCTAATCCGCTGACGCCAGGCCCGGGCGTGTTGCCAGTATCGATAAACTAGCGCAGGTCAGCGGCTCGCCGGCGGGTACCGCACGTCACGCCTGACACCGGTCACCGGCCCGGTTCGTCACTCGTGCCGGACAGCGGGCACACCTCTCCGATACGCCGATATCCCCGGCCGCGCTCGCGGCGGCTGATTTCCGCCAGGTCGCAGCGCACGCCGGCGAGGAAATCACCAAGGCCTTCGAGCAGCCTCGCCAGGTCCTCCCGCCAAGCACGGAATTCGATGATGTGCCCGGCGATCAGGTCGTTTCCCGCCGCAGCCAGCGCGGGCAGGCACCTGTGGAACCCGGCGAAGAACCGCGGGCGCATCTGGTCCCACCACGCGAACGGCCCATCCGGATCGCGCCGGCCGGGCAGCATGCCACTGGCCACCAGATGATCCGGCGACACGTGCAGGAACGGCTCGCCCGATACCTGCTGCATCGCCGTCGCCAGGGTTGACGTGGCGGAACTGGAAGCGCCGTTCAGAAAGATGATACGGCCAGGCCCGCGATCAGCCAGACCAGGCTCCATACCCTGCAGGATGACAGGGCGCGACCGCTGCATACGACTTATTCTTCGCCCGACGACGTCCGGTTCGGCTTGGTATGCGGGTGATCTTCACGGACATTGCGACAGGCCTGTGCAGGCCCGTCGTCAGCTGGGTGATTACCGACGGCGGACGGCTGCCGGAGTAGCATGGCGCCTATTGAACACCCGCCCGCGTGCGAAGGGTTGCTGGTCATGGCTGTCAAGGTCTACCTGGGCAGTTCCTCGGCAGCCCACAGCGAGATGACCTACGAAGAAGCGGACGCATTCAACGTCACCTCGGGTGGCTTCTTGCTCATTCAGCGTCAGCACGCTGGAGAACAGAGGGATCTCGCGGTCTTCGCGCCGAACGCGTGGCTGCACGCCGAAGTCGTGCGGGAGCCGCAATCACCTGCGCGGTGACCTGTCCGGCCTCAAGCCCGCCTGCTCAACTCCAGCGGTGAGCCGGCGGATGCCGACACGGCGCGTGTGGCGAACTGCCAGAAGGCACCTCCGGCCCGGCAGCGCTCGCGTTCAACTCTCCCGCCGGTGTGTGCTCCATCATCCCGACGATGACCCGCTCGGGGCCTGGCGATCGCCCGCAGCATCGCTACTGCGTATGTCGCGCCGGCCAGGCCCAGCGGCAGTGTCAGGGAGCCCGGCGGCGCGGCGAGTAGCTTGCCCGGGTACGTACTGGCAGCCGCGCCAGGCCGCCGGGGGTTCGTTTTTGCGCCAGGGCCCAGGTGCCAGGGCCCAGGCGAAGTCGATGTAGGCGCCGGCTTCAGGCAATTGCTGCTCGGCCTGCCGCGGAGACTGCGGGCCGGTGATGTCGATCGGACTTCCGCGCCGCGTATGGCGGATCGAGCGGTAGACCAGGGGACGCTGCGAGTCGACGCGCTGGACCCGGAAGTACCACGCGTAGTTGGGCCTATCGCAGATCAGGTCGCCGACAGCGACATGCTGATGCTCCGGCAGCTGGCCGTCCGTGTCGCAACCCGAACGGCCACTAGTGTCGCGTGGCTCCGGGGGCGATGAGCCTCCGCGGTATGCAGCCTGCCGGTATCCGGGGGACCTGGATCCGGCTCTGCCGCCTTCCAGCGGACCATCCATGACATGTGTGACGTGGGGGGACGAAGGCGAGCGACCGGAGAACGCGGCCACCCCGCCAGGAGGAGGCAGCGATGTCAGTGATCAGGTACGAGCCCTTCCGGGACCCTTTCGAGCGGCTCATCTCCATGGCCGCGACCGGGACGCGTGCCCCGCTCGCTATGCCCATGGATGTCTACCGCAGTGAGGACGGCAGCTACCACGTCGAGGCTGACCTGCCTGGCGTCGACCCTGACGGCATCGAGGTGACCGTTGAGCACGGCACCTTGACGATCCAGGCCGAACGCACCCCGCACTACGGTGAGAGCGAGCAGGTCATTGTCGCTGAGAGGCCGCAAGGGTCGTTCAGCCGGCAGCTCACGAAGCGGTCATTTTGCTGTGCCCGGCAACAGCGGGCCGAATGCAACCTCCCAGAAGGCTGGACGCTCCTGCGGGACGGGCCCCGGCCGGCCGCGGCAAAGCCGTCGCCTATGGGTCATTGAAAGGCCGGCCCGGCGTGGCAGCCGCCGCGAGCAGGCAGAGGAGAACGGTGATCGATCAGGGTCGCGAGTTCCCGCCTGGCCGGAGCTGCCCGGGCCGCCTCTCCCGCTTTCCGCCAGGACGATCGCGGCTCAGGGCAGGCCAGCGCCGTTCCGGGCGGCTCCGGAGCCGGGCGAATCTCCGTCACCGTACGCGGATCTAGGCGCCATCAGGTAGCCGAGCCGGCCGCCGCAGACCACGAAGGAGCAATCCGATGACCCAGAACATGATCACGGTCGCCCTGATCGTCGGCGACCCTGGTCACGAGGGCCTGCAACTGAACGAGGGCAGCCTGGCAGCCGCCGCCAGGATGATCGAAGTTCACGGCGCGGCCACCCACGGCCGGTGGGACGCGGGCAGGCGGAGCACCGTGTGGTGCTTCGACATCGAGCGCGCCCGCGCCGCGGATCTCAAGGATGAGCTGCAAACCATCTGGGCCGGCAAGCTTGAGTCCGTCATCTGGCGGCCCGTCGGGCCAGCCGAGGTCATTCGTTTCGGCTGAGGGATCGCTGAGCCTGCACGTGCCGCGCCCGTCCCCGCCCGGGTGTCCCGGCGCGGTCCCGGTACCCGCCGGTCCTCAGGCACCGCCCGTACGGTGCCCCGCAGACGCTCACTCATCTGGCAGCGTGGCGGTGGTGTCGCGGTCCAAGTGCGAAAGCCAGGCGGCCGCAAGATGCTTGTCGTTTCGGACGAGGCCCTCGATACTGCGCCAGGCAGCCGCTGCCCCGCCGTCAGCGCCTGGCCGAATTCAAGCGTGGTCGATCGCCAGGCAGGAGTACCCAGAACTGGTCGATCTGGCGGCGCGGCCACGACTAACCCGCCGGCCGGGCTCCCGCACTAAATCGCTCGCTCGGTTCGTCGGCGCTCTGGAAAGCCGGTCGCGCTCCGTGACGATCGCTAGTCGTGGTCGCCGCGCCGGATCTGCTCACTTCGGTACTCTGAGCTTGCCTAGGTTCCGGTCGGCAGCTTGACGCATATCCGGGCACGCCGTGACAGTGGCACAGTCCGGGTGATTACCAGCGCATGAGAAGGGCGTCTTGATGCTGGTTATCGAGGATCTGGATCAGGCCACCCTCGAGCGCGCTGGCATGCTGGTAGCGCGTGAGCATGCTGCTGCCCGCCGGGTCCGGCCGGGGTTGCCAGCCGATTTCGGCAGTGCCGGCCTTTGCGAGGCCGCGCTAGAGCGCCTGTGCGGCAGCGGCCATCGCGGCCTAGTCGCGACCGAGAACGGGCGCACGGTGGCGGTCATGACCGCCACCGTGCGCCCGCACCCTGCAGGCGGCCGGTATGCCCGCCTGCCGGCCGAAGGCTTCGCCGTCGACCCGGACCTTGCCGATCCGACCGGGGGCCTCGCCGTCACATTCGGGGACCTCGCCTCGCCGCTGATCGCCGGCGGCGTGCTGCGCTACTACCTTGTCCACGTCGCGTTGCCCCGCCTGTCCGAAGCGCTGTCGAACCTCGGGTTCGGACGCAACGGCGTCTATGGCATCCAGCCGGCCGCGGCCCGGCGGCGCTCCTCTGCCGTCGCCGTGCGGGTCGCCGGAGCCGAGCACCTCGATACCGTCGCACGCCTCGCGCTGGTCGAGATACAGCACCGCTCCGCGCCGCCGATGTTCGCGCCCTCTCACGCTCCGCCCCTCGCCGACCTGATCGCCGAGCACCGCGCCTTGCACGAGGGCGGTGCCGTCCATCTTGTCGCCACCCTCGACGGGCACGACGTCGGCCTGCTCACCATCGAGCTGACCTCACCTGTACCGCGCCTGTGCCCCGACGGCCAGCCCTACATCGGGCCTACCGCCACCCTGCCCGAAGCACGCGGACGAGGCGTCGGGCACGCGCTCGTCGACGCCGCGCTCACCCGTTGTCACCCGTTGTCCCGGCCATTCTGGCTCAACGCCGGCTTCCGCCCGGCCGGATACGGTGTCCTCCGCTTCATCGACGGCAGCACGCCGGGCCAGCAGGGCAAGCTACCAGAATCTGCCGGCAGCAATTGAAGGCTGATCATTGCCCGGCCATGGAAAGCCTGGAACCGAGAACGCCATACCCAGATGATCTGCGTGCGGCCACCGGCGCGAATATCTCGACTGTCGGCCACACGGATTCGGCGCTCGGCGCGCCTCCTCCGCAACGTTCGCTCACGGTAGGTGATCAACCTTGATCTGGGTATCAACGCGCTGGCCCCGTCGTTCTACCCGGGTGCTGACTCGGTCGCCGGGGCGGCCGGTGCGGGACCGGAAGATCGTCCTGGCGCCCGGGTGAGGCCGCAGGTTCCTGCTTCCGCCGCGTTTCCGGCGGCGAGCTGCCCAGCGCGGTTTATGCGCTTGCGGCAGCATGGCGGCCGGTAGAGGCTGTAGCAATGGGATTCTTGGACGACCTGCCGGCCCCCGAACCCGCGCCTCCGCGGAGGCAGCATCCCTGGGAGCCGCCCGACGCGGAATTTCCCGGCAATGTCCCTCTCGACACGTCCTGCTCGGGCGGACCGACCAGGTCGCCGTGGCGGTCACCGGCTCGCTACGCCTCGCCCGAGAAGCCTACGACGCCAGCATCAAACGGAAACCCCGCCGACGTTATTCACCGGCAGGATCTCACCTGCGATGCCGACCCGCTCAGCGCTAGGCCGGTGCCGGGCTTCGGCCATCCGGTTGCGTGCCCAGCGCCTGGAGGTCTTGCCGAACTGCCCGGCCAGCTTGCGCTCGGACAGCGGCCTGCCCGTCTGGAGGCTGGCGCGGTAGGCGGCCACCGCGGCGGCGTTGATATCCCCGTCCGGGCCAGCAGCCGTCACCGGCCCAGGTGAGCCGGAGGACTGGTCCGCCATCTGGTCCGCATGGCCCGCCGCGTTCCAGCCTGGTCCGCCGGCCTGGTCCGCACCCGTCATCCCATGCGCGGGAGGCGGGCTGTCCGCGCCGCCGGGCGTAAGACCAGCCACCGGCCCGATCAGGCTCCCCGGTCCGGCATCAGGCTCCTGAGCAGCAGCGAGCCGGAGACTGGTACCGGAGTGGTCCGCCTGCGGCCCGCCGTGGTCCGTTGCTGGCCCGCGGCCCAGGTCTCTCGCGGCTGCGGTCCGGATGATCCAGACCAGCAGCTCATAGCTCCCCACGAGGCTGACTGCGGGCCAGGCTGCGATCACCGCGCCGACTGGTCCGTGGGACCAGCCCTGGGCCATGTTCGCGGCCAGCGTCGCGACGATGCCGAGGGCAAGCAGCCAGCGGGCCAGGGCGGCGACGGGGAGCCGGTGCCGCGCGGCATAAAGGTTGACCGAGCTGGCGTACACGAGCCCGTCGATCGTGGCCGGCTCCAGCCGTGCGGTGACGCCGGTCTCGCCGTGCGCGCAGACGACGGCGTAGGCGTGCCAGTAAGACACGTAGGCCGCGACGCCGGCCACGGCCAGGACGGCGATCGCCGTCGACACGCGGATCGCGCGGTCCACCCCCGCGGCTGCGGCAGGCTCGTATCTGATCCTCGTGTCCGGAGCGAGCGCGAGGGCGGTCATCGTCCCGCCTCCGTTTCCCGGCGGCCGGTGACGAGCCAGGCGCCGCCGGACCCGAAGGGCGTCACCGGGTCGCCGAAGGCGCGCAGCACCCAGCCGAGCGCGGCGTTCATGGCCTGCTGCGTACCGGTGTAAGTGCCATACCTGTCCCAGTCCGGCAGGAGCAGGTTATGCACGGTCCAGGACACGGCGATCCCGCCGTGACCGGTCCCGGATTCCGCCGGGACCGCGAGCAGGCACACTCCGCCGAGCCGGTACAGCGGCTCATGCTGGGCACAGTGGTGCACGGTCAGGCTCGCCTCGGTCATGGAGCGGGCGATGTCGCGGGCGAGCGGCGCCAGCGGGTCGCTGTCCGCCAGGCGGCACCCGTCGATGCTGACCAGCCCCGTTACTGCATGCGCGAGTTCCGCGGCCTCGGCTGCTGCGCGCAGCGGGCCGGGATCGGGCCGGTGGAGATCAGTGTCAGTCATGCTGTTCCTCCGTGACAGCGCGGAGGAACCGGGCAGGCCACGGCCTGCGCGAGCCGTGCCCGGTCCCTCATCGCGGACGGGCATGGTCTAGTCGGTGGCCTGGCGGGCGCGGTCGAGGATGCCGGCGGTGGTGCCGACGGACATCAGCAGGGTGGTGCGGACGTTGGCATGCCCGGCCATGCAGGACACGTCGGTGGCGTCGAGCTTCCAGGTGAACAGGGCCGTGGTGCAGAACACGTGCCGCAGGCTGTGCCAGGTCCAGTTGCCGTTGCCGACCGCGTCGCGCCAGCCGACGGCCAGGTAGGCGCGCTTGAGGACGTTGCGGTTGAAGTTGCTTGACCGCCAGTGCTTGCCCGTCGGCGAGGGGAAGATCAGCCCGAGCGGGTTGATCCCGGCTTCATGCTCAGCACGGGCCTGCT
>WNGM01007494.1_pt1 | contig 11671 bp, 10 predicted proteins | sample 5400571 | NCBI WGS metagenome assembly WNGM01 (sample SAMN13153378, study PRJNA577476) | soil metagenome | isolation source: 100 cm soil or saprolite under Garry oak tree replicate 2 | place: USA:California | collected 2016-06-15 | reverse complement strand
CCCAGACGGTTTCCGGCGTGGACTGCGCAAAGTGCGGCAGCCATTTGTGGCCGCGCCCGGCCGCGACCACCGGGAATCCCGCCGCGCGCGCCCAATCGACGAGATCGCAGATGATCGCGGGCTGATCACCGTAGGCGAGGCTGTATACGACTCCCGCATCCTTCGCCTTTCTTGCGAGCAAGGGCCCGCAGAGGGCGTCCGCCTCGACCGTCACCATCACGACGTGCTTGCCGTTGTGAAAGGCGGCGAGCGCGTGCTCGACTGCGGCGATCGGGTTGCCCGTGGCTTCGACGACGATCTCCACGGCCGGGTGCGCGACGAGCGCGCGCCAGTCATCCGAGACGTGCGTCCGCCGCTCCTTCAGCGCCGCATCGAGCGACGCCGCAGCGTACTGTTCCGGCTTCCAGCCCACGCGCTCGAGGCTGGCGCGCGCATTCGCCGGCGAAAGGTCGGCGATACCGGCGAGATGCACACCCGGCGTCCGCGGCACTTGCGCGATATACATGGCGCCGAATTTGCCTGCGCCTATGATGCCGACCCGCAGCGGCCGGCCCTGCGCTTCACGCTCCTGGAGCTTTGCGTACAGATTCATGCTGCTTTGAGTTCGCCCTGCAGCTCTTCCGGCGGAGTTCCGTCTCTCCACGGAAGCGGCACGTCGTAGTGCGCGAGCAGGCAGTCATCGGGGAGGCACTTCAACGGCGTAAAGTCGCGGTGCGCGATGTACCCCGGACGCTTGAAGCGCCGTATGTGGTTCGACACAGCGCACAGGCTCAAATAGACGCTGACCCGATTCCAGGGAGAGAGGTTCGAAGTGGAGGCGTGCACCAGGCAGGAATGAAACAGGATCATCGACCCGGGCGGACCTTTTGGAGCCACGATGCCGCCGCGCTCGACCAGTTTCCTGATGGTGTCGTGGTTGATCGTCCAAAGCGGGTAGCTGGTCGTCGAGGTGTCGTGGTCCGCTTCGATCACGCCCAGCTTGTGGCTTCCCGGAATGAGCATCAGCGGACCGTTGAACTCGTTCACCTCGTCGAGGAAGATCGCGACGTTCATCGCGCGAGCCTCGGGCATCAGGTCGTCGTTCTTCCAGGTGCCGTAGTCCTGGTGCCACTGCCAGACGTCGCCGTCGAAAGCCATCTTGCCGTTGATCTTGAACTGGTGCATGTACAACTCTTCGCCAAAGAGCTGCATGATCGGCTCGACCATGCGCGGATGGCGCGCGAGCTTCGCGAAAGGGGTGCTGTACATATGCGCGGCGAAGTTCGTGCGCACCGCGTCGCTGCCCTTCTCGCGCACGTTCTCCGGCCGCCGCTCGGCGTACAGACGGGGCACCTCGTCGGTGAGAACCTTGATCTCTTCCCGCGTGAACAGGCCGGGGAAAAAGAGGTAGCCATCGCTCTCGAACCGCCGGATCTGTTCCTGACCGAGTTTCATCCTGCGCTCCTATTGGGCGGGCGTTCTTCGACGCCAATGCCGACTATTCCACATTATAGGGCTCCGAAAATCTCCCGCAGAGGGTAAACCCTACATCCCGTACAGGAGAACCCTGGCATCCATATTGCTTAACTCCTGCCAGGCTCTTCGGGGTCAGGGGATTTCGGAGCTGGATGCCGATGCGGACAAGCAGCTCTCGGATGCCCTTGAGCAAGCCATGCCGTCCGTCCTATCGTCCCAAGACTATTGGTCCGCGAGCAAGCTGTACTTTCAACTGGCTGCGGCACGCAGCCGCATGAAGGAAACCGCGGCAGCTTGTACCGCGCTGGTTCAGTCCCTCGCCTATTATCGCAAGGCGCTCGCAAAAGCGACAGGCGCCCCGATGGGCGAGGCGGTAAGAGTCAGCGGCAACGACGAAGGGCTGGCGGAAGTGCGCTCCAAATTCGGGTGCACGAACATGCGGACCGAATTATCTGCCGGGCTCGAAACCTCGCGTCACTGAATCTATTTGCTTGATGTCGCATTACCGGACCGGGATTGACGCGCGCGTCCGGTACGAAGCCGAAGCATCAGCCTGAGAGCCTGGTAGCGCGCGCCCTTTCGCGCGCCACACTTCCTCGCCGATCCAGCACCTGCTCCCGCCCTGACCCGCAATACGCTCCGCGGTGCTCGGACGTTTCACCTTCCGATTCGGCGCCTTGCTTCCGCGAGCGCAACGCTGCTCCCAAATCCGGCCTGCGCACTCGGCCGACCTGCAACGCCAACGGGAATACCTGACACCAATTGTAACGAATGCCCGACGGGACTTACTCCGGACACTTGGATAGTCTCGTTCCCCGGGTTCACTCCGTTGGGTGGACTTTCCTATAACGGTACGGGACATGCATCCACTTCGACAGCGAGGATCAATGCGGACCCTTCCATCCCGGAGCCTGACATTTGCACGCTGGGCGATTTTCACCCTGGCCGTTGCGCAGAGCACAGGCGCTTTTTCCCAGAACGCAGCTCCAAGAGCCGCCGGTCCGCAGGCCCGGCTCTTGCTAGCGATCGATGAAGGTGGCGCGGCCAACGCGGACTCCTCAGAGACTTTTCGTCGCCACGAGGAGTTCAGTCGAATAGTCGGCAAAGTGCTCGGTTCGCCCGTGACCATCGTCGCCGTGCGCGATCGCAATTTGTTACTGGACGCCTTGAAAAAACAATCCTACGCGCTCCTGTTCGCACGCCCGAACGACGTCCCGGCCCAGGCCATTCGCGACTACGGCTACCAGCCGGTGGTAACGGAGAAGGAGCCTGCGCGGGCGCTTTTCATCGTAAAAAAGGATTCGCCGCTCAAATCGATCGCCGATGTCAAGGGCAGCAGCATCTTGACGCCTGACCGATATTCCAGCATCTGGCGAGTCGCCAATGCCATGCTGCGTGACAACAAGATTTCCATGGCCAATGAAAAAGTTCGCACCATGCACGATGACGCTGCGATTGGCTGGTCTTTGGAGAGCGGATTTTTCGACGTGGGTGTAATTAATTCCATCTCCGGCGTGGGGCGCACCTGGGAGAAGAACGGCGGGCGCGTCATCGCAAGAAGCCCGGACTTGCCCAATATGCCGCTGATCGCCTCGCCCGAGCTCTCCGCCGCCCAGGTCGCGAAGCTCCGTGCGGCACTCCTCGCGCTCAACTCAAACGAAAATGGACGAGCAGTGCTGAAAGGGATCGGACTTACCGGCTTCAGGGAAACATCCCCGCAGGAGTTCCTCGATTTCCTTAAGTGGCTCGGGGATCTCGAAGTGTCGCCGCGTTTGTAGGGAATACCTGACATGAATTGTCGGGCCATACCCTATGGACTCGATCCTTTCCGTGATTAAATTCTGAGACGGGTTTAGCGCGGACATTTGCGCGCGCATACTCTACGCGGTGGCTGTATAACGGCATGAATTCGGAACACGTTTCGCCGAGGAAAGCGTACGGCGGGAGGAAAGATGAAAAAGGCGATCTTCAGCACGATCTTCGAATGTTTCCGTTTGGCGATTTTCTCCTTGGTGCTAGCTGTCAATACAAGCGCCTTCGCCCAAAAGCAGGCGGCAAAAGGGGCGGAGCGGCTCGTGCTTGCGATCAACGAGGGCGGTTCCGGCAGTGCCCCAGCCACCGATATTATCTTTCGCTATGAGGAATTCAAGCAAGTAGTAGGAAAGGCGCTCGGTGCGCCCGTTATTCTGGCTCCCGTGCGTGACCTCAAGTCGCTTCGTGATTCGCTAAAAACGCGTTCCTATTCTCTTGTTCTGTTACGGCCGGCGGATATCGCGGCCGAAGCGGTACGAAACTACGGTTATCAGCCGATCGTAGTCTCGAAAGAACCGGCACATACGCTTTTCATCGTGAAGAAAGATTCTCCTCTCAGGACCATCGCCGACGTCAAGGGAAAGAGCATCGTCACGCCCGAACGCTACGGCTACCAGTGGCGGGTCGCAAGTGCAATGATGCGCGATAGCAACATTTTTATAGCTAAGGAGCAAGTACGCATCATACTTGATCAGGCTGCCATCGGCTGGTCGATGGAAGGTGGCTTCTACGATGTGGGCGTCGTCAGCACGTTTTCGGGCGCTGGCCGTACTTGGGAGAAGAACGGAGGCCGCGTGATTGCGCGTAGCCGGGAATTGCCCAACACGCCTTTCATTGCATCGCAGAAGATTTCTGCGGCCCAGATCCAAAAGCTTCGTGCAGCGCTCGTTACTATCGAATCGACCGAAAGCGGTCTGGCCATCCTGAAAAAAATAGGAGTTGTCGGCGGTTTCAAGGAAGCACCATCGTCGCAGGCATTTATCGATTTTATCAACTGGCTTGGCGACATCGAAGCGCCCAAAGATTAACGCGGCACCATAACTTTTTCTCCGAAGCTGATGAGCCGCGTACTGAAGGGAAACAATTCATCTCTCATAGATGCCCCCTCTCTATGGCTCCTATTTTTAAGCTTCCTCAGGATTGGCAGCACGGCGTTCGGCGGATTTATGGCTCTTGTTTCGGCGGTGCAAAACGAAATAGTCGAGCGCAAAAAGCTCCTGGCGCATAGCGAGATGCTCGATGGAATTTCACTTGCCACAATACTTCCGGGACCTGTAGCGGTAAATGTTGTCGCGTATGTCGGCTATAAACTGCGCGGGGGGCCCGGTGCTCTAGTCAGCGCGACCGGCGTTATTCTTCCCTCGTTTATCCTGATAGTAGCTCTAAGCGAGGCCTATTTTCGCTGGGGACAGATCCCGGTGGTCAACAAGCTATTCCTGGGATTCATTCCGGCGGTGACTGCCATTATTGTTTATGCCGCCTGGGGGATGGCTCGCAAAACTATTCTCGGTCTGTCCGAATTTCTTATCGCCGTCACCGCCTGCTCGCTACTGCTATACAAAGGTGGGTTTTTTATCACCTTGAGTATCATCGTTATAGCTGGCCTGGCCGGCTGGCTATCATTTGCACCGTTCTCGAATCCACTTGCGGGAACCAAAGCTGCGGGAACCAAAAAAAACAAGCCGGTAGGAAAAAGAAAGGGAGTAAAACTGCTGGCCCTCAACGCTCCGCTCGCCGCCGCTGCCTTTTTAACCTTAAATGCCGATTTGGCCATAAAGTTATTTCTGACTTTTGCTGGAATGAGCGTGCTGCTGTTTGGGGGGGGCTTCGTTTTCATTCCTCTAATCCAGCAAATTGTAGTGCAAGAACAGGGTTGGCTCACGCGGCAGGAATTTATCGATGCCATCGCTCTGGGCCAAATTACTCCGGGGCCGATCCTGATCAGCGCCGCATTCATCGGATATAAAGTTATGGGATTGCCAGGGGCGGCGATAGCTACTGTCGCTATTTTTCTCCCTCCTGCATTACTGATGCTAATTAGCGCTCATTTCTTGATGCGGGCGCGGGAATCAGTGGTTGTGCAAGCTGCTTTGCGCGGCATACGCTCAGCTGTTATTGGCATGATTGCCGCAGCCGCTTGGAGTATTGGAGCCACCGCAGTCCCGAACTGGCTATCCGCAGCCATTTTTCTAGCCGCGCTGATCGCCTTGTTGCGTTTTCATGTCGGTGTCGCTTGGATTATTCCATCAGCGGGTTTCACGGGACTGTTGCTCTATTGATAAAACCATTGGAGTTAGTTTTTTAGTAGAAACGAAATCTATTCGTGGTATTCGGAGCAGTGTATGACCATTAATACCATCCGACAAAAACGTGCTTATGTTTTTTCAAGATATCTCCCGGATCCGATAAATGGTTTTCGTTTAGAGGATATTCGGAACGTTTTGGTCATCATCTCCGCCTCCCGAAGCGGATCAAGTCTTTTGTATCATCTGTTATCGGGTCATCCTGATGTCTTGGCCCCCACGGGTGAGGAAATTACCCTTTATAAGCTTGCCGGATTGGGTGCAATTGATAGTGTCAATGACTCGGACGCAATCGCCGAAGATGTCCCATTGGAACCGATACAACGAGAGGCCGTTGCCCTCGATATATTAAGTGATGCCGGATGCCCGCATTTAGCGGTCAAAGCGGATTTTCCAGTCGAGACCTATCTTACAAATTGTGTGCAGCGGCTTCTGCTGCAATGGCCGGAGATCGATTTTGATTGCGATGAGCTATATCTTTCAGCAAAACGGGCGCTAGAAAAGCATTTATCCACAAACAAATCATTTGATGCCGCACGATACTGGCTTGATCTCCTTTCAAACTTGATCTCACAAGGATATGTAATAAACCCCTACTTCTATGATCTTTCTCAAGAGCTGATCAAGCGTAGACATCCATCGATACGAATTCCTGAAGGGCCTCCATCCTCTAAGTTATGTCTGGAGGAGCCGCCTTTTGTTGTACCGCAGCCTAGGGTTTTCCCTCAGCCGAACTCACGCCTGAACAAATACTTACTTTTAAAGTCTTCTTCAAATTGCTACCGCATAGGTTTCATGAAGAAGCTATATCCAAACGCACGATTTTCTTTCATCTACCTGACCAGGAATCCGGCCGGGGCGATTAATGGACTCATGGATGGTTGGCTTTCTAATGGATTCTACTCACAAAATCTAGGCGATTTAACCACCCTTGAAATCGACGGCTACTCCTTCCCGAACAAAACCTGGTCTCAGTATTGGTGGAATTTCGATTCTCCTCCTGGTTGGATCAATTATGTCGACAAGCCGCTCGAGAACGTCTGTGCGTTCCAGTGGCGCTCGGCCAATGAACATGTGATCAAGAATATTGGGAACGGCATTATCGACCGGTATCTGATCGCCAAATATGAAGATATGTTGAACCAAGAATCGCTTCGACGGCAGCTCACCAAGGTATTGGATTTTGCTCAGCTTGATCCGCAGCCGATATTGAATGAATTCAAAGCGCCTGTTTATGTCATGACTGTGAACCCTCCCGCGCCAAAAAAGTGGATGAAACGTCGCGATATCATCGTGCCGGCGCTTATGGACAGCGGCGTCATTTCGGTGGCGTCAAATCTGAATTACGATATTAAAACCGCGGAAGAGTTCGTATGAGCAATGTTGCGAATTTGTCTGCGTATCAAGGAAAAGGCTGGAGAGCCCGGATTTCCAGCCTTGGGTCGGAAATCAAAAAACGCAACGGCACCTGGTCTTCCATGAGGGTCGATTCGGAATATAAGACCCTGAAAGACGTTTTGCTCTATTGTCCCGGCCGAGAAATGGCCGACGTTAAGCATCCCAATGCTGTTCAGCATATCGCCCGCATCAGGCCCGATAAAATTGTTGCCGAGTTCAGGAGAATAACGGCGGTCTATCGGTCATTTAACATCGCCGTCCATTATATACAGCCCGATGATCTGCAACTCGATGACAGATTAGACAAATACAATATTATGTACGCGAGGGATCTGTTCTTGAATACAAGAGAAGGGGCCATTGTCGCGCGCATGGGCAGCACTGTAAGGGCTGGCGAGGAGAAATTCGCTGCCCTTGCGCTGGCTAAACTCACCGTGCCTATCAACAAGACCATCACCAACACAGGGCTTTTGGAAGGAGCTGACGTCCTATGGTTGGATCCGGAAGCTGTCATTTGTGGGCTTGGGGACAGAACGAACCGAGATGGATTTCTCCAGGTTCGCGCGGTTTTGAATCAGCAGGGCGTTGAAACACTGACCACACGCCTTCCCGCCGGGATACAGCATCTTCTCGGTATTCTACAAATAATAGACAAGCGACTTGCGTTAGTGCGGACGGACATCGCACCCAAGCGGCTTCTCAACATTTTGCGCGAAAAAAAGTTTTCGATCATAAAAGTAGCAGAAACTGAGGAGGTACGGGTACGGCAGGGTATGAACGTGGTGACTATTAAACCGAGGACTATAGTCATGCCAGCGAATTGTCCTGGATTAAAGCGGCTTTATTTGGCCTCGGGCATTACCGTCGCAGCAGAGATCGAGATCAGCCAGTTGCTCAATGGGGGGGGCGGACTGGCTTGCGCCACCGGCATATTGGCAAGAGAGATATAACTATGGATCCCATATTTATCGTAGGCACCGAGCGCTCTGGATCTAATCTTTTAAGATTGATCCTGGATACGCACCCGAACATCAGCATTCCCCACCCTCCCCACATCATGCACGAGATCGCTCCCTTAGAGGAACGATACGGAGATCTGACTCAGGATAAGAACTTTAGGAGCCTCATAGACGCCGCGGTGCGTATCGTAGAGCTCCACTTCGCGCCATGGGATATCGACATAGATCGAGAGCGGATTTTCAAGGAGGCAGTGGACAGAAATGCGTATTGCATTAAGCGCGCGATCTACGAGCAATTCATGCGTGCTAAAGGTAAGAAGAGATGGGGTTGCAAAAGCACGTTCATGATCCACTATACCGATGTGGTGCGTAAATATCATGAGGTGCCAAAATTCATTCATTTGATACGAGATGGCCGAGACGTCGCAGTTTCAGCGCGTGATTCCGTTTTCAATCATTTTCATCCCCATTACGTGTCGCTGTTGTGGAGAGATCAACAGAAACTGGCTATGCGGTTGAGCGTAGAGCTTCCCAAAGAACAGTTCATCACGGTTTATTATGAAGCACTCGTTTTCAATCCGGAGAAGGAGGTCAGAAAAATATGTGACTTCATTGGTGAGGATTATGTAGGTGAGATGCTCAAGTACGCGAGTCGCCCGGACTCGGCCGCTCTCGCGGGCGTAAGTAAATCTTGGGAAAATTTATCCAAGCCGATTTTGGCTAATAATACTAAGAAATATCAACACAAGTTAACGCGCGACGAGATCTTTGCCGTTGAACGGAATGCTTTTAAAGAGCTAAGCCACTTTGGCTATGTATTGGAAAATGACCTTAATAAGCTTAGGCAGGCCAGTACAGCGCTGGGCTTTAGAAAAAAAATTAAATACTATTTGTCTGAGAAAAGCAGGATGATTTCCGTGGGTCTAAGCTCAATGTTTTCCGACAAGAACGCGTATTTACGGTTGCGAAAGCGATTTTTTGTTTGGAGCTTACGGGCCACGCTTTAACGTCCGTGTTCTCTAAGTGTGTAACTTATGGGGAAACTCCGGATGATATCCGCCGGTTCGACATAGAAAATCAAAAACTGAAAGATGAAGTCAGTAAACACGTCGATCCCGCCGACCTGGATCGGCGTAACCGCCAAGACAACGTCATTAAGGAAATCATGGCGCGCTAAAAACCCGGTTCTTTAGAGAGCTGGGCACGAAGTATTCGTGAATACAGCGCAAACCTCTTGAGGACAGACCTCCAATCAACCGGCTGGGACGTGGGTCACTACCAGGCAACCGGCAAGGCTCTGTCAGGGAAACAAGTCGGGTAAACCCGATCGGGTAAACCTTTCAGGCGTTCCCCTAGCAACCCCAGGGCATTTCGAGGGCGGATCTAGGAAATTGCCCTTCTCCTCACGCTCCAGTGCAGTCTAGTATTTAGCTGCATTCAAGGTGGCTGCATTTAAGGTCGCTGGAAGCATCACGCGGAGGTTACCAGTGTTCTACGAATCTCAAGAACTTTTGAGGATACACGCAGAATCAAGCGTGCATACGGGCGAACCCGTGCGCCGTCAATTGCAGCTTGTGCAGCCCGAACGGGCGCAATCTTCACAAATTCTTCGATTCATTACGTGTGGTAGCGTCGATGACGGCAAGAGCACGCTTATCGGCCGCATGCTGAAAGACTCGGGCCTGGTGCCTGAGGACACGTGGGAGAACGTACTGGCCGAGAGCGAGCGTCGCAATTTCACGCGCGATAAGCCCGACTATTCGCTGTTGCTCGACGGATTGCTCATCGAGCGTGAGCAAGGCATCACCGTGGACGTCGCCTGGCGCTATTTCACCACGTCAAAACGCAAGTTCATCGTCGCCGACTGTCCGGGCCATGAGCATTACACGCGCAACATGGTCACGGGCGCCTCGAATTGCGACGCTGCACTTGTTCTGGTGGATGCACGAACGCCACTTGGCGGTGGTAGCCATGATGCGGGTGCGCTCGGTGCTCGTCGTGGTCAACAAGATGGACTTGGTGCATTGGGACCGCGCCTGTTTCAACAAGATTCGGCTCGCCGTAACCGAGTGTGCTTCACAAATGGGCCTGGCCGAAATCACCGTGGTCCCGGTCAGCGCCGTTGACGGTGGAAACGTGGTGAACGGGGCACCCGACGCCCCTTGGTACAAGGGGTACACCGTTTTGCAAGCGCTGGAGTCCCTGCCCGGGCGTCGCCACCAAGGCGTGCCCTTTCGGCTGGTAGCACAGTGGATCAACCGTCCGGACCAGGACTTCCGCGGTATTTCCGGGCAGGTCATCGGCGCGCCGCTGAACGTGGGCGATGCCATCCAGGTGCTGCCGTCCAATGCCCAGGCTCGGGTCCAGCGGATCTGCACCTTCGATGGCGACTTGCAGCGCGCGCATCCGGGCCAAGCGGTGACCGTGGTCCTCGATAGCGAGCTCGACGTGGCGCGGGGCGACTGGTTGGTGAAGACTGACGATGCCGCTCCGGCAGTGACCAATCTCTTGGAAGCCAGCGTAGTTTGGATGTCTGACACGCCCTTAATCTCTGGGCACCGATACGACCTACAGATCGGCTGCGCCACGGTGCCCGGGTCCGTACGGCTGATTAAGCATCTGGACGTGAGTTCCCTCAAAACGCACGACGCCGCGCGCCTGCACTGCAACGACGTGGGACGCTGCGAAATCGTCCTCGAGCGGCCGGTCCCGATGGATTCGTACGCCGACTCCATCGAAACCGGTGGTCTGATTTTTGTCGATCGCAATACGTTGCGTACCGAAGGCGCCGGCATGGCAACACCCGCTGCCCGGCGGGAAGTGGTTTGGCACGAAACGACCGTGGACCGCAATGCGCGCGCCGCGATCAAGGGTCACCCGCCTCAAGTGGTTTGGCTGACCGGCTTGAGCGGGGTGGGAAAGTCGACGATTGCCAATGCCCTGGAGGCGCGCCTGAACGCAGTGGGCGTGCATACGATGCTGCTGGATGGCGACAACGTTCGGCACGGCCTCAACCGAGACCTGGGATTCTCGGAAACCGACCGGATAGAGAATATTCGTCGCATCGGCGAAACGGCGAACCTGATGCTGAACGCCGGGCTTGTGGTGATCACCGCGTTTATTTCGCCATTCCGCGACGACCGCCAGCTCGCTCGCGGACTGGTGCGCGAGGGGGAATTCCTGGAGGTGTTCGTGGATGCCCCGCTGGCCGTCTGCGAAGCGCGCGACCCCAAAGGCCTCTACAAACGCGCGCGGGCCGGCCAGATTCCCGATTTCACCGGCGTTTCACATCCCTACGAGCCGCCGCTTGAGCCGGAGCTTCGAATCGACACCTCGCTGGCGTCCGTGGCCGAGAGCGTACAGGCGATCTTGGCCGCATTGAAGGTAAAGGGATTCCGTGTCTGACCGAGGCTACCAATACCTGGACGAACTCGAGGCGGAAGCCATTTACATTCTGCGAGATGCGGTGGCGCAGGCGACCCGGCCGTTGATGCTTTTTTCGATCGGCAAAGATTCCTGCGCAATGCTGCATTTGGCTCGCAAGGCGTTCCATCCAGGGCCGCTTCCCTTCCCGGTGCTGCACGTGGATACGAAATGGAAATTCCGGGAAATGATCGAGTTTCGCGATTCCGAAGCGACGCGCCTGGGATTCCGCCTCATCGTCCACACCAATCCGGAAGGGCTTAAGCAGGGCATCAACCCGATCAAGGACGGCAGCAGAGTTCACACGGAGATCATGAAGAC
>WNGM01004015.1_pt1 | contig 11671 bp, 12 predicted proteins | sample 5400571 | NCBI WGS metagenome assembly WNGM01 (sample SAMN13153378, study PRJNA577476) | soil metagenome | isolation source: 100 cm soil or saprolite under Garry oak tree replicate 2 | place: USA:California | collected 2016-06-15 | reverse complement strand
CGGAAGATCCCCACCTTGCCGACGAAGGGATCGACGATCACCTTGAACACGTGCGCGAGCACGTGCGCCTTGGCGCCGGGCACGGCGTAGAACTCCTGCGCCTCGGCCCCCTCGCCTTTCAGAAACGGCGGCGCGTTGCCCTCGGTCGCGTTCGGCGCGAGGTTCGCGAAGACGTCGAGCAGCGCGGCGACGCCCGCGCCGTTCCTCGCCGAAGTGAAGCACACCGGGATCAGGTGCCCCTCGCGCAGCGCCTTTTCGAAGGGAGCGTGCAGCTGCTCGGGCGCCACCTCGCCCTGCTCGAGGTACTTCTCCATCAGCGCGTCGTCGACTTCGACGACCTGGTCGACGAGCGCGGCGTGCGCTTCCTTGACGGAAGAAAATTCCGCTTCGCCGTCGGGATTGAAGAAGCAGTCCACCACGTCCTTCCCGCCTTTCGCGGGGAGGTTGATCGGCAGGCATTCGCGCCCGACCGCCTGCTGGATCCTCGCGAGAATCGCGGGAAGATCGGCGTTTTCCGCGTCGATGCGGTTGATCACGATCATGCGGCACAGGTTCCGCTTCGCCGCCCACTTGAGCATGCGGTCCGTGGCGAGCTGGATTCCGGTTTCGGCGTTCACCACGATGACCGCCGTCTCGACCGCGGCGAGCGCGCCGATCGCCTGCCCCATGAAGTCCGGCGAGCCGGGCGTATCGATCAGGTGGATATGGACGTTCTTCCACGCGAAGTTGACGAGCGCCGAGTTGAGCGAGTGCTTGTACTCCCTTTCAAGCGGATCGAAATCGCAGACCGTGTTGCCTTTCTCGACGCTGCCGGCCGAGGCGATCGCTCCGGCCTTGGCGAGCAGCGCTTCGGCGAGCGTCGTTTTGCCCGCGCCGGTGTGGCCCACCAGCGCTACGGTACGAATGGATTCCGTCGAATACTTGGGCATGCGGACTTTCCTCCCCGGATTGAGCCGAACGGCTGCGCCTGCTACTCTACCCGTGCCGCAAACGGGTCGTCAAAGCGCCCCGTCAAAACCGCCCGCCGACGCCGAACATGCCGATCGCGAAGCGCGCCACCCCGTAGCCGATCCAGTTCGGGATGCGCTTCCACAGGGGCTGCCTGAACCAGCGGGTCTTCGCCACCACGCGGGCGCCGTGCTCGATGTCGGCGCGGAGCCGCGCGCGCAGCTCGGCGGCGAAGCGGCGGTCCTCGACCACCACGTTCGCCTCGCGCGCGAGCAGCAGGCTGAACGGATCGATGTTGGAGGAGCCCACCGTCGCCCAGTCGCCGTCGATCACCGCGACCTTGGCGTGCATGAAGCTCTTCTGGTACTCGTAGAGCTCGACGCCCGCCTCGAGCAGCGTTCCGTAGAGGGCTCGCGAGGCGTAATAGAGCAGAACGTACTCGACGCGCCCCTGCAGCAGCAGCACCACGCGCACGCGCCGCGCGGCGGCGCCGGTGAGCGCGCGGCGAAAGCGCCTGCCGGGGAAGAAATAGGCGCTCGCGATGATGATCTCCTCCTGCGCGGACCCGATCGCCGCCAGATAGGCGTCCTCGATGTCGCGGCGGTGGCGGAGGTTGTCGCGCACGGCGAGCGCCGCGCGCTGGCTTCCCGCGTGCGCCAGGTGCGGCGGGACCGGGTGGCTGACGCGCCAACCGTGCTCGAGCCTCGCCAGCGCGACGCGGTTCCACAGGCTCACGGCCGACTCCTGGAGCGGCCCGAGCAGCGGGCCCTCGATCTTCACGGCGTAGTCGTAGCGCGGCGGGACCTGCCGCGGCGTGTCCATGTCGTCGATGATGTTGATGCCGCCGACGAAGGCGACGCGTCCGTCGGCTACCGCGATCTTCCGGTGCATGCGCCGCAGCCGGTCCCGTCGCAAGGGAAAGCGCCACACCTCCGGGCGGAACACCAGCAGGCGCGCGCCCGCGTCGCGCAGCTCGCGCACGAACTCTGCCGGCATGTCCCTCGAGCCGAAGCCGTCCACGAGCACGTGTACCCCCACGCCGCGCCGCGCGGCCGCGCACAGGGCCCGAGTGATGCGTTCCCCGGTGGCGTCGCCGGCGTAGATATAGGTCTCGAGGAAGATCTCGCGCTGCGACTCGCGGATCGCGGCTTCGAGCGCGGGGAAATACTCCACGCCCGAGCGCAGCAGCGTCAGCCGGTTTCCGGGCAGGAACTCGACCGCCATGCGGGCGACTTACTCGAGCTGCAGGTGGGCCGAGAGCGCGGCGTGGTCCGAGAGCCGCGACCACGAAGGACCGCGATGGATCTCGGTATGGTTCACCCGGAAACCGCGCACGTAGATGCGGTCCAGGCGCAGCATCGGAAACGCGCTCGGAAAGCTGCGCGCGGGCCTGCCCCAATGGTCGGCGAGGGCCTCGCGCAGGCCGAGCGCGTCGGCGAGGCGCTTGCCGGCGAGGTTGCGCCAGTCGTTGAAGTCGCCCGCGACCAGGAGCGGCGCGCGCCACGGCACCTCGCGCTCCAGCCGCTCGATCAGCGCACCGACCTGGTGGCGCCGGCCGCGCTCGTACAGCGCGAGGTGCAGGCAGACGCAGTGCAGCGGCTCGTCGAGCTCCGGGATCCCGATCTCGCAATGCAGGAGCCCGCGGCGCTCCAGGCCGTGGGCCGAGACGTCCTGGTTCTCGGCGCGCAGGATCGGATAGCGGCTGAGGACCGCGTTGCCGTGATGGCCGTGGTCGTAGACGGCGTTGCGGCCGTAGGCATAGTCGTTCCACACCTGGTGCGCGAGGAATTCGTATTGAGGCTCGTCGGGCCAGTCCTCGAAGCGCGCGGCGTGGCGGCGGTGCTGCCCCAGCACCTCCTGCAGGAAGATGATGTCCGCGTCGAGCAGGCGCAGGTGGTCGCGCAGCTCGTGGATCATCATGCGGCGGTTGAACTGCGAGAAGCCCTTGTGGATGTTGTAGGTGGAGACGTGTAAATTCACGTTGGAATTCGTGCGCCTTGAGGTGGAAACACGCCCGCCCGGTTCGATGTCCCGTCGGAATCCGGCCCCGGCTTCGCGACCGCCGATTCCGGAAATCGCTTCCATCATAGCAGCCCCGCGCGCGGGCCCGATGGGGCCGCCGCAACAGGGGGAGTTGGAAAAAATCCTTTTTTGGTCTATCCTTGCGCGGCTTTCCGGGGTTGCGGCCCCGGTAATTTTTCACATTCTCGAGGAGTGCAGCACGGGCGATACCAGGTAGGCGTTGGTCGGGATCAGGCAAGTAAGGGGAGGGCGTTTTCTGGCGAAAGTCCGATGCGACCCGGCGTCGAGCAGCCTGGCAGGATTGAAGCCTAATATAGAAGGCAGCGGAAGTATTTTTCCCACCCACGAAAGGACGCTCTATGAAGAAGCTTCTCATCGCAACAGCAGTCTCCGCCGCGCTCGCGGCTCCCACGGTGGCGCTGGCCCAGGCGGCCAGGGCTCCCACGCTCTCGCAAGTGCTCGAGGCTTCGGGCATCAGCGTGAACGGGTACCTCGATGTCGGGTACACGCGTGCGGACAAGGACGTCGAGGCGGGTATTGGTCCCCTGAACGCTCCGCCACGCGTGTTCGACAACCAGAACAACTCGTTCAACCTGCATCAGTTCGGGCTCAGCGTTTCCAAGCTGCCGAGGTCGGGCTTCGGGGGACTGGTCAACCTCACCGTCGGCAGCGACGCCCAGGTGATCCATTCCTTCCCTGATACAAGCGCATCTCTGTTCGACGTCACCCAGGCCTACGCGCAGTACGCAGACAAGGCCTTGACCGTGATCGCGGGCAAGTACGCCACGCTGCACGGAACCGAGGTGATCTGGAGCCCGAGCAACAACAATGTCTCGCACTCGATCCTGTTCGGCGCGATTCCCTTCACCCACACCGGGGTGCGCGCGACCTGGGCGCTGAGCGACACGGTCAGCCTCATCGGAGGGGTCAACAACGGTTGGGACCAGCTCACCGACGCGAACCGCAGCAAGACGGTCGAGCTGGGCGCGACCCTCAACCCCATCAAGCCGCTGAACATCTCCATCTCGGGTTACTCGGGCAAAGAGCCGTTTCCGCCGGCGGCACCGACGGGCAACGGCACCCGCACCAGCATCAACGCGGTCGGCTCCTACAACATCAGCGATGCGATCAGCGTCGGCGGGGAGCTGCTCGACGTCAGCCAGGACGTCCCCGGTGCGCTCGGAGCCACGACCAGCGCGAAGTACACCGGTGCGGCCGCCTACGGCAGCTACATGTTCACGCGCAGGATCCGCGGCGCGCTGCGTGTCGAAAACTTCGACGACAAGGACGGCCTCCACTTCGGCGTCCTCGGCACGAAGTACCGGGAAGTGACCGCCACGGGCGCCTACCTGGCCGCCGACAACTTCGAGGCGCGCGCCGAAGTGCGCCGGGACCAGGCGACCAACGCGGTATTCAGGGACTTCAACGGCACGACCAGCAAGTCCATGACGAGCATCGCGTTGCAGGGTCTGTACAAGTTCTGATCCGCCCGGAGCGGCGGCGAGGCGGGTTGCAAGCGCGAGCCGGCCGGAGGACCCGTCAGTCCTTCGGCCGCGCGAGCGCGTCGCGCCGCACGATCTCCTCGACCATGGCGCGGAACCGGCGCTCGACGATCCTGCGCACGATCGGCAGGCCGATCAGCGGCGGCAGGGAAAACGCCGGGATGAAGCGACCGCTGTAGTCGAACCGCACCCCCGCATCCGAAGTCCCCAGCTCGTAGCGCGTCTCCAGATCCCGGATGTTTCCGGCGATGCGGCGCGCAACGATCCGCCGCTGCGGCTGCTCCAGAACTTCGAGCGTCACATCCACGGGTTGCCGGTAGAAAAAAAACCCGATTTCGCCCTTCTGCTCCACCCGGACGCGGTTGCCGTCGCGCGACACGACGCGCGAGCTTTTCATGTCCGGGATGAATTGGGCGAGATTGTCGTAGTCCGAGAGCACTTCCCACGCGATTCGCGCATCGACCCGCATCACGGCCGATGCGTTGACCGTGATGTATTCTCCCTGCCGCTCGATCCGGGTCTCGATTGCCTCGGCGGCAGCGGCGCGCACAAGGCCCGGCGCGACGGCGAGCGTGAAGAAAAGGGCGGCGCCGAAGCGCGTTGGGGTCACGGCCATGCCGACAGCATGCCGCAGCGGCATATTCCGCCGCAAGCTTTCTTACCGGGCGCTGACGCCCAGCCTTTGCGGCAGGGCGAGGATCGCGTCGCGGTTGGTCCAGGAGATCGTGAGCGCGGCGGCCTCGCGCCAGGGCAGCCATTTGTAGCTCAGGTGCTCGGCGGGGTCGAGCGTGACGGGAAGGGGCTCGGGCAGCGAGAGGCTGAAGACGTGCTCGAGGTTGTGCGTGACCCCCGGCGCGTAGCGGCTACTGTGCTTCTTGAAGATCTCGAAGCGGTTCTCGATGCCCCAGTCGCTCAGATCGTAGCGCGCCGCATCCAGGCCGGTCTCCTCGCGCACCTCGCGGACCGCCGCGTTGCGAAGGGGCTCCGACTCGTGCGCGAGGCTACCCGTGACCGACTGCCAGAATCCCTTCCAGCCGGCGCGCTCCATCATCAGCACCTGCAGGTCCGGGGTGTGGATCACCACGAGCACCGAACGGGGGATTTTGTAAGCAGTGGTCATGGGACGGCGGGCCGGGAATAATAGTGCAAAGGAGGAATCCATGAACGGCAGGATCGCGCGAGGACTCGCGCTCGCCGTCACCGCCGCGGCGCTCGCCGGCGCCGCCCGCGCCCAGGACAAATGGCCGTCGCGCCCGGTGCGCCTCATCTCGACTTCGGTCGCCGGCGGCAACATCGACGTCATGTGCCGCATCATCGCGGAGAAGCTCTCGCTCCGGCTCGGGCAGCCGGTGGTGGTCGACAACAAGCCGGGCGCAGCGACCGTGCTCGGCACGGCCGAAGCGGCGAAAGCGCCGCCCGACGGCTACACCTTCCTCGTCACCATCATGAGCTCGATGGTGGGAAACCGCGTGCTGCGCGCCAATCTCCCCTACGATCCGGTGAAGGACTTCGAGCCGGTCACGCAGATCAGCACCGGCAACGTGCTCCTCGCGGGGCCGGCGAGCGCGCCCTACCGGGACCTGAAAGGCTTCGTCGAATGGGCGAAGAAGCTCGGGCGGCCGGTGAGCTACGGCTCGATCGGCGTGGGCACCTCGCTGCACCTCTTCGGCGTGATCCTGGAGAAGGAGTACGGCGTGCCGCTCAATCACGTTCCCTACAAGGGCGAGGTGCAGGCCACCGCCGACGTGATGAACGGCGCTCTGGATGTGGCCTGGGTGAGCATCCTGATCGCGAAACCTCTTTCAGCCGCAGGAAAAATCCGCGCGCTCGCGATCACCGGCCCGAAGCGCTTCGTCGCCTGGCCCGAGCTCGCCACTTTCGCCGAGCAGGGCTTCCCCGGATTCGAGATGCCGGTCTGGGGCGGCGCCTACCTGCCCGCGGGAACGCCGAAGGCCATCGTCGAGCGGCTCTCGCACGAGATCGTGGAAGTCCTGAGAATGCCCGAGGTCTCGGAGCGCCTGATCGCGATGGGGCAGCTGCCGATCGGCAACACGCCCGAGGAATTCGCGGAAAACTACCGGCGGGATTTTCCGCGCTGGGAAGCGCTGATCAAGGCCTCGGGCGCGAAGGTGGAATGATGCTGAGCGCGGGAAAGAACCGGACACTGACCCAGGTCGGCGCCGGCACGCCCATGGGCGGGTTCTTGCGCCGCTACTGGCATCCGGTCGCCGCGCTGAGCGAATTCGAGAAGAGCGCGATCAAACCCGTGCGCATCCTGGGCGAGGACCTCGTCGTCTACCGCGACCTCTCGGGGACGGTCGGCCTGATCGCGCGCCATTGCAGGCACCGCGCCGCCGACCTCGCCTACGGCTACGTCGAGCAAAGCGGGCTGCGTTGCCACTACCACGGCTGGACGTACGACGAGAAGGGGCACTGCATCGCGCAGCCTTTCGAGGAGAAGTTCGACCCGCAGGGGCGACTCAAGAAAAGAATCCGCACTGCGGCCTATCCGGTGCAGGAGAAGGCCGGGCTGCTGTGGGCCTATCTCGGCCCGCAGCCCGCGCCCCTCCTGCCCGACTGGGAGCCGTTCTCGTGGAAGAACGGTTTCGTGCAGATCGTGTTCGCGGAGGTGCCGTGCAACTGGCTGCAGGCGCAGGAGAACTCGATCGATCCGGTGCATTTCGAATGGATGCACGAGAACTGGAGCCTGCGCTTGAAGGGCGGCACCGGCCCCTACGCGCCCGCGCACCTGAAGATCGGCTTCGACGAGTTCGAGCACGGCTTCGTCTACAAGCGCGTGCGCGAAGGCGCAGACGAAAACGATCCGCTGTGGACGACCGGCCGCGTGTGCCTGTGGCCGAACGGTTTCTTTCTCGGCGAGCACTTCGAGTGGCGCGTTCCGGTGGACGATGAGAACATGCTCTCGGTGACGTGGTCCTTCATCCGCGTGCCGAAGGAAGCCGAGCCCTACGAGCAGAAGAGCATTCCTGCGTGGACCGCGCCGATCAGGGACCCGCAGACCGGGCGCTGGATCACGAGCCACGTCATCAACCAGGACATCGTCGCCTGGGTCGGCCAGGGGCGCATCGCCGACCGCACCAAGGAAAACCTCGGCGCGAGCGACCGCGGGATTTCGCTCCTGCGCAAACAGCTCTTCAAGGATCTGTCCGCCGTCGCCTCGGGCAAGGACCCCAAGGGCCTTATACGCGACGCCAAGGCGAACCGGCAGGTCGAGCTGCCCAACATCGGCAGGAAGCTCTACACCGAGGGCATGACGCTCGCGCAATACCGCGAGCACCCGTTCTGGAGCAGGCTGCTCGAGGACTTCAGGTGGCACTACGGCCAGCCCGAGGAGGTCAGGCGCGAATTCCGCGAAGCAATGGGTCTGGAAGCGGAGAGCTCATCTCGTTAAGCGATTGGGTGTAGCGCGAACCGCACATCTCAGCATCGAGCATCAGCCGGTTTTCCATCTACGGTTGATCGCATAAGGACCGGCATCATCGCGGAAAGGCTGGAGCAGCATGCGGTCAAGCCGGAAATCTCGCGGCGTGCGGAACTGGTCGACCCCGATCATCATCCGCTCGTGCCCGCCATCGGGTTGGGCGCGGTAGGTGCCGAACAGGCGGTCCCACCAAGGCAACACGAAGCTGAAGTTGCTGTTGGTTTCGGTTGCATCGACGGAGTGATGCACCCGGTGCATGTCGGGGGTGACAAGAAACCAGCGCAGTATACGATCCACTGTCGGCGGAATCCGAACGTTTGCGTGGTTGAACAACGACAAAGCGTTGAATACGGATTCGAACACCAGCACGGCGAGGACCGGCAGGCCCAGCACGAAAATGACGGCGAACTTGATCGGCACGGCCAGGAGGATCTGGATCGGATGAAAACGCGCCCCGGTCGTCACATCGAAGTCCACGTCCGCGTGGTGCATCCGGTGCACGCGCCAGAGCGCCGGCACGGCATGAAACATCAGGTGCACCAGATACATCGTGAGGTCGAGCGCCAACAAGGACGCCAGGAATGCCAGCGGGTACGGGATGGCGAACATGTTGAGGACACCCGCGCCGCGCTCCTCGGCAAATACGGCCACGCCCACCGCGGCCGATGGGAACAACACGCGAACCAGGAGGACGTTGATAATGGCGATCGAAATGTTATGGGTCCAACGAACCGGCTTCGAAACCCCCAACACCCGCCGTGGCGCAAACAATTCCCATGCCGCCATCAGCGCGAACATGCCCAGGAAGAACCCCAGGCGAATCGCTGGATCGTTACTGAGCAGAAACGCATCGAAATCCATGGCACCCTGCCCGGTTGGACTGGCCCCGGGCGGCCAAAGCGGTTACAATCCTCTTTAATTCAAGTGTACAAGTGAAGGATTGAATACTTGCACATTATGAGCGGCCTGTCAAACCGGGAATTCAAGACCGAGCTGTTCGAGCAGTTCGCGCGCGTCAGCCAGGCGCTGTCGAGCGGTAAGCGCTTGGAACTCCTGGAGCTTCTGGCGCAAGGAGAGCGCAGCGTCGACGCGCTGACGCAGCTCACGGGAATGACCGCGGCCAATACCTCGCAGCACCTGCAGCAACTCCGCAAGGCGGGGCTGGTGGCGTCCCGAAAGGACGGCCTCTTTGTGATCTACAGGATCGCCGGAGGCGGAGTGGTCCGATTACTCATGGCGCTGCGCGAAGTCGCGGAGAACAATCTTGCCGAAGTCGAGCGGCTCATCAAGAGTTTTCTCGGTAAGAAGGACCATCTCGAACCGGTATCCGCCGGCGAGCTGCGGAAGCTCACCCGCCGGGGTGCCGTTACCGTCGTGGATGTCCGCCCGCCCGAGGAGTACGCCGCCGGGCATCTCCCCGGCGCGCTCAACCTGCCGCTAACCCAGCTAGCCAAGCACCTGCACAAGCTCCCTGCGAATCGCGAGATCGTGGCCTATTGCCGCGGCCCGTATTGCCTGCTTTCGTTCGACGCGGTCGAAATGCTTCGCGCTAAAGGTCGCAAGGCGCGGCGCCTTGCCGAGGGATACCCCGAGTGGCAGAGCGCGGGATTGCCGGTCGATCGCAGTTCTCCCGAGTCCGCTCGCTGAACCTTTATTGGCAGGTCGGTTTGATGAACGAACCGATCTCAGCAGGCGAAGCAAAAACCACCGAAGCGCGGTCGCCCTGCATTCCGGCGCCGACGATCACGGGCTTGCCCGGGAGCGGTCCGTCGTTGCTCGAATCGCTCTTGAAGCGCAGGTTGAATTCCCAGACCTTGTTCGTCCTGCCGTCCGCGGTTTTCACCGTGTACGTGTCGCCGCAGTGGCCGATGGACACGACCTGTCCGGCGGGCGGCGCTTTTTTCAGGTCGACCTTCCCCGACTGCATCATCATGCCGCCGCGGCGCGGCTCGGCGCTCGGAGCTTTTCCTTCCGAGACCGCCCGCAGATAAGCGATGACGTCCTCGCGGTCCTTGCTCTCGCGCATGCCCGGGAATGTCATGTTGTTGCCGGCGACGAATCGCTCGGGAGAGGCGAGCCACCTATCGAGAGTGGCTTCGCTCCACACGACGTCGGTGTGTTTCAAGGCGTCGGAATATCGCGGGAACCCTTCGACCGTTCCGGCCTTGCGGTTCCACACGCGCGCGAGGCTGGGGCCCGTCAAATGCTCGCCGGGCTTCACCGAGTGGCAGGCCAGGCACGCTTGGAATACCTGCGCCCCGCGCTTCGGATCGCCTACTGCCGCCGCGTCATTGCCACTCGCAAGCGACAGGAGCCCGATCAAGATTGCGGAGGCCGGACCGCGGCGGATTTTGTGACCCATTGACACCTCCATGGAGCCAGGACGGTGCTACTTGACCGAAGTGATCACATAGTTGGACCCCTGCTCCACGAACTCGAACTCGACTTTCTTGTCCTGCGAAAACTTGCCGAGCATTGCCTTGTTCTTGACGGTGAAAGTCATGTTCATCGCCGGCCATTTCATCGTTGGGATCGGACCGTGCGCGATCGTCACCTTGCCGGCGGCGGGATCGACCTTCTTTACCGTGCCGACGCCCTTGTGCGACTGGGCCTCCGATTTCTTGTCGGCTCCCATGTCTTTCATTTCCATTCCCTTCTTGTCCTTCCCCATCATGTCCTTGCACTTGCTCATGTCCATGCCCTTGCACTTCTCCATGTCCATGTCCTTCATATCCATGCCGCCCATCTGGGCGTCGCTCGGGGAAACTGCTGCGAAGGACGAGGCGAGAACAGCTGCGAGAGCAAAACGCTGTGCTTGTTTCATAACAGTGATTCCTTTCATCAAAGGTTAAAAATCAGGTCGCGCCCGCAGCCCGTCGGCAGGACATTAGCCGACCGTGCACGCCAGGCTGCGGACGCTCAAGGCAACTCACTTCAACTCATCCGGCCGTTACGACCTTCCCATCAAATGCCCGTGCATTCGCCAGCAATCCCGCGGATTTTTCACGGCGGGCTTGTCCATCAACTGCGCGTGCTTCTTGAAGCAATCCTGCATCGCGGACTCGCTTTGCGCGGCGAATAAGGCTGCGGAAGATGCAAAAGCGATGACCAGCGCTGCTGCTGTGAGTAGTGCTTTCATGGCTGACTCCTTTGGTGAACGAGCGAACGTGTAAGACCGCAGCATTCGGAAGCCCTGCGGCAAGGCTTGCTACGAAAATCATCGCAGCTCATGTCGAGGCTCCTCCCTGGAGTGGGTTTCTGTGCGCGCCCGCCTGCTCCACGACTACGCCGCGCGGCCGGCGCAGCAACAGATACGCGACGGGAACGACGAACATGGATAAAAGCGGCGCGGTGATCATCCCGCCCACCATGGGCGAAGCGATGCGCCGCATCACCTCCGACCCGGTGCCCGAGCCGAACATGATGGGGAGGAGCCCCGCGATGATGACGGCGACCGTCATCGCTACCGGCCGCACGCGAAGCGCCGCGCCTTCCACGATCGCTCGCGCAAAATCGCCGTCGTCGCGAAGCCCGTCTGCCGCCTCGCGTACGGCGACCGCTTGGTTGACGTAGACGAGCATCACCACGCCGATCTCGGCCGCCACGCCCGCGAGCGCGATGAAGCCCACCGCCGAGGCGATCGACATGTTGTAGCCGAGCGCGTACATGAGCCAGAACCCGCCGACGAGCGCGAACGGCAATGTGGCCATGATGAGCAATGCCTCGGCGGCGCGCCGGAAGGCAAAATACAGCAGCA
>WNGM01011923.1_pt1 | contig 11672 bp, 9 predicted proteins | sample 5400571 | NCBI WGS metagenome assembly WNGM01 (sample SAMN13153378, study PRJNA577476) | soil metagenome | isolation source: 100 cm soil or saprolite under Garry oak tree replicate 2 | place: USA:California | collected 2016-06-15 | reverse complement strand
TGTTCCACCTCTAATGCTTGCACAATGGGAACGTGCGATGAGTCAGGAATATCGCTGAATTCGCTATGAATCATTTCTTCTTGAGTGGATGCCGTTGACTCACCGGATTGTGCATGCTCCTCTGAGGTTTCCTTTATGGACTCGGTAGATTGTGGCTCAGGGGCCTGCTCTAATTGTGGGGGCTCCGCTGCTAGTTGCTCAGGTGCTGGCTCTCCTTGTACAGGTACGTCCTCTGCCTGTTCTGAAGTCGAAGCCTGTTCGGCAGAGGTGTCGGATGACTCGGAATGAGTACCTGTTGAGAGTGAGGTATCCACCGGGGATCGCGGCTCCTGGGGTTGAGCAAGAATGGCGGGTCGTTTGAGGGTTGATTCTAACATGAATGCTTCTTCATCGCTCATGAGTTTCTGAAGGAGTATTTCCTCTGTGACTTCGTCACGTGAGCCATTCGTCCTGGCTGCATAAGTGACTGCTAAGTCAGACTCTTCAGGTGAGGATATGGTACTGCTATTTTGCATTGAATCAATCCAGTCATAGGCTCCGTCTAATGCGTGTTGGCACCACTCTGTATAATTGTCGCGGATGAAATCAAATTGCTCGCAGTAGGCCAGGCGTTGCATGGTCTGGTCAAGCCATGCCTCGCCGCGTGCCAGCATATGATCAAGGAGATCAACGTCAGTGACGCCATGGGACTGGAGCCGCACTAGCGTTGCCAGGGCAATGGCCGAGGGATGCGACCGTTGCATGCGCTCATTATTTTCAGCAATTTGCTGATGCAGGGTAGTGATTTGTGTTTGTAGCCCTGCAATTTGCTGCTGTAGCGTCCATAGTTGATAACTTTGATAGAAGCGCTCGACACCCTGGGGATCGAGCCTAGCGAAGATGAAGTTGATCTCATTGGGAGAATAGTACCCTCGCCTGTCATTCATTAGTAATTCTCCCTTGACTTGCCTGGTGCCGATTCCACCGTTCTACCCACCGTTGTACCAGGCGATTTGTGCGAATACTTTCCCGGTCAATAGGACCCTCGGGGTGATTGATAGCATTACGTAGCCAGCGCGGAAGCTCAAGTTGTGGCTCAGTCTGATCGTGTTGGTCAAAAAAAGTTCCCATATCTTCTGGCAGCAATGGCATATCAGAATGGGGGACAGGTGGCAGCGACGGTAGTGGCTGCTGCGTGTTTGAATACAGCGAAGCGTTGTCAGCTTTAAATGCCTCAAGTGGCACTTGCTGTGGCCCAAAGTTGGGCAGGTTACTCCAACCAAAGAGTGCATGCGAGATTGTTTCAGAGGGCTGGTTCGGTGGCGTTTCTGGCAATGAGGTAGGTAGGGGTGTAAATGTTTCTTCTCTAGTACTTACCATCGGTGAAAATCGCCCGTTCAAACTGTCTGCCAGCGCATGTATGATCTGATTGTCAGTCTGCAAGAGTTCCTGGTCATCTGCGGACGAAGTTTCAGTTGAAACGCTGTCATACAGCGGTTGTATGCTCTGCTCTAAAAGATGGGCATGGTCGTGCAGTTGAACCAGCTCTCTTTCAAGCATTTCTAACTGCGCTTGTAAGTGCTGGTCAACTTCTCGGTAGTGCAACCATTGTTGATACTGGCCCATGTATTTTCCCTGCTGTTCTAGAAATTCTCCGCCCTACACCGGGAAAGTATAACATGTGTTACGTCAAGAGACAAGCCGAAACGCAAAGATACATCAATTATGCCAGGCCTTCTCGTTCCATTGCAGTATTATGAGAGATACGGAGCAAGATGCCAATAATGATGTAGTTGGCAAGAATAGAACTACCGCCATAGCTAAGGAAGGGTAAGGGAATACCGGTCAACGGCAGGAACTTCATATTTCCCGCGGCAATGATCAATGTCTGAATGGCGAAAATTGAGGTAAGTCCTGCTGCCAGCAATTGGTTAAAAGTATCCCTGGCCTGTATGGCGATGCGATAACCCCGGTAGATGATGAGTAAGTAGATGCCGATAATGGCGAACAGGCCTGCCAGACCCAACTCCTCACCTAAGGCGGTAAAAATCATATCAGACTGAACAACAGGTACAAATGTTGGATGCCCCAGTCCAATTCCAGTACCAATGATACCTCCATTAGCTAGAGCTATCAGTCCCTGTACGATCTGGAAACCGCCACCAGTTTTTTGATAAAGATCCTCACTCTTTGCTGTCCAGGTAGTGACATCAATGCCAACGACAGCAAAACGGGAACGAACATAGCTAAAGAGGGCATACCCTATGAAGCCCAGTACGAAGAAAATGAGTAAGCTGCCAATGACGTAGGAGATTTTGCCGCTGCCGAGATAGATCATGACGAGGAAGATGCCATAGATGAGTAGAGCGAGGCCGAGTTCACGGATACCTAAGAAGAGGAGGAGTGCCAGGCCAAGCATGAGTGCTATAGGGCCAAGCTGGCGAAACGGGGGAAGGCGCAGTGGCCCGAGACGCAGGTTTCCTCCTGACACGATATCGATGTTTTCGCTCAGGTAAGCAGCGAAAAAGATAACGAGAAAAATTTTCAACAGTTCAGAGGGTTGTAGATTGAGTGGCCCAATATTCAATTGATCGTGAGTAGGACTATCCAGATTGGCACGCAATGAATGGGCCAGGGTGATACCAACCAGAATAATACCCAAAAGCGCCCAGGTGTATTTGTAGCGGCGTAACCAGTTCATGTTGCGTAAACCGAAGAGGGTCACAAGAAATGCTACCAGGCCCAAAATAACCCATAGCAGTTGACGGCTGCCCAAGGCGGGATCAGGGAATGGACGAAGATTTGGTCCAAGACGTGTTGCCATCAGCACACCTATGCCACTAAGGAGACCCACCAGGGGTAGCAGGACTTGATCGGCTTTGGGGAAGGTGAAGCTTAATAGCAAATTGATGCCTAGTAATACAGCAATGAGGCCGAGCACTGGAATAAGTCCCTCGATGGTGGGGAGATTTTTCACAGTTAATGATGATGTTTGTACCACGCCTGTACGTAATGAACGAGCCAGGAGCAATTGTATCATCTCAAGCAAAAGAATCATGAAGGGAATAATAAACAATCCCAATTCCTGCCAGCGATAGCGTTTTATTGCTGTAATAGATGAGCGACGTGCCATGGAATAATCCTTCTAACTTTTATACCTATAAACACCCTGCTATTGAGGGCTCTGCATCCTTGAGGGGAATTTGGGTGGAAAAACTGGGGGCTCCCCAGACCCCGGCAAAGGACTGCGTCCTTTGTTACCTGTCCCCCAGACAGGGTTCTCCTGCTTTCCCCTTCAAGGATCAAGACCCCTATTGAGCAAGCTTAAAACGAATAAAGCCAACTTGAATGATATCGCCAGATTTCGCGGGAAGCGCGTTGTAAGCAGGTTGATTATTAACGAATGTTCCGTTAGTGCTACCTGCATCCTGCACGTACCAGGTTCCATTGCGATTCCACAGGCGTGTATGCTCGCCGGAGATAAAGTTATCATTCAGTAGAATGGTGCTTGTTGGGCCCCGTCCAATCGTTGTTTGTGGGGCCAGATCAAAGTGTGTACCAGGTAGAATATTACTGGGACCGCTATCAACCACGATCAAATGACCTACGACAGGGGGGGCGTTATTGTCAGCATAGGCATTAGCTGCAGCTGATTTGCGCAAATCTCGGGTAATAGCAATAACAACCTGCATGAGAAAAAGGTATAGCAGGACAATTAATAACAGTCGCAATATCAATAAAAAGACATCTAGCGTTAGTGGCATAGCTTGGAGGTCTCACCTTCTCTGGAAGTAGAAATCGTAACTGCCAATGGTGAAATGGTCACCATTGTGTAAGGTATGTTGCCGCATATGTGGTGTGCCGTTGATGCTAATACCATTGGTGCTTCCCAGGTCAAAAATGACGAACTGCCCATCTGGATGGTACTTGATTTGAGCATGATTGCGAGAGACGCGCTTGTCTTCAACAATGATATCATTGCTGAGTTGACGACCAATATTGACGACCGGTTTTTCGATGCGATAGACCTGCTGGCCTCCTTGTGGAAGCCGGATCGTCAGCCAGGACGAAGGCAAAGCAAGAGGTGGGGCTGATGGTGCATATGACATGGCAGGATTGCTCGGTTGCATTCTAGCCGAATTGGGTGATGAAGGACTCGCGTTGGTTATGCCAGGTTGTTGTTGCCCTGGAGTAAATTGCGCCCGCAGTTGTGCCAATTGTTCAGCGCTCAAGGCTTGCGTTGCCTCGACCCCGCCCACATTACCTGCTCCGTCACTCATTTGTCTTGGGTCTTCTAGTTTGGCCTCGATATGAATCGTGCCAAGCCGCATTTTGCTATCTGCATGCAGCCGTATGATTGGCCGAGTTTTAAGTGTATAGTGTTGTTTGTGGCGTGCGAACGTGATCAGTGTCTCCTGCCAATTTCTTATAAGAATAGATTGGGCAGGAAATAATTGCTGGTGATCTTTAATACTTATGTAGATGTCGTAGACGTTGGGGACAAGGTAATAGCCGCCGCCCTGCAGGAGAGCGCCATCTTCCATAGCACGCTCTAATCTGCGCGCTACTTCTGCGGGTTCAAGTTTTGATGGGAACAGGAGCGCAAAGGGCGCTGCTACGAGGCGCTCCACCCACGATTCAAATTTTGAAAGTGGATTCTGGCGAGCTGTCACCTGGCTCACCCTCCTACATTTAAAATCTGACGCGCTTGCCGCACATCAGAAGAAATTTGCGACTTCAAGGCATCAATACTTGCGAAACGTTGTTCATCGCGTAAGCGTGCTATGAAGTCAACAGTAATACGTTTATCATACAGATCAGATTGAAAGTCGAACAAATGGGCCTCTACGATGCGCTCTTTTCCATTAAACGTTGGGCGCACACCAATGTTGGCTACACCATTATAAACGGGGTATAGTTCAGTTACGTCACTTGTTGCTATGTTATTCATACTTACCCGCACTGCGTAAACGCCATTGGCCGGGATGAGCTTATGCGCCTCTGTTACCAGGTTCGCCGTCGGGAACCCTAGCAGTCTCCCACGCTGATCACCGTGCCGGACAACTTCACTTAAAGTAACCGGGTGCCCTAATAATTCATTGGCCTCGACAACCTGTCCTTCGCTGACCAGGACACGGATACGTGTACTACTGATGCGTGTTCTGTCAGCCTCTTCCAATGAGATGATCCGTACCACGATCCCATGTTTTTGACCGTAGCGCTCAAGGAAGGAGATATCACCCGTCCTATTGTGTCCGAAGCTGAAATTGGCTCCAACCACAATCCCCTTTATCGTAAAATGTCTGGATAAACTATCCATGAATTCGTGAGCATCCATGGCCGCCACATCTGGCGTAAAGTTAATCACAATACTGTCAGCGATGCCCGCGTATTTTTTTGTCAATGCCAGTTTTTCTTCTAATGTGGTCAGATAGTACAAGTCAATATCTGGCCGCACAACCAATAAGGTATGTGGCGAGAAGGTGACCAGGACTGGCTTACAGTTCAGCTCCTCGGCTGTTTTTCGTAACTCGTGCAACAAGCGTTGATGTCCTTTATGGACACCATCAAAGTTGCCAATAGTTATTATAATAGGCTCATTTGCTGAAATTGTCGTTACATATTCCATGCTTTGCGTACGTTTGCCCTTTGCAGGTAAGCGCCTTTAAATTTCTTTGGCTTATAGTATCACAGCTAGATGTTAGACGCAATTCATTAAAAAACTGCTGGGCTATCTGGCTAATACTTTCTTTGGCTTCCACACCTGTTGCGCAGCATCCCATTCTGCGATGGCCAGGAAATGCCCGCCGGTATCGTAGACACGGGCAAGATCAGTTGATGTTGGCAGGTCGCGGTTATAGTGGTCATATCGGAAAGCATTGCCGTGAAGTACGCGCTCGGCGGTTGTTGCATCGAGCAACAGGGCGGGATAGTCTTGCAGAGCCCTATCTGCTGGAAAAAGATGCTCCTCCACGCTTCCTGATGCAGCAGCGACTGCTATTTGCTCGAGCGTAATGCTTTCCGATAATAGGAATGGGCCGCTGCGTGTGCGTACAAGCGCTCCAAGGTAGGCGCCACAGCCCAGGCGTTCACCAAGGTCGTAGGCCAGCGAGCGAATATATGTTCCCTTGCTGCACTCGATGGCAAGTGTGAGGCGTGGTGAGTCCCATGCGATTATTTCCAGCTGGGCGATATAAATGGAACGTGGCTCCAGGGAAATTTCCTCACCTGCTCGTACACGCTTGTAATGACTGCTCCAAAGATAATCTCGGCCTGGTAGGCTTTGCCACTCTCACTGAGATATTCGGCTACCCGCGTGGCCTGTCCAATGCAGATGGGTAGTACGCCGCTGGCGGCAGGGTCGAGTGTCCCCGTATGTCCAACCCGTTTCTGCCGGAGTATTTTGCGAACTTTTGCCACCACATCGTGTGAGGTCATGCCGGTAGTTTTGTTGATGTTAAGTATGCCGTTCGTCATTCATCATTTTTTCTAACTCGGCTATTATGAAGGCAGTAGCTTCTTCGATGGGCATATGGAGCGTGCCACCTGCGGCACGTGCATGACCGCCGCCGTTAGCAAAACGCTGGCAGAATTCTGCAGCATTATAGGGCGCTGCACTGCGCAAACTGAGTCGAGTCGTATTGGGGTCACTGTAGCTTTTAAAGAAGGCTGCGACCTCTACTCCCTCGATGTCGCGCAGCAGGCCAGAGAGGTTATCGTCCATATCTTCGCTTGCGCCTGCCGCTCTGAGCATATCACCGGTAGCTTGCGACCAGATCAGGCGACCGCCACAGGAGGTTTGCGCTCTGGCAATAACCATAGCCTGAAAACGTGCTTGTGCGAGAGGGCGTGTACGATAAACGGGTTGTACGATGGTTTCGGGTATAGCCCCGGCTCGTAAGAGTACTGCGCTGACTTCCATAGTGCGTGCAGTTGTGTTCGTGAATTGATACGAACTGGTATCGGTAATGATGCCTGTGAGCAAGCACAAAGCGGCATCCTGGTTCAGAGGCAGCCCTGCTTGCTGCTGGAAAAGTACCAGCAGTTCGGCGGTAGCTGCGGCGCCAGGGTCGATAATATTGACCTGCCCGCATCCGCTGCTACTGATATGGTGGTCGATGTTGAGAATGTGGACGCGCTCCAAAAAAGCGCGATGCTGCGTGTACAGGGAGCCGAAACGGGTCAATTCACCAGCGTCTAAAGCGATAACCAGGTCGTAATTCTCATCATCCAGCGTATGTTGGAGGGTGTCTACACCTGGCATAAATCCCAGTGTACGCGGTACGGGATTAGCACAAACAGGAACGCACGTCTTACCAATTTGACTTAATATATGAGCCAGGCCAATGGCCGAGCCAAGGCAATCACCATCAGGAGACTCGTGGGCTATCAGTGCTATACGCTGTGCCGCCAGGATGAGAGCCATGGCTTGTTGAACCAGAGCAGGCTCAAGTTGCTGGTTAAGTGCATCAACACCTTCACTTGTAGTTATTTCTATCACCTCGCTATTTCATGGTTCCATCGTCTTGTCAAGCTAACGTTCTTCTTGTTCAATTTTTTGAAGAAGCTCGAGGATACGCGCCCCCTCGGCTATCGATGTATCAAGCTTGAAGACCAACTCCGGCATGAAGCGGAGGACGAGGCGGCTGGCAAGTTCATGACGCAGAAAACCTGTGGCATGCTTTAGTCCCTTCATGGTTGCTGCCTGTTCCTCCGGGCTTCCCATAACACTGACAAAAACCTTGGCATGGCGCAGGTCGCCACTGACCTCTACATGGGTAATACTGGCGAAACCGACCCGGGGGTCTTTCAAGCGGGTACGTATTAACTCACTAAGTTCCACCGCAATCAGTTCGCCCAGTTTCTCTTGTCGATGTGCATTTGGCATATATATTTGTACCTCTAGTTGTGAGGATCCAATTTATCAAAAGGCTCGCGTAGGGGCCCGAGGGATTGAAACGCGCTCCGCCTCGCTCTCCCTCGATAAATCGGGGAGCTACGGCCCCTACGCACCCACCATAGAAGCAGGTATTTATGCTCCTGGTTTGACACGCTCTTGCCCGTAGGCCTCGATGATGTCACCGATCTCGTATTCAGAGAAATCTTCGAGAATAATACCGCACTCGTAGCCGGTGGCAACCTCACGTACGTCGTCTTTGCCACGGCGCAAAGAGGCGATTTTGCCATCGTAAATTTTGGCATTTTTACGTAAGATACGTGCTTGCGCAGAACGTACTACTTTGCCATCTGTGATGCGACACCCTGCAATCACTGTATTTTTCCCTGCCTTAAAGATTTGGATCACCTCGGCGTGACCCTCGATTACCTCGCGGAAGGTTGGTTCTAGCATGCCGGTCAGAGCAGCTTGAATATCATCGATCAGCTTATAAATGACGTTGTAGTAGCGGATATCCACGCCTTCTTTTTGCGCTTCACGCTGTGCTGCTCCATCGGCCTTGACATTAAAGCCGATAATGATGGCTCCAGAGGCCGCGGCCAGGTGAACGTCGGTTTCGCTGATGTTGCCAATGCCTTCGTGAATGAGGCGTACCTTAATATTCTCTTCGCCAACTTTCGACAGTGAATTCTTGATGGCCTCGGCTGAGCCCTGGACGTCACACTTGAGCACAACGTTCAACTCCTTGACAGTGCCCTCTTGCATCTGCATGTAGAGGGTGTCAAGGCTCACCTGGCCAAGAGGCGCGTTTTCACTGCGGCGCTCTTCCGCGATTTTCTGGGCCTTTTGTTTGGCGGTACGTTCGTCGGGCAGCACTTCCAGGCGGTCACTAGCGTTTGGCACTTCAGGCAGGCCAAGAATGCTGACAGGCATGCTAGGTGGCGCTTTCTGGATACGCTTGCCGCGATCGTTAAACATGGCACGTACTTTACCAGACAGTGGACCAACCACAATGTTGTCACCCATTTTGAGGGTTCCCTGTTGAATAAGTACGGTAGCCATTGGACCTGTATTCTTCTCCAACCTGGCTTCGATAATCACGCCAGTAGCGGGCCGATTGGGATTGGCCTTGATATCCTGTACCTCGGCCACGAGCAGAATCATTTCCAACAGTTCATCGATGCCTGTCCCTCTACGTGCCGAGACCGGGACGCAGACGACATCGCCGCCATATTCTTCAATCACCACCCCTATCTCAGCCAGCTGCTGCTTGACGTGGTCGGGATTGGCATTCGCCTTATCAATCTTGTTCAGAGCGATAATAATGGGCACTTTGGCAGCCTGGGCGTGGTCGATGGCTTCACGGGTTTGAGGCATGACACCATCGTCAGCCGCTACGACTATGATGGCGATATGGGTGACATGAGCTCCTCGTGCACGCATAGCGGTAAATGCTTCGTGACCTGGCGTATCCAGGAAGGTGATTTTCTTCCCATTGACTTCAACCTGGTAAGCGCCGATGTGCTGGGTGATTCCGCCTGCTTCTCCGGCCGCTACTTTGGTTTTACGTATAGTATCAAGAAGCGACGTTTTCCCATGGTCTACGTGGCCCATTATCGTGACAACCGGCGGAATAACGACCATATTGTCTTCATTGCGTGAGGCTATCATTGCTTCGTTCGCCGATAGCCCTCTATTATTCTGTACAGCGGTCGTTACGGTGGGTGCACTCAGGCTTGGCTCGAAGCCGAGGTCCTGTGCGACCATGGCTGCCTTTTCATATTCAACAACCTGGTTGATGCTGGCAAAAATGCCATGTTTGATGAGGCCCCGGATAGTTTCATTAGGGGTCGTATGTAACAGCTCAGCCAGATCTTTCACCACGATCTGTGCTGGGATCGAGATTGGACCTGTTGGCTTCTCTTTTACTGCGGCGACTCGTCGCTCTTGTGGTCGCTGTGCAGGAGTACCGGGGCGTCCACCAGTACCGGGACGTCCACTGCCTGGATGTCCTGGAGCAGCAGGGCGACCCCCTGGAATACCAGGACGTACTGTGCTGCTGGGGCGACCCGCTCCCGCTGGTGCATGACCACTGGTTGGCCTACTAGCTGGCCGGCCTTGCACAGCAGGATTTACCGCCTGCTGTAGAGGTGTGGCACTCTGTGCAGTAGAGCGGTATGATGTTCCCGTAGTTTGCCTTTGAGCAGGTGTAACTGATCCGCTGCTGCGTTGAGCTGGTGCGGTAGTTCCAGTAGTTCCGGCTGGGCGTTGGGCAGTTGTACCTGTACCTGTGCCGCCAGGACGCCGGGTCGTTGGAGTAGGCGTTCCACTGCTTTGTGGCCTGGGAGTACTCGTTGCGCTGCTCTGCTGGGTCGCTGCTGAACGCGGTGTAATTTCAGATGATGTAGGAGCTGTGTGCTCCCTATCATGTTGTGTTCGTGCCACTGGCGCTTTACCAGTGGTTGTCCCGCTGGCCGTGCCAGCACGTTGAGCAGATGTTGGACGTGGTGTAGTCTCAGATGGTGTTGTCGTTTTCTCCGTCCCATTCTGAGTTGAAGGCTCTGCTACTCCGCCGGTTTTGGATGCGGATGCTGTACGGCGCCGCGTGGCTGGTTTTGTTTCCTGTTCCTGGCTGCCTGTTGTGGCACTTTCTGGTTTTGAGCGGGCACTGGTACTGCTTCGGCTTCTCGTTGGAGTTGGTTTTGCCTGCTCGTTTTCTTCTGGAGATTCAGGTGTGTTTCTCATGAAGAAGACTCCCTTCTATCGAGTAATGCGCCACAAGTGGCGGCGGAAATCTCTCTTCACAGCCACAAGAAAGGACTGTCACCTTCTCCATCCAAACTATTAAAGAGGAGAAGGGACAGTCCCTCGCTGGTGCAGTGCCAGGCATGTTTCAGTCTGCGCTCTAAGGCGTAGTTGCTATGTTAATTGATCATAGCGATCGCTCCGCAAACATTCGCTCGCCACAAAGGCTCTGTTGACGAGGGGCTGTGTCTCTTTTATCAAGAGTCGAGATAAATTGACGCATCGTGTGTTTATTTCAATTCTCACCCACCCGAAGGTGGATGGCATTATTGAATACTTCCACGCCCCCAAAGGGGGATAGATACAATGAACTAATAGATACGATGAACTAACGGATAATCTCAGTATAGCTTACTTGACTTCTTCTTGCAACATGATTAAATTACGTGTCCCTAGGCAGCGTTGCAATGAAGGCCTCCAGCCCGGCTCGGTCTTCCTCTGCTAAGGCTTGTTCAAATTCCTGTTCCAGGCGCTTTTTCTTGATGGCGTTCTCCCAACAAGAGAGCCGCGCGCAGAGATATGCTCCCCGTCCTGATTTCTTGCCGGTTGCGTCAATCATGACGTGCCCATCGGGTGTGCGTACTACGCGCAGCAATTCGCGCTTCGGCTTGGTTTCCCGGCAGGAAATGCAGGTGCGCAAGGGAATATGCTTAGACCGTTTACGCTGTTTCGTTGCTGTCTTAGCCATAGCACTACTCCCTATCTTCGTCATAACCATATGACGAATTGTGCCTGCCGCCTCCACGATGGTGGCCTGAGCGTCGAGAGCTGCTCTCTCCACGTTCGCCGCGTTCGTGACGACCCTGATGGTAGCGGTCTCCACGTTCGCGGCGGGCCGTCGAGGAGATGGCCGGTTCCTGCACGTTATCTAGTCGCTCTTCGTACAACTCGCCCTCAACGGGTTTCGTGACATCGACGCGCCAACCTGAAAGCTTGGCGGCAAGTCGAGCATTTTGGCCGTCCTTGCCGATAGCCAGCGAGAGTTGTCGCT
>WNGM01005918.1_pt1 | contig 11672 bp, 12 predicted proteins | sample 5400571 | NCBI WGS metagenome assembly WNGM01 (sample SAMN13153378, study PRJNA577476) | soil metagenome | isolation source: 100 cm soil or saprolite under Garry oak tree replicate 2 | place: USA:California | collected 2016-06-15 | reverse complement strand
TGGGTGCTGCGTGGGCGGTCTCGACGATCCATGACGTGGGGGCGTAGAACCGTCGTGCTTGTCGCGCCTCACCTGGCGACGGTGACGATCAGGCCGATGATCAGCAGTGCGAGGGTGAAGGACCCGCCGAAACCGTCCGCCTGGGATGTGGCCGCCGCCGAGCCGGCGCTCACCCGGGAGATCCGGGGCGCGCTGCGCTTCCACGGCGACGACCAGATCAACCCGTACCGGTTCGCCGATGCGTTGTGGGCCGGCGCCCGGGCGGTCGGTGCGACGGTACTCCCGCACACCGAAGGGTGTCGTGTCCTGGTCAACGCCGCCGGAGCCTGGGCCGGCCAGATCGCGGCGATGGCCGGTACCGGCGTACCGGTGACTCCGGTGCGCGGTCAGATCGTGTGCACGGAGACCCTGCCCAAAGTCATCACCGCCGGCGTGTCCACGACCGACTGCTATCTCGCCCAGAAGCACTATGGCGAAGTCATCATCGGCAGCACCACCGACCGGGTCGGATACGACACCACGGTCACCGCGACGGCCACCCGTACCCTCGCCGAAGGCGCCGTCCGGGCGGTTCCCACAGTCGCCGGCGCGACCGTCAAGCGGGTCTGGGCGGGCCTGCGCCCGGGCTCCCCCGACGAACTACCCATCCTCGGCCCGGTCGACCGGCTCGACGGGTACCTCAACGCCTGCGGCCACTTCCGTACCGGCATCCTCAACGCACCGCTGACCGGACTGGTGATTTCCGAGCTGGCGGCGGGCGTGGCCCCGACGCACCCGATCGAACCGTTCCTGCTGTCCCGCTTCACCGCCGGTCAGCCGGTCGTCCCGGAAACTCGGGAATCCTTGACTGTCCAATGATGACGGTTGCACCCAGGTTCGGGTCGCTGGCCACCACCGCGGTGAGCCCGGCCGCGGCGAGCACGTCGACCGCTGTACCGGCCTGGGCGGCGCCGGTCTCAACCAGCAGGTGCCCGCCCGGGGCGAGCCAGTCCCCCGCCCCGGCCGCCATCCGGCGCAGGACGTCGAGGCCGTCGGCCCCACCGTCGAGCGCCACCAGCGGCTCGTGTACCCGGGCCTCGCGCGGCATCAGACCGACGGCTTCGCTGGGCACGTATGGAACGTTGGCCAGCAGCACGTCCACCCGACCGCGCAGGCGCACCGGAAGCGGGCCGTACAGGTCGCCGGCGTACACCCGGCCGCCGAACGCCGCGAGGTTGCGCCGCGCACACCGCACGGCGGCCGGCTCGATGTCCACCGCGTACAGCGCGATGCCCTCGACACCCGCCGCCACCGCCGCGCCGACCGCGCCCGAACCGCAGGCCAGATCGACCACTGTCGCCCCTGGCCGGACCAGCGCCACAGCCTGTCGCACGAGCAACTCGGTCCGGCGGCGCGGCACGAACACCCCCGGGTCGACCGCGATACGCAGCCCGCAGAAGTCGGCCCAGCCGACCACGTGTTCCAGCGGCTGCCCGGCAACCCGCCGTTCGACCATGTCCAGCAGCGCGGCCGGCGAGTCCGCGGAATCGACCAGGATCTGCGCCTCGTCCTCGGCGAACACGCACCCGGCAGCGCGCAGCCTGCGGACGATGGCCGCCCGCCGGGGCGCCGGGGAGGTAGGTGTCGACATGTGCAACCCTTCGGGACGCCTCTGTCGGCGCTCCCGCGGCTGCCGTGGCTAGACCTGGATCGAGGAAGCCGCGGACGGTGGGAACACCGCGCCGGTCGTGACAGGAATCGGTCCCACCTCCTCAGGCAGCAGTGGCTGACGATCAACCGTACCCCACGGTCAGCTCAGCCGGGATCTGTCCCCGGGGTCGCCATAGGGCGAGGAGGCCCATCGCGAACGGGGACCGCCGATCGCGGCGGGTTCGGGCCGGGCCATGTGGCGAACCGTGTACTCCGGTTCGGTGCTGCGGCGTGGCGGGGCCAGGCCGAGCCCGTCGATGCCGACGGGACGGTCGTCCACCGCGGTCGTCCCGTCCGCCGGGTCGATCGGGCGCGGCCACCGCCGCCACCGGCCGACGCTGACCACACCGACCAGCAGCAGCACGCCCAGCACCAGCGTGGTTCCGGTACGGATGGGTGTAGCCGCATCGGCATGGTGGCCGGCCACCGACAGGTTGTGCCGGAACAGGTTCATCAGCTCACGCGGCGCGACCAGCAGCAGGACGTAGCTGGACGTGTACAGGAGTCCGGTCAGGGTGGCACCCAACGGGGAGAAGCGAAGGGTGGCGATGAGGCCGAGAAGGAGGCCGGCGGCTGCCAGGCACTGGACCGGCCGGACGAAGTCGCCGGTGTGGAACCCGCCGGTACTCTGCGCGTACGCGAAAGCGGCAGCCGAGCGGTCCTGCCCGAAGGCGAGCAGGACCCAGGCCAGCGGGGCGATGACGATCGCGGCGATCAGGGTTCCGAGGTGTCGCATGCCGGGCACCGTACTGGCTTCGCCGTCGCGCACATACCGGTCGGCCCCGCGGGATCCCTTTTTCTTGCCGATGGTGCGGATGCGGGCGCAAGGGTGTAACGCGACGAGGCTCTGCGACGCTGCCGCCGCCGTCAGGTCGCCGCGACGGCAAGCACGTCGAGGTCCAGCGCACCCCGCTGGTCGGGCCGCGGCCGGAAGGTCACGTATGCGGCGTGGCCCTCGATGGTGACCCGGTCGGGTAGGGCCCCGCCGAGACCGGCCGGTACCCCGACCTGCCAGCGCGTCCGGCCGGAGGAGTCCAGGGCGGAGACGGTCTGTTGCGTCGCGGCGACTATGGTGCCGCCGTCCGGGGTCACGGCGATCCGGGCGCCGCGGACCGGTGCCTGCCACGCCGGTTCACCGGTACCGGCGGCGTAGGCGGTCAGCCGGTCCGCTGAGACGAGGAGCAGGTCCCCGGCCAGTTCGATGGCCGCGACCGGGGTCGGTGACGAAGCGCGCCAGACGGTACCGCCGTCGGATACCCGTACCACCCGCAGGTCCTGCGCGTCGCGCAGCGCGACCAGGGTGCTGCCGATCCGGGCCTCGGACCGTTGCCATGCCGCATCGGGCGCCGTTGGCCCGCCGTCCGGTGGCCCGGATGGCGGTGGTGGCGGTGGCGCGGACGAGGGCGGGGGCGGGACCGCGTACTGCACCGACCACCGTGGATCGCCGGTACCCGTGCCGGTGAGGCTGACCTCGCCGGCCAAGCCGACCACCCGCCGGGTGACCAGCCAGGTCCCGCCGGCGGCCAGCGGGTCGGGCGCCGGCACGCGGCCGTCGGTACCGGCCGGGCGGGCCCGGCGCCACCGCAGGCGGCCCTGGCGGTCGATCGCGACGGTCGCGGTACCCAGGTTGACGAAGGCACTGTCGCCAGCCGTGATCACCTGGCGGATCGCCGTGGGCGGGCGGTCCGGACCGTCCTCGCGCGCGGCTGCCCGCTCGGCGGCAGCCAGGTCGACGGCGAAGCGCTGCGCGCCGGTCGCCGCGTCGAGCAGCCAGACCGAGCCGAGGTCGGCTATCAGCACCGCGTCACCCCACGGGCGCTGGGTCACCAGCCTGGTGGGAAGGTCGCGGGTCCACTGGCGCCGTCCCCGCGGGTCCACCGCCGACACCCGGGATCCGGACGCGGTGATCAGGCGGGCACCCTGATCCACGATGATCGGTACGCCGGGATCCTGGTCGCCGGGGATGGGGCCGGGCAGCACCGCGCCGGACCCGGCCAGCCACAGGACGGTACCCGGAGCGGGCGGCGTGCGCGGGCGCCGCGCCCCGCTGCCGAAAGCCGCGGCGACCCCGACCCCGCCCCCCGCGATCGCGGTGACGACCACCCCGCCGACGACCAACGCCCGCCGGCGCGACAGACGCCAACCGCGTACCCGGACCGGAGCGGCCGGCGCGGCATCGGCGGCTGCCCGGTACCACCCGCGTCCCGGCGCGGCGATTTCCGGACTGACCAGGATGCGGGCCAGCTCGTCCGCAGTGGGGCGGTCCCTCGGCCGGCGGCTGAGGCAGCGCACGACCATGGGTCGCACGGCCCGGGGCACCAGAGACAGGTCGAACCGTCCGGTCGAGATCTGGATCAGCTGCTGGAACATGGTGCCCTCGTTGACCAGCGGCTGCCCGGTCGAGGCGAAGAACAGCGTCGCGCCGAGGGCGAAGATGTCACTCGCCGCGCTCGCCTCACCCCCGCCGACCAACTCCGGCGCCAGGTAGGCCGGGGTACCGACGAAGCTCGTGGTCAGTTGGGTCGCGTCGGGCAGGACGGCGATCCCGAAGTCGATGATCCGCGGACCGGCGTCGTCGAGCAGGACGTTGCTGGGCTTGAGATCGCGGTGTACCAGGCCGGCCCGGTGGATCGAGGCCAGTGCCTCGGCCAGCCCGGCGGCCAGCATGAACACCGCGCCGGGGGCGAGCGGGCCGCGCTCGCTGACCCAGTCGCGCAGGCTCGGCCCGTCGACGTAGGTGGTCGCGAGCCACGGCGGCTCGGCTTCGGTGTCGGCGTCGACCATCGCCGCGGTGAACAGCGGACTGACCGACCGTACCGCCGCGACCTCCCGGCTGAACCGGCGGCGGAACACCGGATCCTCCGCCACCTCGGATCTGATGACCTTGATGGCCAGGGGGCGCCCGGCCGGTGACCGGCCGAGGTAGACCCGGCCCATCCCGCCGCCACCGAGGACGCCGAGCAGCCGGTACGACCCCACGCTGGTGGGGTCGGTGCTGCCCAACGGTTTCATGCGGTATCCCCGGGGGAGCTCAGCAGGATCCCTCGAAGCGTATCGGTCCGCAACGGGCCGATCACCATGCGCCGATTGCCTTTCCGGCGCCGGACGGACGACCCGGGATCGTCTTAAGAGTTCCGTAAGCGCGAACCGGCCGGATGCAGCACAGCGTGGCGTCGCATGACCCGGTTGCCGGCGCCGCCGTGCTGCACGCCCTCGAACGCGGCTCGGTGCCGGTCCTCGTCGGGGGCCCTGTTCCAGATCGTCGCCGCGGTGGTCAACGTGGCGCGATGACACCCGCCGACGGGGTTCTTCTTCACCACCGCGCACTACTGGACCGCCTGGCTGGCCATCGGCGCGCTGCTGCTACACATCGCCGTGCAGCTCCCGGCGATCCGGCGCGGCGTGGACCGGTATCCGCGTCGCCGACCTGATCGCCTTCTGCGGCTCGCGGCCGAGGTAGGTCACTCGGACTCCGCCTCCAGCGCGCCGGACAGCCGCACCTCCTCGGCGTCCAGCCGGGCCTGTACCCGCCGCAGCACGATGTCGTCGATCAGCCGGGCGTCGCGCAGCCGCACCAGCGCGGCCCGCTTGTCCGGGAGCAGCGCGGCGTGCAGCCGGCGGTAGTCCTCGCGCGGCGAGGGTTCCTCGACTTCGTCACCCAGGTCGGCCAGGCGTTCCTCGAGCTCGGCACGCAGCCGTTCGACCGCCTCGTCGGAGACGCCCAGCCGGGCCGCAACGGCGGGTAGCGCGGCCAGCCCGGCCTCGGCGGCGGTTCGCTCGGCCAACTGCCGCTCGGCGAACTCGCCATGGTCGGTGGGCAGCCGGGCCCAGCGCAGGATCGCCGGCAGGGTCAGCCCCTGCACCAGCAGGGTCACCAGGATGACCGCGAACGTGACGAAGATGATGAGGTCGCGCCCGGGGAACGGCGAGCCGTCCGCGACGGTCACCGGTACGGCGAGCGCGGCGGCCAGCGACACCGCGCCCCGGAAACCGCACCAGGCCAGCGGGAGTCGTTGCCGCGCGCCGATCCGGCGGGCCCGTTGGCTCGGGCGGCGGTCGACGAGCTGGATGAGGTACGGGATGGTGTACATCCACAGCAGCCGGACGCCGATCACCACGGCGATGACCAGGACCGCGGCCGCCACCGCTCCCGGGACGGACGAGGAGACCAGACTGGCCACCGCGCCGCGCAGCTGGAGGCCGACCAGCACGAACAGGGTCCCGTTGAGCAGGAACGTGCTGAGTTGCCAGAACGCGCGCGACGGTACCCGCGTCCGGGCCGGTACCAGTCGCGGGTTGAGCTGGCTCAACGTGAGCCCGCAGACGACGACGGCGAGTACCCCCGACGCGTGGATCTCCTCGGCGAGCAGGAACGCGACGAAGGGCGCGAGGAGGTTGACGGTGTTCTCGAGCAGCGGGTCGTGCATGAGCTTGCGGACCCGGGCGGTCAGCCAGGCGACCAGCAACCCGACCGCGGCGCCGCCGACGTAGGACAGCGCGAACCGGCCCACCACGCCCGCCCAGCCGAAGTGTCCCCGGCCGGTGGCGACCTGTACCGCGATCGTGAACACCACCAGCGCGGTACCGTCGTTGATCAGGCTTTCCGCGCGGAGCATGGTGAGCTGCCGGCGGGGTAGCCGCCCGGTCACGGCGGTGACCGCGGTGACCGCGGTCGCGTCCGTGGGGGCGACCACCGCACCGAGTACCCAGGCGACCGGCCAACTCAGCCCGAAGGCGTGTCCGGCGATGGCGACCGCGCCGGCGGTGGCGAGCACCAGCAGGATCGAGTCGTTGAGGACCGCGCGCAGGTTCGCCCGGATCTCGCGCAACGACGTGTTCAGCGACTCCCAGTACAGCAGCGCCGGCAGGAATATCAGCAGCACGATGTCCGGTGGCAGGTGGACGTCGGCCAGCCACGGTACGAAGGCCAGCGGCACCCCACCGACCAGCAGGACGATCGGGGCCGCCACCCGGATCTTCCGCGCCAGCCAGGTCAGCGCCAGGACCGAGACGCCGAGCAGAACCACGACCTGCAACGCGGACGCGTCCTGCATCCCCACCATCCCCTGGCGTCGACGGCCGCCGGCACAGACCACCGTGCCACGCCCGCCGGCCCGCGGTAGCCGGCCCGTCCATCCAGTGAAAGCATCCCGGTATGCGACACCTCGGGATCCTGGCGCACAGCGTGGAAGGTGCCGCACTGTGCTTGCGCGCCTTCGCTCAGGAGGGCTTCCGCCGGCTCGGTCCCGACGACCACCCGGATGTCACCATGGACTGCATCGCCCTGGCCCGCAGCGTGCCGGCGTGGGACGCCGGGGACCACGCCACGATCCGGGCCACGCTGTCGGTGAGCGTTGCGCGCCTGGCCCGCGCGGGCGCGGACTTCTTCGTCTGCCCGGACAACACCGCGCACCTGGCGCTGGAGCTGCCCGGCGCGGACCTCGACCTGCCCGGCCTGCACATCGCCGAGGTGGTGGCCGACCAGGCGGCTCGCGACGGGTACCGGCGGGTCGGGGTGCTCGGCACGCGGTACCTGATGGACGGGCCGATCTACCCCCGGGCCTTGGCCGCCCGCGGGATCGCCGCCGAGGTACCCGATGCGGACGACCGCCGGATCGTCCACGACATCATCTTCACCGAGCTGCTCAACGGGGTCTTCACCGCCGACTCGCTGCAGGAGTACGTGCGGGTCATCGCGCGGCTCGCGGCCCGGGGCTGCGACGCGGTCGCCCTCGTGTGCACGGAGATCCCGCTGCTCGTGACGCCGGACAGCGCTCCGCTGCCCACCCTGGACTCGACCCGCCTGCTGGCCCGCGCCGCCTTCGACGTCGCCGCCGGCGACCGGGCCATGCCGACCTGGCGCGGCGGACCGGTGCGGTCACCGGCCGAGTAGGGTGGCGACCCGGACGAGTGGCCGGGCCAGGTCGGGGATGCCCGCTGGGTCGCCGAGCCGGCCCTGGCGGTAGGTCAGCAGTTCCGCGCCGCGCAGGCTCCACTGCGGTACCCGGCCGGCGACGTGCTCACCCGCGAGTACCGGACCGATCAGCTGCCGTGCTGCCGCCGGCTCCTTGGAGACCACCCGGAACGCGCGGTCGAACGGCTCGTGCCCGAGCGCCGTCGCGCTGTCGCCGAAGATGGCGCGGCCCAGCTTCGACAGCCCGTGCCGCGGCTGTACCGCCACGGTCGGCCCCGGCCGGGCCAGCCGCACCACCACGACGACGAAGTGGTATGTGGTGGTGGTCGACGACATGCTGCTCGACGACGAGCCGGTGGTCGAGGTACTGGTCTGCGTGTAGGAGTAGTCGGCGACGCTGACCGGGTACCGGTCCACGACCCCGGACACCACCAGCGACACACCCCGGCGGTTGTGCCCCGGCAAGCGCGCCGGCCAGTCGGTCGCGGGTCGTTCTACGTACGCCCAGCCGTACCGGGCGGCCCACTGCCGCAAAGCCTTCCGGCGGCGGCGGTCCCGGCGGACCGAAACCACCGCCGCCACCACGACCAGCGCGACGAACGCCGCAATCGCGGCGACGATCAGCACCGGCCTGAAGTCCACCGTCTTTCCCGGGTCGGCCGGTCAGCGGGCAACTATCCCGGTCGACACGGGGGTGCCGATCTCGACGGTACGGGAGACCGTGCAGAGCCGGTCATGGGAAATCTTCACCGCGCGGGGCAGAGCTGCCCGGGCCGCGTCGCCGTCCTCGCCGTCGGGGAAGGACACCGTGAACTCGAGGGTGAGGTTCGTCATCCGGTTCCCGCCCGCGTCCCGGATCTTGTCGCCGGCGACCCGGACGGAGAACTCGGTCGGCTCGGCCCGCCGGCTGGTCACCAGGTCGACGTCGATCGCCGTGCAGGCGCCGATGGCCGCGAGGAACAGTTCCACCGGGCTGAAGCTGTCGTCCCCGCCCGAGCTGACCGGGATCGAACCGCCACGCTGGTTGCGCACCACGTAGCGGCCAACGGCGGAGCGCTCGATGTCCACCGAGCGGAGGGTGCCCTCAGTCATGACCGGAAGGTACCTCAGAAGTTGTCGCTGGAACCGCCGCCGGAGTCGCCGCCCCCGCCGGAGTCGCCGCCGCCACCGCCCCCGAAGTCGGCGTCGCTGCCCCCGCCGCCGTACCCGCCGCTGCTGTCGTTGTACCGCTGGTCGTCGTACGCCTCGCGGCCGCGCTCCTCGCGCTCACCCTCCATCCGGCCGAGTTCGTAGCCGAGCACCCCACCGGCGACGGCGCCGCCGGCGCCGGCCACCCATGGGTTCACCCCACCGCCGCCACCGCCGTAGGACGGGCCGCCGTAGTCCGGACCCGGGCCGGAGTACATCGCCGCGCGACGGCGGCGGCCGAACATCCGGGCGACCGCCACGCCGATCGCGATGACGGCGATGACCACGACCGCCAGGCACACCAGGCCGAGAACCCCGCCGAACCACGATCCCGACGAGGTGGACCGCGGCGGGGCGGCCCGGTTGCCCCGGGTCGCCGGCGGGTTCCCGATGGCCGAGCGCAGGGAGGTGAGCGCGGCGATCGTCGCCCCGGTGTAGTCCTGGCTGCCGCGGAACGCCTGGGTGAACGCCTGTCCCGCCGCCTGCGCGGCGCTCTGGGTGACCCGGGACTGGGTACCGGTACGGATGGCGAGGTGGTGCGACTGGGTGTTGATCGCGATCACGATGGCGTTCGGCGAGGTCACCTTGCTCTGCGCCTCGGCGTCGAACTTCGTCGCCGCCTCGTTCTGTACCCGCGCGACGTCGAGCACGTGCGACGCGTCGTCGACGGTGACCACGTCGGCCGCGGCCGGGTGGGCGGTGAACGCCAGGGCCGCGACGGTCGCCAGACCGCACGCCGCCAGTACCCGTCCGGCCCGGCGCGGAAGTCGCGCAGCCGCCTGCCACATGTGCAGCTTCCTCTCGTCGGGGGAGGATGGTCCCACCCGGCGAGGTTACGCGGACCTGGCAACCCGGGACGGGGCACCCGGCCGGCGCGGTAGCTTGGGCCGATGGAGGCGTTCGAGCTGGCCGACTACCGGGCGGCGGTGGCCCGGCTGTACCTGTCCCCGGGCGGGCTCATGGAGTTCCGGATGCGGCGCGACGTGCTGTTCGCCAGCCACCCCCAGTCCCCCATCCCGCCGGCCGAACGCGCGGACTTCGCCGGCCTGCGGTACTTCCCGCCGACCGACGACGCGGCCGCCGAGGTGGAACTGCGCGAGGAACCGGGCCGGCTGGAGATCGACACCGGCGGCCCGGACGGCGTCGTGCGGTACGAGCGGGTCGGGGTGCTCACGACTCCGTGGGGTCCGCTGTCGCTGTGGTGGATCGCTGCGTACGGCGGCGGGCTGTTCCTCCCGTTCCGCGACGCCACCAGCGGGCAGGACACCTACGGTGGCGGCCGGTACCTGACGGACACCGCGAAGGGTACCCACGGCCGGGGCCTGGCCGTGATCGGCGCCAACCGGGTCCGGCTCGACTTCAACTACGCGTACAACCCGTCGTGCGCCTACGACAGCAGGTGGGCGTGCCCGCTCGCGCCCCGGGAGAACTGGCTGGCGCATCCGGTACCGGCCGGTGAGCAGATCTACGCCCACTGACCGCGCCGCGCGGCACTTCCGGTTGCGGGTACCCCGTGGCCTGGCAGGGTGGAAGGTATGCCGGAGATGGTGGATCTCGCCCCCGCGGCGGCGCAGCTGGCGGCCCTGCTCGGCCGCATCCGTGACGACCAGCTCACCGCCCCGACCCCGTGCGCACCGTCCACGCTCGGCGACCTGGTGGACCACGTTGCCCGGCTGTCGCGGGCCTTCACCGACGCCGCGACCAAGGATCTCGGCCAGACCACGGGCGCGCCGCCGGCCCCGGACGCGGCCCGGCTCGCCGCCGACTGGCGTACCCGCATTCCCGCGCAGCTCGACGCACTCGCCGCCGCCTGGGCCGAGCCGCCGGCCTGGCAGGGCATGACACAGGCCGGCGGGGTGACGCTGCCCGCCGAGGTGGCCGGCCATGTCGCGCTGCACGAGCTGGTACTCCACGGTTGGGACATCGCCCGCGCCAGCGGCCAGCCGTTCGACAGCGACCCAGGAACGTTGCACACCTGCCTGGAATCCGTCTCGGCGATGTACCCACCGGATAAGCCGGAGCGCCGCGAAGGCGTCTTCGGCCCGGCGGTCGAGGTACCGGCCGATGCCGAGCTGGTCGACCGGGTCGTCGGACTCGCCGGCCGCGACCCGGCCTGGAAACCACCGCACTAGCGGCTTGCCCCGGCTCGCTATACGTGCGTATAGTTTTTGGTACGTACGTATAGGGGGCGGATCCATGACGGCGTTCGAGGACCTGACCGCCCGCGCGCGCATCCGGGACGCGGCGCTGCGCCTGTTCGCCGAGCGGGGCATCGACGCGGCGACGATCCGGGACATCGCCAGGGCGGCCGGCGTGTCCGGCGGGCTGGTCCGGCACCACTTCGGGTCGAAGGACGCGCTGCGCGACGCGTGCGACTCGTACGCGCTGGACCGGCTCATGCAGATCAAGGAACAGGCGATCGTGGAGGGCCAGCTGGCTAACCCGGCCTTCCTGCCCGGCGCGCACCCGACGGTACTGCTGCTGTACCGGTACATCACCCGCTCGATGGTCGACGGTTCGCCCGCCGTCGCGGCGCTGTTCGACGACATGGTCAAGCTCGGCGAGCAGTGGCTGGCCCGCCACAACCCGGGCCAGTTCGACGATCCGCGGGCCTATTCCGCCGTGCTCGTCGCGATGCAGACCGGCATGCTGGCGATGCACGAGCACCTTTCCCGGGCGCTCGGGGCCGACATCTTCAGCCCCGAGGGGCACGCCCGGATGGTGGGCGCGATGGTGGATCTCTATTCGAAGCCGCTGCTGAGCCCGGACCTGGCCGCCCAGGCCCACGCGGCCCTCGACACGGTTCAAGGGGGATGGCAGTGAGCGAAGTGGGGCGCGGCGTCGCCTGGAGTGAGGAGCGAAGCGACGAGGGAAGGCGGCG